>OLSN01002252.1_pt1 | contig 14495 bp, 8 predicted proteins | sample 1672411 | NCBI WGS metagenome assembly OLSN01 (sample SAMEA3136683, study PRJEB25190) | human gut metagenome | biome: human gut; feature: human-associated habitat; material: faeces | place: Austria | collected 2013 | reverse complement strand
ATTCGGTAGCGATGAAACCGCCACTTGTTTTCGAAGATGTCATCCCACGTCAGAAATCCAATGCCGCCAATCACGATCAACAGCATAATCGTGATATTGATTACTGGGCTGTCCGCGTAGCCGGTAAGAGATGGATAGCGGTTGCTTTCTGTCCCAAGAATATCAAACCCGGCGTTGCAAAAAGCAGATACGGAATGAAATATCGCCATCCAGACGCCGCGCCATCCATAGTCACGACAGAACACCGGCAGCACGGCAAGCGCCCCCAGCAGCTCAATCAGAAACGTCCCTCGCAGGATGAAGCGTGTCAGGCGGACGATTCCGCCGACCTTTGGTGCTGAAATTGCATCCTGCATGGTGCTGCGCTGCATCAGAGAGATTCTTCGCCCGGACAACAGTGCAAACGACGCTGCTACGGTTACGACACCAAGACCACCAATTTGGATCAGCGCCAGAATAACCGCCTGCCCAAAGGTTGACCAGTAGCTGCCTGTATCCTGCACCACAAGCCCTGTCACGCAGACGGCAGAGGTTGCTGTAAACAGCGTTTCATTGAATGGAGTTACATTCCCTCCAGTCGTGGAGATCGGCAGCATCAGCAGCAGCGCTCCGAGCAGAATGACCCCGGCAAAACCTAATATGATAATTTGAAAAGACGAAAGGCGGCGCTTTCGACGAATGATCTCTTCCGGCATAAAGGCAGCTCCTTATTTCTGTGATGGTTATACTATATAGCCGGAGATTTTAAGAGCGGATAAGGGACATTTGCGACGTATTAAGACTGAATAAAGATGAGGAGATTGCTTGTGCAGATTGGGCAAGGCGAAAGTCTTGTCCATTTTTTTGTGTCCGGCTTTGCCAACTCGCCCAAGTCAGGCCGTAGTAGTGGTGAAGAGAGGTTTGGACTGGGATCGCGAGAAGTGGCGCGGAAGCGTTGCATCCAAGTTCATTCGTGGCGGCGAAAAGAATGCTGTGAAATATGCGGACGAGATCATTGTTCTAAGCAAAGACGTGCAGAAGTATTTCTTGGAGACCTACGGAAGGGAGACACATTTTATCCCTAATGGTGTCAATCGGCCAGAGGTTCGGGAAGCAAAGCTGATCACGGATCATTTTGGATTGAAGAAAGATTCCTACATATTGTTCCTCGGTCGTCTGGTGCCAGAAAAGGGGATTCGATATCTGGTTGAGGCCTTCAAGAATGTCAAGACGGATAAAAAGCTGGTTATCGCAGGCGGCTCTAGTGACACGGATTCCTTTATGGAGGAATCCGTAAGGATATTGAGAAAGAGTTCAAAGAGGTCATCGGTGATCGCATTGCCTCCATTTGCTCTTCTCACAATGTAACTGTGGACTACGCTTTTCAGGATATTAACGACATTCCGGGAGCTCTGCCGGAAGGCCGCACAAAACCGTGGAGAACGGGTCAGGCCGTGCTTGCAGCAAAGAAAGTTCTTGATTTGTACTTTTTGCGCTAAAGCTCTGTTTTTGGAGCTTTGCGTTTATTATAAAACTCTAGCGGAGAAACTCCATCCCCGTACCTGTTGACTAGGGCGGAAAACCGCGATACAATAAAAGAAACGACCTTTTTACGGCAGCAGGCCACGAGGAAAACAAACTATGGAAGTAGAACTGCTCAAAAAATACGGCAGTGTGAGCCCCGGCAAAATAGAGAATCTGGACGGCACGACTGAAACTGTCGATTTCCGCTTTTCAACGGCGATCCGCTTTTACCGCAACATGGAGGACGCCGATTTCCCACTGCACTGGCATGCCCCTGGCGAGATCATCTCCCCCATCGAGGGTACCTACACGGTTACGATTGCGGGCAAGACCGTGACGCTGCAGCCCCATGATGTGCTGATTATCGCATCGGGCGAGCTGCACAGCATTCGCGCACCCAAAACGGGGGAGCGATATATCATGAACTACAGCGTATCGTACTTTCATCAGATACAGGACATGGCCGAGTTGTTCAACACGTTCTACCCCTTCCGCCTTGTCACCCGGCAGGAGGACCCCGAACTGGCCGACCAGCTGTTTGCGGTGCTGGCGCAGATAGAGGGCGAGTATTTCAGCACGAACGTCTGCCGTGAGAGCGAGATCATGGCCTTGATGCTGCACTTTTTCTCGATCTTCGGGCGGTATGAGCACCGCCAGAACAGCGAGCAGGTGCTGGATTACCCCAAGCAGCAGGACCACATGCGCCGCTTTGCAGAGCTGTGCGCCTACATCAACAACCACTGCACCGAGCGTCTCTCGGTCGAGGATCTGGCCTCCCGCGCGGGGTTTAGTGTCTACCATTTTTCGCGCCTGTTCAAGGAAAACACGGGCATGACCTGCCACAATTACCTGGTGGCGCGCCGCATCATCTATGCCAAAGCACTGCTGGTGGACGATACGATCCCCATCACCGAGATTGCTATGCGGTCGGGCTTCAACTCGATCGCAACCTTCAACCGTCTGTTCAAGGCGCAGATAGGCTATACCCCTACCGAGTACCGCCAGATGGCCTCCCACGGATAAAAAAGCGCCGCCGCGTGAAAGTTCCACGCGGCGGCGCACTTTTTAATTATTCGTAAATTTTGCGGCCGTGGGCATCGCCGATGCCCGTTTTGCGGTAGAAGTAGGTGTTGATAACGTCGCGCCACTCACAGGCGTGCTCCTTCTGGTGGGCAAAGCGTGCCTCCAGGCGGGCGTACACGGCAGGATCCAGGTAAGGCTTCAGCGTCACAACCTCGTCGTAGAACCGCGCGGCGTCCTCGGCACCCTCAAAGTGGGTGTCGTAGATGTGCTGCAGGATCGTTTTGCCGCTCTTGAGCACATAGTTGTACGGCATGTGGTGGAAGAAGAGCAGCAGCTCTTCGGGGCAGGTCTCCACATTGGCGTACATTTCGGCCAGTTCGGGGGCGTACTGGTGGCAGTAATCGCTGCCCGTGGGCGAGCGGTCAATGCCAATGCCGTCGAAGGAGGCGCGGTGGTAGCAGCCCCAGCGGCTGTACTCATAACCGTCAACGTTGGGGCCGTAGTGGTAGTTGGGGTTGACCATCCAGCCCACGCCCAGGGGGGCGTTGTATTTCTCATAGGTGGGCCAGGACTGCATCAAAATGCGGTGCAGCGTCTTTTCCACAGGCTCATTGTTGCCGAAGGTCAGCCGCAGCCACTCGCCGGCAATCACGGCGGGGTCCAGCGTGGTGTCATAGCTCAAGCGGCCGAATCCGTAGAGGTTCGCAGCGGCCAGGTCGTGGCCGGTCCAGTTTTCATCGTTGCCGGTGTTGGTCACGGCCACCATTCCGTTGCCCGCGCCTTGGATCAGCGCACGCACATGGGCGTCGCCGTTCGGGCGGGTGTGCATGTCGAAGTCCAAAATCTGGCGGAACCAGGGCATCAAGTAGCAGACGTGGCGCTGCTGGCCCGTGTACTCCTGCGCAATTTGGAACTCCACGGCAATGTGGGTGTGCTGCAGGCCGCCAATCAGCGGGGAGACCGGTTCGCGCACCTGGAAGTCCATGGGGCCGTTCTTGATTTGCAGCGTGACGTTGTCGCGGAAGGTGCCGTCCAGCGGCATAAAATAGTCGTAGCCTGCGCGGGCACGGTCAATCTTGGTATTGCGCCAATCCTGCTGGCAGTTGTAGACGAAACAACGCCAGACAATGTGACCACCGCAGGGGGCCACGGCATCGGCCAGCATGTTTGCGCCGTCGGCCTGGTTGCGACCGTAGGTGAAGGGGCCGGGGCGGCCCTCGGAGTCGGCCTTTACCAGGAAACCACCCAGGCCGGGCAGGTTTGCCCAGACCTCCTGGGCCTTATCCGCCCACCACTTGGCCACGGCGGGGTCGCAGGGGTCGGCGGAGTCCATGCCGCCCAGCTCCATCGGGGCGGCAAAGTTGATGCTCAGATACAGCTTGACGCCGTAGGGGGTGAAGATTTTCAGATACTCCTGCAGGGCGCCGAAGTAGCGGTCGGTGATGAGCCAGCTGGCGGCGTCCTTGACGTTGACGTTATTGATTGTGATGCCGTTGATACCCACGGACGCGAGCATACGGGCGTAAGCCGTCAAACGCGGTACATCGATTAGAATTTCGGAATCTTTGAAAAAGAAGGAATCGCCGGAGTAGCCGCGCTCAATGCTGCCGTCCATGTTGTCCCAGTGGTTCAGCATGCGCAGGCGGTTGGATGGTGCCTTCTCCTCATCGGCGGTGAACTGCGCCCACGCCTTGCCTGCAGTCTGCAGATTGCGCAGCAGTGCAAAAACGCCGTACAAAACGCCTACTTCGCTGCCGCCCTCGATGGTGCAATGGCCGTCGGCGGCCTTCAAGCGGTAACCCTCAGGGTCCAGGGCCATGTCCAGCGCCAGGGTGATGTCGTCGCCCTCGGTCAGCGCTGCGCCGTACAGGCCCTTGAAGCCCTCGGCCAGTTCTGCCTTGGCGCGGTCGATGGTTTCGCCCGTCAGCTCGGTATGCAGAGAAATCGCGTCGCAATGGCAGCCCCTAATCTCCGGGTATGCCAGCCAGCACTTGGTAAATGCCATGGTAAAACCTCCTATATATGTGAATAAAATTATTGTTGTTCCAGAATTTTTATCAGCCGTTCCGCAGCTTCTTTGCCGTCGCCGGGGCGGTTCGCACTGCCGAAGCTGAAACGTAAGGTCGACAGCGCATCCTCGGCCGCAGTGCCGCCCAGAGCCATCAAAACGTGGGAGGGCTCCTGCACGCCGCGGTTGTCGCACGCTGCGCCGGGGGAGACACTGACCCCGGCTACATCCAGCTGGTAGGTCAGCCGCTGGCCGCTGCGGCCGGGTAGGCCAACGCTCAGCAGGCCCGGCAGGCCGTCCGCAGGGGTGTGCAGCCGTGCTTCGGGCCGGGCAGCATGCAGCGTCTGCCAAAACTCCTCGGCCAGGGCACGCTTTTTGGCAGTGCGCTGGCGGCGCTCGGCGCAGGTGACCTTGAACGCTGCGGCCAAGCCCGCAATCAGCGCTGCGGGCTCAGTGCCGGGGCGCAGGCCGTACTGTTGACTGCCGCCGTAAATCAGCGGGCGCAGTTTGCGAGGCTCGCGCACATACAAGAAGCCGATGCCCTTCGGCCCGCCGAACTTGTGGGCCGACGCCGACAGAAAATCGATGCCGTCCAGCGGGATGGCCAGGTGTCCCGCAGCCTGCACAGCGTCAACGTGCAGCAGCACATCCGCCTCACGGCAGAGCGCTGCCAGCGCGGGGATGTTCTGTACAACGCCTACCTCGTTGTTGGCGTACTGCAAGCTGACCAGGTTGGGGTGGGCCGCCAGGGCGCGGGTCAAGCTCTCAGGTACAACGCGGCCGAACCCGTCGACCTCCAGCGTTGTCATGCGGCCGCCGTCGTCCCGGATTGACGCGCAGGCGTTCAGAACCGAGTGGTGCTCGATGGGCGTTGTGACCACATGGCCGCCCTGCGGCACCGTGCCACGGATGGCCCAGGTGTTGCTTTCGCTGCCGCCGGAGGTGAAAAATATATGGTCGGGGGTGCAGCCCAGATTTTCCGCCACGGTCAGCCGTGCTTTTTCCACGGTCTGCTTGGTGTGCAGAGCGCTGCGGTAGAGTGCGGCGGGGTTCGCGTACTCTTGGTATGCGGTATACATGGCCTCCAGCGCCAGCGGCTCAATGGGCGCGGTGGCGGCATGGTCTGCATAAATTTCGTGGTTCATAGGTAGTTGCCTCAAATAAATGTAAAGGAATCAAAGTCAAACTGCGTGCCGGGCAGGAAGAGGAACGTGACCTGCCGCGCCCCCGTGACGGGCTCAAACGTGAAGGTTTGCTCGCCCCAATCGGCCTGTGGGCCAAACTCGACCACACGGCGCTCGGTCTCACCGCCGTCTGCAGCGGCAAACATCAGATGCACCGTGTTGGCGGGCAACGGGCTGCGGCCCGTAATGCGGATGCCGCAGCAGCCGGTCTTGCCAAAGTCCATGCGGTCAAACAGCAGCGAGACATTGTTGCCGATGCCCAGCACACGCGACCCGTCGCGGGTAAAGGAATCGCCATAGACGGCATCGCACGCGCCCGCAGCCAGGGTATCCCATGCGCGAGAATGACGGGTGAAGATAAAGCCCTTGATGTGAACCTTCACGTTCAGCTCCACGGCAAACCTGCCGATGCCGCGCAGGAGCTTGTCCAGCTTGAAGGTGTCGGGCTGGTAGACGTTCCACTGCTTGGGCTTGTGGTAGACGCGCTCGCCGATCATTGTACTGCCCTCGGCGTAGGGCTCGCCGTCCCAGAAGCGGAAGGTCGTCGGTTCTCCGTCCAGCACAAAGATTGGCAGCTCCACCGTATCTGCACCATCGGGGCCAAAGTCGATATCATCGAACAGCACCCAGCTGCGGCCCGTGCGGGAGGTGGAAACGCCGCGCTCGTTGCCGTTGCCGATGTCGCCGAAGGACGCATCAAAACGGCTGGCCGAGATAAATTCATAAGGGTTCTTGTGCAGCTGACCGACGCCAGAGATGGACAACTCCAATTGGGAGATCAGCTGCGGCGCATCATGGCCGTTGCGCGCCAGGGCGCGAACCCGCAGTGTGCCATCGCCCAGGGCGGTCACCGTCAGCACATCACCGTCCGGCTGCATGGCCGCGTTCACGGCGGGTACACCCTTGTCGTCGGTCAACTGCCACTCGATGTCGGTGAAGGTTGCTGCCGCTGGCCGGCGTGCGGCGGTGATGTGCGTTACGGGGTGCTCCTTGTCCAGCGCTGTGCGCTCGGCGGTCAGGGTCAGCTTGCGTACAGGGATTTCCTGCGTGCTGCCGCCAAAGGTCAGCGGCGGCAGACGGCGGCGGACGGGGCCTTCAAACGGGGCGGCGTTCAGCGTCAGCACTGCAGGGCGCAGGCCGGGGGCCGTGACATCCACGGTAATCGTGCCGGTGCGGCCATTGCCCGCCACAACGGCCAGCAGCATGCCGCTGAAAAGGCGGCGGCTGTCGGTCTGGTATTCGTCGGGGTCGGCGCTGTCGCCGTTGTCAAGGCCCACCAGCACACCCGCGCCATTTACGCGGACCGTCACGCGGTCGTTCGCGTTGCGCACAGGGTTGCCGTTCTTGTCGCGGGTTGTGATTGTGATAAACGCAAGCTCACGGCCATCGCCGGAAATCGTCTTGCGGTCAGCCTGCAGGCAGACCATAGCGCTGTCATCGAAGGAATCCTGCTCGTCGGTTGCCACGGCCTTGCCGTTTTCATCGTAGGCTACGACCTTGACGCTGCCGGGGCGGTAGGCTGTCTGCCAGCTGGCGGTACGGCCCTTGGCGGAGTCCAGCACCTTGCAGCCAAGGCTCTCGCCGTTCACAAACAGTTCTACGCTGTGGGCGTTAGTGCAAGCGCAGAGGTCAATCAGCTGCCCTTCGTTGAAGTCCCAGTAGGGGAACAGGTGTACCATTGGGTGTGTTTTGGGGTCGAGCCACGCGGCCTGCACAACGTAGTAGGCGTCCTTCGGGAAGCCTGCCGTGTCAATCGTGCCGAAATAGCTGCTGCGCGTGTGGTAAGGTGTCGGCTCGCCGATGTAATCCCACCCGGCCCAAAGGTACTGCCCCAGCGTGAATGGCCAGCGTTGCTCGCTCTGCAGGCAGACATCCCAGCTCTCCGCGCCCCAACTTGTGCGGCTGTTGCCCAGGCTTGAGCACTGCAGGTCGTCATCAGACAGCAGGCTTTGCGAAAGCGGGAAGTGGTAGATGCCGCGGCTCTGCACGATGGACGACGTTTCACTGCCGTAGATGACCCAGTCGGGGTGCTTCTCGTGGTGGCTGGCGTAGAGGCGCTCGCCGTAATTATAGCCCGCGACCTTGATGATATCGGCACAGTGCTGTGTATTTTCCCACGGCATGTAGTTGGAACCGAGCGTTGGGATGCCGTTGCGCGCAGGGTCGTGCGCGGCGACCTCGGCCAGCAGCATCCGCATTGTGTCCGCGCCCTCGGAACCCGCGTGGGTGTCGTAGATCTCGTTGCCGATGCACCAGAACAGCAGGCTTGGGTGGTTGCGGTCGCGGCGGATCCAGGAAGCAACATCCTTTTCCTGCCACTCGTCAAAGAAGCGGCCGTAGTCGTAAGGGTTCTTGCCGCTGCGCCAGCAGTCGAAGCTCTCGACATCCATCAAAATGCCCATCTCGTCGGCCAGATCCATGAACTGCGGCGCGGGCGGTGTGTGACCTGTGCGGATGCTGTTAACCCCCATGGACTTGAGGATTTCAAGCTGACGCTTGGCGGCGCTGTACTCAAACGCCGAACCGAGACAGCCGAAATCGTGGTGGATGCAGACACCCTTGATCAAAACGCGCTTGTGATTCACCAGCAGCCCGCAGTCGGGTGTGGCTTCGATGGTGCGGCAGCCAAAGCGGGTGGTTAGTGTGTCGGTAACGCCGTCGGCGCCGGTTAGCTCTGCCGTGATGTGGTAGAAGTTCGGCGCGTCCAAGTCCCACAATGCGGGGTCTTGCAGCGTGAAGGTGTGCGAAGCTTTGTAAATCGCGGTTTCCTTGCCCGTGCGCCAGCCATCGGGGGAGGGGAGAGCGGCCCATGCATCGGCAGGGATGGCGGCAGTGCCAAGAAGGTTGCCGTTGTCATCGGTCAGATGCAGCGTCAGCGTGTGGCCCGTGCTGGCGGCGGTGACGGAACCCGCCTCGGCAGTGACGGCCACGGTCCAAGCGCCGTTGTCGCCCTCTTTGGCAGCTACATACAGTCCATCGGGCATCAAGTGGAGGTCGGGAGCCTCCCACAGTTCCACATTGCGGTACAGGCCCGCACCGGAGTACCAGCGGGAGTTGGGGTGGCGCAGATTGCAACGCACAAGAACCTCGTTCTGGCCCTCATGCAGCGCGTCGGTGATGTCGAACCAGAACGACGTGTAGCCGTACTTCCATTGGCCGACTTCGGTGCCGTTGACGAAAACGGTCGTATCCATGTAGGCCCCGCCGAACCAAAGCATGCGGCGGGTGCCGGGTACATCGGTGACAAAGAAATATTTGCGGTAGAACAGCGTGCCGTCGCGGTACAAATCGTCCGCGTGGCGAATCTGCCAATCGTGGGGCAGGTCAACGGGGGTGAACTGCGCGTTCCAAGGCAACAGCTCGGTATCCGGCGCGCAGGCGGCAAACAGCCAGTCGACGCTGAAATCGGTGCGTTTCATAAGGAACAGCTCCTTTTCATAAGGGTAAGGGGATGTGACGGGAAGTGCCGTGCAGGTCCGACATGGCCGTGTCGGGCACACACGGTGCGCCCCGTCACCGGGGCGCGGTACTTGCGTACCATAAACAGCAAACCGGGGGCAGCCCCATGTTGTTACGTGAGGCTGCCCCCGGCAGTTGCATCACTGTCGCAGGGACAGTCAGTTTCCAAACAAATTACTTGTTTGCGTTGTAGGTGTCGTTGTACATATCAACGATGTTCTGCATGTTCTGGGCTTCGACCTCAGCAACGTAGGTATCCCAATCGCTGTTGATGTCGGCCTGATTCATGGCAAACTTGCAGGTCCAAGCGTTGACGGTATCGGTCATGGGGGTGCCCCACAGGTTCAGCATCTCCAGCTGATCCTCGTCGAAGGTAACGGTGGGATCCAGCGGGCGCAGCTTGCGGTACTGGCCCTGACGGTCGTAGAAGTCACGCAGATCATCGGTGAAGTTGCTGGTCAGCAGCTCGGTGTTGCCGCCATACATGAAGTTGCCGCAGGCGTAGCCCAGCTCTTCACGCAGGTCGACCTGATCGTCGGAGGTCTGTCCGATGGACAGGCCCTTGCAGTAGTAACCGGGGGTCAGGCTGTAGGTGCCGTCGGTGACGGTGTAGGTCTCGCCCTCTTTGCCCCACTTGGTCAGGGTCAGGCCCTCGTCAGAGTACCACAGCCAGTCAACAAAGCGCATCATCTTGATGAACTCGTCCTCGCCCAGCTCTTTCAGAGCGTTGGAAGAGATCATGATACCGCACTCAAGGCGCTGGTTCTCGGCCTGATAGTCGGATGTGCCGATGGGAGTGAGGATGCGGTACAGCTCGTAGTTGCCCTCGCCCAGCTGCTCCTTGACCTTGGCGTCCTGGACGGCGTACTGGGCACGGTTGGTGGACATGATGACGGTCTCGCCGCGGTAGAACTTGTTCAGCGCGGTGTCGTCATCCTGGGTCCAGGTCTCGGGGTCAAGGACCTTGTTCTGGACGAGCTTCTGCAGGACAGTGTAGGCCTGCTTGTATTTGTCGGAGACAGAGCCGTCAACGAAGGAATCGCTGTCGGCGTCATAGACCAGACCGTAGTTGGTGGTGATGGCCCAGCCGGTGTTGATATCGTAGGAGGCACCCAGCAGCTTCAGCAGGTTGCCGCCCTGACCGTAACCGGAGGTCTGGCCGCACCACATATCGGACCAGATGTAGTCATTCTCGCCGCACATGCCCTGCTCGACCATGTACTTCTTGACGCCGATCAACACGTCGGCGAACTTATCCCAGGTCCAATCCTTTTCCAGCTCGGCGACATCGTAGCCGGCAGCGTCAAAGATGTCCTTGCGGACGAGGAAGGTGTAATCCTGCAGAGCGGTCTCCTTCAGGCCGGGCAGGCGGTAGTACTTGCCGTCAGCCTGCGTGATGGTGGCCAAGTCGTCCTGCATGTTGTACTCCTCGACGAAGTTGGAGTAGTTGGGCATATACTGGACATAGTCGGAGACGGGGACAACGCCGCCGCCGGTGACATACGCAGTTTCAGTGTAGATCTTGGGGATGATGTAGGGGGAAGTGCCGGAAGAAACGGCCAAGGAAACCTTATCGGTGTAGTTGGAGTTGTCAACGACGGTCAGTTCCAGATGGACGTTGGTGGCCTCCTCGATGGCCTTAAAGACGCCCTCGCTGATCCACTTGTCGTTCATGGGATAGGCGGGGTTGTCGTTGAAGAACATCGTGTAGGTGACAGGCTCGTCAGAGTGGAAGTGCTCGCCGTACTCATAGCCGAGGTTCGACTCGTCCGTAGCAGCGGTGTCGGTGGTAGCAGTGCTGTCACCGGTGTTGGTGGTGCTTGCAGCCGTGGAGCTGCCGGAGCCGCCGCAGGCAGCCAGAGACAGCACCATGCCGGTAGCCAGCACGAGGGATGTGAGCTTTTTCATGTTTCGTAACCTCCATTACGTTTTTTCCTGCTCCCCGGAAGGCCCTGGGAAAACAGGCGTTTTCTTTCATCCGGCGCCGGAGTCGGCGTCGGTTTTAAGACAGTGGAAAAACGGGACGCAGAGCGCTAACGCGAAAACGTTAGCCCTTAACGCCGCCCAGCATCATGCCCTGCACGAAATACTTCTGGATGAAGGGGTAGATGCAAATGATGGGAGCGGACGTCAGCACCATGGCGCAGGACTTGATGTTGGAAGCGATCTGCATGGCATCGCCTGCATCGGCACTTGTGCCGGAAGCGCTGCTGATGAGCTGGCGCAGATAGTAGGCAACGGGCCATTTCGTGGTCGTATCCAAGTAGAGGAAAGCATCAAACCAGTCGTTCCAGTACTGGACGACGTAGAACAGTGTCATGGTGGCAATGATGGGCTTGGACAGGGGGATGGCGATGCGCCAGAACACGCCCCACTTGTCCAGGCCGTCGATCTCGCCGGCTTCTTCCAGCTCACGGGGGAGAGTGAGGAAGAAGGAACGCATCAGGATGACGTAGTAGGTGGAGATCATGCCGGGCAGGATGAAGGATGCCACGGTATCGCGCAGACCCAAGGAAACCATCAAAATGTAGTTGGGGATCATGCCGCCGCCAAAGTACATCGTGAAAATGATGAACTTGTTGATGGCCTTGCCGCCGTACAGCTCCGCCTTGGAAAGGGGATAGGCCAGCAGGGCGCTGAACAGCAGAGCGCAGACCGTGCCAATGATGGAGTACACAATGGTGTTGCCGTAATAGGGGATGAACTTGCCATCGGTGATGACGTATTTATATGTGGAGATGTTGAAGTCCTTCGGGATCAGGCCGACTTCACCTGCAACGATCGCCTGCGTAGAGGAGAAGGACTGGGCGACCAAGTACAGGAACGGGTAGAGCATCGCAACGCTGATCAGCGTCAGGATGATGGCGTTAAAGACCTTGAACACGCGGTAACTGGCGGATTCCTTGATCTTCATGGGGCCCATAGTAGTTGCTTTTGCCATTATTTTATCCTCCTAATTACCACAAACCGCTGCCGGTCAGCCAAGAGGAGACCTTGTTGGCAACCGTGAGCAGGACCAGGTTGATGACACCTTGGAACAGGCCGACGGCCGTTGCGTAGCTGTAGTTGCCGGAGCCAAGGCCCATGCGGTAGACGTAGGTGGCGATGATGTCGGCCGTCTCATAGGTGGTGGGGGTGTACAGCAGGAAGACCTTCTCGAAAGCGGCGGAACCGCACAGGCTGCCGATGTTCAGAACCAACAGGGTGGAGATGGTGGGCAGGATGGCGGGGATGGTAACGTGCAGGCACTGCTGGAAGCGGTTTGCGCCGTCCAGCTCAGCAGCCTCGTACAGTTCGGTGTTGATGCCGGACATGGCAGCCAAGTAGAGGATGGTGCCCCAGCCGAGGCCCTGCCATACGCCCGTGGTAACAAAGATCGTCGTGAACCACTCGGGCAGGGAGATGAAGGTGATGGCCTCGCCGCCCAGCTTGGTGATGAGGTTGTTGATGGGACCGCTGGTGGACAGAATCTCGCGGACCATGCCCGCAACGATGACCATCGAGATGAAGTGGGGCAGGTAGGAGATCGTCTGCACAATCTTCTTGAAGTGAACATTCTTGACCTCGTTCAGCAACAGGGCGAAGATCAGCGTCAGCGGGAAGCTGATGATCAGATACTTGAAGTTCAACAGCAGTGTGTTCTTGAACGCACGCCAGAAGTTCTGATCCTTCATGAACTGGTTGAAGTACTTCAGGCCGCTCCATTCATCGCCGAAGATGCTGCTGCCGGCGCGGTAGCGGCGGAACGCAATGATGTTGCCGAACATCGGGATGTAGCGGAACACGATGTAGTACACAACGGGAATGAGCATCATTGCGTACCATTGCCAGTACTTTTTAATGTGCTTCATCGCGGCACCCTGCTTCTTGACAGTGGCCACAGAAGCGTCTTTTTGTGCGGTCTTGGGCATGGTTCTGTCTCTCCTTCCTAATATCAATCACAGGTCAAGGGCCTGCGTTGCGGACTGGGTGACAGTCAGCTTTGCGGGGGCCTGACCCATCAGCGCTACGCTGCGGGCATCAGGCTGGGAAGCACCGACATAAACGCTGTAGCTGCCTGCCTCAACGATCGGCGTGCCTTCCTCATTGCAGAGGGCGAAGGCGGCCAGCGGCAGGTGAATTTTGACCTGCTTCGTCTCACCGGGCTGCAGCTCGACCTTGGCAAGGCCCTTCAGCTGGGCGTTCGGGGTGTTCTCGCGCTCGGCCTTGACGTAAACCTCCACGCTCTCGCGGCCCGCAACAGAACCCTCGTTCGTGACGTCCACCGTCACATCAAGGCCGTCGGAGTCTGCCTCATTCGCGCTGACAGCAGCGTTCTTGAAGCCGAACTTCGTGTAGGACAGGCCGTAGCCGAAGGGGTAAAGGGCTTCCTTCTCCATGTAGCGGTAGGTGCGGCCCTTCATGGCGTAGTCGGTAAACTCCGGCAGGTCGCGGTCGCTGTAGTAGAAGGTGACGGGCAGTTTGCCCTGCGGGTTCGTCTCACCGAACAGAGCGCGGGCCACAGCCTCGCCGCCACGGGCACCGGGATACCAGGCTTCGAGAATGGCGTTTGCGTGCTCATCTGCATAGTTGACAGCCAATGCACTGCCGCCCAGCAGAACCAGAACAACAGGCTTGCCGCTCTCAACACAGGCTTTCAGGACTTCCTCCTGATGGCCGGGGAGCTTCAGGTTCGGCTTGTCGCCGCTGGCGAACTGGTTGCCCTGGTCGCCCTCCTCACCCTCAAGGCCGGCATCCAGACCGAGGACTGCGATAACGACATCGCTCTCCTCGCAGACGCCCTTGACCTCGCTCATCAGCTCGTTGGACTCGGCCAAGCCTTGGATGTTGTCGGCGTAGAGGTGGCAGCCCTGCGAGTAGCGGACTTTCACATCGTCGCCGAGGTAATCTTCAATGCCCTCCAGCACGGTGGTGTAGCGGGAGGCAGTGCCCTCATAGTTGCCCAGCAGCGCCTTGCGACTGTCGGCATTGGGGCCGATGACGCCGACGGTGTGCAGCTTGGACTTGTCCAGCGGCAGCGTGCCGTCGTTCTTCAGCAGCGTCATGATGCTGTCGGCGACTTTCAGGTTCAGGGCCTTCATCTCGGCGCTGTCGACAACGTCGTAGCCAACCTTATTATAAGGAACCTGATCCTCGGCGTCAAACATACCCAGACGCATGCGGGTCACATACAGGCGGGTCAGGCTCTCGTCGATCTTCTCTTCGGAAAGCTTGCCCTCGGCGACGGCCTGCTCAAGGTAAACGTAAAGGTCGCCGCAGTTCAGGTCGCAGCCGTTGTTGACGGCCAGTGCGACGGACTCTACAGGGCCGTCCGTGAC
>OLSN01002251.1_pt1 | contig 14496 bp, 10 predicted proteins | sample 1672411 | NCBI WGS metagenome assembly OLSN01 (sample SAMEA3136683, study PRJEB25190) | human gut metagenome | biome: human gut; feature: human-associated habitat; material: faeces | place: Austria | collected 2013 | reverse complement strand
CATATAGCAGGCTCTCCGTCAAGGTCGTCTTTCCAGCGTCTACATGGGCAAGAATCCCGATATTGATAATGTTCATGTCTATCCTCCATACAAGGCCCGAATGGGCGCAAAAATCCCCAGCGGCTAATACTTTTACCGCTGGGGATCATGACTTCGGACACACAGAAACATACACGACTTACATAAGCCGCGGTCCGTCACGATATTTACTAAAAAGGCAAAAGTATTCTTAAAATTGGGTACAAAAACCAAGCCCCTGCAAGGGGCAATCATTTTTGCGCCCATTATCAAATTTTATTTAAGAATACCTTGCCGCATATTTGATAGACTCCTCAAATCAGGATAATAGCAGTATATCATAGTACGCTCTAAAAAACAAGAAATCATTTTACCGATTCCACAAATAAAATCGGAGGGTATTCACTGGAATACCCTCCGGTTTTGGTGATTATCGTGCGTCTATCCGAATTTTTGACTTTGCGGCCCGTTTCCGTTCCTTTTCGGCATGTTCCTGCTGGTAAGCTGCCTCTAATATTCTGTCCACTTGTTCTGGGCCAAAGGCCCTTTTGACCCGCTCATAGTCAGCGGAGACTTGCCGCATGGCCTTGTTTTCCAACTTGACCTCCTGCAATCGATCAGACAGGCGGATGTTGCTCTCCCTCACCCGGCCATAGTCCCCTTGCAGACGCTCAAATTTCCCCCGCAGCTCCACATAGGCCAGATACAGGGAGCGCAGCACCTTGACGATTTGGGCCAGCAGGGGCTTTGCCTTTTTCTCTCGGTAGGCCCGGCCTGTTTCCAGCGTTCCCGGCTCCGGCAAAATCTCCTCCGGATTGGCGGAGAAATCCGCTGCCAACCGCTCCATATTTTTCACCGCCGGGGCAAGTTCTTTGAGCCGCCGTTCCTGGCTCTCCACCTGGTTTTCTTTCTCCGCCTTGACCGTCTCCAGAACGGCGATCTCCTTTGCCCGCTGCTCTTTCTTGTAGTCCAGCACAGACAAGTGCTTGTCGTGGGTGCCTTTGTCCTCCCACTCAATCCCGTGGCGCTCCATGACCAGGGAAAGCTGCTCCTTTTCCGAGCGCACCCACTGGCTCCACTCTGTGTCCCCTCTGGTGCCGCCCTGGAAACCCTGGGCCGCTAACGCCTGTTTCAAAGATACCCTCGTGTCCAGCCCTCGCTTGCTCCCGGTGGTGAATGGTACAAAGTCAATGTGCAGATGGGGCGTAGCCTCGTCCATGTGGAGGTGGGCAGAGAACACCCGGAGTTGGGGGTTGCGCTCTTGAAAGCCCTTCATGTACTCGTCCAAAACCGCTGCCGCAAGCTGTCCCTCCTCGCTGTCGGCGCTCATATCATCTCGATTGCCCACTTGCAGGATGATTTCATGGAACGGCTTTTCCTGCTTGCCGGAGCGGATCTTCTCATAGTAATCCTCTATCCTTCTGTCGGCCCTGGTTTGTTTAGCGTTGTACCGTTCCAGAGCCTCGTCAAAGAGTTCATGGTACACCGCCTTGATATTCTCCTGGCAGTAGGTTATATTCAAGTGGGAGCGTTCCGGGTCAGTGTTCTTGGCGTGGAATTTTCTACTGTTATGGTTCACCGATCCTTGGCCCACCATGGCGCTGATTGTCCTTTTCAAATCAATCCCTCCTCCCTTTTCCGCCGCGCAAGCGGCGAGCCTTTGTTACTTTCTGCGAAAGTAACGCAAAAGCACTTTTGACAGCCTTGCGGCCATCAAAAGCGCATTTGCGCCCTACGGGGTGGTGTGGGGGCTTTGCCCCCGGCAACTGCGGTTGCCTCCCCCAGCAGGGCCGCCCTTTGAAAAGGGCACCCTGCACCCCGCCTAAACTTTGCCACTCGCCGTTGGGCAGGTGGGAAAGGCACAGCCTTTCCCACCACCCGGCAAGTGTCCTCCGTGGGCCAAATGTCAAGGGGTTCGGGTTGTATTGCCTTGCGGCAATCTCCACCCGCAGGTATACCCCCTTGACATTTGACCCCGCTCCCCGTGACAGCCGTGACGACCGTGACGATGTTTTACACACCGCCCCCGCTCTCAAAAAAGCCGTCACAGCCGTCACGGTCGTCACGCCTGGGACGGTTCCAGCGTCAGGCTGATACTTCTCCCGGCGTGGCTCCTGCTGTTCTCATAGCGGATGTGGTAGTCTATCAGCAGCTTCCCGGCCCGGACGTTTAGCCGCATCGCCAGGGCGTTGGGCTTCATGTCGGTCTGGAGCGCCGCTACCAGCTCGGTGGCCGTACCACCCCAGGTCGGCTTCTCCGCCGTCACAAGGGCGGCTATGGCCTCCAGCACCGGGTCGGGCGGCTCTGTCCATGCCTCCGTTTCCGTACGCTCCAGCGTCCATATCAGCCGTTCCTTGTCCTTGGTAAGATAGAATCGCTGGTCTTGCTGGTCACGCCCGGCCACGTCCAGAACGGCGCTGCCGTCTGTCCGCTTCTCCTTTTGAAGAAGAAAGGCCCCGTCCGCCGCTCCCAGCAGACCGTTGGTGCCGGAGATCATATCGAATTTGTCATCTGCCTGTTGCTTTCGAGTGTGGTGTACCAGCAGGAGGCAGACGCCGCAATCATCGGCAAGGCGTTTCAGCTTACCCACCACCTCGTAATCGTTGGCGTAGCTGTACTTATCCCCGCCAGCCTCCCGGATTTTCTGGAGGGTGTCAATGATAATCAGCTTGGTGTTCGGGTGTTCCCGGACGAACTTCTTTAGCTGTTCCTCCAGGCCAACGCCAAGCTGTTTGGCGTAGACCGCAAAGAGCAGATTGTCGGTGCCCTCTGTGCCGAACATTCGGTATAGCCGCCCCTGCAAGCGGCGGTGGTCGTCCTCCAACGCCAGGTAGAGGACAGTCCCCTTGTGAACAGGATAGCCCCACAGGGGGTCACGGCGCTGAAACAGAAGATTCCGACCTGGATTACCTGGACTCAGAATAACGGGAAAAATGCCGCCGGCGTTCCCGGACCGTTGAAAAACTCCGGGTTGGACGGCGCAGGCACCATCCGGTTGTTCTCTGAAAGCATCCAGAGAATCCGCAGAAAATTAAAGCCCCAGTAAATACTGGACAATACACCCATACAGATCCCGATAATACCCAATATCATGCCTGCCGTTACCATGCCGTGGCTGTAACAGCGCTGCCGTTTTTTCGCCCTTGCCGCATAGACCAGGGCGATGATGCCCGTCACAATGGACAGGACCGGCAGCTGACAGAACAGAAACGACACTACGCCAAAGACCAGCGCTCTCATATCATAATGATGCTCCGGCTCCTGCGGCTGCCAGTTGCGGTATTGCTGCATGATCTTTCCTCCAGAATCAAGATGCCACCGCACAGATTTTAGGCGGTGGTGCTGAAAATGTTGTTCATGGGTATATCATAACAGAATTCTGGAAATTTGTCAAGAAGTGTAAATGTAGGTAATCCCTCCGGCACTGCGTGCCACCTCCCTTTTCAAGGAAGGCTTTTTAATATGTCTCCTCTTTAGAGGAGATGCCCGACAGGGCAGAGGAGTCGACCCGGGCGAACGATGTTCGCCCCTACGGTGAGACAGGGATTCTGCACATCTACGGTTTCCGTTTTGTGATACTTCTGTAGATGCAAACAGTGTTCGCCCGTTGGTGTGTTACGCCTCAGTCAAGCCTATGGGCGCCTTTTCAAGGGAACACATTTGCACAACAAAGACAACCCACGCCCGCCAGAACCTGTTTCACACGCAGAAAGGAACCGCTTATGTCAGAACGTCAGTTTCACATTCAATGCACAGCGGAGGACATCGGAAAGTATGTCTTTCTCCCCGGCGACCCCGGACGCACCGAGTGGATCGCCTCTTATCTGGAACATCCCGTAAAGACGGCGCAGAACCGGGAGTTCACCACATGGACCGGCACACTGGACGGCACGAAAGTGAGCGTCACCTCCACCGGCATCGGCGGCCCGTCTGCTGCCATCGCCATGGAAGAATTGGCGGCGCTGGGCGCACACACCTTTCTGCGCATCGGCACCTGCGGCGGAATGCAGCCGGAACTGATTCCGGGAACGCTCATCATCCCCACCGGTGCTATCCGCATGGAGGGAACATCGCAGGAATACGTTCCCCTGGCATTTCCGGCTGTCCCGGACTTCGGTCTGACACAGCATCTGGTCTGCGCCGCACAGGAGCTTGCATATGATTATCGTACCGGCGTGGTGCAGTGCAAGGACTCTTTCTACGGGCAGCATTCCCCGGAGACCATGCCTGCCGCACAGACCCTGCTCCAGAACTGGCAGGCGTGGAAAGCCGCCGGAGCGCTGGCATCGGAGATGGAATCGGCGGCGCTGTTCATCGTGGCGGCGACACGCCGGGTGAAGTGTGCCACTATCCTGCAAATGCTGTGGAACCAGGAGCGCCAGGCGGTGGTGCGGGACAATGCACACGCCGCCGGCGACATGACGCACGCCATCGAAGTTGCTGTTTCGGCAATGCGCCGGGAGATCCGACAGGGAAAGAAAGAGGAAATGTAAGTTGGCAAATATATTTTGTGTAGAGGATGATACGGGGATCCGGGAGCTTATCACCTGCGCTTTGCAGTCCGGCGGCTATACCGCCGAGGGATTCCCGGACGGAAAAAGCTTTTTTCACCGGCTCCGGGACGACAAGCCGGCGCTGATCCTGCTGGACATCATGCTCCCCGATGAGGACGGCATCTCCATCTTAAAGCGGCTCAAGGGCAACGACGCTACCGCAGAGATACCGGTCATTATGCTGTCGGCGAAGTCCAGCGAGATCGACAAGGTGACCGGGTTGGAAAACGGCGCAGACGACTACATCACAAAGCCGTTCGGCATCATGGAACTGCTGTCACGGATCAAGGCGGTGCTGCGGCGCAGCCACACGGTACAGAAAGCGGAGAGCCACGTGCTGTCTGCCCACGATCTGACCATCGACCTGGATCAGCGGACGGTGGTCTATCTGGAAACAGAGATCGTCCTCACCTATAAGGAATTCGAACTGCTGTCCTATCTGGTGCGCAACCGTGGCACTGCCATTTCCCGGGACCGCCTTTTGGAACAGGTCTGGGGATTCTCCTATGAGGGCGAGACACGCACCGTGGATGCACACGTGAAAACGCTCCGGCAAAAGCTGGATGCCGCAGGATGTTCCAATCTCATTCACACAGTACGGGGTTACGGCTATAAGATCGGAGGCTAATCATGGAATGGATCGGATGGGCATTCGCTGCGGTGGCGGCGGTGCTGCTGACGGTATTTATCTTTCTGTACCTGCACCAGAAACAGCAGGCACAGCACCAGCACAAAAAAGACCAGAAAGCCCAGGCAAAGCTCCAGACGGAGATGAGCCGGATGCAGAAGGAACTGTACCACGAACGGGACATCATCGGACTCATCCAGGAGCATATGGTAGAGGGCATCCTCATCCTGGACGATTCTGACAAGATCCAGCTGGCGAACCGCACCGCAACGGCACTGCTCAGCATCGAAAAGGAAAACTGGGACAACAAATCCATCTTCATCCTCACCGACAACCAGGCATTTCTGGATGCGCTGCGGAAGTCCAAAACAGAGCCGCAGCACGATATGCCGCCGGCTGACGATGATCTTCACAAGGGCTGCACCGTGCGCCAGCTGCTGAAGATCGACGGCAGCTACATCCGGGCGTACATCACCCGTGTGGAAATGGGCGGCATCTTCGGGACGATCGTGCTGCTGGTGGACGTGACCTATAACGTCAAGGCGGAAAAGATGCGCCAGGAATTCACCGCAAACGTCTCCCACGAGCTGAAAACGCCGCTGACCACCATCAAGGGATTCGGCGAGATGTTCGGCAGCGGCATGATTACCAAAGAGGACGACGTGGCGAAATACGGCGCCATGATCGAACGGGAAAGCGAACGCCTGCTCTTTCTCATCAACGACATCATCCGGCTCTCGGAGATCGAGGAACACACCGAGATGCTGAACACGCCGGTAGACCTGGCGGCGGCTGCCGGAAACGCCCTGCAAATTCTGGAACCCCAGATCCAGCGGAACAGGATACAGGTACATCTGGAGGGCAGATGTCTCCTGCTGCACAGCAACGAAGGCTATATGCGGGAGCTTTTCATCAACCTCATCGACAACGCCATCAAGTACAACAATCCCGGCGGCACAGTCTCCATCACCATCGAACACGTGGGTACACAGGCAAAGATCGTCATTGCGGACAACGGCATCGGCATTCCGCTCCAGGCGCAGAGCCGCATCTTCGAACGGTTCTACCGGGTGGACAAAAGCCGGTCGAAACAGCGTGGCGGCACCGGGCTGGGGCTGTCCATCGTCAAGCACATCGTAGACTGCCACAACGGCACCATCTCCCTGCGCAGCGAACTGGGACACGGCACGGAGATCACGCTTTTGCTGCCGGAAAAATGAAAAACAATTGCAAGAGCCTGTTTCGTATCTGACGGTCGAAACAGGCTCTCACAGAAAGGACAGACAACATGAGAAATGTCATGCAGGAACAGGATGTGACCGACTGGAAAGCCCGTCTCGCCGCCTATGTTCCCGAAACCGAACAGGAACGCCGTGACCGGAACGAGATACTCCTTGCGGCGGAACAATACGGCACACAGCTGCTCTGGCGCAGCCACGCAGAAAGCCACTTTACCTGTTCCGGATTCGTCATGGACACCAGGCTGGAAAAGGTGCTGATGGTCTATCACCGCATCTACGACTCCTTCGCCTGGACGGGCGGTCACGCAGACGGTTCCAACGATTTTCTCTGGACTGCCGTCCGGGAGGCAAAGGAAGAGACCGGCATCCGAAAGCCCTATCCCCTCACCGGCGCTATTCTGTCCCTGGACATTCTCCCGGTCAGGGCGCACCAGAAAAACGGCACACCCGTTCCGGAACACCAGCACTACAACGTGACCTACGGGCTGATTGCAGATACCAGAGAGACGCTGCGCATCGCCCCGGACGAAAACACCGCCGTGGACTGGATCCCCGTGGAAAAGCTGCCGGAGATCTGCAAAGAACCTCATATGCTCCCGGTGTATGAAAAGGTCATCACCCGGATGCGCCGGTGGAAAGCCATGCAGGAACAGGTCATGGCACAGCTGACACAGCCGCTTTTGTCGTGGTATCCCGGTCACGCCAGAGACCTGCCCTGGCGAAAGAACCGGCAGCCCTACCGGGTATGGCTGTCGGAGATCATGCTCCAGCAGACACGGGTTGAGGCAGTCAAGGGCTATTACCAGCGCTTTCTGGAGACCTTCCCCGACATTCCTGCTCTGGCAAACGCCGAACAGGACCAGGTAAACAAGTGCTGGGAAGGTCTGGGCTATTACAGCCGGGCTGCCAACTTGCGCAAGGCGGCGCAGGTCATTGTGGAACAATACGGCGGCGCATTCCCGGAAACGTGGGAAGAAGTCCGGCAGCTGCCCGGCGTAGGCGACTACACCGCCGGTGCAGTCTGCTCCATCTGCTATGACCTGCCCACGCCGGCGGTGGACGGCAATGTGCTGCGTGTGGCGGCACGCATCCAGGACAGTTTCTGCGAGATCGACCGCCCGGAACAAAAGGCAGCCGTCACCCGGTCGCTGGAACAGGTGTACCGGAACATTCCCGGACAGTGCGGCACGATGACACAGGCGCTGATGGAGCTGGGCGCTACGGTCTGTCTGCCCAACGGACAGCCCCGGTGCGAGGTCTGTCCCCTGGCGGAACTTTGTCTGGGAAAACAGTACGGCGACACCATGCGTCTCCCACAGCGCACCGAGAAAAAGCCCCGGCGCAAGGAACAATACACCGTGTTTGTGCTTTGCTGCGACGGAAAATACGCCGTCCGGAAACGCACCGCAAAAGGTCTGCTCCACGGGCTGTGGGAATACCCCAATGTGTCCGGCATCTGCACCACGGAAGAGGCAATCGCCCAGGTGAGCCGGTGGCAGTGCAAGCCGCTGGATCTGACCCAGACGGCAGAGCGAAAGCACATCTTCACCCACGTGGAATGGGAGCTGTACGGCGTCTATCTCACCTGCGGCAGACAGGACGAGCAGTTCGTCTGGAAAACCGCCGCAGAAATTGCCGCAGAGATCTCCCTGCCCACGGCGTTCCGGCAGTTTTTTCAAGCATAAATCCAAAAACAAAAACACCCCTGCTCTCACGGCATTTCACTTGCCGCAGAACAGGGGTGATTTTCTATATACTGTGATATATTATGTTAAGCCTTCTTCTTTGCCAGGAATGCTGCGCCGCCGCTGACAACCAGTACAGCCATCAGCCCGTACACGCCGGCATCTCCCGTTTTCGGAGAGCCGCTGGTACTGGTTTTCACACTGCCGCCAGTCACACTGCCGCCGCCGTTGGATGCACCGGAACTGCTGCCGGATTCGATAGTGGTCGTCCCTGTGGCAACAACCGTGGAGACATTGCTCGGCACATAGGTCGCCGGGTCGATCAGATTCGACACCGTAAAGGTGACATCCAGGTGATTGGTTGCCGCATCGGACTGCATCGGTGTGAAACGATAGATCATCGCACAGAAAACATCCTTGGAATAGCCGAAGTCCGTCTTGGATGCTTCGATGATATCGCCGTCCACCGCTGCGGCACTGCCGTTGAACTGGATGGAATCCACAGTCATGCTTGTTGAACCCTTTGTTCCCAGCGGAATCGGGTCAATGTTTTCCACCCACAGCTGCACCGTATCGCTTTCCCGGAGCGCCGCCGTATCACACGAAACGGTATACTGTCCGTCTCCCTGGATGGTCACCTGGGGTTCGAGTACTTCTCCGTTGACTGCGATAAACGCTTTGCCAGCCGGCAGTGCGCCTGCCGCACTGCACTGCATGGGCATTGCCGCAGAGACAACCGCCGCACAAGCCAGAGCGCCTGCCAGAATCACTGCTTTTCTTTTCATTTGAATCATCCTTTCTTTCCTTCAAATTTTTTCCTTGTTCTTACCCTTACGCTATATTTCCCTTACGCCTCGTAGAAGGTCTCTCTCCGTTCCAGCACCTTTTTGCCCAGCGGAGAATCTACCGGAGCAACGACACAGGAACCGTACTGCTTTGCGATCTGTGCGGTGCTGTCTGCGATGGTCGGGATATCTGCATCCTTTTCCAGATCCATGACGATCACATAGCCGTCTGCGCCGTTTGCCTTAATGCCGTCCAGGTACGCCTTCTTGACTGCCGGCAGTGTTGCCAGGTGGTCTCTCAGTGCCTCCTGCATTCCCTCCGGAACGCCCTCGATGTCACGCAGTTCCAGACGGGGCTGGATGTTCAGCGCCTGCTCCTTGCTGAATGCCAGACCCATGGAGAACGGGTCGATCACGATGCCGGCAGCCGTACTCTTCGGGTCGGACAGCATTGCGGTATAGTTCGCCATGCTCATGGGAACAGCCTTGCAGTCCGGTGCGCCTGTCCACTTCTGCAGCTCCGGCAGACTGGTGAACAGCGGCATGAACTTTCCGCCGTCGTGGTTCAGCATAATGAATTCCGCCTGGGCGTTGATCTTCTCGCCTGCCTTGACTTCCTTCGGCATCTCCATCAGAACCGGAGCCACAAAACGAGCCTTGCGCATTACGTTGAACAGATTGTTCTTTGCGTCCTCGTTGTTCTCCCGGCGCAGACGGTCTGCGGCGATGATGACCTCAGAGTTAGTGATCTTCTCGGTGCCGAACAGCGGCATGATGCGGTGATTCTTCGGTGCATCTGCGGGAACAGACACGCCCTTCATCTCTGCCATCTTTTCCTTGCGGATCACGATGTTGGTCTCTGACGGATTGATAACGATACCGTTGATATCCACGCCCTGTTTCAGCAGGATGCCGCAGTACTGGTCAAATGTGATGACCATGGTGTCTGCCTCCGGGTCGTTCTTCCACTTCAGAAATTCCAGCCAGTCCGTGAACGCCGGGAAAAACTTCGAGCCGTCCTTGTTGGAAACTGCCATGAGAGACGCCTGCATCTGGCGCTGGCCGTTTTCGTCCGGCTCTACCTCATCCAGCTGTTTCTGCAAAGCGATCGGGGCAATAAAGGATGCCTCAGCAATTGCGTCCAGCATTTCTTTTTCAGTCTGCGGATTCTGCTTTGCCTTGAACTCTGCCATTGCGGATACCAGAGCGGGGTTTTTGATTGTGGGTTTTTTCAGTTGTGCCAATTTGGTTCACCTCATCCAAGATTTATCGCCCGAAAACGGCACTGCGCAGTCACGCAGGAAGTTACAGGGATAGAAATAGTGCAGATGCCGTCATTCACAAATCAACAGCATTGCTTTTTATAGTATAGCACATCCCGGCAAAAATTGCAAGAGCAATACCGATCTTTGCGCTGTACTAAACGGAAAAAGCTGTTTTTTTGGCAGATTGCATAAAAAATCAGTCTTGCTTTTGGCATATTCAAAAATTTTTGGAGTCATATTTTGTCGAAAAAAGCGGCTGTACCGAAATACAGCCGCCTTTCTTCTGATTCAGTTTTCAGAGCCTGTTTTCATTTATTCCGTCACAGGCAGAATCTTGATCATGCTTACCAGGAACTGGAGCAGTGTCGTTGCGTCGCTTGTGGTCAGCTCGCCGTCTGCATAGACATCGCTGTTGTGGCGCTGGTTTGCGCTCAGTTCCACTGCGCCGGCGATCGCCTTATTGATGAGGACAGCGTCCGTGATATCCACTCTGCCGTCCAGGTTCACATCCCCGTAGAGCAGCTCCGTTGCAATCTCGCTTGCGGTGGTCTGGGTCTCTGTGGGCTTGGACTCTGCTGCACTTTCCGTAGTGCTTTCGCCCGGCTTGGTTTCCGTTGCCGTTGCGGTCGCACTGGACTCTGCCGGTTTTGTCTCTGTTGCCGTTGCGGTCTCGCTGGATTCTGCCGGTTTCGTCTCCGTTGCCGTTGCAGTTGTCGCACTGGACTCTGCCGGCTGGGTCTCCGTTGCAGATGCAGTCTCGCTGGACTCTGCCGTCTTTGTGGTAGTTTCCGTTGTAGCAGTCGTTGCACTGGTGGTTGTCGTTGTGATCGGCGGCTGCGGTGTGTCAATATCCTGGAATGCAGCGCCCAGAATGCTGTACAGGCTGCTGTTTTCCTTGACCTGCATAAAGCCGTGGGTATTGATAGAACCGTTGGAGTTGCGCCATGCGGTGTCGAAATCAGTTCCCATTTCCGGTGCGGTCACCAGAATGAAGTCATCGTCCGAAATGGCTGCGCCCTTTGTTCCCAGCTTGTCGCCGTTGCTGATGGCAGTCTTGGCGCTGACCTGGTAATAACCAGAGTTATAGTAGATGGTGTTCTGGACTGTGCCGCCCATCTTGTCGTTGGCGATCTTCAGACCGCTTGCGCCCAGGTTGCCGGTGAGATTCTTCTCGTTGTAATAGGAGATGAGGTTGGAGAAGTCTGCGCCGTCATCTGTGCAGCGATAGCAGCTGACATTGGGCTTGCCGTTGGAACCGACACCGTTGTTATAGGCGGTGCAGTTGGTCAGACTATCCAGCTTCGGGTTGTTGTTGTCGGTGAAGCCGCAGTTCAGATTCTCGAACGCCAGGCAGTTCTTGACCACATGGGCAGAACCGACACCGGAGCCGCCCAGCTTAAAGCCGTTGCCGTCACAGTCGCCGTAGCCCTCGCCGAACTCGGTATAGCCGTTGCGGAATGCCACGCAGTTCTGAATGGTGACAACGCCGATCGGACCGGTCTCAGATTTTGCGAACAGATCCCAGCCGTCGTCGCTGTTGTTGTAGGACATACAGCCGTCGAATACATTGCCCTCGCCGCAGGTCAGCTTTGCTGCGAAACCGTCCGCATTTTCCATGGTGGCGTTGTCGCAGTTGTTCTTGGAGGTGCAGTTCAGGATCAGATTGTTGCTGGGCCAGTCTGCAATGGTAGCTGCACTGGTTTTATACCGGGACAGCTGTAAACCGGTATCCTGGTTGTCGTTGAATACCATGCGCTCCAGCCTGTTGTTGCTGCCGGAGAGAAGCATACCGTTATCGGCAGCCTTTGTGATCTCAAAGCCGTAGAAGTGCCAGTAATCACCGTCCAGCACAATGCCACGCTTGGATGCGTCTGCGTCACCCTGTCCGGAGAAGTCGAAGGTAACGTCTGCGCCGTTATAGGGCTTGATGGTCTTCATGGCATCTGCCGTACCGTTGTTCTTGTCGTCAATGAGGATCATCTCCGAGAAGTTATACGTGCCGCCCAGCAGGTAGATGGTGTGACCTGGGGTCAGCTTGGAGATGGCGTCGGTCACCGATGCCGGATCCTTTTCCGAAGTACCGCTGCCCTTGCCGTCCGGCGAGCAGAAAATGTCGCCTTCCACCGGCACATCCGGTGTGGTGGGTGTGGTATCTCTGGTGGTCACAGTCGTTGCCGTTGCAGAGGTGTCCTGGGACACGCTGACGGTGGTGGTTGTCGTTGTCACCGTGGTCTGCTTGGTGGTCTCTGTGGTCACGACCGGGTCGGTGGTGGTGTCCGTAAAGCCGCTGCCGATCGCAACGACAGTGGGCGTATAATTCATCAGCGCATCTTTCAGCGGCTGGTTGACTGCATAGCTGGCATCGTCCACGGAATTGTTGAACTTCCACTGGAAGTCGCCGCCCTGGACACGACCTGCCTTGGCTGTGACGATCGCCGGCACATCCTTTGCGTCGTCAGCCTGGTAGCTGTACATGATGCTGGAATCGGTATCGAAGTTGTTATAGCCTGTGCCGCCGGAAACGGTCTTGACGCTGTCCGGAACTTTTTCCGTCGGGCTGGAGACTTCATAGGCATCGAAAGAGGTGCTGTCCTGGGAATACGGGATATAGCTGGATGCACCCTCGATGTAGTTGCCGCACGCCTTGATGATGCCGCCGGTCTCGCCGGAGAATGTACCCTCGCCCAGTGCGTCTGTACCCTGTCCGGAACTCATCATGGGGTTCTTGCAGTTGCGGAAGTAGTTGTTCTCCGCAAAGGCAGATGCACCCATGGTCACGCCGATGCCGTACTTGGCGTTGCCGTCGAAGTAGTTGTTATAGCTGTGGACGGAGCAGGTGCGGATTCTCGGGTGGCGGGAGTCGGAGTGGTCGTACCAGTTGTGATGATAGGTCACATAGTTGGTCTCCTTCTCGGACTTCATGCCCTGGAGGTTGCACTTGCCGTTGTCCCAGAAATGGTTATAGGAGTGTGTGACATAAGTGGAGGTCTTGGTGTCCAGAGCGCCGTCGCCCTTTACCTGGTCTGCGTCCGAGCCAGCGTGGCCATAGAAAAAGTCACAGTTATGCACCCAGATATGGTCGTTGCCCTGCTGCAGGCCGCAGTCATCGCCCTCGCTGCTGTCGCAGTTCATAAAGCCGATGTTGCGCACTTCCACGTTGGAGCAGTTCTTCATGACCAGACCAAAGCCGTTGAACACAGTGTCCGTGCCGATACCCTCGACGGTGATGCCAGCCTTGGCGGTGTCGATCATCAGATCACCCTTGGGCATATCTGCCGGGTCCGTGATATTGCCGATAAAGCGCAGGCACAGCGGACGCTTCTCCTTGTTCTTCTTGTATGCCGTGATGATGTTCTGCACGCCGGTCACATCTGCCGCACCCTTGCCGGTGGAGTCGATGCTGGCAGTCACAGTGTCCTTGTTGGCATCGGTGACGTATACCACGATAGCATCCGCTTTCAGCGTGCCGTCCTCGTTGTATGCGCCGGAAGAAGTACCGTTTACAAAGCCAAAACCGCTTCTGTCATGCGCCTCTACGTTCAACTCCGAGGTCTCCGCCGCCTTGGAGGCATCTTCCTTGCCGCCGATCACCGGCACGATCTTCATGGTATAGCTGCCGGCTTTCAGACCCACAGCGTCTGCCCGGAAACGATCCGGATACTGGCGCACCAGCATGGTGTCCAGCTGGGTATAGCTGCCGCCTGCGGACTTGATATAGACGTTATAGCCCGTTGCACCGGAGACAGCGCCCCATTCTGCATACGCCGCCTCCAGGTCGCCGCTGGCTGTGAGAACTGACACAGACGCACTCGCCGCCGTGATTGCCGGAACATTGTCCGTCACCGTCCCCAGATCTGCGGCAAACACCGTCTGCGCACTGGCTGCCGCTGTAGTGGCTGCCATCAGAAATGCCAGCAGCCCTGCCCCAATTTTCTTACTCTTCATGATAATGATTCCTCCCGTTTTCCGGCATAGACAAACGCCGCACGGACACATTGGCTTTTCCAATATTCCCCACGTGCCGAAACGATACGGTACGCTTTTGTACCGTTTTTCTTTTTCCGGTGTTCACGCTGCGCTGCACCGCACAGAAAGTGCGGAACAGCCGGTGTCCAAGCTCAGATTTCGCCCCTATTTTACACCTTTTTCCGGTCTATGTCAATGTACTTTTTCACCAAATTTCCAAATGAAATTACCGTACATATTGCACAATAAGTTTGATGATTCTGTTTAATTTCATCAGCTTTTTTTCACGGAATATATGGCTGTTTTTCTGCATACATTACTACAACAATCCGTGCAAATTCCCACTTCGATTTGG
>OLSN01002246.1_pt1 | contig 14522 bp, 12 predicted proteins | sample 1672411 | NCBI WGS metagenome assembly OLSN01 (sample SAMEA3136683, study PRJEB25190) | human gut metagenome | biome: human gut; feature: human-associated habitat; material: faeces | place: Austria | collected 2013 | reverse complement strand
GTCTGCAATCCCTCTTCGATCATCTTCTTCATCTTCGGATACAGCATCGGGGAAAAACATGCCGAACTTCTTGTAAAAAAGATCAACGCCGAAGATCCGGATCTGATCTGCATTGCCGGTGATATTTTTGACAACGAATATGAGGGGATCAAAGATCCCCAAAAAACGGCGGCCATTCTTCGTTCGCTGAAATCCAGATACGGAGTTTATGCCTGCTGGGGCAACCATGATCTCAGCGAACCGATTCTGGCCGGTTTTACTTTCCGTAATGCGAAAGAAGATTATGACGATCCCAGAATGTGGGATTTTCTGAAATCCGCCAATATCCGGCTACTCAATGATGAAACGCTTCTCATTGATGACCGGTTCTATCTGACAGGCCGCAAAGATCCGTCCCGCTGCCGCAAAATGTCCGACACACGGAAGGAACCTGACCAGCTTACAGCCTCCCTTGACAAAACACTCCCCATTATTTTTATAGATCATCAGCCTGGTCAGTTGAATGAAGTGGCAGCCGCAGGCGCAGACCTTGATCTCTGTGGTCATACTCATGACGGCCAGCTGTTCCCTCTGAACATCATCACCGGCCTGGTCTGGGAAAATTCCTGCGGTTACCTGAAAAAAGGAACCATGCACAACATCGTTACCTCCGGCGCAGGCATATGGGGCCCGAATATGCGTACTGCCACAAATAGCGAGATCTGCTCGATCACGGTGCATTTTTTATAAAATCTCCATCTACTGTTTATTGCTTTTCGCAACCCCGATACGCATAACAGCCATTTCTTTTTTGAACCTCCGGGACTGTTGATATTTCCGGGAAGTCTATAAGCAGCCGCCTGTCCCGGTATTTATTTCCTGCAGTTCGTTTTCCGGGAGATCTAGCCTGTCTGGGGTAAAATCCTGATTCTCCGGCCCTTCTTCCCATCCCATTATTTCCGCCTGCAACTGCCGCCACTGCATGTCCGCTTCCGTTCTTATTCACGATATAACGCACTTTGTTTCTGCATATCCAGCTTCCTTTGCCAGCTGCTGCATACGCTGCAAAGATCCCTGCCCGTTTTCCTCCCATAGCCTGTACACGGGAGATTTTTTCCATAAAGATTCCCAGGATCATTACCGTCATATGAAAAATCTGCAATATTTCCGTATATCTGCCTGATTTTCCTTCTTTTTTCTCCGGATTTTTCTCAGAACAGTATTCTTTCTTTCCATCCCATACTTTTTTAATTCCCAGCCTTTCATATACCATAAAATCCCGCCTTTCCAAAAAAGACTTTGTTCTCAGGTTTCTGATCACTGATTTCATTCCATCCACCGCAGATTCCTGCAATGTACAGAACCGGGAATGCGCGTTTCCCACAGCTATACAGCTACCAAAATCCTATGTAAAGCTTTCGCAGAAATAGAACCGGAAATTTTTTCTGCATATGACAGAACTGCTGGCCGGTTGGGACTTTCTCCTCATAAAGACTTTTATTCCAGGAAAAAACAGCTGGTATAAGTGATCGTTCCTGGTCCGTAATAATATTCGATCCCGCTGTCCTGACAGACCTGTGTTACCAGCATTCCATATGCTTCCATTGATGAAAAACGTTTCTCCGGAAAACGGCAGGGGGCATCCGGATAGCTGCATTTCGCACATCTGGTGCAACATCCGGCCCCAAGGGAAAGAAGTTTGGGGAAAAATTTTTTCAGCTGGTCATGCATCTTTACAAAATGTTCTTTATGAAGCGCTTCCGTCTCCATCATTCCTTCTCCGTCAAATTCATCTTCCAGTTCACCTTTTGTCTGCACAATGATTCCTTTTTTGTACACGGAAATATCTGCCGCACATTCTTCCAGTGTTCCACAGGCAGGCGGACAGCTCCAGTTACGCCCGTACATATGGCATTTATCCGTACTGCACATCTGTCGTACCTCCGGAAGTAATTTAATCTTATCTATATTCAGTTCTTCTACCTTAAAAAATCCTATGCTGTTTCCGATTTTTTTTAATTCTTCCAGCTCCATAATGTTTTCCTCTCCATGCTTTTCGATTCCGTTCCAGTTCTGGTGGATTTTATATCTCAGGAAATTCCAGTTCATCTACAAACTGATCCTGGAATTCAGGTAATGCCGCAAGCTCCAGAAATTCCGTATGACGTGCAAGCCGCTCTGCCCGTTTCAGTTCTTCTTTATTCAGAAGTGCAAGCTTTGCGCCTTCACCGGCCGCATTTCCAACCGGAATGATCCGATCCTTCAGAACCCCGGGAAGCATTCCGATCCTGCATGCTCCTGCCGGGTCCATATAATTTCCAAAAGCTCCTGCTATATAAACCTGCTCCACCTCTTCCAGAGTAATCCCCATCTGTTCTGCCAGAAGAGCAATTCCTGCAGCAATAGCCCCCTTCGCCAGCTGTACTTCCCGAATATCTTTCTGGCTTAAATATACCGGTTTTCCATCCCCGGATTCCAACGGATCAGCCAGAAGATATGCTTTCTTTGTATTTTCATCGATCTGAACCACCCGCGGATTTTCCAGCAGCTTTCCGCTTTCATCGATCACCCCCGCATCCAGAAGACATGCTATGATATCGATCAGACCGGAACCGCAGATTCCCGCTGGTCTGCCTCCGCCGATTACCTTACATTCCAGTTTTCCATCCACCAGATGTGCATGTTCAATCGCACCATCTGCGCCCCGCATTCCACAGGCAATCTTAGCTCCCTCAAAAGCCGGCCCTGCCGCAGTAGAACATGCAATACAGCGTTTCTCATTTCCAAGAACAATTTCTCCGTTTGTTCCAATGTCGATCATCAGCGTCATCTTTTTCTCTTCTTCAAGATTCACAGCCAGAAGACATGCTACAGTATCTGCCCCCACAAAACCTGCAATAACAGGTAAAGCTACCAACTGTCCTCCCGGGTGAATACCAAGATGGAATTTTTCTGCTGGAAACATCAGCCCCTGACTGATGGCCGGATTATACGGTGCATGAACCAGAGAATCCGGTACAATTCCCAGGAAAAGATGATGCATGCAGGTATTTCCCACAACACTGACCTGATAAATATCCTCCGGAGATTTTTTCGCCGCTTCACAAAGTGTACCGATCAATTTTCTTAAAAGCTCCCGGATACATGTGGAAAGTTCTTCTGTACCGTGCTCCAGCGAATAATTTGCTCTCATGATCACATCTGCGCCATATTCTGTCTGTGTATTTAATGCACTTGCTGTTGCCAGCTGCTCTCCTGTTTTTCCATCCAGAAGATATCCTGCCACCGTTGTTGTCCCAATATCAAAAGCTGCCATCAGTACCGGTCTGCCGTCCTGTTCTTTCAGATCCAGGATCTGGTTCCCGCTGACAATCGCTCTTGCTTTTCCATTTTTTTCTTTTATCAGTCGGCTGATTGCAGGCAGTATTTCCAGTTTTGGCTGAAAAATGATGTCTTTCTTCCGGCGGCTGTTTATCGCCTCGCAAAGCCTTGTCCAGTCTGAACTGTTTTCCCCCACTGTACATGGCGGGATTTCAATATCCAGAATTTCCAGTTCCGGTGAAAAAGTCACGGCTCTCTCTGTTCCCTTTACAAGGATTCTGTGTTCAGATTTTTTCTCAATCGCTTCTACTTCAATATCTGTAGTTATCTTTGTCTGACAAGCTTTTTCCACAGCTCCGTTTATTTTTACCATGCATTTTCCACATTTTCCGGCTCCTCCACATGGTGCATCCGGGGATAAACCTGCGATTCGCTCAGCCTCCAGTACCGTAGTTCCTTCCTTCACCGTGACTTCTGTTTTTTCTTTTATAAAAAACACCCTGTATGTATTCAAATCTGCCACCCCCTGTCATCTTACAAATACAGTCTTAGAAAAAAATCCGCAGAAACTATCGTATCTTTCTAGTTTCTGCGGATCTTAATCTGCTATTATACCGGAGATTCCTGCCCAAACAAGTTTCTCCTTAAGCAAGCGGATTGCAAATACCCGCTTTTTTGCCTGTTTACTTTATGCGGCAAGTGATTTTGCAACCTGCGCTGCGGAAGCTGCATCTGCTGTATAAGCATCTGCACCGATCTCTTCTGCGAATTCCGGAGTGATCGGAGCTCCACCGACCATGATCTTGATGTCTTTACGGAAATCTTCTTTATTAAGTGCTTCAACGGTTTCTTTCATAGCCGGCATGGTTGTTGTCAGAAGTGCGGAAACACCTACTACTTTAACATCCGGATTCTCACGAACTGCTTCAATAAATTTCTCTACCGGAACATCAACACCAAGATCAATTACCTCAAAGCCGGCACTTTCAATCATCATTGCAACCAGGTTTTTGCCAATATCATGAAGATCTCCTGCTACAGTTCCAATGATCATCTTTCCTGCTACACCAGCGCTTCCACCTGCAAGATGTGGTTTCAGAACATCTACACCTTTTTTCATAGCTCTCGCTGCTACCAGCATCTCCGGAACAAAGATCTCACCATTTTTGAATTTCTCACCAACTACAGACATCGCACTGATCATACCATCATTCAGAATCGCAACCGGATCATCACCCTCATCAATGGCTTCCTGTACAGCCGGTCCTACTAATTTCGCTTTCCCTTTTTCAACTAATTCCGCAACTTCATTTATCTTAGACATAATCAAATCCTCCTGTTATTTCTCAATTTCAGATTCCAACCACTTAATTCATTTACACAGTTTCTGCAGATTCAACCTACTTCTTCTTTGTTGTACCAATTAAGCCTTCTCTGTAAGCCCCTATATATTCCATACAATAATCATCCAGACCAAGTAATGCTTCTGTTGCATAAACCAGTCCAAGCATATCCTTATTTGTCGGATCCATAATTCCACTGTCCAGTCCTGCATTCATTGCCAGTACCAGGAACCCGTAATTAATCAGCTTACGAACCGGCAGATTAAAGGAAATATTACTGATCGCTGCCGTAATATGAATGGTCGGATACTGCTCACGTACACTTGTGATCGTCTCAATATTCGTTGCAATACCATCCTCAGAAGTACAAAGCATCTCAACCAGCGGATCAATGTGAATCCTGTCCGGAGCAATTCCGTACTCTTTCGCTTTCGCCATGATCTTGTCAAAAACTTTCAGACGGTCTGCTGCACATTTCGGAATACCTGTATTGTCACTCAGCAGCGCAATTACCTGCCATCCCTCATTTCCCGGCTCAGCCATGATCGGGAAAATCGTATCAATCTTATGTCCCTCTCCTGATACAGAGTTAAAAATTCCAGGTTTCTTACAGAACTTATAAGCCTGTGCCAGAACATCCGGACTCGGGCTGTCAATTGAGATCGGAAGATCTGTAACCTCCTGAATACAGTCGATCATCCATTTCAATGTTTCCACTTCTTCCGCTTCCGGAACAGAAGCGCAACAGTCAATATAAGTAGCTCCGCTTTCCGCCTGAAGCTTTGCTCTTGCTTTAATAAATTCAGAGTCTCTTTTCGCGATCGCTTCTGCAACGATCGGGATAGAACCATTAATTTTCTCACCAATAATAATCATTTTCAAACACCTCCATAGCATCATCCTCTGCAACACCTGAGATCAGAACATAATCTGCCATGGAAGCCTTGTAGATTCAGATGCCTTAATGCCAAATTTCTCTTCATTCAGCTTGTCAATGGAATCACAGAGAGATTTATAAACACCCGGATAAACAGAACCAGGGCCACCCTGAGCGATACACGGAATAAAGTATTTGTTTCCACATTCTTCGCAGACACGACGTACCACTGCATCACAATTCTCATCTGTCCAGCCCTCAAAATCAACTGCACGATTTTCGATACCGCCCATGAAGCTGATCTTTCCGCCATATTTCCTGATCAATTCCGGAAGATTATTGGTTTCCATACATCCCTGCCATACATCGATCCCCATCTCAATCATAGAAGGAACCAGTGTTGCTGCGTAACTGTCAGAATGATGGATAACCAGCTCAACGCCATGACTGTGATAATATCCGTAAATTTCTTTATATGGCTCAAGTAAAAATTCATCAAACATTGCAGGACTCATAAATGTACTGTCCAGTCCACCCCAGTCATCATGATGGAATAATGCATCAGGATGAAGGTTGGAACAGATACCTTCAGCAAGTTCCAGTTCCCACTCTGTCAGATATTTGATCAGATCATGCATTTCATCCGGATTAGTAATATAATAAACCAACGCATTACTGATCTCACACAGATGATGAGTCTGCTCAAATAATCCCGGTGCAACGAAAGCTGCTTTAAATGCCTGTTCTCCGTCAACTGCATCATACTGAGCCTTCACCATATCCCACTGATCCTGGGTAAATTTCAAAGACGGTGCATGTACATAGTCTTTCCAGTCTTCAATATCCTTTACCACGATCTTGTCAGGAGTATGTACAGGAAAAGAACCCGGAACTCCTTTCGGGAAAGTATTGGTTACTCCCCATGCATTCACTACATTTTCCTGACCCGGCTGAAGCAGCGGGTTTGCAAACATAAACGGATGAAAAAGAAGCTGTACTGCTTCATACTGATTAACAAATCTGTCAGGATTTCCGCCTTTTATAACTTCCAGCATATTCTGTTTCGGTGTTAACATATAATCTACCTCCTCATGCAATATGAAAATGCCCCCACATTCCCACATTTGTTTGTTTAATTTGTCGTTCTTTATCTCGTTTACGATGATTTTATTGTAGCATTTATACAATCCAAAATATATAATCAGATATGCGGATTTTTCACGCCCGTATTCCTACAAATTGTATGAATGCATCTCAAGTATTGTGCCAACAGTAACCGGCAGCCATATAATAAATTTTAAAATCAACCGTAAATACACTTGTAACACAACTCTAAACACTGTATAATTTTGTACATACAGATATCAGATTTTAAAATCATTTGTGCACAATAAGACTTTTAAACCTGATTTATCTAAACATGAAGAAATACGATTTATATAACAGATCAACAGATTCCGAATGTTTTACAGTAAATATTTAACAGGTGGTGAACACAATGTTTTCAAAAAAATTATTAATACCTCTGCTATCGCTCAGCCTTCTTGTTACTCCTGCATACAGCAGTCATGCTGCTGAAAATGCAGAGGCCGCGGAAACATCCGTAGAAGGTCAGGGAATGCTTTCCCCTTCTTCATCTTCAGAGAGTTCTGAAAGCGTCTTTAACGGTTCCGGGGCAGGCACATCTTCAGAACCAGTCACAGATGAGAAACTGGAGACAATTTTAAAACAGGTTCAAAGTCAGCTTCCCGCTGAAAACGGAACCTGGGCTGTTTTCATATCCGATCTTGTAAACGGAACCGAGGGCAATCTTAATGATCAGAAAATGCAGGCTGCAAGCCTGATCAAGCTCTATATCATGGGAGCTGTCTACGAGAATTATGATCAGATAACCGGACAATACGGCAGGGATTCTGTAGACTCCAATCTGTACTCCATGATCACAGTCAGCGATAATGATGCAGCCAATACCCTGACAACTTATCTTGGCGGCGGCGATTCCGCAGCAGGTATGCAGGCTGTCAACAGTTTCTGCCAGACACATGGCTATGACCAGACTCACATGGGACGTATGCTCCTTGCCAGCAATGAGAATGATGATAACTACACATCTGTAGGAGACTGTGGTCATCTCCTGCAGGAGATTTATAAACAGGATACATCCGGCTACACCCATGCCACTGATATGTTTAATCTGCTCAAGGCACAGACACGCTGTAACAAAATTCCCGCACAGCTTCCGGAAGGAATCAAAACCGCAAATAAAACCGGAGAACTTGACAACGTGGAAAATGATGCCGGAATCATCTATGATTCCAAAAATGACGTAGTAATCGTATTTATGTCCCAGAATCTCTCAAGTGCCGGTTCCGCACAGAATACGATCGCTACCTTAAGCAGAACGATTTACGATTACTATAATTAAATAATGTACTCTCAGAGTACATTATAAACCAAAGGAGGGATTCACTATGAAAAAAAGAAAAAATATTGCAATTCCCATGATTCTTGCAGCTACGATTGCTGCTGTATCTGTACCCTGCAGCTCACAGATCGTTATGGCATCTGACACTTATCAGGTAGGTGTAAGTAAAGGGTATCTGGCTCTGCGCTCTGCCATGGCTTATGATTCCTCCAACGAGATCGGCGAGCTGTATTCCGGTGATACTGTTGAAGTTACAGAATATACCACCAGTGATTACTGGTACGTCTATTCTCCAAAACTGAACTTATCCGGATACGTAAATAACGATTACCTGTATTTCCTCTCATCACAGCCGACAAGTTCGTCCGGTTCTTATACTGTCAGTGTTGCCAAAGGTTATCTGGCTCTGCGTTCTGCAAAGGCTTATGACTCTTCCAACGAGATCGGACAGTTATACTCCGGTGATACAGTAACAGTTTCTGACAGCAGTGATCCTCAGTACTGGTATGTCTATTCTCCGAAACTGAACTTATCCGGCTATGTAAATAAAGATTACTTATATTACAGTGGCGATACTGCTGCCAGTGCACAGAGTTCTTCCGGAAATTCAAGGACTGTCAGTGTTGCCAAGGGTTATCTGGCTCTGCGTTCCGCAAAAGCTTATGATTCCTCCAATGAGATCGGACAGCTGTATTCCGGCGATACAGTTCAGCTTATCGACACCAGCGATTCCCAGTACTGGTACGTTTACTCTCAGAAGTTAGGAAAAAACGGATATGTAAATAAAGATTATCTGATTGGCGGAACAACCACATATGCCACCAGAACAGTCAGTGTTGCTACCGGTTATCTGGCTCTGCGCTCTGCGAAGGCTTACGACTCTTCCAACGAGATCGGACAGTTATATTCCGGCGATACAGTTCAGCTTGTGGATACAACTGATGCACAGTACTGGTATATTTACTCCCAGAAACTCTGCAAATATGGTTATGTAAATAAAGATTATTTATATTAATCTTTTTCGTAACACTATAAACAGTTACGCTTCTTTACATTCACTATATACAACAAAACAGAAAGGACTCACAGTTATGAGCCCCAAACGACAGGTTAACCATAACATTCGTAAACACTTTAACACAATCATTTACAATATTTCACGCTACGCGGAAATTGCTCTTTCTATGGTAATTCTGCTGGTGATCGCACTGGCAGGCTTCCGGCTGATCATGGAGGTTGCAGATACTTCTGTTATGTCCATGGATACAGAATTTTTCAGCACTTTCCTTTCCCAGGCTTTGTCTCTGGTAGTAGGCGTGGAATTTGTAAAAATGCTCTGCCAACATTCCGCACAGACAGTTGTTGAGGTTCTGATGTTTGCCACAGCACGTCAGATGGTAGTCGAACACCTCGGGCCAGCAGAAACTCTTCTTGGCGTACTCAGTATCGCAGTTCTGTTTGCGATCCGCAAATATCTTATGACAGACAACGATGACATGAATGCTCATAACTGTCCGAAGAATACTGAAGAAAATTAAAGAAAACAAAAAACTGCATATCAGATACGATCTGTAAATTCTACCGGTCGTATCTGATTATGCAGTTTCTTTTTATTTCCACATGCTGATAAACGGGCGTCTCAAAAAAAGTAATTTTATATGATATATTCTATAGTTATGGTTATCAGCATGATGGGCGCTTATTTAATAATTACCACTAAAGAACTTACTGTCCTTCGGCAGTTCATAGCCCTTGAAGTAAGAGCCAAAATCAACCTTCAGATAATTGCAGAGGTTGGCAAGCTCAACCATTGTGTTGTCATTTACAGGAATGCCATTCTCTCTGCGCTCTTTTTCTGCAAATACTTCCTTCTCACCATGAGTATAAATCTGCTCTGCGCCTTCTGCCTTTGGACTCTGACGAAGAGTTTCCAGATATTCGGAAAAATGCGCCCTGATATCATCGGCATTTCCGAAGATTGCGGGATCAATGGCAGCAAATCCATGACAGATACCTGTCTTGTCTTTAAATGTACAGCATTTATCAGAAGTAACACCCATGGAAAAGATGGAACTGAAAATCTCGCAGAGCATTCCATAACCGTAACCCTTATGACTTCCGTTTACCTCTTTATTACCACCAAGTGGCATGATTCCGCCGCCCTTCTTGGCAACAATATTGGCAAGTACATCCGGGGCATCTGTGCTTTCCTGACCATTTGCTCCCAGAGCCCAGCCCTGTGGAAGTGGTTTTCCCATCTTATTATACATTTCCAGTTTTCCTCTGGTAACTACTGTTGTGGAGCAGTCAAAAAGGAATGGATAAGGTTCTGCCGGCATTGCTACTGCAATCGGGTTGGAGCCCAACATTGCCTTACGTCCAAAGGTAGGTACCATGATCGCTTCTGAGTTCGTGCATGCCATTCCAAGCAGCCCCTGTTTAGAAGCCATTTCCGCATAATATCCTGCAATACCGAAATGATTGGAGTTTCTTACAGATACAAATCCAACACCTGTTTTCTTCGCCTTCTCAATAGCTTTCTCCATTGCAAAATGGGAAATCAGCTGTCCCATACCGTCATGTCCGTCGATCACTGCTGATACAGGTGTCTCAAATACGACCTCAGGTTTCGCATCCGGATGGATGGTTCCCTTCTCAATTCCTTTATCATATCTTACCATTCTCTGCATTCCATGGCTTTCAATCCCGTACAGATCTGCGGTAAGCAAAACATCCTTGATGATATTCGTCTCTTCTTCATTAAAACCAAATTTACGAAATACGTCGTGGCAAAAAGTATTTAATGTGTCATAACTCCATTTTACATATCCCATAACTGTAAAATCCCTCCATTCAAGTATTACTCATTTCGTTTTTGGTATTACCAATTTGTTAAGCTGATTATACCACTCTCATTTTCAAAGTGCAATACGTTTTTTATTTTTTTCAGTATTTCTTATGTTACTGTATTACTGCTCCCTGCTAATATCCCGAGACATGCAAGCCAAAATGTTACCGTCCACTCCGTTCACAGTAACATTCATTCCAGATTGCCTGTAGCAATTGGACATCTTCTCTTGTTTTTCTAAAACTGCCGTAATATACTATGTACAGGCAATCCTGCCTGCAGGATTGCCTGCTCATTTAATAAATAATAGATTACTGCTCACTTCCGCACCTGTAATATATTTCACAGAACAACTCTGCGGTGGCAGTAACAGAAAAGGAACATTACTATGATTCAGGATATCGCACCACACACTTACCACAACGAATACAAACCTTCTGCCCCGGATAAGAACAGTTTTATCCTTGCCTACGAAAAAGGCAGTATTCTTCTTCCACATCAGGAACGGGAAGCAGATATTTATTTTCCACGTTTTCAGGATCTGGAGGAAAAAGTTTCAGATCTCTACAGCAAGTATATTTATCTGTTTTCTATCGATGATCAGCGTTTCTATCTGATCCCGGAATTGGATACCACCCTTCTTCCAGATTATGAATTCCAGGATATACGAAATCTTCGGACAGCCCGGCCACAGCATCTGGCGTTTGCAGGAGTTACAGGACATCAGCTTTTCCAGTGGTACAGCAAGCGCCGGTTCTGCGGCTGCTGTGGAAAACCAATGCTGCACAGCCAAAAAGAACGTATGATGGAATGCCCTTCCTGCGGCAATCAGGAGTACCCTGTCCTGTGTCCTGCAGTAATCGTAGGAATCACAAACGGAGATAAAATCATTCTTTCCAAATATGAGGGCCGCAGATTTAAGCGTTACGCCCTTATCGCAGGCTTTGCAGAAATCGGAGAAACCATTGAAGAAACTGTTCACAGAGAAGTAATGGAGGAAGTTGGCCTTAAGGTAAAGAATCTCCGCTATTACAAAAGCCAGCCATGGTCCTTCAGCGGTACCCTGCTTTTCGGATTCTTCTGTGATGTGGACGGCGATGATACCCTGACCGTTGACCATGAAGAGCTCTCCATGGCACAGTGGGTAGAACGTGATAAAATCCCGGATCAGGGCAATAATATCAGCCTGACCAAGGAAATGATGATGCTCTTCCGTGATGGAAAAGAACCCAGATAAACAATATTCTATATCAGAAAAAGCTCATAGAATATTTTTCCCTATTATGCTAAAAGGATACATACACGGTAATGTTACTGTGCATGTATCCTTTTCGTTTCTCTGTAAAATTGCTTCACTATATTCTCAAAAATATTTCTGATTACTCTTCACGCCGCACTCCCGCTGCCAAATCCACGGCTTCTACGGCTTCCATTACATTCCTGCTCAAATTCTTTCAGTTTCCGTCTTGCTTCCGGTGTCAGATTTGTCGGAACTTCAATCTGTACAGTTGCATATTCATCACCGTGTACCGACGGATTATTCATTGCAACGATACCTTTGCCTCTCAGACGTATCTTCGTTCCGGACTGAGTACCCGGTTTAATGTTACAGAGAACATCACCGTAAATAGTGTGAACCTTCGCCTCACCGCCAAATACTGCTGTTGTAAATGGGATATTTACAGTTGTATAAACATCTCTGCCTTCCCGTTTATATCCCGGTTTATCCTGAACATTTACTTTCAGAAGCAGGTCACCGGCTTCACCTCCGCCGACTCCCGGATATCCTTTTCCTTTAAGTCTGATAGATTTACCGGATTCAATACCTGCCGGAATATTGACTTCGTAATTCTGGACGCCACCGTTGCTGCTCTGCAGGCGGATAACCTTCTTACCGCCAAAAGCAGCTTCATCAAAGCTGACAGTAACCTCTGCATGAAGATCCTCACCTTTACTGCTGTAAGAACCGCCAAAGCCGCCAGTTCCATTGCTTCCGAATCCACCAAAACCACTTCCATGAAATCCACTGCCACCGAAGCCGCTGCTTCCAAAACCACCGGATGATTTACTCTTCTTAAATCCACCACCAAAGATGTTCTTCAGGATATCATCCATATCTTCGCCATTCTCAAAATGATATTCATGATAACCATTGCCATCACTGTACGAGCCATGGAAACCGCCGCCAAAAGGATTGCCCTGTGCTCCGCCAAAGCCACTGCCAAAAGGACTTCCCTGTGCGTTTCCATAATTACCGGCACCTTCTTCAAAAGCAGCGTGGCCAAACTGATCATACAGTTTACGTTTCTTCTCATCACTCAGAACATCATAGGCTTCATTTACTTCCTTAAAATGCTCTGCTGCCGAAGCATTTCCCTCATTACTGTCCGGATGATATTTCTTTGCCAGTTTTCTGTATGCTTTCTTAATCGTTGCTGCATCTGCGTTTTTGTTCACGCCAAGAACTTCATAGTAATCTCTTTTCAATATCATCACCTTCCCTCATAAACACATTCTAACGCAATCATTCCTGACTTCATATTTCTGCAATCCTCATTATGCAAACAACGGGAAGCCAAAAGATTTGACCTCCCGTTGCTGTAACTTAACATCTATTATCCTTCAATGGAGATGCTGTGCTTCTGTTCCACTGCTGGCTTTGCTTCTTTCTTCGGAACAAATAATGTCAGGATACCATGTTTGAATTCTGCTTTGATGTCGTCCTGATGTACTTCCTTACCTACATAGAAGCTACGACTGCAGGCACCTGCATAACGTTCTCTGCGGATATAACGTCCTGTCTCTTTTTCTTTCTCGTCTTTATCCAGGCCTTTCTCTGCACTGATGGTCAGATAACCATTTTCAAGTGCTGCATGAACTTCATCTTTCTTAAATCCTGGAAGATCTACAATCAGTTCGTATCCGTTATTCATTTCCTTGATATCAGTTTTCATTACATGATTTGCTTTATGTCCATAAAGTTTCTTCTCTGCATCCTTCATTGCTCTGTCATCATAATAGAATGGGAAATCTCCAAAAAAGTCATCAAATAAATTTTCTCCAAAAATACTAGGCATTAACATAAGTCATATCTCCTTTTCTAATATATTTTATATATGTCAAATCTGTTCGCCAGATTTACTTTCCAAATCTATCTTTACAGGCTTTTTCAACCTTTTATCTTCAATCTTTTAGTGTAAGCTTTTATTTTTATATCTGTTTTTAATCTCTGGCTGACCCTTAACGGGTCAGTCAGAATATTTATTCATCAGCCTTCAATGGCAATTGTTTTCTTCTGTTCTACTGCTGGTTTTGCTTCTTTCTTTGGTACAAATAATGTGAGGATACCATGTTTGAATTCTGCTTTAATGTCTTCTTTCTCAACTTCTTTACCTACATAGAAGCTACGGCTGCAGGCACCTGCGTAACGTTCCTTACGGATATAACGTCCTGTCTCTTTCTCCTGCTCATCTTTGTCCAGACCTTTCTCTGCACTGATAGTCAGATAACCATTCTCCAAGTCAGCCTTTACTTCATCTTTGGTAAATCCCGGAAGATCTACGACCAGTTCATAGCCTTTATCAGTTTCCTTGATATCGGTTTTCATTATATGGCTGGCTCTGCGTCCGTAAAGTTTCTTCTCTGTATCTTTCATTGCTCTGTCATCATAATAAAATGGGAAATCTCCAAAAAAGTCATCAAATAAATTTTCTCCAAAAATACTAGGCA
>OLSN01002245.1_pt1 | contig 14523 bp, 17 predicted proteins | sample 1672411 | NCBI WGS metagenome assembly OLSN01 (sample SAMEA3136683, study PRJEB25190) | human gut metagenome | biome: human gut; feature: human-associated habitat; material: faeces | place: Austria | collected 2013 | reverse complement strand
GGCGGAGGCAGGGGTACTCTATCAAGTCATTGTAGATTTTTCCGCAAAAGATCTAGATATGAGCCCAAAACACATTTCAACGGTGGATATGGGCTATATTTTTGAAAAACTGGTACAGTGGTTCTCTGAGTCCTACAACGAAGAGGCAGGGGCTCATTTTACCAGCCGGGATATCATTTACTTGATGTGTGATTTGTTGCTGACAAATAACGACATCGTAAAGGAAGTTGACGGCATTCATTGCACGGTTTATGACATGACCATGGGGACCAGTCAGATGCTGACCTGTATGGAAGAACGATTGAAACAGTTGGACAGCAAGGCTAGCGTGCAGACGTTCGGGCAGGAAATCAATCCCTTTACCATGGGTATTGCCGCAGCGGACACAATGATTCACGGCGGTGACCCAGATAATATGCAGTTTGGAGACACCTTGTCCGATGATAAATTTACTGGCTATCAGTTTGACTTCGTGATTTCCAATCCTCCCTTTGGTATCGACTGGAAGCGTGAAGCCACCGCAGTGGAGGCCGAGCACAAAAAGGGCGAGGCAGGTCGTTTTGCCCCTGGTCTTCCCAGTAAGAGTGACGGACAGATGCTGTTTCTGATGAACGGTGTTAAAAAGCTGAAAGATACTGGTCGAATGGCCATCATTCAGAACGGTTCGTCTCTATTCACTGGCGATGCTGGGAGCGGTCAGAGCGAAATTCGCCGCTATCTGATTGAAAATGACTGGCTGGATGCCATTGTGCAGCTTCCCAACGATTCCTTCTATAATACCGGCATCGCTACTTATATCTGGATTATTAACAAGGACAAGCCGGAGAATCGAAAAGGCAAAGTCCAGCTGATTGACGCCAGTAAGTGCTGCCAGTCCCGTCGGAAACCCATCGGCAATAAGCGGGTGGATATTGCGGAGCGCTGTCGAGCTATGATCGTTCAAGCATATGGAGAAAACCGCAGCAAAACCTATGAGGGCACAGAAGAAGACGGGAAGTCAATTATCTGCAAGAGCAAGGTCCTGAATGGCATTTCCTTGGGTTATCGCAAAGTAGTTGTAGAAACCCCAATTTATAACGAGGATGGTACCCTTGTTTTAAAGCGCGGAAAAAAGGTGGCGAATACTTCCAAACGCGACACCGAAAATATTTCGCTGACTGAGGAAGTGGACGAGTATATTTCCCGCGTGCTGTTGGTGTCGGTCTGCTTCTGGCTGGCGGTGCGGGTGGGCGGGGTGATCTGCTGCGGCGGCGGGGTGCCGGCGGGGTCATCGACCGGGCCGGGCCGTCACTGATCCGCACCGATCCGGCAGGCGATCCGGTGCAGCGGGCAGGCAGCAGGGCCAGCGGCGGGAAGATGGGCAAAAGAAAAAGGCCAGGGCAGACGGCGCGGCGTGCGCTGCTGCTCTGGCCTTTGGTCTGCACTGGCGGCAATGGTTCCGGCGGGGTGCGTCCCGGTGCCGGTGGTTGGGCTGATCTGCTGGCGGTGCCGGTGGGCATGGTCATCGCTGGCACCGTTCCCGCTGTCGGCGTTCCAGCGTCACGGCTGGCGCTGGCGGTGCTCCATCCGGGCCGGTTTTGGACGTTTGCCGGAGGGGTCAGATTCTCCACCTAACGGGAGTGAGAAGCAGGTGTAGGGCTTTAACCTAGCAGGCTAGAACTCTCCCCAGTAACCCCCTATAGTCCCCCTTCTTCCCCGGATTCCGCCGGGTCGATCTCTAACGGCCGCCCTTCCTGCTCCATTCTGGCATATACCGCCGCCAAAATATACCCTTGCAGGCTTTCCCCGTTTTCTTTTGCCGCGGCGCGGATTGCTGCGCCTTTTGCTTTTTTGGGCCAAACGGTTATGCGGTCGCATTTTGCGTTGTATTTGTCGTTATTTCGTCTTTTTGTTTCCGAAACTGGCATATTATTACCCCTTGCTTATTTTTATAAATATAATATAGCACAGTTCCGCCGACACCGCAACGTGCAATTTTCACAGCACCGCACCGTGTTTTTTGTGCAGACCGCCGAAAACACCGCAACGTGCTTGACAGGCGACACGTTGCGGTGCTACAATGCAGCCACAGCGAACGACACCGCAACGTGTCAAGCTGGTAACATAGCCGCCCCGGTCTGGGGCAGGAAGTGAGGTGAACAGCATGAGCATTGAATTTTTCAAACTCCCCGCTGCTTTGAAAAAAGCGATCTGGGCCGCCTACTTGGCAGAGTGGAAAAAGAAGCAGGCAGCAAAAAAGCCCGCCACCCACTAAAGCAGGTGACAGGCTTGCAAGATGAATTTTCCACAACGCATCTTGTAAGCCAGTTTACCACCGAAAGGCGGTAAAGTCAAGCGGATGCCCTGGCAGGGTCGCACCGCTCCACCAAAGCGGCCCCGCCCCATAGCCCCGGCAGCCCGCCGGGCAAACCTGAAAAGCAAAGGAGCAAAGAACATGAAACTTTTGAACACCGCAAAGAAGATCACCACCGCCGCCGCACTGGCGGCCGCACTGCTGGCAGGCACCGCGCCAAAGGCCGCGGCACAATGCCCCTACACCGTCGGCCCCCTGGGCCGCTACATCGCCCCGGCCATTGTGCAGGGCATGACCGCCACCGATGACGGCGCGGTTGAAGTCTGGTGCAGTGACCTGAAGGACGGCGACGACTGGTTTTTTACCGTCGATGCAAAAACCGATCTGCGGATTTATGACCGGGTACAGCTGGTAGTTGATGCCAACGGCACCCCGGAAGATTTCAGCGATGACAAAGTGATTGACGCGCTTTACTGCCACGGCTGCACCGAAGATTGAAAGGAGCCTGCACCATGATGACACTTGAACAGATCCGCGAACGGAACCGCAAGGAGAACGCCGCAGCCCGCCGCCTTCAGGCCGCCGGGTATCGGCTGGAAGGATGGGACCCCCGCACCGGGCAGCGGATCGCCGCCCAGATCACCGGCGAGAACACCAACGACGAACGCCGCACGTTCTACGCCTTCCCCACCTGGCAGGATGCCGCCGCCGCTCTTTTGGGCTGAACGCCCCGGACACCTTAGCAGGGCCGCACCGCAAAGCGACCCCGCCCCACTACCCCGGCAGCCGCCGGGAGATCATCACGAATACACACCCCGAACCGAAAGGAGCGCACCCCATGACAGCACTAGACAAGAAAATAAACCAGCTGGCAGCCCGCCACCGCTGGAACGTCACCCCCGTGCATGATCGTTTCATTCCCTGCTATTCCATCGTTCCCATGGATCGGCAGGAGCGTGACCGGATCAAAGCCACGCTTGACCGCTGCAAGGGTCTAAAGGTCAAGGTTGAGCAGGTGTTCAGCCCGTATGCCTGGACCTGCTCCATCTACGTTTTCGATCTGGCAGAGTGGGAAGCGCAGCAGGAGCGCAGCCGCCTGGAATGGTCCATTGTCAACGCCTACTCCGAAGCGTACCACTTCAACGGCCACGACAGCGCCGGCGCAAAGCTGGCAGCACAGCACAAGGCCGCAGAGATCGGAGCGCTGGACCTGTTCCGCCAGATGTACCGCACCGCATGAGCCACCGCCGGACACTCTAGCAGGGTTGCACCGCAAAGCAGCCCCGCCCCACTACCCCGGCAGCCGCCGGGAGATCACCACGAACACCAACACAACAAGTAAAGGAGCGTTACACATGACTAACAACGAGATCATTTACAGCGAAGTCAACGCGAAGTATCACACCCCGGAACAGCGCCGCGCTATCCTGGCGCTGGCCTACACCCCGGAGCAGATCGCCGCCAAGGGCAAAGAAATCCACTTCAAGGACGTGCCCGAAGAGCAGCAGGGCGAAGAGCTGGAAAAGCTGCTGCTTGCTGGCCTGTTCCACACGTTCCACGAATGGAAGGAGCGCGGCAAGAGCGTCAAGACCGGCGAGAAGGCCGCGATTGACACCCGGCTTTGGAAGCTGGACACCCGCCCCCGCAAGACCCGCAGCAGCGGCAAGGAGCCGGACGCGCTGACCAAGGCAGCCGAAGAGCAGGACGACAACGGGAACTATTACAAGGCACCTGCGCACCTGTTCCACATCGGCCAGGTGGAAGCAAGCCGCCCCGCACCTGCCGGACGCTTTAAGAGCCTGGACGAGATCCGCGCCTATAACAAGATGCTGGCGGATCAGCGCAAGGCCGCCAAGGCCGCCGCAGAGCAGGCCGCCAGCGCCCCGGCCCCCATCATCACCGAAGAGCGGCACGAACTGCCGGAGCTGGTCCACGTTGACCCGCTGCCCACCAAGAAGGCCGCAAAGAAGGCCAGCAAGCCCACCGCACCGAAGAGCGCAAAGAAACCCGCCGCCACGAAGAGCGCGCAGCCCGCCCCGGATGCACTCCGCACCGCACAGCAGGCAGAGCGCAAGGCAAAGGCCGCGTTTATCGCCGTGCCCGAAACGGACCGCAAGGCGCAGGCCGCCGCGCTGGACGCCTGGCGCAAGACCCGGAAGGCCGTAGAGGACGCCAAGAGCGCCCCCGCCGCCGTGGCCGTGCTGGATGAAGCGCCGGTGAAACAGCTGGACTTTGAGAGCATCGCCGCCGGGCTGCTGGCATGATCCGCCACCACGAAACCGGAAACTTTAGCAGGGCTGCACCGGGCAAAGCAACCCCGCCCCACTTCCCACCGGCACCCCGCCGGGAGGATCACCACAAAACGAAACACGAAAGGAAGTTTGAACCATGAAAAAGTTTAGCAACGTCATCGACCAGATCAACGAGATTTTGCGCCAGCAGTGGACGCTGCAGGGCCTGCGCCGCAAGGCAGAGTGCACCGGCCACCCCGCAGAGGTTCAGCAGCAGATCACCGCCGCCCGTCTCCGCCTCATCTGCGCCCGCCGCGGCTACCAGCTCACCGCCTGACCTGCTCCGGATACTCTGGCAGGGCTGCACCGGTACAAAGCAGCCCAGCCCCACCGCACCGGCAGAGCGCCGGGCACGAAAACCAGAACGAAACACGAAAAGGAGTTTTTGCAATATGAAAAGAGCATCCAGCACCCCCGCCGGCCTGAACGTGAAGAAGATCACCGCCTATCTGAAAGGCCAGGCCAAGAACCGCAACGCCGTGCGGATCACCTGCCAGGGCGGCAGCGTGTACATCTTCACCGGCTATGCAGCGTTCAAGCTGCCCGCCGTCCTTTACCCGGAAGTGATCCAGCCCGTCACCATGCAGGCAGCCCCCGCCGATGGTGTGACCATCGTTTCCAGCGATGACGGGTTTGTGGTCAACGATCCGCACCAGCTGACCGCCGCGCAGATGTTCCAGAAGTTCAGCGCCTGCAAAGAAGAGGTCAAGCGCACTTCTCTTTTGCAGGAAGTCGAGATGAAGGGCAAGATCTGGGGCACGTTCCGAATGTTCCGCGATGGATCCCGGCCCATCATGATAAATTCGGAGTATGACGCTTTTGTGGATCATCACGAATTTGTTTACCACGGCAGCAACAACCCGCTTGCGCCCATCCTGGCAACTGACACCGCAGACCCAAAACGCGCCGCCGTGGCCGTGCTCATTGCCCCGATGAAGGCGAACGACGAAATACAGCAGGTATGCAACCGCCTGTTTGCATGACCTGCACCGGATGCCCTGGCAGGGTCCGCACCGGATAAAGCGGCCCCGCCCCACCGCCCAGCATTCCGCCGGGCATATCACGAAACACGAAAAGAGGTTTACACGATGACCACCCCAAACGATTCCCTGGACTTCTACCCCACGCCGGACAGTCTGGCCTTTGATATGGTTTTCTCCCTGCGGGAAGTAAAATCCGGGTTCACCACCTACCCGAAACCCATTCTTGAACCGTCCGCCGGTGATGGAGCGCTTGCGCGTCAGGTCCATGCCCTGGCGTTCAACGTCCACCACGACTATAAGACCGGCGAGGTTGACCGCTACGACAAGGAAAAGGCACGAAGTGCAGAGCTTGACTGCATCGAGCTTTCCAGCGACTTCCGCGCCGTGCTGAAGAAAGACGGTTTTCGGGTGGTGCATGATAACTTTCTGACCTTCCGCCCCACCACGAAATACGCCGCAATCGTCATGAATCCGCCTTTCTCCGCCGGTGCCGCGCACCTGCTCAAAGCGCTGGATGTCATGCAGGACGGCGGCAAAATCCGCTGTCTGCTCAACGCCGAAACCCTGCGCAACCCCTGCACCAACGAACGGAAAGAGCTGGCCGCAAAGCTGGAAGAGCTGCACGCCACGGTAAAATATATCCCGGATGCGTTCAAGAACGCCCGCCGCGCCGCCCGCGTGGAGGTGGCGCTTGTGTCGGTGGACATTCCCGACCGGGAGCCGGTGAGCCGGATCCGGCTGGATCTGAAAAACGAAACCGCAGAGCGTTTGAAAGAAAACCCGGAGTTTGCCGCCCTGGTATCTTCCGACCCCATCACAGCAGCCATTGAACGGTACAACGCCGCCGCAGAGGGTGTGCGCCGGATCTATGAAGAGTACAACGGAATCAAGTCGTTGTTTTCCTCTGCCGGCGCTGGTAAGAAAGAAAACCCCGTGATGGCTTTCACGAAATCTTATAACGACGCTATCCGGGAACTGCGCGGGATGTACTGGAAACAGCTGTTTGAAATGCCGCAGCTGTTCGATGCGATGACCTACGAAATGCAGCAGGATTACCAGAAGCGAATCAAAGAGCTTGAAGGCTACGACTTCAGCGCGTACAACATTCTGACCGTCCGGGAAGAAATTTCACGAAATCTTCTTTCCAGCATCGACCACGAAATTATAAAGCTGTTCGACGACTGGACGAACCTGCATTATAACGACGAGTACAGCAAGAACGTGCATTATTACAACGGCTGGTGCACGAACTCCGCGTACAAGATCAACCGCAAGGTGATTTTCCGCTGCAACGCCTTTGATACATACGATGGGCGTTTCTGCCCCCGGTACAACGCAACAGGCCATGTTGCCCAGATCGAGCGGGTGCTGCACTTCCTGGACACGAACGGCAAGCCCTACAATGGGGACGAACTCCGCGCCGTGCTGGATGCCGCCGAAAAGAGCGGCCAGACCCAGAAGATCCAGCTGCACTATTTCACCGCCACGTTTTACAAGAAAGGCACCTGTCACATCGAGTTTACGAACACGGACGTTTTGAAGTCCTTCAACCTCTACGCCGGACAGCGCAAAGGCTGGCTGCCGCCCACCTACGGCAAAAAGAGCTATCACGATATGGCCGCCGCAGACCGCCGGGTGGTTGACAGCTACGAGGGGGAGGCCAGCTACACCGACACCCTCACCCGGCACCTGATCCCCACGCAGAGCACGTTTTTACAGCTGAACGCTTAACACGAAACCGGATATTTTGGCAGGGCTGCACCGGACAAAGCAACCCCGCCCCATCTTCCCGACATTTACGTCTGGAACATCACGAAACAGAAAGGAGGTGTTTTTATGGTTCGATGTTGGATATACTCCGCCGGGCCGGATCAATGCCAATGCTACAACGTGGATGACGAAAACTTGGCTGATCTGGCAGCACAGGCGCAATTCCTAGAGGACTTCCGCGCCCAGCGTGCAGCAAACCCGGCTTTATACCGGCAACTGCTCAATATGCTGGTGCCCGCCGCCGATGCCATTCCCATGCGCAACTATACCGGCCTGCCGTTCTGACAGCCAGTGTCCCGGCAGCCCGCCGGGAGTATCACGAAATCCAGTATCACGAAAAGGAGCAACAACCATGAAGAACCAGGGCACCATCGCCCAGATCCAGTGCCCGGAACCGGTGACAGAACGTCACCGCTTGACCGTGCCCCGCCTCGCCGACCTGGTATCTCTGCACGAAATCTTCTTGTCTTTTATTGCTTTTGTTTGCGTTTTGTTCTATCATGACAGTAACGAAACACGAAAAGGAGGTTTCCCGTTATGACTATGATTCCCGCATTCGGCCCATGGCCAGAGCACCCCGCAGACGCTGACGAAGAGAAGCGCCTTGCCAGCGCCCAGCAGAGCAAGACCAGCCCCATCAGCATTGACAAGGAACACGAAACCGGTGTTTTCTATGGGTCCGGCAAAGATCCGTACCAGACCAGCCTTGCAAGCTGCACCTGCAACGACTTTGTGCGCCGGAAAAAGCCCTGCAAGCACGTTTTCCGTCTGGCTATGGAACTGGGTATCATTGACGCAGCCTATAAGACCGGCCGCAGCACCGGCGAACGGAACGAAGCGCAGCTTAGTTTTGCAGACTGCCTCGACCTGGTGGAGCAGCTTTCCGATGCAGCGCAGAACGAGATCAAGGAAATGCTGCGCTACACCAGCGAGCGCGTAGATGACCGGCAGAAGCCCATCACCTGCCACGAACTCGATCTTGTGCCGGAACTGCGCACCTCTCCGCTGCTGCACGAAAATCCTTACCCGCTGGAAGAGGTGTTGAACGACCTGCCAAAGCCCTTTGTTGTGCAGCTGCTGGATCTGGTGCACCGGGAAGGCAAGCCAAAACGAAACGCAGCTAAAACCGTAATGGCTGCATGGCTGGCGCAGAACGCGCCCATGCTGGCAACGGAATTGCCGCCGGTTGCTTCCTTCTCGTTCGTTGAGGTGTTCGACAAAGCCCAGCGTGACGTTTACAAGTACCTGCACCGCAAGTACGACACGGAAACAGACTGGTACACCGGCGCAGAGTATCCCGCCGGGGCTGTGCCCGCGGCAGACGGGTCCACTTACTACTTCCCAGAGGACAGAGTTACCGATGCCCTCACGAAACGCGGTTTTAATCGCTGCCTGAATGGTTACATCCCGGAGTAAAGAATCTTACTTCACGAAATCTTACTTTTTGACCGCGAAATTTGCAATTTATCTGCAAAAATCCGGTCTTAGCCACGAAAAGCAGCTTTTTAACCACGAAATTCACTTTTTTGTGATTGAATTGAACTTTTTCGTTATCAAAACTTCAACTCATTCACTAAAACGGCACGAAATGGAGCATATTCATGGACGAAATTGAATTTTTTGCCCCTTGGCGGCTGGTGGCTGCCTTTGCCGACGGCTCCCGCCTGCTGTTCGATGGTCTGACGGAAGAACAGGCCAGAGACGCAATGGAAGCCGCTCAGGAAGAGCACGGCGACATTGGTTACTGGAACCGGGTCACGGATCAGAACTATGAGGACGGCAGGTATTACAAGACCGTCCCGCCGCCGCCCTGCATCAACATCGTGGACTACGACGGCTACACTGGGCCGCTGGACGAAAACGGTCTGCCGGTAGGTCTGGCTGAACAGATTGCCCAGGCCAACACAGAGGAAGGCCGGGATCCCAACGAGGCGCAGATCATCATCAAGCGCAACGCTCCGCCGGATGACCAGCCGCCACACGAAAAGTAAATCACGAAATTCAAAAAGCCCGCCGGGTCGATGACCTGACGGGCTTATGGTGTTGAAAGGATGGTTTGTATGAAGTTAAACATGGATTGCGTCCGCGCCGTTATGCTTTGTGCAGAAGAGTACACAGACTATAACCACTATTGCTATTTCATTTCTTACCAGAAAAACAATGTGAACGACTTCCTGCTGGATGACCCGGAAACACCGCCAGCCTACCAGCTTGAACTTGAAAAGACCTACGACAACGACGATCTCTTTTACGCCGTTGAGTATTGCGTCAAATCCGGGTTTGTTGAAACGCTTTTCTCGAAAGACACTTATCGCATTCCCATTTCCCGCATTACGCCTGATGGGCATAGATTTCTTGAAAACATTCGGTCTGATACGAACTGGGAAAAGGTCAAAAGCGTTGCCAAAAAGGCCGGCTCTTTCAGCGCAGATGTGATAATCGAGATTGCAAAGAACGTAGCTGTGGAAGCGGCCAAACATTTTTTAACCAACACCTGACGAGCCTTCCTACCTCTGCATTTTCTAATTCGGTTTGGATTGCCGCTTCGTTGTACCAGATCTGCTTTTCTTTGATTTCAGTTTTCACGATTTCTTTTGCGATGGTTCTAACGGCATATTCTCGCGGGCTTATCATGCCGCTGTCAATCTCAATTTTGATCTTCACTTTGTCCTCCTTCGCGTAAATCCGGTTCAGCTGCCCGCCTTTCAGATTGGCAGTCCAGCAGCGGCTCTCCTGAATCCGAGAATATCGGTTTTGCTCTAATTTGACGTATCATAGCTTCGCACAGATCCTTTACCTCTTCTTCCGATTCCAGGACTATTTTGCCATCATTTCCTCCAAAGACTTCAATTCCGCCCTCTCTCCGTGGAATCACAGACCAGCGCAGATCAAACAGCACATCCTCGTTCCCCGGAAATTCTCCGCCCGGAAGGTCAAACATTGCTATTCCGCCAGACGGTTCAATAATTTTATCATCGGTCAGTTCAATTTTGATTCCCATTTTTCAAGGCCTCCGTAACCCTCAGCACATCTTTTGCGAAACGCAGCATTTTCGCAAGATCTTCTGCGTTCTTGAAACGGACTACGTTTCCTGCGTTTGAAATCAGTTCAACGCCACCATCCGGTGCCATCCTCACGAACCGGCACAGTTCGCCATCTTCCCGTGCGGCCTGCTGCTCTTTGGTTTCTTCGATAAAGCAGGTTCTGAGCGCGTTCTCTGCGTCACAGTATACGCTCCTGTCACTCCGCACCAGCCTATACATCCTTCCGGGCAGCACCCGAACCTTGTTTTTATGCTTCTTTCCCATAACTTTGTCCTCCTTTGCACGAAACCCGGTAGGCCAACTGCCCGCCGGGTTATTTCTATGCCTGTTTTCAGATTTTTGGGGTAGTCGTGTTTGTTTTTCTACGACCATCGGACACGATTTTGCGGAAGCGCCTGCACATGAAGTTCCGCAGGCAGCCTTGCCTATAAGAGAATGTCACCCTCCGCCCAGGCATCCGCTCGGCGCTGTCCCTCGCGCGTGTTTAACGCACGCGATAATAAAGCGGCGCACTCCGGGAGCCGTTCCAGGTTCCTTCCCAGCTGTGCAAGAGCGACGTTTCGCAGGTACTTCAAGTGCTGCACACTGTATGGAACTTTCTGCTGTACTTCGTGCCATTTTTTGTGGCTGATGTAGAACTCCGTTAAAATCAGATTGTGGCCACTGTCCAGCCTGTTCATTTGTCCCTGGATGATACGCTGATCTCCCAGCAAAACCGCCCGCTGCTGTTCCAGCTGACGCAGTTGGTCTCCAATGCCCAGTTCATCCATCCGGCAGGTCCTGGAATATCATTGACAAAGTCAAAATAAAATCCTCTCAGATTCTCCTTGTAGTCTTCCAGATCATATGCAAAGAATAACATCGGCCTGTTAAGAATACTATAATCAAACATTACAGAAGAATAGTCCGTGATCAACATATCTGACACAAGGTATAACCATGCAATATCTTTTGTCTCGTCGAATGTATAAACGAATCCTTTATATGGTGTCCAATCAATCTTATCTGATACAAGATAATGATATTTTACAATGAATATATATTCATCTGATAATTCCTCCTTTGCTTTATCAAAATCTAGTTTTGAAGCAAATTTGTACTTTCCTTTCTCGCTATATTCATTATCTCTCCAAGTTGGAGCATATAATATGATCTTCTTATCCAATGGAAGTCCAAGTTTTTCTTTGTATTCTCTGATCTTAGCAGGAGAATTATCATTGATCAAAATATCATTCCTTGGATATCCGATCTGTAAGATTGGACGATCTTTAAATGCAAAACATGATCTGAAAATATCTGTAGAAAACTTATTCTGTGATACAAGATAATCCCAATCCTTACATGTTACTCTAAACTGTTCATGATAATTCTCAATATCCGTACTTCCACCCATATCCATTCGGTCCATATCAAGCGCAAGCTTCTTAAGCGGTGTTCCGTGCCATGTCTGAATGTATGTGATATGCTTCTTCTTACGCACATATAATGGCTGACGACTATCAAATACCCAGATTCCTGCTCTCATTAAATACCAAAAATATGGGAAATAATTATTCCGTATCTTCTTGCATTTACCTGGAACTTCTATACTTGTATCAAAGAAAAACCAGATACATTCATATTCTTGATCAAGGCCTTCTCTTACCATCTCTTCATAGATGTATCTTGGATTTCCTGTATAGTTACGTCCATTGCTGCTCTGAAATATAATCATCTTTTTATTTACTGGAATCAGATATGTTAATACTTTATATATCTGAATCGTAATATTCTTAATCAGTTGCTTCATACGTGCACTCCTATTTACTTACTTCAAAGAATGAATCTCTGCGATTCTTCTTATCAAACATCATATTGTACTGAATCATACGATACTTCTGTATTATACCATAATATGGTGATCCTTTATCATTAATCTGATAAAATTTTCCATTCTTTCCCCAATATCCCTGCGATGTGATCGTTGGAACTTCTTTTCGGACCTCATTTAAAAATCTCTGATATCCTGTCATCTTTACTCCAGCTGTCTTGGTCAGGATACTTTGGATATAGTTCATGCTTGTCTTCTCTATATGCTGTTCTTTAATGTCATAATTAGCCCAGATCACAAATGGTACCTGATAACGCTTCATCATCTGTTCGCTGCTCCAAGTCTGATATTGACCGTTTGTGATCTTATTCATAAATTCATCTGTCAATCTTGGCTGATGATCTCCTAAAAATAAAATGATCGTTGGCTCTTTACATTTTTCAAAATAACCTGTCAGCTGTTTTAAACTGTCATCTGAATATTTGATCAGATTTAGATATCTATTGGCCTCAGCATCATATTTGCTGCTTTCAATCTTGATCGGCTGTTTAAAGTTGGCTGCATCCTTATCATAAGGGCTGTGATTCTGGATCGTCATATTATACATATAAAATGGCTGATCTGTCTTCTTACGATTCTTTTCATATTCAGAAATAATGCGATCTACATTTGCCTCATCAGAAATATACTCTCTAACCCTTTTTACATTCTTAGGAAAGTCAAATTTATCAATAAAATCCGTAAATCCAAAATCTTTATATACAGCTGGTCGATTATAATTATACGGATTGAACGGATGCATCGCTTTATTTCCAGAATATCCTTCTGCCTTTAGATTACTAACTAGTGAAGGCATCTGCCCATGAATATAAAGCTGAAATGCTGTCGTTCCAGCTGATAAAAACCCAAGAGTATTTCCTGTCAACAATTCAAATTCTGTATTCGCTGTCTGACCACCTACAATCGATGCATACGTATATCCTGTCACACAATTCTTCTTCAAACTATGGAAATAGGGCATATAATCTTCATTCGTCTTAAAATCTCCCAGCACCTTAATATCTGCGAATGTTTCATTGACAACTGTTATGATATTCGGATATTGCTTTGCTGTACTTTGCTGTTCATTCGCTGATTTCTTTTCATATTCCTGAATGATCTGATCAACCTTCGCTGTTGTATATCCTTCTGGCTTCTTCACGACCGCATATCCAACACTTCTTGCAAATGTCAGCACACCTCCATATTTTTGATAACTTTCCATTGGACGGAACATACGAATATTGATCTGGTGCTCTTCCATAAAATCAGACAGTATGATCTGATTTGTAAACAATCCGCATCCTAATGCAACAACGATAAATCCTGCAATGTGAAATACTCTTTTTTCTGTGACCTTTACCTCATGAAGTCTTAAAAATGTAAAGAAAAATGCCATACATACCAGGATCACACTATATTGTTCAAACGTCAATTTGAATGTATAATTCCCCATCACGCTGGTAGCCGTCTGTACTGTTAAAATATCTGGTGCCATCATAGGAATCCCGCGAAATTCATATACAACACATACAACGACCGCAAAGATAAACAATACAAATGGTACGATCACTGATCCAACCCTGATACTGTTCGTCAAAAATATGATCAGCAGATCCACTAAAATGATCATCGCAAGGCTTAGAACGATCCAAAGTGGCTCTTTCTGATAGAACTGTGTCGGCGGAAATGCACACTTTGCTTCATTAATCAAAAATTCTGACAAGATCCATCCCATAACTGGTGCGATCACTCCAAGAATGATCACTAAAGCCCTGTCGATCTTCTGACTCAAACGAATGTCACAAACTGTTACAAATACCATCCAAAAACATGCTAAAAACACAAATCCCATTCGTTTCAGGTAAAAATCAGTCTGCACATGATACATTGGCTTATTTGATAAAAAGAATCCAAGCAATGCAAACACGACCAGTAATTTTAAAACTGCGGTAACTTTATATCTCTTTTTTTCACTTTTAAAAATATTGCTAATTTCTATAAAATGCATCGAAAACTAATCCTTTCATCTATAGCATTATCTTAAATTCTTTTTGTTTGATAACGCAGAAAAGAAGAATTCCGTCTCTAGCCGTTCATAACCTCTATTCTCAACGAAATTCCTCTTATATCTTAATTCCTAACTCTTGCTATTTATTCGCTGTTGTTCCGTTTAGTCCAAGATCCTGTTTGATCTTTGTTGTAGAAATTCCTTCTGTTCTTGGAAGATATACGACTTCACAGTAATCTTTTAAGAAATCAAATTTACCTTTCCAGTCATCTCCCATAACAA
>OLSN01002238.1_pt1 | contig 14536 bp, 10 predicted proteins | sample 1672411 | NCBI WGS metagenome assembly OLSN01 (sample SAMEA3136683, study PRJEB25190) | human gut metagenome | biome: human gut; feature: human-associated habitat; material: faeces | place: Austria | collected 2013 | reverse complement strand
ACCTTTAATGACGGAAGTGGCGATGCCCCGTGAACACCATGGCAATGCCGTGCTCGTCGCACGCCTCGATGCTTTCCTCGTCGCGGATGGAGCCGCCGGGCTGGATGATGGCGGTGACGCCAAAGCTTGCCAGCGCATCGACGTTGTCACGGAACGGGAAGAACGCGTCAGACGCGGCAACAAGGTTCTTCGGCTCAAGACCCATGCGTTCGCACGCCTCAAGCGCGCGCTCGCCGGCCAAGCGGCCCGAGTCAACGCGATTTGGCTGACCAGGGCCCATGCCAATGCCCGCATGGTTCTTGGAAATGAGGATGGCATTGGACTTCACGCCCTTGCACACCTTCCACGCGAACAGCAGCTCGTCCATTTCCTCGTCGGTGGGCTTACGCTTGGTAGGAACGGTGAATTCATCAGGCGTTTCGGTTACCGCATCGGCGGTTTGGGCCAAAATGCCGCCGTCGACCGAGCGATATTCAACGCGAACCGGGGCATCCACGCCGCCAGTACGCAGAACACGCAGGTTCTTCTTCACCTGCAGAAGCTCAAGCGCAGCGGGCTCGAAGCTCGGAGCAATAATGACCTCAACGAACTGCTTGTTCGCATTCATATGCTCGATCATTTCGAGCGAAACCTCGACGTTTGCTGCGATAATGCCGCCAAAAGCGCTCTTCGGATCACACGCGAACGCCTTGTCGTAAGCCTCGGCGACCGTAGCGGCCGTAGCCGAACCGCAGGGGTTCTGGTGCTTCAGGATAACCACGGCAGGCTCGTCGAACTCGCGAGCGAGCGTCCAGCACGCATCGGTATCGAGAATGTTGTTGTAGGAAAGCTCCTTGCCGTTGAGCTGCTCGGCATTCACGAGGCTATGCGCGTCGGCATTGGGCAGGCGGTAGAACGCAGCGCTCTGATGCGGGTTTTCGCCATAGCGCAGGTCCTGCTGCTTCTCGAGGTGAAGGTCGATAACGTCGGGAGTCTTCTCGCTGAAATCGGCCTTGCCGTTGAGCTGCTCGTCCATCCAAGCGGCAATCGCGCCGTCGTAGGCATTCGTAGTTTCAAACACCTTCAGCGCGAGCTTCGCACGCGTCTCGCGCGTGGTGGCGCCGTCGTTGGCGCGCATTTCCTCAAGAATGGCATCGTAAGTGGAGGGCTCGGTGACCACGGCAACGCTCTCGAAGTTCTTCGCGGCGCTGCGCAGCATCGACGGGCCTCCGATGTCGATGTTCTCTATGCAGGTGCCGAAGTCAGCGCCCGAGGCAACCGTCTTTTCGAAGGCATACAGATTCACGACCACCATGTCGATCATTTTGATGCCGTGCTCTTCGGCCTCGGCCATGTGCTTGGCATTGTCGCGCTTCGCGAGCAGGCCGCCGTGCACCATAGGATGCAGCGTCTTCACGCGGCCGTCCATCATTTCAGGGAAATTCGTCACCGCATCGATGGGCGTCACATCAACGCCCGCTTCGGCAATCACCTTCGCGGTGCCGCCGGTCGAAATAATCTCAGCTCCGAATTCCTCGTGCAAAGCGCGCGCGAACTCAACCACGCCCGTTTTGTCGGTCACAGAAACCAGAACGCGTTTAACCTGGGGGTTAGTCACGTTTCCTCCTCCGTTTTCCTTCCGTTGACTTTTGTTTACCTTATCAGCCGAATCGCCCATACGCCGCGACATCAACGCGAGTGGGCGAAAAAGACACGCATCGGACCGCCGCGTCATGCGGCGAAGCCGAAATGCACGCTACCGACCCAAATTCGAGTCGTGTTTCGCGCGCGCGGCTTCCGAATAATTCTGCTTATAACGCTCATCGACAAGCTCGGCAACAATGGCGATGGCGAGCTCGGCAGGCGTTTTTGCGCCAAACTTCAAACCAATGGGGCGTTTGATGCGCTCCCACCCTTCTTCAATGCCACCCTTTGATAACACCAGGTCATGTACGGTATCGTTTTTACCCTTACATCCCATCATACCTATATAGTGCAAATTGTTCCTAATAGACCACACGCACGCCTCGGGGTCGAACATGTGACCGCGCGTAAGCACGCATGCGTAATCGGCGGGGTTCGCAGTGATGCTTGAGAGTTCATCGAAGTTGCCGCCACCGAGCAGCACGCGACGAGCGTTCGGAAAACGCTCTTCCGAAATGTATGCAGGGTCGTAGTCGACCGCCGCAACGTCGAAGCCCACATGGTGCGCAAGCGCGGCAACCTCCGCCGACGCGTCGGAAGCGCCCAAAAGCCACACGCGTACCTTGTCGAAAAGCGCAACAGCGAGCCATGTAAGGCCATCGAACTGCTCGGTATGCATGGCAGGGCCGCGCGTGGCGTCTTTCATTTGGAAGATATCGCGCGGGGAATGCTCGCGCCCGCACACGATTTCCTTTGCGTCGTTGCAGAAGAACACGAACGAATCGCCGCAGCCCGAACCCACGTCACCGTATTTCTTCGTAACTTCATTGTCGACGTTTTCGCAGGCAGCGGACGCGTCATACACATATTTGAAGCCAATCCAGGCAAGGTCGCCCTCGTCGATTGCCTTTGCCGCGCGTTCGAACACGCACGCATCGGCAGGCGTAAGACCAGCCGAAATTTCCGCGAGCGCAGCGGGCGTCACATGCGCGCGGCCCTCGAGCGCCTCGGCTGTGAAACACGGAAAGTCGTCAGAAGAAAGCTCAACCGGCTTGCCTGCGGCAACATCCGCCGCGAGCGAGCGCAGAAATTCTGCCGTTACCATACGCACCACAAACCTCTCATTAAAACTGCGCCACCTACCCCGCATCGCATTCCACCCGCAAGCGGGACACGATGCGCGGCGGCGCACTAAGCAAGCACCTGCTAAATGCTCGTAGCATTTAGCAGGTACACCCGATGCTCGGCGCGCTGTCGCATTCGCATTACATGGCCCTCGCATTTGGTGGAACCTTCTTAATTAACGAGCCTTCGCTGCAGACGACCAGTCTTTTTCGTCAAGCTATTCAATGCTCGTAGCGTTTAGCGGGTCTCGCCAACAGGCCTTGTCACCGCCGTTCGCCGCTCACTACCCTTTCGCCGCTGATCACATTCTTCTGCCGCGCCCCGCTCGCAAACGAGACACGGCAGAAAACCCTTAAACCTGTTAAACGCTACGAGCATTTAACAGGTGACCCCCGCATCAAAGAAAGCAAGACGGGCAATCCTGCCTCGCCTCCGCATCGAATTTACTTGATGTGCACGCGGCCCGATTCTTCGTCGACCGATACGCGGCCTTCAGCAATCAGCTGCACGGCCTGCGGATACAGCACGTGTTCGACCTCGTGGATCTTCGCCTCGAGCGTCTCGAGCGTGTCGTTTTCCGCAACCTCGACAGCGCGCTGCGCGACGATGGGGCCCTTGTCGTAATCTTCATTGGCGAAATGCACGGTCACGCCCGTTACCTTCACGCCCGCCTCGAAAGCATCGCGAATAGCATGCGCGCCCTTGAACGAAGGTAGCAGCGCAGGGTGCAAATTCAACACGCGATTCGGAAATGCGCACAGCATGACCGAAGTTACCTTGCGCATGTAACCAGCCATAACGATGTATTCGGCGCCAGCAGCCTGCAGCGCTTCGACAATTTGGGCATCGGCGGCTTCCGCGTCAGCGTACAGCGTTTTGTTCATGACAAGCACCGGAATGCCCGCAGCCTGCGCGCGTTCAATTCCATACGCGTCGGGGCGCGAAGAAACCACCTGAACGATTTCCGCATTCAGCGTGCCCGCAGCGATGTCGTCAATGAGCGCCTGCAGATTCGTGCCCGAACCAGAAAGCAAAACGCCGATTTTCAAAGGTTGAGTCATATTCAAATCCTTTCCAGGTGCGAATAAAAGCCGCGCTGCTCGGCGCCCACAACGTTTCGCCCTCGCCGCGCTCGAGCGGGCTTGCGCGAGGCCACCTCGCCCATGTTCGTTCTTCTTTTCAAAATGAAACGCAACCAGGCGAGCATATGGCGAAACCCCAAAGGAGCGAAGCGGTAGCCGCAGCAAGGTTTTCCGAGAAACCCCGGACGCCAGACGCGAACGACAGCCCGCTGTACCCAAGCAGTCCCTTCCAGGCGCCTCGTCGGACCGAGCGAACAGACCGAAAACAGAAAGCGGGCCAGGCTTTTCCCGACCCGCTCCTTTGCTTTATTCGGCGTAACGAACCACGCCAGTGCCTTTGACGATTTCGCCGATGACGACCGGTTCTTCGCCCGACTTCGCCAGCTCATCCATCACGGCGTCGACACGCGCCGCATCAACGATGAGCACCATGCCAATGCCCATGTTGAAGGTCTTGAGCGCCTGCTCCTCGGTAAGACCAGCAGCCTCGATGCCCATCTTGATGATGGCGGGAACTTCCCATGCACCTTTATTGACCAGGGCATCCATGGTTTCAGGAAGCGCGCGGTTGAGGTTTTCGGTAATGCCGCCGCCCGTGATGTGCGCCAGGGCATGCACGTCGCCCGGCAGGTTGCGAAGGCAATTGAGCACGGGCTTCACGTAAATACGGGTGGGGGCGATAAGGGCGTCGCCAAGCGTTTCGCCATTGAGCTCGGCCACGGGAGCCGCAAGCTCTTCGGCGGTTTTGCCCTCGACGAGCACTTTGCGCACGAGCGAGTAGCCGTTGGAATGGAAGCCGCTCGAACGCAAGCCCACGAGCACGTCGCCTTCTACGACGCCGTCGGGGCCGATCATCTTCGGGCGATCGACAACGCCCACGGTGAAGCCCGACAGGTCGTAATCGTCGGGATCCATAACGCCGGGATGCTCGGCCATCTCGCCGCCGATAAGCGCGCAGCCCGCCTGACGGCAGCCTTCCGCGATGCCGCCCACGACCTTGGCGACGTGCTCCTTCTTCAGCTTGCCAATGGCGATGTAGTCCAGGAAGAACAGGGGCTCGGCGCCGCACGCCAGAATGTCGTTCACGCACATGGCGACCAGGTCGATGCCCACGGTGTCATGCTTGCCGATGAGCTGGGCGACCTTGAGCTTCGTGCCCACGCCGTCGGTGCCCGAAACCATAAGCGGCTCTTCCATGCCCTTGAATGCCGCCGCAGAGAACAAGCCGCCGAAGCCTCCGATATCGCCCACGACCTCGGGGCGGTACGTGGAATGCACGGCGTCTTTAATGGCGTCGACCGCGGCCGCGCCCTCTTCGATGTCGACGCCCGCGTCGGCGTAAGTGATTTCTGCCATGGGTAAGACTCCTGTCTATTCATTGACGGGCGAAGGGGCAATCCCCCTCCCCATTTTCAACCTCATGCAATGTCTCTTGCATCTGAAACAAAAGCGGGACAAAGGGAAGGCCCCTTGCCCCATCGAAAACCGGAAGCGCCCGCACCTGGATAGGAGCGCGGGCGCAACAGATTAGCTCTTCTTCAAAAACGCGTTCTTCGTGATGGAATCGGGCAGCGCAACGGGATATTCGCCTGTGAAGCATGCCTCGCAGAACGTTTTGCTGTGCGCATCGCCCACGGCTTCGCGTAGACCGTCGAGCGAGATGAACTCGAGCGAATCGCAGCCGATGAACTCGCACATTTCCTCGTTGGTCATGTTTGCGGCGATGAGCTGGTCTTGGTTGGCGGTGTCGATGCCATAGAAGCATGGCCACATAACCTCAGGACTCACGATGCGGAAATGGATTTCCGCCGCACCGGCCGAACGAAGCATGTCAACGAGCTTCTTCGACGTGTTGCCGCGCACGATGGAGTCGTCGATAACCACCAGACGCTTGCCCGCGATGACGCTCGGCAGCGGGTTGAGCTTGATGCGAATGCCCATTTGGCGCATTTCCTGCGTGGGCTGAATGAACGTGCGGCCGACGTAGCGGTTCTTCACGATGCCGTCGGTGAATTCGATGCCGCTCGCCTCAGAGTAGCCAAGCGCACCGGGCACGCCCGAGTCGGGCACGCCGAGCACCAGATCGGCCTCGACCGGAGCTTCACGCGCAAGAATGCGACCCATGTTGCGACGGGCCTGGTAGACGCTTTGCCCATCGATAACCGAGTCGGGGCGCGCGAAATAGACGTATTCGAAAATGCAGCCGCGCGGCTCTTGAGGCTCGATGGCCTGCAGCGTCGAGATGCCCGTATCGTTGATGCGGATGATTTCGCCCGGGCGCACATCGCGCACGAATTCCGCGCCCACGATATCGAGGCCGCAAGTTTCGCTGGAAACGACCCAGCCGCGATCGTCGGGAAGCTTGCCCAGGCACAGCGGACGAATGCCGTGCGGGTCGCGGAACGCATAGAGCGCCGTGGGGCTCGCGAGCACCATGGCGTAGGCGCCGTCAATCATCTCCATGGCAGTTTTGATGCCCTCGGTAAGATGATGGGTTTCGCGCGTGTAATAGCCAATGACCTGGCACGCGACTTCCGAGTCGGTGTTGCTGCGGAACTCGACGCCCTTGCTAATAAGGTCGGCGCGAATGCGGTTCGTGTTCACAAGCGTGCCATTGTGCGCAAGCGCGATGAGCACCTCGTCGATAGCCGACATATGGGGCTGGGCACTTGTCCAGTTGCCCATGCCGCCGCTCGTGGAGTAACGGCAATGGCCCACAGCAACTTCGCCGCGCAATGCAGCGAGCGCGCTTTCATTGAACACCTGGGTAACCAAGCCCAAGTCTTTCGTAACCGTCACGGTGTCGCCATCGCCCACCGCAATGCCGGCGCTTTCTTGGCCGCGATGCTGCAGGGCCTGTAAGCCAAAGCAGGTCAGCCTCGCGACATCGTCGGTGGTGGAGTACACTCCAAACACCGCGCACTCTTCTTCAAGCCGATCTGGCTTCTCGCCGGGAAAGATTGACGTTGCCACCCGGTATTCCCCCTTGTCGGAAATGTTCGAACACGCTCGATGCTTGGCCAAAATTGGCCAGATATTCGCATGGTACCATCGCACGCACGCCGTGAGACCGAAAAGCACGTATACACAAACGAAACCAACGGGTGAGTGGTCGAGGAGCAGTCAATAGATACACAAAAGGCGGGGTTGTTTTGACTAATGCCCGCCTTTTCAATGAGGAACTGCTTCCGGTTACCTCGAGTATTCAGTCGTGCGCGTTTATTCCGCGTTCGCGGGCGTCGCCTGCTCGACGCAGCCGCCACAGAGCACCGCACGCGTGTTCGCGTAGTCGTCGCCACACGTGATGAGGGTGAACAGCTTCGTTACCGACGCCAAATCGACATCGGTCGGTGCGCCTACCGCGGAATCGTTGATGCGTGCCGTCATATATGAGCGCATGGCCGCTTCATCGGCGAAGTTCGGCTGCAAGATGTTCGTTTCCGTATTCTTCACAACATCGAGCGCATAGGTGCGGCAGCGGTAGTTCTGCGTAGGCGTCAAAATATAGAACGTGCGCGCTGCATCAAATGTCGCCTGATCGGTCATGGCCAGAATGTGCGCAAACATGGTTTCGTCATTCATGTTGTGGCCATAGATGAAGCTGTTCGAATCGGAGAAATCGCCCGCATTATCGGCGGAAAGGAAAATAGCGCCCTTGTGCACCAGGCCGCTCGTGCTACCCGTAAAGTCTTTCTGCAAGTATTCTTCGTCGTTTTCGCCCTGCACAATAGGGTAGTCGATGCTCGTGCCCGGCATATACACCCATCCAACGATGTCTTCGTTCTGCTCACGCAGTGCATCCCAGTTCACCGTCATATCGGCAAGCGCGGTTTCCTCTTTCGCCAAGCCCGATGTCGCGGAAATGTCGTCGTAGACCTTCGTGCCATGCCAATAGCCATAGCCAATAACGCCAAGCACGCCGAGCGAAACCGCAAGCACAATCGCGGCAGCAATAAGAACGATTGTCCACACGCGGCTCTTTCCCGAACCGCCATGTTTGCCGCCGCGGCCGTGCTTGCCCCCGCCCATATTCGAACCGTAGTTGGCACGGGAATAATCGACGGCGTTTTGCGTCGACGGCCGCGCCGCACCACAAGCGTTGGCGGAATAGGGATTTGCCGCATGGCGAGGTTGCGCAGGGCGCGCAGGAACGAACCCACCCTGTTGAGCGGGCCCCTGCGTCGAATTCGCACGATAAGGGTTTTGTTTGTTCGTATTCATGCTGCCCACTATAGAAGAAAGGGCGCAGCAGCACAAAGGAACTCCTGCCCAGTGCGCCTATTTTTCGCGAAGGCGGCACGCGGGCATCGTTTGGGCCGAATGCGACTCTCGTCGCCGCGCCCGCCACACATACTGCATGCCTTCGTCACATGCGCTCATCGCCTTTTCGTTGCGGGTTTCCGCGTGCCTTCACCGCACATCTTCCCGAGGACGGTGCAAAGGCGCGGAATCGCACGCAACCAGAATCCTGTTCAAAAAGCGTGTCGAATGTGGCATGCGCGACCCGTTCCTAAAGTGGTCGGGACGCATTACACCTAACCCTACATGCAAAACCCCAGGTCACAAAGTATGAGACCTGGGGTTTCCTTTCCGAATACCCTTTCGAAAGCACGTAAATGCCACATTCGAGGCCCATTGTGAACAAAAGCGCGAACGCAGCTACAACCCCAAGCGTTTTTCGAGCTCGTCGTTGATGATTTTCAACGCCTTCACGCGCGCGTAGTATTTGTTCGTGGACTCAAGAATGCGCCACGGAGCATACGGCGTGCTCGTAAGGCGGAACATATCATCGACGGCAGCATCGTATTGCGGATGCTTGTCGCGATTGCGCCAATCTTCCGGCGTGATTTTCCATTGCTTGTCGGGATTGTTCTGACGATCGTTGAAGCGGTTGAGCTGCTCCTCGGGGCTTACCGCAACCCAGAATTTCAACAACAGCGCGCCCCATGCCTCAAGCTCGCCCTCGAATTCGTTGATCTCGTCGTAGGCGCGGCTCCATTCCGCGGGGCTCGCGAAACCTTCAACACGCTCAACAAGCACGCGGCCATACCAGCTGCGGTCGTAAATCCCCACATGGCCAGCACGCGGCAGGCGCGTCCAGTAGCGCCACAGGTGCGGATGCGCAAGCTCGACTTTCGTGGGCGCTGGACTGGGGAAGATGGTGTAAGCGCGCGGGTCGATAGCCTGCGCCACACGCTTGATGTTGCCGCCCTTGCCAGCCGCGTCATCGCCTTCATACAGAACCATAAGCGGAACGCGGGCCAGGTACATTTTCAGCTCAAGCTCGGCGAAACGCTTCTGTTCGCGCTTAAGCGCTTCCTGATATTCTTCCCTGGCAAGCGCGAGCGTATGGTCGATATCGGCCAAACGCGGCGGGTTCTTCACGATGGTGAAGCGCGAATGCAGCGGCGCCTCTTCGGCCTGCTCGGCAGCCTGTGCGCGAGCAGCAGCCATCACGCGCTCGGTCTCTTCGGGCGTGCGGTCGCGCGGATCGGCCTGATCAAGAGCGCCGGCACTGTTGGCGGCAGCCTTCGCAGCGGCGGCTTCGGCGGCAGCATCGGGACCGCTCGCAAGCGCGCGCTCCAGGGCACGCACGAGCGCCTTGGCAATTGCGATGTTCGCGGAACGCTTGTCCTCGCCATTGACCATGGTCCAACGCGCGAAATCGAAATCAGTATTGCGCAAAAGCTCATCATAGCGCGCGTAAATCTCGTCGTAGTCCTTCACGGTGGCGAGCTCTTCGTCGCTCACGCGCCACGCGGTATCGGGATTGTCGTGAAGGCCCTTCAGGCGCTTCTTCTGTACGTCCTTCGAAATGTGGACAAAGAACTTCAGCACCACGTAGCCATCGGCGGAAAGCTGTCGCTCGAACTCGCTCACGGCGCGCCTGTAAGCCTGCAGGTGGGCCGCATGATTCGCCTCGGAATCGGTGTACACCAAACGACGTGCGGCCGCCGTGTACCACCCGCGTTCGTACAGCGTCATGTCGCCGCGGGGGCCAAGCGCCTGCCAGAATTCCTGCATGAGCGGCTCGAAGCCGGTAACGCCCGAGCCCATATCGCGAAAACGAGCCGCGCCTTCCTCGTCGAAATTCGACAGCACATGCATGTGCGTCGCGCGCGCGTCGAGCTCGTAGACCAAATCGCCGATGCGACTCCCCTTGCCCGCGCCGTTCCAGCCTTCGAACAATGCAACAACGCCCACGCCCTTCTTGCGGGCCTCTTGCTGCAGCACTACGAGTTTCGCAATAAGTTCGTCGTGCAGGGGCTTGTATTCTTCTTTCGGCATTTTCGCCGAAAGATCAACTTGTTCCAGCATATGAATCCCCTTTCACATTGTGCGTTGGCCCAATTATGCGTCAACGTCGCCCACGAGCGAGACGGCAACGGACATTTCGTGCAACTGTTTACACGTCGTTGCGGGCTTTACGCAGGCGTTTGAGGCAAGCTTGCCTGTCGCCCGTGCGCCAAACGAATCTTCGCGCCGCACGCACGCCGAATTCAGTTTCCCCCGCGCCCATTCTGCACCCATTCCGCCCTTAAACGTGTCGAACATACACCGATGTGCTCAACGCTACGAGCATTTAGCACATGTCGAATGCTCGTAGCGTTTAGCACATCGGCACTTTTCCGCAGCATGCGTGCGCCTCGCAGCCGCCCTCGGCATTCGTCCGCTCTCGGCATTCGTCCGCTCCCCAGCATTCTCCCGCTCGCACCCCGCAAAGCCCCTTTCGCTAAATCGGTGCAAAGCCTTGGGTTTGTGCAAATTCATAGCATCTGCTTATCGGTATAATGGTTAGTAGCTGATGCGCTTTTTCAGGAGAATACGCCCCATATCTATGCGATTTGGTGCATTTCCCCTGTTCTCGATGCACATGAGGGAGGAATATCATGGGTGAGGAAAACGAAGCAAAGGCCACTGTCGCAGAGGTAGACGACACGAAAAAGGCCAAGAAGCCGAAGGCCGATCGTCTCGAGAAAAAAATCGTACGCCCGGCGCACAAGTCCTATATGCAGAACCGCGAGCTTTCATGGCTCGAGTTCAACAAGCGCGTGCTCGATCAATCCATCGACCCGCACGTTCCCTTGCTCGAGCGCCTGAAATTCATCTCTATCTGGCGCAGCAACTTACAGGAATTCTTCATGGTGCGCGTCGGCAGCCTTACCGACCTTGAACTGGCGAAAGAAATGGTGTTTGACTCGAAGACCGGCATGACACCGCGCGAACAGCTCGATGCCGTGTATGCGCGCGTGCGCGAACTCACACCCATCGCAGCCGAAGATTTCCGCCAAACACGCCACCTGCTCGATGATGCAGGCATCCACCAGCTCTACCCCGACGAGCTCACGCCCGCCCAGCACAGAGAGCTCATGGATTATCTGGACTGCAACGTGCTGCCGCTCGTGTCGCCCCAGATCATTAACGCAACGCACCCGTTCCCTCACTTGGAAAACGGCGCGCTGTATATCGCCGTGCGTCTCGATGAGGAAGCCGAAGCCGAAGCGCTGCCCGAAAACGCTACCAAAGCCGAGCGCAAAGCCGCACGCGCCAAAGCGGCCGAAAACGTACTCATGGGCATCATCCCCATGCCTCGCAACTGCCCGCGCATGATCGAGCTCACGGGTGAAAACGGCAAATACTCGTTTATTCTGCTCGAACACGCGCTCGAGATGGTCGCCGACAAAATTTTCGAGATGTATCCGGTGAAATACGCCAACGTGATTCAGGTCACGCGCAACGCCGATCTCGATACGGCCGAAGAATCGGACGAATACGATGAGGACTTCCGCAGCCATATGCAGCGCATCTTGAAGAAGCGCGGCCGTCTGGCTCCCGTTCGCCTCGAAAGCGAGCGCCCGCTGTCATACACAACCGATAAATTCCTGCGCGAAAAGCTCGGCCTGAAGAAGCAGCAGGCCTACACCGTTGGCATGCCGCTCGACATGGGCTACGCGTTCGCCCTCATGGGCAAGGCCCCCAAAGCAATCGCCGAGCCGCTCATGGACGAACCGGCAAGCCCGCAATGGCCCGCATCGCTCTCGCGCAAAGAGCGCATCACCGACCAGGTGCTTCGCCACGACGTGCTGCTCTCTTACCCGTATGAAACCATGGACGCATTCGTGAAGCTGCTCCAGGAAGCCGCGGTCGACCCCGATGTCGTGAGCATCAAAATCACGCTGTACCGCCTGGCAAGCCAATCGCGCCTGGCCGAGGCCCTTATTACCGCAGCCGAAAACGGCAAAGACGTGACCGCACTGTTCGAGCTGCGTGCGCGTTTCGACGAGAGCAACAACATCGAGTGGTCCCAGCGCTTTGAGCAGGCCGGATGCAACATCATCTACGGCTTCCACGACTACAAGGTGCACTCGAAGATCTGCGCCATCACGCGCCGCAGCGAAGGCGGCCTGCAGTTCATCACGCAGCTCGGCACGGGCAATTACAACGAGAAAACCGCCAAGCTCTACACCGACCTTTCCATGATTACCGCTGACCCCGTAGTTGGCCAGGATGCCGCGCGCTTCTTCCGCAGCATGCAACTTGAAAGCGCGTCGAGCGACTACAAAGAGCTGCGTGTAGCGCCGCTCATGATCAAGCCGCGCATATGCGAGGCTATCGACGGCGAAATCGCGAAGGCGAAAGCCGGCAAGCCCGCTCGCATCCTTATGAAGAGCAACGCGATCACCGACCGCGACATGATTGAAAAGCTTACCGAAGCAAGCCGCGCGGGCGTGAAAATCACCATGCTGGTACGCGGCATTTCCTGCCTGGTTCCCGGCATTCCCGGCAAAACCGAGAACATTCGCATCGTAAGTGTGGTTGGCCGCCTGCTCGAGCATTCGCGCATCTACGCGTTCGGCGTGGGCGACGAAACCACGGTATTCCTTTCGAGCGCCGACCTTATGACGCGCAACCTGGACAAACGCGTGGAAATCGCCTGGCCGGTAAACGATCCCGCACTGCGCGCCCGCGTGCTCGACTACTTCACGACCATGCTCTCTGACACCGCGAAGCTGCGCGAGCTGCAAAGCGACGGCACGTTTACCGACCTGTGCGCCTTCGTTCCCGAGGGCCGCAACCCGTTCGACGCGCAAGACCACCTCATCAAAGAGGCCTATATCGCCGCCGAACGCGCCCGCGCTACCGGCCTGACGTCTCCCCAGTTCGTCGACGCGGCGGTGGGCGGCACCCCTGCAACCGCGCCCACGCTTTCTTCCACCATGGCCGATATGGCAGAAGACGCCAAGGAAGATTTCGTGACCGCTGAGGAAATCGAACAGAGCGAGGGGAGCGAAAGCGAAGCTACCGTCGAAGCCGAGGCCGAAACCGCAAGCGAGAGCGAAGCCAAAACCGAGCCCCAGGCCGAAACCGAGACCAAGGGAAAACATGCTGTCGTCGAGGCGAATCCCGCTTCCTTGGAAAAAGCACCTCTCGAAATCGCCATCGACGATGAGCCCAAGAGGGAAGACGTGAAGGTTCCCATCGAGGCCAAGATGCCTACCGCTTGCACCGCGCCTGCCGCCACCCAAGCAAAAAAGCCGCAGCCTGCCCCTGCGCCGAAGAAAAAGGGCTTCTTTGCCCGCCTTTTCGGCAGGTAAGCCGCTCAAACGCACACAACGATAAATTTTGATGATGGGCTCTCGTTTTATCACGAGGGCCTATTTTTTTCACCTAGGTTTCCGCAGCTCATAGCGCCGCGCGGGCGTATAGTGTTGTTGTCTCTTTGACGAGGAGGGGATTATGGGAGATTCGCCAGAGAAACCGAAAACAGGAAACGTGCAGGTGCTCGAGAGGGCATTCGATTTGCTCGAAGCGCTCGCTCAATCGCGCGAGCCTCTAGGGCTTTCGGCACTCGCGACGCAAACCGCCATGAGCAAGTCGACCGTGCACCGCATTTTGGCCACCATGCTCAAACGCGATTACGTCACAAAAACGCTCAATGGCACCTACGCGATTGGGCCGAAGCTTTTCAGCGTGCTGAGCTACCACATCAATTCGCTCGAACTGCAGGTCGAAGCCAAGCCGCACCTTGCCGCGCTTGAACGCGAGCTGAAGCTGCCCGCATATTTAGGCGTGCTCGACGGGCCTTTCGTCTCTATCATTTCGAAAGAAGCCACCAACAGGGCCGACGAGCTGTTCACGCGCGTGGGCAAACGCTACCCCGCGCACTGCTCATCTATGGGGAAATGCCTGCTCGCATGCCTTTCTGCAGACGAGCTGGAAGAAACGCTCTACGGATTCACGTTCGAGGCGCACACGGCCAACACCATCACGAACAAGCAAGAGTTCTTGAAATACCTGCATGGCGTGCGTCGTCGCGGATGGGCCGTCGATTGCGAGGAGTCCGAGGCGAACCACCGCTGCCTCGCGGCGCCCATCTTCGATTTCTCGGGCGATGCCATTGCCGCCGTAGGTGTGAGCGGCTCGAACGCCGACATGCCTGAAAGCGAATTCGAAACCATGGCGCATTCCGTCGTGAAAGCAGCCCGCAACATCTCGCTTTCCATGGGCTATGTGATGTAGATTAGTTTCGCCGTTCTGCCGAACGGCGAAACACTTGACGCTCGCTGACATTTGGCGCGAAAGATTCTTTATCAAAACAGAAACCCCGCCGACCGGGGAGGATGGGTCGGCGGGGTTGTGGTGAAATCTACTCTACTTAGAGGCCTATAGGACAAAAAGTGTGTCTGGGCCTATTATTCATTCGT
>OLSN01002234.1_pt1 | contig 14580 bp, 12 predicted proteins | sample 1672411 | NCBI WGS metagenome assembly OLSN01 (sample SAMEA3136683, study PRJEB25190) | human gut metagenome | biome: human gut; feature: human-associated habitat; material: faeces | place: Austria | collected 2013 | reverse complement strand
CCCCTGCGGGCGGCCGCAGGGAAAACCAGAAAAGAAAGGCGGGCGGCGCGTTATGAACCGCATTTTGATTGTAGAAGACGAAGAGGCCATCTCGGGGCTGATTGCCATGAGCCTCGAGCGCGTGGGCTATACCTGCGAGGCAGTGAACGATGGCCTTGCGGCGGCCGACCGCATTGAGCAGAACGCCTATGACCTTGTGCTGCTGGACATCATGCTGCCCGGCCTGGACGGCTACGAGCTGCTGGAATACCTGCGCCCCACGGGTACGTCGGTCATTTTCATCACGGCCAAGGGCAGCCTGGGCGACCGGGTAAAGGGCCTGCGCCTTGGCGCGGACGATTACATTGTAAAGCCGTTTGAAATAGCCGAGCTGGTGGCCCGTGTAGAGAGCGTTTTGCGGCGCACCGGGCGCGGCGGGCGCATGCTGCGCGCGTGGGACGTGCAGCTGGACGCCGTGGCCCGCACGGTGACAAAGGCGGGCGAGCCCGTGGCCCTTACCCCGCGCGAGTTCGACCTGCTGGAACAGCTGATACGCAACCGCGGCGCCGCGCTGTACCGCGACGCCCTGTTCGAGCGCGTGTGGGGCGGCGAGATGGGCCCGGACACCCGCACGCTGGACCTTCACATCAACCGCCTGCGCAAAAAACTGGGCTGGCACGATAAGATTACCACGGTGTACAAAGTGGGCTATAAGCTGGAAAAAGAGGAGGCCAGGCGTTGAAATTTGCGCAAAGGCTGTCGTGCGCTGTGCTGCTTTTGCTGGCGGGCGTGTTTTCGCTGGGCGGTTTTGTGCTGGTGTATATCAATGCGGCCGATATGCTGCGCCAGGCCGCGGCCCAGGCGGAACAGTGGCACCGCATGCAGTATTACACGCTGGAGACGCAGGTGCTGGGCATGATGGCGCGCGGCGAGGACGTGACGGACGACGCCCTGCTGGAGAGCGCCATGCGCATTGCAGATTTTGGCGAGGACGGCAGCCAAAGCGGCATCTGGCTGGAAAACTCGGACGGCATAATGCTGTTTTCGTCGCTGGGTGCGGCGGCTGCCGAAGCCAGCGCAAGCGTGGGGCCAATTGGCGCGCAGGAATATTACCTGCGGCGCGCCCAGGGCAACACCTACCTTCTGCTGGAAAGCACCATCTCGGCCCCGAACAAAAGCTACCGCCTGCGCACGCTGAGCGATGTGACGGGCGTGTTTGTTGCGCGCGACAGGCAGCTGGCCCGCTTCTGGTGCATGGAGGCGGGCGCCCTAGGCGTGTGTGCCTTGGCCATTGTGCTGCTGACAAAGCGCATGACGCGCCCGCTGGACGAGCTGTACGGCGCCTCGCGGCGCATTGCGCGCGGCGATTACAGCGCCCGCGCCGAAGTGGCCACGCAGGACGAGATAGGCAGCGTGGCCGAAAGCTTCAACGCCATGGCCGCGGCGGTGCAGAAAAATGTGGATGCGCTGGCGCTTAGCGCGCGCCAGCGTGAAGAGTTCATGGGTGCGTTCACCCATGAACTCAAAACCCCCATGACGGCCATCATCGGCTATGCCGACACCCTGCGCACGCTGGAGCTGGACCCCGAGGGCCGCCGGCGCGCCGCGGGGTATATCTTCAGCGAGGCAAAGCGCGTGGAGGCGCTGAGCGGCAAGCTGCTGGCCCTGCTGGGCCTGGCCCAGAAGCCCGCCGCCCTGGCCCCGGTGCAAATGGACCGGGTGCTGCGGCAGCTTTCCGTCTCGCTGGCGCCCGTGCTGGGCCCCGTCAAGCTGGACCTTCGCGGGGAAAAAGGGCTTTGTGCCCTGGGGGATGAAGACCTGCTGGTAGACCTTTTGTACAACCTGGTGCACAATGCGCAGAAAGCGGCCCCCAAGGACGGCATGGTGCATGTGCTGTGCACGCGCGCGCCCGGCGGCGTGCTGCTGTGTGTGCGCGACACGGGCTGCGGCATCCCGAAAGAAGAGCTGTGCCGTGTGACAGAGCCGTTTTATATGGTGGATAAATCCCGCGCGCGCAAAGCGGGCGGCAGCGGCATGGGCCTTGCCCTTTGCCAGAAAATAGCCGCGCTGCACGGCGCGCAGCTTTGCATTGAAAGCCAGGTGGGCGTGGGCACGCGCGTGTCGTTTACCCTCAAACCGGCAAAGGAGGTGCCCCGCGCATGAAACACAGCCATTCGCATTTTGCCCGGCTGCGCGCGGGCTGGCAAAGCCGGGCCGTGCGCACGGTGGTTGCCACGGGCGCGCTGGCGCTTGTTATCAGCGCGCTGCCCATGCTGGCCCTGCGCCTGACGGACATTGGTTTGTTTACCGCGCCGCATGCGCGCACGCAGGCCACGGGCGTGCTGAGCCCAAAAGGGGATGACCTTTACCTTGTGCGTGCGCTGGCCCAGCGGCGCCAGCAGGCGGGCGGCGAAAGCGAAGCGCCCTACGGCGAAATGGACATGGGCTATGAGGGGCAGGCGCTGATGGCCTCTTATCTGGACGAGATGCAGGCTGCAGGCGTGCTGCCGCAAGAGCTGACAGAGGCCTTCCGCTATGCCGCAGAGAGCGGCACAGCCGTGTACACCTATCAGGCGGACGGTGCGGGCTTTCTGACGCTGGCCCTGACAGAGCCGGAGATAAAGAGGCGCCTGTACGAGCTGACGGTGGAAAGCCACACCGGCAAGGTGGTAAGCGCGCGCCTGTGGATGTGGCACCCCTTTGACGTGGCCGCCGCCCGGGCGGACATGTTGCGCGCCTATTGCGAATATCTGGGCCTGGATATGCTGGAGGATTGGGCCGCCTGCACCGGCACCTATTACGGGGAAGAGGCCACTTATTCTGCGAACGGCGAGACGCTTGTGGCCGCCAGCACGGTGTGGGACGATGTTTTGGGCGACCAATATCTTTTGCTGGATGCCCGCGTGCTGCCCGCAGACCAGTATGACGCCCTGCAAAGCGCCTATGCGGCCAAGGAGGCCGGCAGCGCCCTGGCCCCGAGCCAGGGGCTTCAGCAGCTGGGCAGCACGGCCCAGCCGCTGGATGAAACGCGCTGCCTGATACCGGTGGATACAGGCTACGGCACCCTGCTGACCGTGCTGGATAAAACCACCATGCAGCAAAGCGTGCTGTGCGCAAAGCCCGGTTGCGCGCACACGCCACAAAGTGGATGCCCCGCCCTTTTGCAGCCGGACGGGCTGCACATTTTTGCGCGGGCCGGGCGCGTCTACAACTTGTGCTTTGAACCCGAAAGCGGCACGGGCAGCTATGTGCTGCGCGCGATGACGCCGGATTTTTCCGCCTGGGAAGAGCTGGCGCGCACTCCCGCGCAGGAGTATGAGGCATACAGCCAGATGGCCTGGTATGCCGGCGGGGACATGCTGTATGGCTTTTTCTGCACAGATGCCGCCGGCCTTGAGACGCAAAGCGCCCTGCTGGCCATGGAGCTGGACGGCGGCACGCCGCAGCAGGTGCCCGTTTCGCCGGGCACCAAGGTGCTGGGCACCTGGAACGGGCTTTTTGTGTGCAGCCGCACGGTGCCGCCCGCGGCTGTGGCGCAGCTGCGGCCCGGCGCGCTGGAAGAGACCTACCGCGAGGCCGAGTACAACGCCACGGGCACAGAGATTTTTCTGAAATCGCCCGTCACCGGGGCCGAGCAGGCCGTCACGCTGCAGCAGCGGACGATGCCGGAGGGCGGCTGTGTCATTGACGGCGACACGCTGTATTTTGTGGCACCGCAATACTATGCCGATGCCGAAGGCGGCTACCCATTGGCGCAGCTGCGCGGGCTGATGGGCATTGACCTGCGCCTGCGGGCCGCACAAAGGCTTTACAACCTTGCAGATGCCGAGATTGTCCCGCTGGAAGATGCGTATGGAGGCTATACCCCTGTCTATGGCGAAAGCCGCCAGTGGCTGTTCCTTGCCACGGGCCAGCGCATTCCGGCCCCGGCCGGCGCGCAGTATACAGACCCATACGGCATGCAGGCAGATTGGACCATTGCGGGGCAGTGGGGCGAAGACCTGGTGGTGATAAACCGCGCCGGCCTTTTGGAGAGCGGCGCCTACTGGCAGGGCTTTGCCCTGATTCCCGCCGAGATGTTCTGGGCCGGGCACACGCAGGCCGCCATCCCGTTTGAAATAAGCGCCGCCCTGCTGAATGCGGCGGCCGCAGCCGGGGAGGCCTGGTGGTGACGCCGCGCCGCATGAAAAGTTTCTAAGGGCCTAAGTGATAGTTCATGCAAGGGAAAATGGAGTATGGCCATCTCAGTGGAAGGAAAAAAGGCATGCGTTGCTTATCTCAGCAAAAAAGTGGGGTAGTGCAAGTGAGCGTGAATGGTGGGGGATAGCCTGGAAAGAGCAAAGCTAAGGCTGCCCTCTTTTCCGCTGCCCACCAAGATGGATGGGGAAAAGCGTCTCTCTTTCTGTTGAACGGAACTCGTAAAAGCGGACAATGCACAAAATACCCCCTGATGTAGGATCCTACATCAGGGGGTATTGTTATGACCCGGAAATAAGAAAAAGTGAAGACACTTCTTCCAGCTGCCCAGCAACTGTAGGCAGAATGGAAAACGCGGAAAGAGATAGCAAAGGAATTGGGGTTGCAAAGTAAAGAGCAGTAAAAGATTTGCTTTATCGTGCACGACACAAGCAGGAGAAGGTCATTCCCAAACAGCGAGGAAGAAAAGCTGCCAAGACATTGGCGGAGTACAAATACGAAAACAAAAGGTTAAAGACGGAGAACGAACTGTTGCGTTTTTTGTAATCAAGCGAAAGGAAGTGAGGAGCAAACTTAAATACCAAATAATGTACCGGTATCGGGCAGAATATCCAGTAACTGTCATGTGCAGATTCTTTGGTATCTCCCGCAGCAGTTATTATGATTTTGTTCACCGTGCAGGCAGGCCAGAGAAAGATAAAAAACTTGCCGATCTCATTGCCTGGCAGCGTAAGCGATGTTGGGGCACCACTTATGGTTATCGCCGGATGTGGATGTGGATAAAAAAGAAAAACATCTCAAAACCATCCTTCGTATCATGAGAAACGCGAATTTACTGTTCGAAATACGGCAGCACAGGAAATGGCAGCAGCCGGGGCGGCAACTACACAAGTACGGAGATCTTCTGAATGGAGATTTTCATGCAGATGGACCCAACCACAAGTGAGTAACGGATATCTCTTGCATTCACACCAAGCAAGGTATACTGTCCCTTTCTATGATTCGAGACTTGTACGACAACAGCATTGTTGCTTGCAAAACCAGCTCACAACAAACAGTGAATTTGGCGTTGGATAGCATTCGCTTGGCTACATGAAAAAAGAAGAAAGTCGCTACAGAGTTGCGGCTCCACAGCGACCAAGGGTTTCAGCATACTTCGAAAGCGTACTTCGACCCGACTCAAACATACGGCATTACGCCGTCTGTGTCAAGAAGAGAAAACCCATATGACAATGCAATGACAGAAAAATTCTTCTCTATTCTCAAAACAGAATGTATCAGCCGCTGCAAACCAGCTGCCTTCTCTGAGGCCAACGAGATGATTGACCGCTATATCCACTTCTACCACCATGAGCGCATTCAGCTAAAAACTGGAGAGGCGCCGCTGGCGCGACGCCTCTCATACTAAAACTTTTTTCTTACATCTGCAGGCGCTTTTTGTGATGTCTGTACAATTTGGGGCAGTTCAAGGAATTACACTTCTTGTGAGAGGCACTTTTCAACTCTTCGCCTATTTTGGATGTTTCGTACCCAAATGCCGAACCTTACCGGGGAAAGTAGCCCATTTTACCAGAAATTTCCCCGGCAGTATCCATAACAATTTTTGCGAGTTTTCGCTCGTTTTCCCGCAAGTTAACACGATCGACCGACCCTGAGACACTGATTGCACCAATTGGCTGGCGTTTGTGGTCGAAGATAGGCGCGGCCAGAGATGATTTTCCGATGGTTAACTCTTCAATGATGGGGGCGTATCCGCGTAGACGGATATCTTCAAAGGATTTTTTTAGTTTAACAAGATCGGTAACGGTATAGGGGGTATATTTTACCAGGTTGGATTTAGCAAGAATAGCATCGCGCTCACGCTCTTCCATGTAAGCAATGATAGCTTTCCCCATTGCGCTGCAAAATAGCGGATGACGGTACCCCACAGGGGTAAATAATTCTCCTGTGTTTTCTTCGCCAACACTTGCAAGATGGATCACTTCCTCGTGGTAAGGAATACCCAGAAAACAATGAAGGCCAGTTCGGGAAGACAATTTTTGCAATTTGGGGTAAGCGTTCCGGTACAAAGCATTGCTATGAAGAAGCACGCCAGACAGAGTCAATATTTGGATGCCAAGCCGATAACAGCTGCTTTCGGGATCCCGTTCCACAAGGCCTGCATCAAGAAGCGTGCTTAAATGCCGTGAGACGGTGCTGGGGGTGAGATGCAGCTTCCGGGCAATATCTGAAACACGCTGCGTGGGACAATGTTCAGTAAACGTATTCAAAATCATCAATGCGCGCTGAACACTCTGAGTGTTTTGGCCAGAAGCATTCAAGTGTAATCCCCCCCCCCCCACTATCATAAAGCGAGAAACAATAATTTTTATATATTATAGCATGGTGTTGCATCATATGCAACGCGTGTTCCCAGTCTGAAAAACAGATGTAAAATGTGGAAATTTGGGCACTTTGCATTGAATTCTTTCAACTTTAAAAATATAATCTAGGCACGACGTGCAGATTTTATGCCAAGAGAAGTGGTGAGATAAAATTCTGCGCTTTTAAAAAGGATAGAATTGGGAGGAGATGCATCGTATGAAAAAGTCGTTGGCAGTTTTGTTGGCAATTGGCCTGCTTGCATGTTTGTTTGCAGGGTGTTCGCAGAATGAAGCGGAAATAAGTTCTGCTGCTCAATCAGCAGCTGGCGATGGAGCAGCGACCGTTCGCTGCGGCTGGCTGACAACTGCAATTCCGGTGCCTAACTTCTATGCACAGGAACAGGGCTGGTATGACGAACTTGGAATTGAGTTGGAAGTGACGCAGTTTGCAAGCGGGCCCGCGGCAAATGAAGCAGTTGGAGCAGGGTCTCTTGATATTGCTACAATGGGAGGAATGCCCGCGGTACTGGGTGGTATTGCTTATGATTATAAGGTGATAGGCTGGCTGGAAGATGATGATTATGCCCTCCAGATATATGCCCGAAATGATAGTGATATTGTAGCTGCCGGTACTGGGAATCTTGAGGAATACCCCAATCTGTATGGAACGCCGGAGACATGGAAAGGTAAAAATATCATTGTGACATCGGCGACTTCTGCACATTTCGCGGTGGGCAGTGTGTTGAAGGCGATGGGGTTGGAAGAATCGGATGTAAACATCATCGATATGGATGGTGCTTCCGGTGCGGCAGCATTTTTGGCAGGGGAAGGAGACTTATACTGTGCGTGGGATCCCCAATATAATGCTTTTGCCTCAGATCCAGACAACTATACGCGTGTAGCGACATGCGCGGATGCGGGCGCCTCCTTCATCTGTGTGACTGTAGCTTCTGAAGAATATTGTGAGAACCATCCCGAGGAGATTGTAAAATATCTGGAGGGAATGGTTCGCGCGGCTGATGTGTTTGCAAATGATGATCAAACATATTATGACGCGATGTACCGCTGGCAGAGTGAATACTCTGAAGTAACGGAAGAGGTAGCACAAACCTCTGCCGCCATTCGAAAAATGTATGATTTGGACGGAATGGAACAATGGCATGAGACAGATGAGAATGGCAATAGCAAACTGTCCGATTCTATGTATGCCATCGCCGACTTTATGGTGGAAAATGGGTTGATTGAAGCTTCGGATAAAGAGGCATTGATAGAGAATGGGTTTGTCGATACCAGCTATATGCTGCAGGCGATTGAAAATGTGCGAAACAGTTGAGTTAACAACGGAGAGGCCGGATGAAACATCCGGCTTCTTTCAAAAGGAAGGATATAGATATGATACCTAATCAGAGGAAAAAGGAAAAACTGAAAAATATCATTTGTGCCATCACCAGTATAACGGCGTTTATCCTTCTTTGGCAAATTGCAGTGACATTGGGGTGGATTGATGATAGAGCGTGTGCCGCGCCAAGTGAAGTGTTGTCTACCTTTATCGATAAGTGGACTAACACAAAACCGGACGGCTCTACTTTGGGGACGCACCTGCTGGTGAGCTTGAAGTTGGCATCACTTGGCTTCCTTGTGGCAGTTGTGATAGGCGTACCGATGGGTCTTTTAATGGGGTACTTCAAAGGGATGGATGCGTTTTTAACACCGATTTTTGAAATTGTGCGCCCCATTCCGCCGTTGGCGTGGATTCCAGTGGTTTTATTGACGCTGGGAATCGGGACGGAGGCAAAGGCATTTATTATTTTTATTGCCTCATTTGTACCATGTGTAATCAACTCTTATACGGGCATCAAACGTGCAAATCCGGTTCTGTTGAATGTAGCCAAAACTGCAGGAGCTTCCAGATGGCAGATATTTTTTAAGGTGGGCATACCTTCCGCTATTCCTATGATGTTTACAGGAATTAAAATCTCATTGGGCAGCGCATGGGCAACGCTGGTTGCCGCAGAGATGCTTTCGTCTTCTCAGGGATTGGGTTATCTGATCCAGCGTGCTCGCAACTTGGTGCGTTCTGACCTGATTATCGTGGGAATGCTGGTGATTGGTGTCATTGGGGCACTATTCACCCTGATTTTGGAAGCGATTGAAACAAAGGTAGCCCCATGGAGGAAAAAATGAAGAATTTAAAACAAAAACTGCTGAAGAATAGCGTTTTCTATCTTATTTCTTTGGCATCGTTAATCTTGTTTTTTGCAGTATGGTGGCTTTATGCCATTCAGCCCAGCAGCTTCATCTCCACACCACTGGAGGTAGTAGAACGCATTGTCTATATGTGCTACACGCCGGTGGCAAAAACATTATTGTGGGGACACATTGCTGCAAGCCTATTGCGTGTTCTGGTTGCATTTATCTTGGCAAGTGTTATTGGCGTGGGCCTTGGAATCGGCTTCGGTTGGTTTAAACCCTTTCGCAGATTCGTTTGGCCTCTATTTTCAATTGTGCGGCCCATTCCCCCCATCGCGTGGATCCCGCTGATTATTTTATGGTGCGGCATCGGCGAACTTTCAAAAATTATTGTGGTGTTCATCGCTGCACTGATGCCAGTTGTTATCAATACATACGCGGGAATCTCATCTGCAGATTCGCTTTTGTTGAATGCAGGTAAAACGCTGGGCGCAAATGCCCGTCAAATGCTTTTGAGCGTGGCACTGCCAGATGCTATTCCAACGATTATTGCTGGCATGAAAACGGCGCTTTCCACAGCTTGGCTGGCAGTAGTGGCGGCAGAAATGGTGGCGGCAACAAAGGGCGTGGGTTATCTGATTATAAATGGCATGGAGGAACTTGATATTGCTCAGGTTATGGCAGGAATCGTTGTAATTGCCATTATTAGTTTTATTCTTACATTCACTCTTAACAAAATAGAAAGGATCTTGTGCCCATGGATTTATCTAAATGCAAAATAAAGGCAAGAGGCATCCACAAGTCCTATCAGTCGAAAGGGAAAACTGTTCAAGTGTTAGAAGATATGTCACTAGATGTATATGAAAATGAATTTTTGGTTCTGCTTGGCCCTGGACAGTGTGGGAAAACCGTATTTCTAAATATCTTGGCGGGGCTGGAGGGCTCTGACAGTGGAGACATAGAATTTCCTACCAGGCCCTACCAGTATGGTGAGATCGGTTTTGTTTTTCAAAGATATGCGCTGTTTCCATGGAAATCTGTATTAGACAACGTTCAGATGAATCAACGCTTTCATGGCGTGGATAAAAAAGTGCGTGAAGCCAATGCACAAAAATTTATTGAACTGGTAGGGTTAAAAGGTTTTGAAAAGGCATATCCGGCACAGTTGTCCGGTGGGATGAAGCAGCGTGTGGGAATTGCACGGGCCTATGCCAGCAATACCGATTTGATCCTGATGGATGAACCGTTTGGCGCGCTGGATGCCCAAACCCGTTATCAAATGCAAGACGAGATTTTGAAAATATGGGAAAAAGAAAAGGTAACAGTTGTGTTTGTTACCAACAATATTGAAGAAGCAGTGACACTGGGAGACAGAATTGTTTTGATGAGCAACAAGCCCTCCCGCGTTGTGAAAGAGTATATCCCGGATATCCCCCGCCCACGGAACAACACGGACACCGCGTTTTTAAAACTTCGAAATGAAATTGCAGACGCTATGGATTTGGCGCTGTGAACCAGGAGGTGCCTTATGAGTGAACAACCCAAAGTGCTGGTGGAAAACCTTACAAAAAGTTTCGGAGATCTTCTGGTTTTGAACGATGTTTCCTTTCACATCAAGAAAGGTGAATTTGTATGCCTAGTAGGGCCCACAGGGTGTGGGAAGACAACATTTTTAAACCTGCTCGTAAAGCTTCTGGAGCCAACCAGTGGCAGAATCTTGATTGATGGAGAACCGGCCGACCCCAAAAAGCATAACCTGAGTTTTGTTTTTCAGGAACCGTCTGCTTTTCCATGGTTGACTGTGGAAGAGAACATCCGATTTAACATGGAAATCAAGCATTACCCCAAAAAACTGATTGAGGAACGTACAGAACATATTTTGGACCTGATAGGGCTAAAGGCAGACAGAAAGGCGTATCCGCACCAACTTTCAGTCAGTGCAGAGCAGCGCATTGTGATAGGCCGAAGCTTTGCGATGCATCCGGATCTTCTTTTAATGGACGAACCCTATGGCCAAATGGACATCAAGGTGCGCTACTATCTGGAAGACGAAGTGCTTCGACTGCAGAAAGAAACTGGCAGTACGGTTATCTTCATTACGCACAATATTGAAGAGGCGGTTTACCTTGCGGAACGTTGCCTGATTATGTCTACAAAGCCCACTACAATCAAAGCTGAACGGGTGATTGATCTGCCCCGCCCGCGAAATATTGCAGCCCCGGAGTTTATCAAAATCCGAGAAGAGATCACAGAAATGATCAAATGGTGGTAAACAGCTGATAGATACTGATTGGCTGTGTAAGCGGAAAACTTATCATGCGATTGATTCTGGAAGAAACTGGTTTTCTTCTGGTGTGATTTGTGCGCTCATTTTCAGAATGCTGCCGTTGTTTTCCCCAGGAAACAGGTCCGCAACTATGGGATAGAAGGAAGGGACATTTTTATGAAAAAAGAAGAAAAAGAACGGCTGAATAGAAAGTGCAAGGAAATTCGAAAATTGACGATAGAGTCGATTGCCAGCCTCGGAGTAGGGCATGTGGGCGGAAGTCTTTCCATCATCGAAACACTCGTTGTCCTTTACTATAAGGAAATGAAAATAGACCCATGTCATCCCCAAATGGAGGGTCGAGACCGCTTTGTGCTTTCTAAAGGCCATTCCGGGCCGGCTTTATACGCTGTGCTGTCAGATTTGGGCTATTTTGACAAGTCGCATCTTTTGACACTGAACAAACCGGAGACGATTCTGCCAAGCCATTGTGACATGAACCGAACACCCGGGGTTGATATGACAACTGGGTCACTGGGGCAAGGATTTTCCTGTGCAGTAGGCTTGGCGCTCGGTTCGAAAATAAAACAGGACAATGCGACGATTTATGCCATGATTGGAGATGGTGAAAGCCAAGAAGGCCAAATTTGGGAGGCGGCTATGTTGGCCGGGGTGCAAAAACTGGATAATCTGATAGCATTCACAGATTATAACAAACTACAGCTGGATGGGCCTTGCAGTGAAATTGTTGATGTGGCGCCTTTAGATAAAAAATGGGAAGCGTTTCGTTGGAATGTCATCAATGTGGAAAACGGAAATGATGTAGAAGAGATAGACGAGGCCGTCCTTTGTGCCAAAGCGTGTAAAACAGCACCGAGCATGATTATTCTCCACACAAAAAAGGGATATGGAGTGTCTTTTGCAGAAAAAGCAGGCCCGGGAAATCACAGCATGGCAGTGACGCCAGAGATGTTGCATCAGGCATTGCAGGAACTTGCATAAGCAAAGGAGTGAGAACTATGGAAATGCGGCAAGTGATGGCGCAGGTTGTGGAAGAAATTATGGAGAAAGATGACAATGTTATAGTGTTGGATGCGGATCTGGCAAAAGCTGTGGGAACAACCGGGATCCATCGTAAATTTCCGGGCCGCTCCATCAATGTTGGAATTGCAGAAGCAGATATGGTGTCAGTGGCTTCTGGCTTGGCAGCATATGGCTTCATTCCCCTTACTTTCACCTTCGCTTGCTTTTCTTCACGCCGTGTTTGCGACCAGGTGGCTTTATCTGTTGCCTTCGCAAATAAACCAGTGAAATTATTCGGGGGAGACCCCGGTGTTACAGCGCAAGTAAACGGCGCAACCCACATGGGTTTGGACGATATCGGAACATTGCGAAGTATTCCCGGTCTGATGATTTTTGAACCTGCAGATATTGTAACGATGAAAACACTGCTGCCGCAGGTGATTTATAACGGTAAACCGGTATATATCAGGCTGCTGAGAAAAGAGGCACCGGTCATTTATCCGGAAGGGACAAAGTTGGATCTGATGCGCATTGAGATGCCTCGAAAGGGAACCGATGTGACATTGGCGGCCAGTGGGATTATGGTGTCTGTTGCACTGCAGGCGGCCGGCCTTCTCGAACAGGAAGGTATTTCTGCCGAAGTGTTGGATATCCATACAATCAAGCCTTTAGACACAGATACTCTGATCTGGTCTGTGAAAAAAACGGGAGCAGCCGTGACATGTGATAATCACAATGTTATTGGTGGCGTAGGTTCTGCGGTAGCTGAGGCCACCGCAAAATACTTCCCCGTCCCTCTGGAATATGTGGGAACACAGGATCACTTTGGCGAGGCAGCAGGCCAGGCTTACCTGATGAAAAAGTATCATATGACGGCTGAAGATATTGCCAAGGCGGCTCGTCGTGCAATCGCGCGAAAGCAGTAAAGGGAGGGCCCAAATGGATTTGAAGAAAATTGTTACACCGGGTAACAGCATGTTTCACAAAATGGTGCAGATTGGCATTGTTGTTCAGGATCTGGAACAAACTTTACAGATATTGAGGAACACATTCGGTTGGGAAGTGTATGCTTTTGCAGATACACCCAAAGGGGAAAAACTGTATTATGGCCAAGTGGAAGACTTTTCTGTCCGAATGGCCTTTATTCGGTTTCAACATATCGAAATCGAACTGTTGCAACCTACCCGCGGCAAAAGTGTATGGAAAGATTATCTCGAACAGCATGGCCCCGGGCTTCATCATATTCTGTTTGATGTGAACAACTTTGAAAAGGCAAAACAGGCACTGGAAGCTCAGGGAATCATGATGGTACAGACGGGCCCTTCCGCACGTTTTGAAGGAGCCCGTTGGGCGTATTTTGATGCGACCAAGCAACTGGGATATTATATCGAATGCTTTAATCCAAGTGAACTTGGATATGACAGTATGTAATAGGATGCATCTGATAACGGAAGGAAGAGAGGAAACTGCTATGGAAGCAAAAGAATTGGTACAAAATCTGCTTGCGCGTTCCCGTGCGGCACAGCGACAGTTTGCCAATGCAACCCAACAACAGGCTGATGCAGCGGCCCGTGCGGTCTGCAAGGTGGTGGCCGATCATGCTGACGAACTAGCCAAGGAAGCGGCAGAAGAAACCGGGATGGGCGTATATGAACATAAAATCCAAAAAAATTATGGCAAGGCTACTTTGATATGGAACGATTTAAAAGGAAAACCGTCCGCAGGGGTTCTGCGCTATCTGCCTGAGCACGGAATCATGGAAATTGCAAAGCCGGTAGGGGTGGTGTGCTGTATCGCGCCCTGCACGAATCCTACGGTTACTCCAATGAGTAATACGGCATTTGCATTGAAATGCCGGAATTCTATTATTATTGCACCCCATCCCCGATCGAAAAAGTGCACCAGGACAGTGGTGGGGCTTTTTCGGTCGGAACTGAAAAAGTTGGGGTTCCCTGAAGATCTTGTCTTGATGATTGAAGAGCCAACCCTGGAGTTGAGCTCAGAATTAATGGCTAGTGTAGATGTAGTGGTGGCTACGGGCGGTATGGGCATGGTAAAAGCAGCCTATTCCAGTGGAAAACCGGCATTTGGTGTGGGCGCAGGAAATGATCAGTGTATTGTAGATACGGATGTATGCTTGGAAGATGTAGCTGGAAAGGTAGTTCAGGGACGTACATTCGATAATGGAATGCCCTGTACCTCAGAGCAGTGCGTGATTGTACATCATAAGCAGATGCAGGAGATGATGCATCAGCTGGAAAAGAAAGGGGCTTATATTCTGACGGATAGCAACCAGGTCCAAGCGTTGCGCAACGTTCTGTTCCCAGATAACGGCCCTATCAATCGCATGGTGGTGGGCCAACCGGCCGCAAAAATTGCATCGCTGGCAGGAATTGAACTTCCAACAGATGCGAAGTTGATTGCCGTACAGGCAAACGGATGCGGGAAGGAAGATGTTCTCTGCCGCGAAAAAATGTGCCCAGTGCTTACGATGTTAACTTACGATACATTTGAACAGGCCGTAGATATTGCGCTTCAAAATTTGCTGGAGGAGGGAAAAGG
>OLSN01002228.1_pt1 | contig 14622 bp, 14 predicted proteins | sample 1672411 | NCBI WGS metagenome assembly OLSN01 (sample SAMEA3136683, study PRJEB25190) | human gut metagenome | biome: human gut; feature: human-associated habitat; material: faeces | place: Austria | collected 2013 | reverse complement strand
GCAGACTGAGAAGTGTTTTTTGCGACGTACACGCCGCCGCAAAAAACGGATTGCAGCTTATTTGCCGCCTGCGGGCGGCAAACGCTGCGAGGCTTTTTGCTGTTTATATGCTGCTTTTTATCCGGCGATGGCGCCGAAGGCGGAGACTCCCAGCAGGCTCAGGGCGCCCATAATGCACCCGGCCAGCAGTACTCCGCCCATACAGGCCAGCACACTCTTGCGGAAATCCATATCCAGGAGGCTGGCGGCCAGGGTGCCGGTCCAGGCCCCCGTGCCGGGCAGGGGGATGCCCACAAACAGCAGCAGCGCCCAGAACAGGCCCCGGCCTGCCTTGGCCTGGAGCTTTTCGCCGCCCTTTTTGCCCTTTTCCAGGCAGAAGGTGAAGAATTTGCCGATGACGGGCTTGTCCCGGCCCCACTCCAGCACCTTCCGGGCAAAGAAATAGATCAGCGGCACCGGCAGCATATTGCCCACAATGGCGATGATATACGTCAGCCACAGGGGCAGGCCGAAGCCCACGCCGTAGGGGATGGCGCCCCGCAGCTCGATGATGGGCACCATGGACACCAGAAACACGATGAGACAATGCTTGAACATAAGGGCTCCTTTTGCAGCGTTAAGCCAGTCTAATTGATGGTATAATAACATAGTATACCCCGCCCCGGCGGGATACGCAAGAATTGTTATTTTTTTGCCGAAGGATTTTGTGGAATACACAAAGAATCCGGCGTTTTTTCTCCGCAATTCTCCATTCTTTTGCGGGGTTTTCCATCGACACGGCTCCCCGGAATTTGCTATACTATAGAACAGACATATACTGGGAGGGGAATGCGTATGGGTGCATCCGAGATCATCGGCCTGTTAGGCGGCATCGCGCTGTTTTTATTCGGCATGGCCATCATGGGCGACGGCCTGAAAAAAGTCGCCGGAAGCAAGCTGGAGCTGGTGCTGTATAAGCTGACCAGCACACCGCTGAAGGGGGTTCTGCTGGGCACCGGCGTCACCGCCGTGATCCAGTCCTCCTCCGCCACCTCCGTGATGGTGGTGGGCTTCGTCAACTCCGGCATGATGAAGGTGAACCAGGCCATCGGCATCGTCATGGGCGCCATTCTGGGCACCAGCGTCACAGGGTGGATCCTCTGTCTCAGCAATCTCAGCGGCGGCAGCGGCTGGGTGACCCTGCTGAGCACCGCCACTCTGACGGGCCTGGTGGCGGTGGTGGGCATCGTCCTGCGCATGGCCGCCAAGCGGCCCTCTACCCACCACATCGGGGACATCCTGCTGGGCTTTGCGGTGCTGATGTACGGCATGAGCACCATGAGCGACGCCGTCTCCCCCCTGCGGGACAGCCAGGTGTTTATCGACGCACTGACCTCCTTCTCTAACCCGCTGCTGGGGATTCTGGTGGGCCTGCTGTTTACCAGCGTCATCCAGAGCGCCAGCGCCGCTGTGGGTATTCTCCAGGCGCTGGCCGTCACCGGGGCCATCACCTTTGAGATCGCCCTGCCCATCATCATGGGCATCGCCATCGGCGCGGCGGTGCCGGTGCTGCTGTCGGCCCTGGGGGCCAACGTCAGCGGCAAGCGCACGGCCTTTGTGTATCTGCTGATCGACGTGCTGGGCGTGGTGATCTGGGCCACGGTGTTCTATATCGCCAACGCCATCGCCCACTTTGATTTCATGACTATGACCATGACCACCGTGTCCATCGCCCTGATGAACACCCTGTTCCGTCTGGCCACCGTTATCGTTCTGACCCCCCTGATCGGGCTGCTGGAAAAGTGCGTGTGCCTGCTGATCCCCGAGAATCCCGAGAGCATCCGGGAGGAGCAGGAGATGGACCGGCTGGAGGAGCGCTTTCTGCTGCACCCGGCTCTGGCCCTGGAGCAGAGCCGCCAGGTCACCGACGCCATGGCCCGGCGGGCCATGGACAACCTGCTGCGGGCCATGGAACTGGTGCACAAATTCAGCGACAAGGGCTGCCGGGCAGTGGAGGATGCCGAAAACGCCATCGACCGCTACGAGGACCGGCTGGGCACCTATCTGATGAAGATCACCGGCAAGGAGCTGTCCCAGCGGCAAAGCGAGGAGGTGTCCAAGTATCTGCACACCATCTCCGACTTTGAGCGCATTTCCGACCACGCCCTGAACATCTGCGACGCCGCCCGGGAGATCAACGCCAAAAGCGTGGTGTTCTCCCCGGAGGCCGAGCGGGAGCTGCGGACCCTGGAGCAGGCCATCACCGAGATCCTGCACCTGGCCGTCGGGGCCTTCGTCTCCGGCGACCTGGAGGGCGCCTCCCGGGTGGAGCCGCTGGAGGAGATCGTGGACGGCCTGTGCGACGAGATGAAGCTGCACCATGTGGACCGCCTGCAAAAGGGCGTGTGCACCCTGAACCAGGGCTTCATCTTCAACGACCTGCTGACCAACTATGAGCGGGTGGCGGACCACTGCTCCAACATCGCCGTGGCCATGATCGAGCTGGAATCCGACTCCTTCGACACCCATGAGTACCTCAACAGCGTCAAGGCCATGAAGTCCGCCTCCTTCGCCCGGTACTCCGCCGAATATCAGAAGAAATACACCCTGTAACCGGGGCTTATCCTGTTTTTCCCGCCGCGTCTGCGGCGGGAAAAATTTTTTCAAAAAATTTTCGCAAAAAAAGAGGATTCCGAGAATTTTAGGGGTATCTATAGATATCACGGGAATTCCGGCCGGACAGGAGGTGCAGCCATGCCGTTTCCCCAGAGCTTTCTGGACGAGCTGATCGCCCGGAACGATATCGTGGACGTGGTGGGCTCCTATGTGTCCCTGACGCCCAAGGGAGGCAGCTTCTGGGGCTGCTGCCCCTTCCACAACGAAAAGACACCCTCCTTCCATGTGCTGCCGGACAAGCAGTTTTATCACTGCTTCGGCTGCAAAAAGGGCGGCGGCGTCATCAACTTCGTCATGGACATCGAGAATCTGTCCTATCCCGACGCGGTGCGGTTTCTGGCCAAGCGGGCCAACATCCCGGTGCCGGAGGAGGCCAGCGACGGCACGGAGAAGCTCCGCCGCCGGATGCTGGAGCTGAACCGGGACGCCGCCCGGTGGTACTATCAGACCCTCCAGGCCCCGGAGGGTCAGGCCGTCCGGGACTATCTGGACCGGCGGCAGATCCACCGGAGGATCGCCGTGCGCTTCGGCATGGGGGCCGCGCCGGACAGCTGGGACGCCCTGCTGACCGCCATGACCGCCAGGGGCTATTCCAAGGACGAGTTAATCCGGGCGGGCCTGGCCGTCAGCGGAAAGAACGGGCACATATACGACAAGTTCCGCAACCGGCTGATCCTGCCGGTGATCGACGTGCGGGGCGACGTGGTGGGCTTCGGCAGCCGGGTGCTGGACAAGTCCGAGCCCAAGTATATGAACACCCCCGAAACCCTTACATACAGCAAGCGCCGGGTGCTGTACGGACTGAACCTGGCCAAAAAGACCAAGCGGCCCAATATCATCCTGTGCGAGGGCAACCTGGACGTGGTGACCCTGCACCAGGCGGGGTTCGACAACGCCGTGGCCTCCATGGGCACGGCGCTGACGGTGGAGCAGACCCGGCTGCTGTCCCGGTATACCAAGGAGCTGGTGCTGTGCTACGACAACGATAAGGCGGGGGCACTGGCCACCCAGCGGGCTCTGGAGCTGCTGAACCGGTCGGAGTTCACCGTTCGGGTGCTGCGGCTGCCCAACCGGTTGGTGGACGGGGAATATGTGAAGCAGGACGCCGACGATTTCATCAAATTCCAGGGGCCGGAGGCCTTTGAGCGGCTGCTGTCCGGCAGCGCCAACGGCATCGAGTTCCGGCTGCACGAGATCGCCGGGAAGTATGACCTGCGGGACGATCAGGCCCGGGTGGCCTATGCCCAGGAGGTCAGTGGGGTGCTGTGCACCCTGGAAAACGCCGTGGAGCGGGAGATCTACACCACCCGGGCGGCGGAGGCGGCGGGGCTGACGCCGGAGGCCCTGAAAATGGAGGTGCAGCGGTCCTTCCGCCGCATGGCCGCCAAGGAGAAAAAGACCCGGGAGCGCCGGGAGCTGAACCCGGCGGTGTCCCTGCAGCCCCAGGAGCGTGGCCTGCGGTACGACAACCTCCGCAGCGCCCTGGCGGAGGAGGGAGTCATCCGGCTTCTGCTGCTGGACGACAGCCTGTTCGGCGACACGCCGCCGGTTCCGGCGGAGTCGTTCTCCTCGCCGCTGCTGGGCCGGGTATACGCCAGCCTGTGGGAGAGCCACATGGCCGGGCGGCCTTTGAGCATCTCCTCCCTCAGCGGGGAGCTGACCGGCGAGGAGATGAGCCACCTGACCGGGGTGGTGCAGAAGCCGGAATCCCCTGCCGGAGGGGAGCGGGCCCTGACGGATTACTGCCGGGTCATCCGGGAAGAAGCGCAGAAACGCACCGCCGGGGCGGGAACGGACCCCCTGGCGGCTGCGGCGGAGAAATATAAAAATAAAAAGGGCTATGGAGGAAAGCACAATGACGGATAAAGTTTATACCCAGCAGGAGCTGAAGGAAATGGCGGACCAGCTGCTGGCCGCCGACGACAAGAAGAAGGCCGGAAAGGCCGCCGCCCAGAAGGCCGAGGAAGCAAAGCCCGCGGCGGACAAGGCCCTGGAGGAGAAGCTGGCCAAGTGCCCGGCGGCGGCGCTGCTGGCCGGGAACGAGAAGCTCCGGGAGCTGTTTATCAAGGGCAAGAAGAAGGGCCGCCTGGAGCCGGCGGAGCTGTCCGAGGTGGTGGACCCCCTGGACCTGGACGGCGACCAGATGGACCGCATCTATGACTCCCTGGCGGACCTGGGCATCGACATCGTCACCGAGGATTTCACCAACGACATCCCCGAGGACATGGAGCCTGCCATGGAGGAGATCGCCGAGATCGAGGAGGAGGAGCTGGTCGACCCCAACACCCTGGTGGATAGCTTCAACATCGACGACCCGGTGCGCATGTATCTGAAGGAGATCGGCAAGGTGCCCCTGCTGACCGGCGACCAGGAGGTCCGGCTGGCCACCGCCATGTCCGCCGGGAACGCCGCCAAGGAGCGGCTGGCCCAGGTGGAGGCCGGGGAGCTGACCCTGACCGATGAGGAGCTGGCCCAGGCCAAGGCGGAGCTGAAGGCCGGGGAAAAAGCCAAAAAACAGCTGGTCGAGGCCAACCTGCGTCTGGTGGTGTCCATCGCCAAGCGCTATGTGGGCCGGGGCATGCTGTTCCTGGACCTGATCCAGGAGGGCAACCTGGGCCTGATCAAGGCCGTGGAGAAATTCGACCACACCAAGGGCTATAAATTCTCCACCTATGCCACCTGGTGGATCCGCCAGGCCATCACCCGGGCCATCGCCGACCAGGCCCGCACCATCCGCATCCCCGTCCACATGGTGGAAACCATCAACAAGGTCATCCGGGTGTCCCGGCAGCTGCTGCAGGAGCTGGGCCACGACCCCTCCCCCGAGGAGATCGCCGAGGAGATGAACATGCCCGTGGACAAGGTCCGGGAAATTCTGAAGATCGCCCAGGAGCCGGTGTCCCTGGAGACCCCCATCGGCGAGGAGGAGGACTCCCATCTGGGGGACTTCATCCCCGACGAGGGCGCGTCCGAGCCCAGCGAGGCCGCCAGTTATACCCTGCTGAAGGAGCAGCTGGTGTCCGTGCTCAGCACCCTGACACCTCGGGAGGAGAAGGTGCTGAAGCTGCGCTTCGGCCTGGAGGACGGCCGCACCCGCACCCTGGAGGAGGTGGGAAAGGAGTTCAACGTCACCCGCGAGCGCATCCGCCAGATCGAGGCCAAGGCCCTGCGGAAGCTCCGTCATCCCTCCCGCAGCAAGAAGCTCAAGGACTTTCTGAACTGAGGTGACGGGCCATGACGCTGGATTTTGACCGCATGCCCTCCCTGGTGCAGCCCCGGTTCAAGGGCGGCCAGGGGGAGGCCGAGACCCGGATCTTTCAGGACGACATGGGGAAGATCCTGCGGCTGACGCTTCAGCCCGGCTCCTCCATCGGTCTGCACACCCATGAGGACAGCTGCGAGATCATGTACTTCCTGTCCGGCACCGGGGTGTGCCTGGACGACGGCGCGGAGGTGCCGGTGGGCCCGGGCCTGTGCCATTACTGCCCCCGGGGTCACAGCCACAGTGTCGTCAACACCGGCACAGAGCCTCTGGTGATCCTGGGCATCGTGCCCAATGCAAAATAAAGCAAAGGGAAAGAGCATATCCATATGAACCTGCAAGAATTTTTCGCGGAAAATCCCCGGGTGGCCATCGCTTTTTCCGGCGGGGTGGACTCGTCCTACCTGCTGTATGCCGCCCTGCACTACGGGGCCCGGGCAAGGGCCTATTATGTAAATTCCGCCTTCCAGCCGGCCTTTGAGCTGGAGGACGCCCGGCGTCTGGCCGGGGAACTGAACGCCGACATGAAGGTCCTGCCGGTGGACGTGCTGGCGTCGGAAACCGTAACGGCCAACCCGCCGGACCGGTGCTACCACTGCAAGCAGATGATCTTCCGCACCATCCTGGCCGCGGCGGAGGCGGACGGCTTCACCGTGCTGCTGGACGGCACCAACGCCTCCGACGATGCCGGAGACCGGCCCGGTATGCGGGCCCTGCGGGAACTGGCGGTGCGCTCTCCCCTGCGGGAGTGTGGCCTGACCAAGCGGGATGTCCGCATGCTGTCCCGGGACGCAGGACTGTTTACCTGGGACAAGCCCGCATACGCCTGCCTGGCCACCCGCATCCCCACCGGACAGCCCATTACGGCTCGGGACCTGGCTGTCACCGAGGCGGCGGAGAGCGATCTGTTCTCCCTGGGCTTCACGGACTTCCGGGTGCGGATGGTGGGCCGCAGCGCCAAGATTCAGTTGCCCGCCGCCCAGATGCCAAGGCTTTTGGAGCACCGGCAGGAGATTTTGCAGCGCCTGGGGCCGGATTATGACGGCGTATGGCTGGATTTGGAGGGACGAGGATGAACAGCGATACCAGAAAGCTGCTGGAGGCCGTGCAGCAGGGCGCCATGTCCGTGGACGAGGCGCTGCTGGCCATCAAGAAGGAGCCCTTTGCCGACATCGGCTATGCAAAAGTGGACATGCATCGGGGCATCCGCCAGGGGGCGGCGGAGGTGATCTACGGCGCGGGAAAAACCGTCGCCCAGATGATCGGCATCGTGGGCGTCATGCGCCAGCACGGCCAGAAAACCATTCTCATCACCCGCCTGTCGCCGGAGTCGGCGGCGGAGATCGCCGCCGTGTATCCCCTGGATTACCGGGCCGAGGCCCGGTGCGGCATCATCGGCGACCTGCCGGAGCCTGACGGCATCGGCCGCATCGTTATCGCTACCGGCGGCACCAGCGACGTCCCCGTGGCCGAGGAGGCCGCCCTGACGGCGGAGGTCCACGGCAACGAAGTGCTGCGGCTGTACGATGTGGGGGTGGCGGGCCTGCACCGGACCCTGCACCATATGGACGATATCATGAGCGCCTCGGTGATCATCGCCATTGCCGGCATGGAGGGAGCCTTGGCCAGCGTCATCGGCGGTCTGGCGGACTGCCCGGTGATCGCCGTGCCCACCAGCGTGGGCTACGGCGCGTCCTTCGGCGGCGTGTCGGCTCTGCTGTCCATGCTGAACTCCTGCGCCAGCGGCGTGTCGGTGGTGAACATCGACAACGGCTTCGGCGCGGGGTATCTGGCCAGTATGATCAACCACATGGAGGTGAAAAAATGAGGACCCTGTATCTGGACTGCGGCATGGGCGCTGCCGGGGATATGCTAACGGCGGCCCTGCTGGAGCTGCTGCCCCGGCCGGAGGAGTTTGTGAAGCGGCTCAACGGCCTGGGGATTCCCGGCGTGACCTATCACCGGGAACAGGCGGAAAAGTGCGGCATCACCGGCACTCACATCACCGTGACGGTGGACGGCCACGCAGAGGGCGAGCACGACCACGAGCATGACCATGAGCACCACCATCACCACAGCGGCATGGAGGAGATCAGCCATCTGATCGGCCACCTGCCGGTGTCGGAAAAGGTGCGGGCGGACATCCGGGCGGTGTACGACAGCATTGCCCAGGCGGAGAGTCACGTCCACGGCGTGCCGGTGACGGACATTCATTTCCATGAGGTGGGCACCATGGACGCCGTGGCGGACGTGACGGCGGTGTGCCTGCTGATGGAGGAGCTGGCGGCGGATCAGGTGATCGCCTCCCCGGTCCATGTGGGCAGCGGCACCGTCCGCTGCGCCCACGGCGTTCTGCCGGTGCCTGCCCCGGCCACGGCATATCTCCTGCGGGATGTGCCCATCTATGGCGGGGCCATCCAGGGGGAGCTGTGTACCCCCACCGGGGCGGCTCTGCTGCGGCACTTCGTTACCCGCTTCGGCGATATGCCGGTGATGACCCTGGAATCCGTGGGCTACGGCATGGGACAGAAGGAGTTTCCCCGGGCCAACTGCCTGCGGGCCATGCTGGGGGAGACGGCGGCGGAGAGCGGCGATGTGGTGGAGCTGGCCTGCAACCTGGACGACATGACCGGCGAGGGCATCGCCTTCGCCATGGAGCGGCTGCTGGCCGCCGGGGCACTGGATGTGTACACCTTGCCCATTGGCATGAAGAAGTCCCGGCCCGGCGTGATGTTGTGCGTCCTGTGCCGGGAGGAGCAGCGGGAGGACATGGTGCATCTGCTGCTGCGGCACACCACCACCCTGGGCGTCCGGGAGACCCGGCACCGGCGGTATACCCTGTCCCGCAGCCAGGACACCGTGGACTCCCCCTGGGGCCCCGTGGCCCGGAAAACCTCCCAGGGCTGGGGCGTCCGGCGGCAGAAGCCGGAATATGAGGATCTGGCCCGCATCGCCCGGGAGCAGAACCTGACCCTGGACCAGGTCCGGGATCGGCTGAAATGAAAACAAGAGGACCGGCTGCCGAAGCAGCCGGTCCTTTTTTGCGCCTTGATCCGCTTATACCAGAACCTGTTAAAAAGCTTTTCAAGCTTTTTAACAGGTTCTGTATGAGACGTCACAGCGTGTTTTCACACGCTGTGCGTGCGCCGGGCGCACGGGATTCTTGATTCAATTTTTGAATCAGGAATCAGTATTAATAGCCGAACAGCATATCCCGGCGGATCTCCGCCAGGTTGTGGGCGCCGCACATGGCCATGGTGTCCGCCAGCTCCGCCTGGAGCTTGTTCACCAGCACGGCGGGGCCCTCCGATCCGCCGCCATAGACCATGGTGACGAAGGGACGGCCAATGAGCACGCCGTCCGCGCCCATGGCCAGGGCTTTGAAGATGTCCGTGCCGTTGCGCAGGCCGCCGTCCACCAGGATGGTCAGCTTGCCGCCCACCGCGTCGGCGATGGCGGGCAGCACCTCCGCCGTGGAGGGACACTGATCCTGGACCCGGCCGCCGTGGTTGGACACCACGATGCCGCTGGCCCCGGCCTCCAGGGCCTTCAGGGCCCCGCGAACGGTCATGACGCCCTTGATGATAAAGGGCTTTTTGGCGTAGTCGATGATCTGCCGCAGCTCCTCCACGGTCTTGCTGCCTGCCGGGGGGGTCAGCCCCTTCAGGAAGGGCAGGCCCGCTGCGTCAATGTCCATGGCCACGGCCATGGGGTCCGCCCGGCGCACGGCGTCCAGCTTGGCAAACACCGTCTCCATGTTCCAGGGCTTCACCGTGGGCACGCCCAGGCCCCCGGCGGCGGTGATGGCGTGCAGAGCGCCCTCCATCACAGCGGGGTTGGTGCCGTCGCCGGTGAAGGCGGCGATGCCCGCCTGGGCGCAGGAGGACACCAGAATGTCATTGTAGGTCAGATCGTCGTATTTATCCCCATAGTGGAGCTTCATGGCCCCAACGGGGGCGGCGAAGATGGGGGCGGCAAACTTCCGCCCGAACAGAGTGAAGGTGGTGTCGATGGGAGCATTTTCGCAGATGGTGTCCATGTTGATGCACACCTCCTGCCACTTCTGATAGTTGCGCAGCATAGTGGCGGCGGTACCCTTGCCGCCGGGGCCGGGCACCTGGGTGCGGCAGGCCATGCCGTTGCATACGGGACATGCCTTGCAGTACGGGCCGCTGCACTCCCGGGCGTTTTTGAGAATTTCGTTGTAATCCATAGGGAAAACCTCCTCAATTGCGTGATATAGCCCTATCATAGCGCACCGGAAACGTTTTTGCAACCGATTTTGTCGGTCCGGGGCGAAAAAAGACCGGTTACAAAAGTATACTAAACGGTAACAAAACCGTTACAACGGTTAAAAATGGTTACAATACACGAAAATCTATTGTTTTTTTTGCGGAGTAACTGTATAATACAATCATGGAGTCCGGATATTGTCCGTTGGAAAGGAGAAAACCATGAACTCGAAAAGACGATTTTTCAGCGTATGCACGGCCCTGTGCCTGATGCTGCTGCTTCTGGCGGGATGCGCCGCCAAGCCCCAGCCCGCCGGAGTTGGTACGGACCAGCCGGACCCGGTGCGGGGTCTGGGCCTTCCGGAGGCGGGCGAGTGGACGGTGCCGCTGCTGACGGTCTATCGCCTGGACGGCGGCGAGGACAACCAGGTGCAGCAGTGGTACACCGGTCAGTGGGACCTGCAGAAGGGCTGCATCACCACCGGAGAGCTTTATGAGACGGAGCAGTGGTCTATCCTGACACCTCGGAGCCTGCCGGAGGAGTGGCAGCCGCAGTTCATCGACCAGTATGACGGCTCATTCGCCTGTACCAAGGACGGCGAGACCCTGCGGGAGACGCCGCCGGAATCCGAGGGAGCCCTGCGCCAGGTGGTTCTGGACGGGGACACGGTGGTGGCCGTCTACTACAAGTCCGAGTCAGATCAGAGCGGCCTGGTGACGGGACTTACCGTCTCCGTGGCCCGGTATCCCCAGGGACAACCGGGCCAGGCGGAGTGGACCCGGATGGAGGTAGGCTCCGATTATGCTTCCGATGTTCTGGTTGAGAATCCGGTCTATTCAGGCGGCAAGCTGTATATGGCGGCAGGAGAGACCATACTGGCCTTTGACCCGGTGACCCAGGAGGTCACGGAGCCCCTGGACATTGCCCGGCTGGACACCCTTTGGCCGGAGGGAACGCCCAACAGCCCGGAATGGGGATATGAGGGCGTTGTGATTGTGGGATGCTATGACGATGTGCTGATCGTCAACCGGATCCTCTATGCAGGGGGCAGCTATCACGGCATGGACGCCGTGTATAAGGGCGGCGTGCTGGCAGGGGTGATGGAATACCGCTCGGAGTCCCCGGAGCAGCTGTATCTCTATGACGGCGGCCTGCGCCAGGTGGGGATCTTCACCCCCCTGAGCCAGAATGGCCTGGAATTTTTCACCAACAAGTACCCCATGCAGTTCTGATACTGATTCTTGATTAAAAATTTTAATCAAGAATCCCGTGCGCTGCGCGCACGCACAGCGTGTGAAAACACGCTGTGACGTCCCATACAAAACCTGACGCACCTTCGGTGCTATAAAAAGCTTTTCAAGCTTTTTAACAGGTTTTGGTATGATACAGGCCGGGCGGGGCAGAAATGCCCCGCCCCGGGCCTGCCCTACAGGGTTTTCGGCGTCCCGGCGCGCTACATTCTGTATAATTCTACAAGAAAATGACGGATTGTATTGGAAAATGACCCCTCCCGCCTGCCGGGCAATCCTTCGGTGCCCCGCTGTAGGGGCGGACGACTCTGTCCGCCCGGGCTTGGCGGGTCAACGCGGGCCGCCGAGGACGTCGGCCCCTACGAAACACCTGTCGATGGAATGCCTGTCGGCGATGGTCCCCGCTTACATATTCAACGGAGGTGATGCCTGTGAAGCGCGGGCGGCTGGGGGTGTCCGGGGCCTTGGCCGGGGCCGTCAACGGCGTGTTCGGCGGCGGCGGGGGCATGGTGCTGGCTCCGCTGCTGGGGAGCTGGTGCCGGGTGGAGGAAAAACGGGCCCTGGCCAACTGCGTGGCCACCATCCTCCCCTGCTGTGTGCTGTCCGGCGGGGTGTACCTGCTGCGGACGGGGCTGGACTGGGGCATGGCCCTGCCGTACCTGCTGGGGGCCTGGCCGGGGGCTTCCTGGGGGGCAAGCTGTTCACAAAGGTCCCCGCCGTGTGGCTGCGCCGCCTGTTTGCGGCGTTCCTGATCTATGGCGGGGTGCGGTATCTGCTGTGAAGGAGTTTGTATTGCCCCTGCTGGCCGGGGTGGGCTGCGGGGTGCTGTCGGCCTGGGGCATAGGCGGCGGGACCCTTCTGCTGCTGGTGATGACCCTGGTATTCGGGGTGGATCAGACGGCGGCCCAGGGGATCAACCTGCTGTATTTCCTGCCCACCGCCGCCATGGGCCTGATCTGGCACCGGCAGAACGGCCTGCTGGACAAGGTCGTTCTGCGGTGCACCGTCCCCTGGGCGCTGGCCGCAGCCGCCGCCGGGGCCTGGGCCGCCACGGCCCTGGACGTGACCCTGCTGCGCCGTCCCTTTGGCCTGTTTCTGCTGGCGGCGGCGGTGCTGACCCTGCGGCAGAAATAAAGCCGCCTGTTTCTGTGGAATTTCGCGGGGCGGGTCCGGTATAATGGACGGCGGAAAGGAGGCGGAGCCATGACGGTGGTGTATCTGGACCGGGTGGTACTGCTGAACCTGGCGGTGGACTATCTTCTGCTGCTGGCCACGGCCCGGCTGGCGGGACTGCCCCTGCGGCGGCGGAGGCTGGGCCTGTGCGCGGCCCTGGGGGCGGCGTATGCGGCGGCGGTGTTCCTGCCCGGGTGCCGGGGGCTGGCGCATCCCCTGTGCCGTCTGGCGGCGGGAACGGCCATGTGCCGCCTGGCCTGGCGGCGGGAAAGACGTCCCTGGCGGCTGACGGCGCTGTTTTTCCTGCTGTCCGGCGCTCTGGCGGGACTGCTTCTGGCCATGGGCCTGGCGGCGGGATCGCCGGAGGCCCTGCTCAGCCGGGTATACCACGCCGACGTCAGCTGGCCGGTGCTGCTGGGCTCCGCCATAGGCTTTGGTCTGCTGCTGCACCTGGTGTTCCGCCAGGGGGCGCGGCATGAAGGAGGAGAATTGATGGATGTGACCGTTTCCTTACAGGGCCGGCGGCAGCGGCTGCGGGCCCTGCACGACACCGGGAATACCCTGCGGGACCCTGTCAGCGGCCAGCCGGTGCTGGTGCTGGAGCAGGACGCCCTCCGGGAGCTGTGGCCGCCGGAGGCGGCGCGGATCGTGGAAATGCGCCTGCCGCCGGAGGAGAAGATGGCCCGGCTCCACCGGCTGGACGGCACTTGCCGGTGGAGCCTGCTGCCCTTCTGCGCCGTGGGCACGGAGGCGGGCCTGCTGCTGGCCGTCCGCAGCGACTATGTGAAGGTGGGGAGCATTACATATCCCCGGATCCTGCTGGCCCTGACGCCGGGGGCCGTCAGCGACGGCGGAGGGTATCAGGCCCTGTGGGGCGGAAGAAAGGAGCGGCGACATGGGGAATCTGCTGCGGCAGCTTCTGCGGTGGCTCAGCGGCCGGCCGGATAAGGTCATGTACATCGGCGGCAGCGACACGCTGCCGCCGCCGCTGCCCCGGCAGGAGGAGGCGGAGTGGATCAGCCGGCTGGAGCAGGGGGAGCTGCTGGCCCGGCAGACGCTGATCGAGCGGAACCTGCGGCTGGTGGTGTATATCGCCCGGCGGTTTGAAAACACCGGCATCAACATCGAGGACCTGATCTCCATCGGCACCATCGGACTCATAAAGGCCATCAACACCTTCCGGGCGGACAAGAACATCAAGCTGGCCACCTACGCCTCCCGGTGCATCGAAAACGAGATTCTCATGTACCTGCGGAAAAACGCCGGCCAGCGGACGGAGGTGAGCTTCGACGAGCCGCTGAACACCGACTGGGACGGCAAGGAGCTTCTGCTGTCCGACGTGCTGGGCACCGAGGGGGACGTGGTCATGCGGCCCATCGAGGCCGACGTGGACCGGAAGCTGCTGTCGGACGCGGTGGCCCGGCTGTCCCCCCGGGAAAAGGACATCATCTCCCTGCGCTTCGGCCTGGGGGGGCGGAAGGAGCTGACCCAGAAGGAGGTGGCCGACCGCATGGGCATCTCCCAGTCGTATATCTCCCGGCTGGAAAAGCGCATCATCTCCCGCCTGCGGCGGGACATCCAGAAAATGAGCTGAGATAAGCCCCCGGCGGGGGCTTATCTCAGCTCATAGAAAATCGGGGGCGGATTTTTGCCGGAATGTAGGTTTGTCAAACATATTGGACAGCGAACTCATTAGGCGAGCGCCAGCGGAGGGGTCTCATGGGCAAGTTGTTGGCGCGGCGGTTATGGACGGCAAGCTGCTTGGCAAAGTCGTCGAGTGAATAGAACGAATGGCAGGAATAGAAGCGTTTCTGATCCTCGCGGTGGCTGCGCTCCACCTTGCCGTTGTGGCGCGGCGTGTAGGGCCGGATCAGCTTGTGACGGATGCCCAGCTCGGCGGCAGTTTTCTCGAACAGTGTGGGCAGATCGCGCTTGCTGTTGGAGAAGCGGTTGGTAAACTCGAAACCGTTGTCCGTCTGGACACACTCCACTTCTATGCCTCTGCGGGCGTACCACGCCCGCAGCCTGCGCAGGAAGTCCGCCGAGGAA
>OLSN01002224.1_pt1 | contig 14641 bp, 10 predicted proteins | sample 1672411 | NCBI WGS metagenome assembly OLSN01 (sample SAMEA3136683, study PRJEB25190) | human gut metagenome | biome: human gut; feature: human-associated habitat; material: faeces | place: Austria | collected 2013 | reverse complement strand
AAAACTGACCTCCAATTTCGTTAGATTTTAGGTCTAACTTTTGGGGGTCAGTTCACGGAGCATCCTTGACAGATATCCAAACACAGCTTAAAGGCACACTTAAGAGGACTAAGCCGGAGTCTGCCCTGATAGGGTAATTAAGACTTGTACAATAAGCGGATATGTAGTAAAGTAGAACCACAAATCATTGCCTGATACTTTATCAGAGCATCGTGGGTATCTCTACCCTATTAAATCCGAAAGTAAATTTACACTATCATCGGCAGAGCAAGTTAGTTGAAAAAGATGGCAAATAAGGTATAATAATGGTAGTTATTTTTAGGATAAGGTTTTATCCTAAATTCCAGTTTCTAGAACAAAGGAGTGCAGTAAAATGAGTCACGAAGAAAAAGCAATAAAAATATTTTGGGAAAAATTCAATTGTTCACAAGCAGTGCTGGGTGCATTTGCTGAAGAGTTAGGAATGTCAGAGGAACAGGCAATGAAAGTTGCTTTATGTTTCAGTGCAGGTGCCAGAAAAGGTGAAGTATGTGGTGCTGTATCTGGGGCAATAATGGTTTTGGGACTAAAGTATAGTCAAGTAGGTGATGATGAAGCTGAGAGTAAAGCGATTGCTTATGAAAAGACTAATGAGTTTATGGAAAGATTTAAAAGTGAAAACGGATCATACATTTGCAGGGAAATTCTTGGATGTGATATCTCAACTGAAGAAGGTAGAGTATTTGCTCAGGAAAACAATTCTTTTAAGGAAATATGCCCAAGAATGGTGAAATCTGCTGTCAATATTTTAGAGAGTATAATATAGAAATTTCAATTTAGTGGTTGATTGGAGTAGATGATATGCAAAAGATTGCAATGTTTACAATGGGTACACGAGGAGATGTACAACCATACATATATCTATCAAAAGAACTAAATAAAAATGGATTTGAAGTTACACTGGGTTCTCATCCATGCTGGAAAAATCTAATAGAGGAATCTGGAATCGTATTTGAACCGATTGGTCCAGACATTGATATAGAAAAAGAAGCTGCTATCATTAGAGGAAAGAATTCTAATCCTGCACTTAGCATGCTGAAAACAATGAACTTTGTTTTTAGAATAATACAAAATTCTAGCAGAGAAATATATGATGTCTGCAAAGAAAAAGACTTAATTATAGTAAGCCATAGTCAGATGGGTGCTGTCGAAGCAGATGTTTTAGGAATACCAACAGTTAATGTCACTTTACAGAAGGAAATGATTGGTGAGCCTCTTAAACCGAAGACATTGAAGGACAAGATTATCGGAGGGATGATTGCTGGACAAGTGGCAAAACCATATAACAAGATTAGAAAATTATATGGACTTAAGCCAGTGAAATCCGTTGATGAAATCATGTCAAAAGAGTTAAACCTTATTCCTATCAGTAAGTATGTTCTTGAGAGAAATCCTTATTGGGAAGAAAAGAATGTTCTGACGGGATATTGGTATGCTGAAGAAACAGATTATATTCCGGACGCCAAACTTGTCGAATTTATAAATCGGGGAGAACCACCTGTGGTTTTGGCTCTTGGAGCAATGTCATTTGAGGATAAATCAGAAAAAGAAAAACTTGATATGTTTGTAAATGCATTTAAGAAGACAGGATGCAGAGCGGTAATTCAGGGATTTCAGAAGACAATGACTAGTTATGTTTTGCCAGATACAATGATAGCGTGTGGAAGTGTTCCACATAGCTGGTTGTTTAAGAAGACTAAGTTTGTTATACATCATTGTGGATTTGGAACTTCAGCAGCAACAATGATTTATGGAATTCCATCAATACCAGTTCCTCATGTTTTGGATCAATTAGGATTTGCAATGCAGTTAAGTGATATTAATGTAGCTACAAAGCCTATAAAATCGAAAGATTTATCAGAACAAACTATTATAGGAGCAATTGAAGAGATGAATCGCACCTATGACGAGAAGAAAAAGAATGCAACGAATATTTCTGGAAAAATAAAAGAAGAAAATGGCGTTGTAGAAGCTGTTAGATTAATTAGAGAAGTGATGGAAAGATAAATTGAAATTTAACGCATTTTGCTTTATTGAGTTAAAGTGGTCAAAAACAAAAAAATGAATATGAATATAACAGCGTAAAGGCAGTTGATTTTTTGAAAGAAAAGTCAGCTGCTTTTTTGTTGTCTATATATAAAAAATATGTAAAGGAAGGTAAAAACAAATGAAACAAGAACACAAGAAATTATTGTTGGTTGGGGCAAGTGTGTTAGGAACCATTTGCGCTATCGCAGCCATAAAGAAATGGAAGGAGAAACCGTTAGAACCAGAGTTTGATGATTGGGATGATGATTTTGATGAACCGTTTTTTGACGAAGATTTTGATCCCGAATTTAGAACAGAGCCATATGATCCCAATTTTGTAGGTCCTGTTGGAAGTGTCGATATTCATGTTCACTTGAAGGAGGAAAATGATGAGTAAGCTAGTCATTGCAGAAAAGCCAAGCGTAGCAGGAAGCATTGCAGAGGTGCTTGGAGCTACGAAAAAGGAAGATGGCTTTTTAGAGGGAAATGGATATGTGGTTTCATGGTGTGTAGGACATTTGGTGGAGCTTGCACAACCAGAAGCATACGATGAGAGTTTCAAAAAGTGGAGTTATGATTCTTTACCGATTATGCCTAAGGAGTTTCAGTATGAAGTAAAGAGTGATGTGAAAAAGCAGTATGGTGTCCTTAAAAAGCTTATGGCACGAAAGGATATTGAAAGTGTTGTCTGTGCAACAGATGCGGGACGTGAGGGCGAGCTTATCTTTCGCCTAGTTTACACCTGCGCGAAATGTAGCAAGCCTATCGAGCGGCTTTGGATTTCCTCTATGGAAGAAAGTGCCATCCTTTCCGGGTTTCAGAATTTAAGACCGGGAAAAGAGTATGACAATCTTTATGAATCAGCCCTTGCAAGACAAAAAGCAGACTGGCTTGTAGGCATCAATGGTACCAGATTATTTACGGTTTTATATAATGGCAAGATGCTCAGGGTTGGGCGAGTCCAGACACCGACACTTGCCATGCTGGTTGACCGTGAAATGGAGATTATGGATTTTAAGAAAGAGCCATTTTATACTGTGTGTATTGATGCAGATGGTGTTTTGGCAGTTAGTGAAAAAATCAAAGATAAAGAAAAAGCAGAACAAGTTATGAAAAAGGTCCTTCATAAAAGCTGTGAGGTGATGGAAGTTACAAAAGAAGAAAAGAAAGTAAATCCTCCAAAGCTTTATGACCTTACCACGTTGCAAAGAGATGCTAACCGCATTTTTGGATTTACAGCAAAGCAGACATTGGATGCAGCGCAAAGCCTTTATGAGAAAAAGTATATTACCTATCCAAGAACGGACAGCTGTTATTTGTCAGATGATATGATGCAAACGACTATGGCAGTCATTGATGCCACAAAATGGATAGAATTTGGAAAAACTATCCAAATTGTGGCATCTGTAAATGTAAAGCAGGTGCTAAACAGTAAAAAGGTAACTGACCATCATGCCATTATCCCAACGGTGCAAATCAAAAAAGGAGTGACAGGCGTTGGGGATAGAGAAAAAAAGATCCTTGATTTGATTGTTACAAGACTTCTTTGTGCAACTTCTGGTCCTCATGTATATATTACGGAAGGTGCCAGTCTTTGTGCAGAAGGGGAAACCTTTAAGCTGACAAAGAAGAATGTCAAAGAAAAGGGATGGAAGGAATACGAAGAACATCTCCGAGTGTTTTATAAGGGAAGCATCGAAGATGAGGCAGAGGATGCAATCACAAAATCATCTATTGCCCTTAATAAGGGCGATGTGCTAATGATACAAAATGCACAGATTAAGGATGGCTTTACATCGCCGCCAAAGCACTATACAGAGGACAGCCTTTTAAAGGCGATGGAAAAAGCCGGTGCAAAGGATATGGATGATGCGGTAGAAAGAAAAGGACTTGGTACACCGGCAACAAGAGCAGATATCATTGAAAAACTGGTAAAGGACGGACTGGTTAAGCGGGAGAAAAAGCAGATGATTCCAACGGATGACGGAATGAAACTGATTACAATTCTTCCGGATGTGATTAAGTCACCTAAGCTTACTGCAGATTGGGAAAATGAACTCATTAAGGTATCAAAGGGAGAAATTTCCGCAGGTAAGTTTTTAAGTGGTATCGAAACCATGGTCAGAGATTTGGTTGCCACCTATAACAGTGTCAGTGAAGAGAAAAAGGATATGTTTTCTTCCGGGAAGGAACCACTTGGGATTTGTCCAAAATGTGGAAAGCAGGTGGTAAAAGGAAAGTTTGGAGCCTACTGCGTAGGAAAATGTGGTATGACACTTTCTAAGGCATTTGGCGTAAGCCTTACCGACAGTCAGGTAAAAAGTTTGCTTGCCCATAAGAAAATACTCGTTAAGGGAATCAATGGAAAAAATGGGAAATACGATGCGTACCTTTATCCAATCGGAATTAAGGCGTATTCCTATACCGGAAAAGATAAAAAAGAATATAGCGGATATCAGTACGATTTTGATGTGACATATCCAAGAAAATGACAGTTGTAAGGTAAGTCTTATGGCTGTTTTTTTATAGAAAAACTTTTGGACAACTTGTCCAAAGGTGAAAGGGAAGGAGGAAGTTTTCATGAAGCAGGAAAAAAATACATTTCGTCAGGAAAAGAATGAAAAGAGAACAACTGAGAGACTGCTTGCCTATGCGACAGCGATGAAACAGAAGCAGGAAGCAAAAAATGCGAGTAAGTAGAACACGCGAAAATCTACACTCTGTCAAGGGAAAGGTGGAGATTTTCGGTTAGAAAATACCACCTGACCTTGGACAGCCGAAAACAAAACACACTTAAATTGTGGCAAAAGCACACTACGCCTTTTGCCCTTAGCGACAAAGATTAGGAGGAAGTTAAAAATGATGGATTATCAGGAGTTTAAGGATGAGATAAAAGACAATATTAAGGCGTTTTTGCCGGAGGAATTTGCCGACAGCAAAGTAGAAATCAACGAGGTCATCAAGAACAATGACACAAAGCTTGATGCAGTTACTATCTTAAGTCCGGACAGTAACATCAGCCCAACCATTTACTTAAATGATTTTTATAAGCAGTATGAAAATGGCAGAGACATGGAAGATATTATGACACAGATTGCAGAAATCCGGGTAAGCAACGAAGTGAATCAGACAATGGATGTCAGCCATGTAATGGATTTTGATATGGTAAAGGATAGCATTGTCCCAAGACTTGTGAATGCAGAGATGAATGAGGAGCTTCTTAAGAACCGTCCGCATACAGAGGTTAGCGACTTGGCAGTTATTTATGCGGTTGTGGTGGAAAGTGATGAAAGGGGACTGGCAAGTATTCCGATTACCAATCAGATGATGGAATCTTATGGCGTTACCACGGAAGAACTTCATGAGACTGCGGTTGCCAACATGGAAGAGAAATCTCCATCAAAGTTTGCTTCCCTTATGGATATTATTAAGGAAAAAGCCGTTAGCGGAATCATGCAGGATATGGAAGTAGACAAAGAGGCTGCAGAGGAAATGTTTGAATCCATGATGCCGGAAGACGAAACGCCCATGTATGTGATTTCCAATGAACAGGGCATTAATGGTGCAAGCAGTATCTTGGATGAAAAACTGATGGACCAGGTGGCAGAGCGGGTTGGAGATGACTTCTTTGTATTACCTTCATCCATTCATGAGTGCATCGTGATTCCGAATGACGGCAGAATGGAACTTGAAGCGTTAGAGCAGATGGTTCAGGAAGTCAATGAAACGCAGGTGCTTCCGCAGGAGAGGCTGTCAGACCATGTTTATACGTATAACGCACAGTCTCATGAGCTGACAAGAGCAGACCGGAGTGAGGAACTTAACCAAAATATTGATGGCAAGGTGCAGGAGGAAACGGCTTATGATGCTGCCACAAAGGATGATTCACCATTTGTAGACGGTGCAGATGTGACAGAAGTATCCGGTGAGCCCAAAGAGTATGAAAAAATAGAAGAAGTCACTATGAAGTTTGGGAAAGGCTTAGTTGGCGAACCATTTCAGGGTAAGGATGGCAATGAATACTGTGAGATTAAGATTCCAAACCGTGATGAAGCGGATAAATCCCCATGGGCATCCTTTGTGGTAAAGAGTAATCAGGTGCATGAGGATAAGTTTGGCAAGGGCATGTGGACAAAGCTTCCGGCAGAAGGCAGTACCACGGTAAAGAAGCCGGAAATCATCGGACAGGATGAAAATGGAAAGAACCAGTATCAAGATACCATGACCAAGGTGCCGAATAGGGAACTGAAATCCATGGTAGAAGCCTATAAGGAACGCCCAAGGGAGAATCAGATGGAAACGGTAACCATTAAGTGTGCAAAAGGCGTAGTTGGAGAACCGTTTCAGGGAAAAGATGGAAATGAATACCGTCAGGTAAAGATTCCAAACCGTGATGAAGCAGATAAATCCCCATGGGCAACCTTTGTGGTAAAGAGTAACCAGATTCATGAGGATAAGTTTGGTAAGGGAATGTTTATGAAGCTTCCTGCAGAGGGCAGTACCACGGTGCGTAAAGACGAGCCAACCACCGAAAAGGATGGCAAGATGCAGTATGAGACAAAGACAACCAAGGTGCCAAATAAAGAGCTTAAGGAAATGGTTGAGTTTTACAAGGATCGTGACCAGTCCAAAGAGCAGCCACAGCAGGCTCCAAAGAGGGAGGAACAGAAAGCACCTACAAAGGAAGAAAAGGCAACTCCTGCAAAGGCAGAAAAGAAATCTCCAAGAAAAACAAAGGAAAAGGAGCAGTCATCCTTAAGTGAGAGAATTTCTAAAAAGAAAGAACAGTCACAGGAAAAACAACAGGAAAAACCTAAGAAGGAACAGACAAAGAAAAAAGAACAGGCAATTTAAGCGAATGATGAAATGAGTGGTTTATTTTCAAAAGAAGATAAACCGCTCTTTTGTTTTGGAAGGAGATTTTTGATGGAAAAACAAGTGGTAGAAATGACGCCCCGGGAATTTACAAAGATGATTAACGAAAAGGATACAAAGGAAGAGTTTATGATTGCTGTTGATTTGTCGGATTTTGCCGAAAAGAAATATCCTTTGTCAGATGGAAAAGAAAATAAGCCGTCTGTGTTTGAAGGTGGTGAGATAGATGGATGAGATAGAACAAGCATTTCACGTTGACCAGGTAAGCATACGCCTTGTAAAGGATGCACCGCTTTTAGGGGATGAGCCGCTTAACAGTCCGGAAAAGGTGGTGGAAAAGCTTGCCGGGATGATGTCAGAGTTTGACCGGGAAGTGGTAGGCGTTATAAATTTTCGCTCTGATATGACACCCATTAACATTCACTTTGCTTCGATGGGTTCCATCAATGAAGCAGTTGCCCATCCAAGAGAGATTATGAAAGCAGCGATTCTTTCCAATGCTTCCAATATGATGCTTTTGCATAATCATCCGTCCGGGAACTTAGAGCCAAGTAAGGAAGATACGATGCTGACTGACCGGATGAACCGGGTGTGTGAGCTAATGGGGATTCCGCTTACAGACCATATTATTGTGGGTGGTGATAATACCCGTTTTTTTTCTTTTAAGCAAAAGGAAATGATGCCCATGCCTTCACTGCGTCTTAAGAGCGATTATAAAAGCGTAAACATTGGAAGCGTAGCGGAAAAGAGCGATTATCAGGCAAAGGGAGAGAAGCTTCCCACACAGGTCAGGCAGATAACGGAAAAACTGGAGCAGGGAATTAAGGATTTGTTTCAGTCCGATACGTATAAAAATTACTTAAAAACCATGTCAAAATTCCATAGCTACAGCTTTCATAATACGCTGCTGATTGCCATGCAAAAGCCGGATGCCACGATGGTTGCCGGTTATACTGCCTGGCAGAATAATTTTAAGCGGCACGTAAAAAAAGGAGAAAAAGGAATCAAAATCATTGCACCGTCACCTTATAAGAAAAAAGCACTGCGGGATGTCATAGATCCGGACACAAACCAGCCAAAGCTTGATAAAGAAGGAAAGAAAGAACAGGAGGAAGTAGAGGTAAAAATCCCTGCCTTTAAGGTTGTAACGGTGTTTGATGCAAGCCAGACGGAAGGGAAGCCGCTTCCAACACTTGGTGTAAATGAACTGGACGGCAGTATGGATGGATATAAGGACTTTATGAAAGCACTGGAAAAGATATCCCCGGTGCCGATGGAGTATCAGAAGATTGAAAGTGGTGCAAAGGGATTCTTCTCACCTGCAGAACAAAAGATTGTACTTAAGGAAGGCATGAGCGAGCAACAAACCGTAAAGACGGCGGTGCATGAGCTGGCACACAGCCTGCTCCATGATAAAGACAACATGCGTATGGAAGGACTCATGGATGAGCGAAAAAAGAACCGGGAAACAAAAGAGGTGGAAGCAGAGTCCGTTGCCTATACGGTATGCCAGCACTTTGGTATTGATACATCGGAGTACAGCTTTGGTTACCTTGCCGGATGGAGCAGCGGAAAAGAACTGCCGGAGCTTAAGGAGTCCATGGAAACGATAAGGACAACCGCCAGTAAGGTCATTACGGATTTAGAGGATGCCTTTACGGAAATCAGATTGGAAAGAAAGCAGGAAATAGAACAAAAGGTAACCTTGTACGTGGCAGAGTGCAGCGAGTTTCATAGCCTTGGTGAGTACAAAGAAGGGATTGAAACCGTAGATGAGGCAATCCATGTATTTCATGCCATACCATCTGAACGTATGAATGGAATCAAAGCGATTGGCATAAAGGTTGAAAACGTGGATGATGCAATGGACAGTATAGAGCTTGATATTGTAGTTGGAAATCATATTGATGTTGATATGTTATCTTATGTGCCGGCGGTAAGGGAGAATGAAGTGTGCCGGGATATGATTGCCCGGATGATTGTGGCAATGCCGCAAATGGAAGTAAGAGGCGAGATACCAAAGCAGATTGCAGAAAGGATAGATAAGATAAGGGAAGAACATAGGAGCATGGAAGAGAAGCTTGCCATAAAAATTGATGCATTTGCCAAAGGGTATGATCCTTATGGTTACGCAGATGATGTGGAGGATTCGGATGCAAACATATCCATGATGGTAACGGATATGAAAAATGGTGAGGTCCAGTATCTTGCCGATTACCTCATGAATGCCATCAGGGATGAGGATGGTATTGTATCAGAACAAATCGAAGCACAAAAACTGCTAAAAGAATTAAAGGAAATGGTCTGTGATATTGAAGTAAATGAGGAACTGCTTACACCGCCTGCAGAAAGTGTTCAAGAAGAAATCATTTATCACAGCGAAGATGTGATAGAAAGTTACCGTGCAAAAACAATGGAAGTATTCCATGAGCTTGACGGCGAAAATGCAGAAAGCATTGAAAAAATGGTAAAGGCGAAAGCACAGGATATCATGGACACCATGGGAATTGATGCACAGATTGTTGACGCCGTACTGATTGGAAGCAGAAGCCGTGGCATCCGGCAGGAAGACGGTAATGTGGAATTGGTGGTTGATATTAAGGGCGAGGTTCCAAAGGAAGAAATTGCCGGAATTTTAAACGGAGAAAACATTGAGATAGCAGGACAAAAGGTTGTCATGGAAACCATTGTCAATGATCAGCCGATGCCGCTTGCTGATTTTTTGCAGCATACAGAAAGCAGTCTTATGGCACAGCATAAGCAGGAAGTAGAGGAAGCAACCGCGAAAGAGGAACGGGAAGAAACGAAAAGGGCTGTAAAAGAGACAGGCAAGTATGCCAATTTTAAGATGGTAAAGGGTAATCAGGATCAACGCTATTATCTCTTTGCAGATGTGAAATATCCAAGCGGAGAGATTGTAAAGGAAAGACCGATTGCAGAGTTTCCCAATAAGAAAGTCTGTGAGCAGTTTTGCATGAAAAACCGTATTCGGGCAGAGGATCTAACCGGGAGCCTTAAGAAAAAGATTGAGCATAAGCTGCAATTAAGGGTTGATACGGGATCAAATAAAAAAGAACAAAGTAAGAGCAGAAGCGGCAGCATTGAGGATGACTGATGCTGCCATGTTCATGTGTAATTCAAAATGAAAGGTTGGGACAAAAACATGAAAATAACAATGGATAAAAAATCAGAAGACTACAGACTGGTAAGGCGGGCAAACCAGTGCTTTTTATGGTGCATACTGTTTGAGGTGACAGGCATTATGACAATACTGTTTTGGGGCAGTATGGGAGCACAGCTTGCAATCTATTTTTTGACTTTTACCTTTGCACTGATGTTAGTAAAAAAAACGAATCTGAAAATCCCCATCCGTCCAATCAGGGTAAAATCACAAGAGGATTGGAAGTCAAACAGTTTTAATCTGATGCTGGCAATCGGAACTTCCATTTTCGGCATTCCGGTAGCAATGCTTCTTAATGCTTTTGCAAGTGTACTGTCAAGCAGCGGAAATCAGACAGCAGAAGATATCAATGGTTATCCTTTGTGGCTTTGTCTGATTGTCTTTGCGTTTGTACCGGCAGTAGTAGAAGAGTATGTGTTTCGTGGTGTGATATTAGAACAGCTTCGTATTGCCGGAACACTTAATGCCGTATTTGTCAGCAGTCTTTTCTTTGCCCTTTTGCATTTTTCTCCCGGCTCTGTGCTATATGGATTTTTCTTTGGCTGTGTGTTTGCCTTTGTAAGACTTTCTACAGAAAACCTGCTTATGCCGATTGCCATGCATATGACGTTTAACGGCATAAATGTAGGGCTATCATTTGTCAATCTGCTTAGCATACCAAACTGGATTATTACAATGTCTTTTCTTGTCGGAATTGTTGGATTTTTGATACTGTTTGTCTGGCTGTTATTTAGAAATCCGGTGGTAGTAGAAAAAAGCAGATATAGGAAACGAAACCTTATCACAAAGGAAGGTGTCATATCCATTTGTATCTGCCTGTATATTATGTGTATGTTAATCATGATGTAACAGTGCAGGTACAAATCAATGAGTGGGAAAAAATTGATTTGCAAGAAAATGTTTGGTATAATAACATCAAATGGGTAATTTGCAATAACCCCATATCTGACAGAGAAACATGTAGTAGAGCAATAGAAAGAATTTGATAAGGAGATGAAACCAACATGAAGAAACAAAAATGGATTCGGAAAGGAATGGCGTTTGTTCTTTCCCTTGCCATGGTGGCAGGACTGGTTCCTGCTATGTCAGGCGGAGCAAATACGGTGAAGGCAGCATCCGGTTCGGGAACGGAGCCAAGTGTGTCAGCCTATGCCACAAAGACACAGTTGATGGATGATACATTTGCCCCGGATTCAGATGGAACTGCAGAAAATTATGGAAAGATTGTATTTGGTAAAAACAGCAGTGGAGCATCACAGGAATGGTACATCTTAGGAAAGGATGAGGGTATAACAGGGGATAATAATACCATCATCTTTGCCGCAAGTCCGATAGCAACAGGACAGGTGTTTAGTTCAGGTGGAGGCAATAAGGATTTTCAAAATAGTTTTGGTGCATATGTTGAATACAGTCCTACACAAATAGCATGTCCAAACCACTACGGAGCAAGTGACCTTCGAGTGGCATTGCAGGGTATGGCTACGAATATAAACTATTTCACCATAGCCGAGCAGGGCTTGATGAATGCCACCACAGTGACAACGCATGATGCGTATGCCGGTATGGTCACCGGTACAGCCTCCTATCCCTATACCACCACAGACAAGCTGTATGCACTGGCGGCAGACGGTTTTGATCCTACTTCTCCATATAAGACCATAAAAGCAGGAACCAGTGACAGTACAGTACTTGCCATGAGTAGTTACTGGAGCAGCGGAGACAAGTTCTGGCTGCGCTCGCCTTCCATTAATAACCGTAATAATGCCGTTGTGTTGCTCGCTAATACGGTGGTCCATTGTGTCTCCCAAGACGGTGTTAACTACGAATACGCTGTTCAGCCCGCTTCCAATCTGAATCTGTCATCTGTGCTCTTTGCTTCTAGCGCAAAAGCAGCATTATCTGATACAGCAGAGTCAGGAATAATCGCAGACGGTACGGCGATGACCTTAAGGCTGGATACCTCGGCTACAGCTCCAGCCACAGCAGTTGGCACAGTGATATATGATGCATCAGCCGGTGTTATTGCCGCCCAGAAGAATGCGGATGCCACCGGAACCGTGTCCCTTGTGGTGCAGGGAAAAGGAACCATTGGTGAAACTGAGCAGGACTGGTATTACAGTGTGCCGGTGGGAGGCACAATCGTGGTTACGAAAGAGCAGATTAAGGATAGGCTTTCCTTAAGTGCAGCTCCTAACCTTACAGACTGCAAAATCTGGCTGGAAACAACCATCGATAATGTAGCCTATGCAAGTACGGCGAAAGCAGTAGGAACAATTCAGGTTGAGAAGGTAAATTCCGTTGCAGTCACAGATGTGAAACCGCCGGTTGGCGGCGAGGCATTTAACACAGCAGCTTCCTGCAATACAACAGGAATAGCCACTATAACACCTGCCATTACATATACAACCACAGGCGAAAATGGTGAGAAAGAAGTAACAGGAATAGCAGACTGGAATACGACATACAAGGCAGCATTTACACTTACTACAGGCATTGTGAATGATGTGGCCTATGTGTTTGGCGACTCTGTATCCGTAACCGTTGATGAAGAATCCTTGTCTAATGCCCTTGCCCCTAGGGTGGATGGTACAGTGACAGTAACCAGGGAATTTACCACAGCTAAGAGAAAAATAGTAAGAGTAGCTGCACCGGAAGTACCGACAGACAACACATTTACAACCTACTATGGCTATGAAGGATATAAGGAGGTTCTTTCAGACGGTGGAAACAACGAGCTGGGCAAACAGGCAAGGGTTACCCTTGAGGGCACTGACCGTGTGGCATTGGCCCCTGAAGATATGTATGTGACATGGACGGTTGCGAATACCGATGGAGCACCTTACGATAAAACACCGGGAGCAGAGAACACCTTCCGCTGGACAATCCCTGCATCTGAATTTCCGAATTACGATGCTTCCGCTTGGCAGGGATATGATGCTGCAACAGGCGATATCACAGACACAGTTACGATCACAAATAAAGCTGCAACTCCTGTCACCATCACGGGAACAGACAGTGGTATAGCATATACAGGCGCGACCATTGATGTAAGTGATTATTTTGATATAGACACCAATGCAGGAGCTGCCACCTATTCCCTTGTTACAGGAGTCGATGGAGGAACCGGAGTGGGAACGCTTTCAGGCACAACACTTACCGTGACCAAGACCGGAACCTTTAAGATTAAGGTGGAAACTTTAGCAAATGGAATCTATGGGGCAGGAGAGAAAACCATCACCCTTACGGTAAGTAACGGAACCATTGAGTATACGGCAACTGATTACAGCGGAACCTATGACGGACAGCCACACAGCATCAGCGTGAACGTAACGAATCCTGAGGGTACTATCATAAGCTACAGTACTGATGGAGAAAACTACGGCAGTGATAATCCTTCCTTTACGAATGCAGGTAACTATACGGTGTACTACCGTATTACGAAGGATAACTATAACACCATTTCAAAGAACAGTACAGTGAATGTGGCAAAGGCAGCCAGTGCACCGAATAAGCCGGATAGCACCATGGATGTTGATTACGGCAAGGAAAAGGTAAGTGATATTACGACATTGCCGGAAGGCTGGGCATGGCAGGATGAGGACCAAGATAAAGCACTTACGGTTGGAACAGCGGTAGCGGCAACTGCGGTTTATACTGGTGCGGATAAAGGAAACTATGAGGTAGAAAACGTAGAGATCAGCATTACAAGAGCAGCGTGTACCCATGCGACTAAAGAAGTTAAGAATGCAAAAGACGCAACCTGTACGGAAAAAGGCTATACAGGAGATACCTGTTGTACGGTTTGTGGTAAAGTGATTACAGCCGGCACGGATATAAATGCCCTTGGTCATGATTTCGCAGCAGAGTTTACAGTGGATAAAGAAGCAACCTGTAAGGAAGCAGGAAGCAAGTCAAAGCACTGCTCACGCTGTGAGGAAAAGGACGAAGTAACACCGATTCCTAAGAAGGAACATACATGGGATAGCGGAACCGTAACAAAAGCTGCTACCTGTACCGAAAAGGGAGTGAAGTCATACAAGTGTACAGTAGATGGATGTGACGGAGCGAAGACAGAAGATATTGAAGCACTTGGACATGATTATGCAAGCGAGTTTACAGTAGATAAAGAAGCAACCTGCAAGGAAGTAGGAAGTAAATCAAAGCATTGCTCACGTTGTGATGAAGTGACAGAAGTAACGCCGATTCCTTTAGATAAGAGCAAGCATGGTGAAACAGAAGTGGTTGGAGCAGTAGAAGCGACCTGTAAGGAAGTCGGTTTCACAGGAGATACAAAATGTAAGGATTGTGGAGAAACCTTAATACCGGGAACCGTAATTGACAAACTGACCACACACAGCTATGTAAATGGCGTATGTTCGGTTTGTGACGATATATTTAAGACAACAGTGGATGGCGTAACCTATCAGGTAATGACGGAAACAGGAGCAGACGGAAAACCTGTCGGAAAGCTTGTGACCGTATCCGGAAATGAGATTCCACAGGTAGCAGTTGCCGTGA
>OLSN01002222.1_pt1 | contig 14650 bp, 10 predicted proteins | sample 1672411 | NCBI WGS metagenome assembly OLSN01 (sample SAMEA3136683, study PRJEB25190) | human gut metagenome | biome: human gut; feature: human-associated habitat; material: faeces | place: Austria | collected 2013 | reverse complement strand
TCGCGACCTCCGACGTGACAGGCCGGCGCTCTAACCAACTGAGCTAACACCCCGTATTTTCAAACTTCGCCTCTCTCAAGGCAGCTTGGATAGTCTACACAAACGAAGAGATTCGGGCAAGAACTTTTTTGAAAAAATTCTTGAAGGCGGAATTCCGCCTATTTCGTCTTCAGGTCGCCCGTCTCGGAATCGTAGGCAACGTCGGCCTGCAGGTATTCCTTGCCCTTCATCCAATCGAGAACAGGGTCGACCATGTCTTTTGTGGGAAGCTCGGCTTCGGGGTAAGAAGAAATGGGATACGTGTCAGCCACAACACCGGGCAGATTCGCTTTTTCCACGAGCAAATCGCGGAATCCCTCGGGGTCGGCCTCAATCGCGGCCACGGCATCGTTCCATGCGAGGCGTACGCTCTCGAGCGCAGCTTTACCGCTCTCAAGCCACGAAGAACGCACGGCGAGAACCGACTGGCTCACGTTGCCCACGCTTTGCGTGTCGTCGGCAAGCGTGATCATGCCCGTCGCCTCGCCCAGCGCAAGCAGGCTGCCCGGCAACGCGGCCGCCGCGACCTGATTGTTCGTCATAGATTCGTAGCGAACGGGAAGCTTCTTAATCTCTTCGTTGACGATTTCGCCTTCTGAAGCGCCAGCGGCCTCCATAAGCTTGTCCATCACATATTCTGGCACGGTGTTCGAGCCCACGCCAATGCCTTTGCCCTTCAAATCGGCGAGACTCTTGATGCCCGACTCAGGCGAGGTCTGAATGCCGAAACGACCCTGTTCGGGCGTGGCGCCCAGCGTAACCCACGCGAGGTTCAAACCAATGCCGCTCGCCACGAGCGACGCGGAAACCATGATATCGGTCATCGCACCGTCGATTTCACCCGCTGCGAATGCCGTGGAGAGCTCCTGTGCGCTTTGGAACATAACGATTTCGACCTCGACGTCGTGATCGCCATAGAAGCCCTTTTGCTCGGCAACCCAGAAAGGCAGCGAGTCCTCGGTCTGCATGGTGCCGATTTTCATCACAGTAGCTTCAGGCGCGGCGCTCTCCTGCGAAGAGCAACCCGAAAGCGCGACCGCCGAAAGCGCGGCAACCGAAGCAAACCCGATGAAACTGCGACGCGACATTGCGCCCTTGCTCGTAACGTCAATGACGTTTTTCATGAAACACATCTCCCTTCATTGATGCGTTGCGGTGAATTGTTACCGTTTAAGCAGCACATGCGATAGTACCGACATCGCTAAGCAACACAAGCAAATAATGATAGTGCCCCGCATAAGGACGAATAATCCATGCGGGCGAGCAAAGAAGCGGCCGCCGACTGGCGACCGCGTAGAGCATCAGATGGCAAATACTCAATCGCATTTTTCTTTGCGCACCAATACGAATACCATTGAAACAATAATTCAATTCTGTGGAGAACGCATGGGCTCATGAGAAAACCCGCCCGCAATTTCCGACGCGCCCCTTGATAGAACGGCGTTCGCCAAAGGACGATCAGCCGATCCGCAACCGGTCGATCCGCGCTTCCTCAAAAGACGATTCGAAAAAGTCCGCGCGACGAATTAGGCAGGGTCTGGGCGAATCGGAGTTCAGCATGTCAAAACATGACGACAATGGCCAAACTAATCGAGGTTCAAGTATTCGAACGCGGCCGTAGCTGCATTTGCCCCGTCGGAAGCGGCAGTTATCACTTGGCGCAGCGGTTTTTCGCGCACATCGCCCGCAACGAACACGCCTGGCACATTGGTCGCGCCGCTCTCGCCCGCAATCGCATACCCCGCTTCGTTAAGGGCGACGCCGGCAGCCTTGAGCACGTTCGATCGCGGAGTCGTACCCACAGCAATAAATACTGCATCGGTATTCACGATGCGCTCATCGCCCGTATTCCTATCGCGAACGAGAATCGATTCCACATGTGGCATGGGCACTTCCCCATCGGTCGTCGACCGAATCGCTTCAACAGTCGAATTCAACACAAGCCCTACGTTCGGCAGTTCGGAAAGCGCATTGAGGTAAAGGGCGTCGGCACGGAACGAATCACGCCTGTGCACCACGTACACCTTCTTGCAAATACGCGATAAATACAGAGCATCGCCCACAGCTGTGTTGCCGCCGCCGACTACCACCGCGACCTTGCCGCGGAAAAACCCGCCGTCGCATGTTGCGCAATACGAAACGCCTCTGCCACGCAGCTCAGCTTCCCCCGAAACACCGAGCTCTCGAGGCTCGGCTCCTGTCGCAACGATAACTGCCCGAGCGGAATACTGAGCACCAGATGCGCAGGTCAGTAATTTCTTTACAGCGTCAACATTAAGATCGACCACTTCATCGGAAACGCGCTCAGCGCCAAATCTTTCGGCTTGCGACGCCATTGCAAACGAAAGCTCGAACGCATCTATGCCCTCGGCAAAACCCGGATAATTATCGAGTCGCTCCGTTTGGGTCATTTGCCCACCTGGCCCCATTCGCTCGAAAACCGCCACCGACAATCCAGCGCGAGCCGCATAGAGCGCCGCGGTCATGCCGGCAGGCCCGCTTCCTACTACGGCAACATCGAGCTCGGTTCGTTCATCAATCATGGCGCGACCCCTTTCCTTTAAGAAAAAGGCGGCAAGCATTGATGCATTGCCGCCTTAGCCGTACATTCGCTCTAAAGCGCCCGCCAAGACGCTATTTTCTCAAAAGGTCCACCGCGATGCGATCAGGGACCCCAATAATTAATCGAGCAACGCGAGCACGTTCGCTTTCGGTTGCGCGCCCATTGCAGTGCGCTTCACCTGACCGCCCTCAAACACCATAAGCGTAGGCACGCTCATAATGCCGTAACGCTGGGCGAGATCAAGCGATTGATCGATATCGACCTTGTACACCGCGGCCTTGCCGGCAACCTCGTTCGCCACCTCATCGAGCACAGGAGCGAGCATCTTGCAAGGACCGCACCACGTTGCGAAAAAGTCAACGAGCACAGGGCCGGTCGCCTGCAACACCTTGGAATCGAATTCTTGAGAAGTAATGACCTGAGCCATAACGCCCTCCTTCGTTTGTCGCCTTACATTCGCGACCTCTTAATTGCTACCGATAAGATAGCATATAGAATATGAAAAGCAAGTAAATCTCTGTAACGTTGCCCCAACGTCAACTAAGCAACGCTTGACCCATGGGCTCGAATTGTTCACCATGGAAACAAAACAGCCTGCCCATGCGTGCAGGAAGCTCTGGGCAGATACGTGAAGCACTCCGATGCGTACCCAGCACCCAGCCCGCCCTTGCGCGCGGGAAGCTCAACCGAAGGAGCAACAATGCAATCATCATACGTCTACGACACCTCCGATCGGACCCCGGCATACGAAGGCGCCCAAACTGTTAACGTGAACCTCGTTTTGGAGGGCGGCGCAATGCGCGGACAGTTTACTGCAGGCGTGCTCGACTTCTTCATGGACCAAAACCTTTGGTGCGGGCATGTAATCGGCACGAGCGCGGGCGCGTTGAATGGCTACAACTACGTTGCCGGCGAGCTCGGGCGCACCTGCTTTTTGAACACGAAATACTGCGACGACCCGCGCTATCTTTCCATGAAGAATTTTGTACGAACGGGCAATGCCCTCGGTCGCGATTTTGTGTTCCACGAGATTCCCGAAACGCTCGAACCCTTTAACTTCAAAGCGTTTCGCGAATCCCCCATGGAGCTCACGACCGTCGCAAGCGATCTTGAAACCGGTGAAGCCGATTACCATGTAATGGAGACCGCCGATGACGAGCGCGATATCGAATATCTACGCGCGTCGGCAAGCATGCCTTTGGTGTCGCACATTGTTGAGCTCGACGGCAAAAAGCTGCTCGACGGCGGCCCGTGCGACAGCATACCGCTGCTGCATTCCATGCTCATGGGCAATACCGACAAACACATCGTGGTGCTCACGCAAGACTCGACATTCGTGAAGGGCCCAAACAAAACCATGCCCTTGATCAAGCGCATGTATTCCGACTACCCCCGTTTCGTCGAGCGCGTCGAATATCGCCACTTCGAATACAACCGCTGCTATCGATGGATCAAACGCCTGCATGACGAAGGCAAAATTTTTATGATTCAACCGAGCGAACCGGTAACGGTTTCCAGCATGGAACGTGATGCCGACAAACTGTTCGCGCTTTATGAACAAGGTTTACGGGTCGCGGCGGAAAACTGGAACGCACTGCAGGAGTACTTGGAGAAATAACCGCTCGATTTCGTCCGCAGAGGCGCCGGCACCAATGCAACCGCCTATGCTATTTCCCCGAGCTTGGGCATATATCAGCCAAGAAGCACTCCTGGCATTTCGGGCGACGAGCCACGCAGAATTCGCGTCCAAAATGGACCCACTGGTGATTGATGTACAGCCAATCGGACTGAGGGTAGATTTTCATGAGCTTCGCCTCAACCTTTTCAGGCGTATCGTCGTTGCGCGTCGCAAACCCCAGCTGATGGGCGATGCGGAATACATGCGTATCGACAGCGATGCCCTGAGGGTCTCGAAACGCCTGGCACATAACCACATTTGCCGTTTTGCGCCCCACTCCAGGAAGCTTCTGCAAATCGGCCATAGTACGCGGCACTTCGCCACCAAATTCGGCAAGCACCGTTTGTGCGCACGCCTTCAAGTTCTTCGCTTTACTGCGGAAAAACCCGAGCGGATGAATAATCGCCTCTATGTCTTCAATGCTCGCCGCCGCCATAGCCTCTGGAGTGCCGAATCGCGCAAACAATTCGGGGGTCACCTTATTCACGGCCGCATCAGTGCACTGCGCCGACAGAATAACCGCCACGGTAAGCGTAAACGGGTCGACATGATCGAGTGAGCATGCGCCTTCGCCGTAATGCTCAAACATGCGCTGTTCGATTTCGGCAGCACGCTCACGTTTCTGCGTAAGATTCTCACGAGGCATGGCTATTCATCACCCTTCGCATCAATATCGCTTTCAAGAACCTCAGCCGAATCGCTTCCGTCGCCGATCATGGCGCCAGCAGCACGCTGTTCGGCAAGTTCAGCGAACTTCGCTTGCATAGTAGGGTTTTTTCGCGTGAGCTTCTTGATGGTGAGGTCTTGTGCCTTATCGTTGGCCAGGCGCAAATTACGCTCGCTGCCGAGCAAAGCATCTTTTGTTTTCTGCAAATGGTCGATGGTCTTGTCGATTTCCTCAATCGCCGTTTGGAACTTGCGGCTTGCCAGGTCATAGTTCTTCGAGAACTTCGTTTTGAACTCTTCCATCGAGTTTTCGAAGTTCGTGATATCGATATTCTGGTTGCGCACCTCGGCAAGCTGCGTTTTGTATTGCAGCGCCGAAAGCGCAGCATTGCGCAGAATGGAAATAATCGGAATGAAGAACTGCGGGCGAATGACATACATCTTCGGGTAGCGATACCCCATGTCGACAATGCCTTCGTTATAAAGCTCGTTGTCGGGCTCGAGCATGGTGCACAATACCGCGTATTCGCAACCTTTCTTCGTTCGGTCGGAGTCGAGCTTCTTAAAGAAGTCTTCGTTTTTATGCTTGGTTTTCGTTTCGTCGTTCTCGTTCTTCATCTCGAACATGATGGAAACGATTTCTTCGCCGGTCTCGGGGTCGCACTCGCGGAATACGAAGTCGCCCTTCGTGCCTTCGACAATGTCGTTATCTTTTTCAAAGTATGCATGCGGGAACGCCGTAGCTCGAATTTTGTTGAACTCGATTTCGCAGTGCTGTTCGAGCGACTCGCCCACCATTTTCGTCGAAAGACGCGCCTTCATTTCTTTCACGCGGGCAATTTCGTCGTCTTTGTACTTGATGAGTTCATCTTTCTGAGCAAGCTCATGCGTCATTTGCTCGCGTAACGCCGCCTGAGCCTGAGCCGCCTTAGCGCGCTCGAGTTCAACAGTCGCCTTCGCTTCGTCACGCTCGCGCTCAGCCTGAACGCGCGCCTGTGACACAGCAAGATCTTTCTCGGCGGCGAACTGCTGCGATTGCGATTCGATTTGCTGCCTCTGGGTTGCGATGGTCTGCTGCAGCTTCGCCGATTCCTCGGCGGCCCGTCGCGACGCCTCGATCTTCTCCAACGCCAACTTCTGCGAGTATTCCTTCGACTGCGATTCGATTTGTTGTTTGAACGCGGCTTCTTGCGAAGCGATTTGGGTTTTGAGCGCTGCGATTTCGGCATCGCGTTTCGCGGTGGCATCGATAAGCGACTTTTCATGTTCGGCCTGCGTGGCGCGCTTTTGCGATTCCTGGTCGGCCGAAAGCTTCTCGACTTCGACCTGAAGCTTGGCAATTTCCGCCTGTTTTTCAGCAAGCGCCGTTTTTATATCAGCATCGGCCTTTTGGCGCTCCGCCTGCTGCACCTGCTGCATTTCTTTCTCGGACGCCTTCGCCGCCTGTTCGCTCTGCTCAAGCGCCGCCGCAAGCTTCGCTTCAAGCTCCGCAATACGCGCCTCGCTTGTAGCCTGGGCGTTTTGCGCCTCGCTTTTCACCTTCGACACGGCAAGCGCCACAGCTTGCTCGTTTTGCTGCTTCAGCATGCCTTCGCGCTGGGCGATTTCCTTATCGAACTCCTGCGTGCGAACCTGACGCACGATGTCGGCGAACCCACGCTCGTCTACCTGGAACACCTCGCCGCAATGGGGGCACTTGATTTCATTCACGTCGCACGCCTTTCAACGAATCGTTTTCTGGCGCTTATTATCGCTCAAAGTCACGTGATATGCGAATGTCTTTTCGAATATCTGTTCGAATTATTCAGTATCGAAAGCATGATGCCCTATCGCGCGCGATTCAACTACAGCACGCAACTCAGCCTGCACCGCCTGCTCAGTATTCTTGCCAATAATGCGCTTTGAAATCTGCTTCACCGCCCAGCGGCCATTCCCCATAGCGCAGCTGTGGCCCACCATGCGCAAGATCTCGTAATCGTTCATGGAATCGCCGAACGCCATCACGTTTTCAGCCGCAACGCCGTGGGCAGCAAGCACTTGATTAATGCCAGTCGCCTTGTTCACGCCGCGCTGCATCACGTCAATCCACTTCACACCCGAAGGAGCGAACACGAAATCGGCCTCGAGCTCGCGCGACAGGATATACGCCATGTCCATTTGAGCGCTGTCGCATGAAATCGAGACTTTCACAATCGACGTGCCAGGCGACGGCAAATCGCGCAGCACCAACGGGTTGGGCAAATCTTTGTCGAATTCCGCATCGAAGCATGCGGGGTCGTCGAGCAAATAGCTGTTCGTGCGGTCATACACCACCATGTGAAGGTTGTCGAACTCTTCCACAAGCGCATACAAGCGGCGCAGTGCGGCGTGAGAGAACACTTCGCGATCGACGAGCTTTCCGCGCACGAATACCTGCGCGCCATTGCTCGCAACGAAATCCATGCGATCGGCCACGGGCTCGAAAAACGCGCGCAACGTATCGTAACGACGACCCGACGCCGCGACAAAGCGAATACCCGCGGCATCGAGCGCGCGAACAAGGTCGAATGTTTCAGGGGGAACCTGTGAGCGCTCGTCAAGCAACGTGCCGTCCATGTCGCAGGCAATGAGTTTAATGTCTTCATACGTTTCCATATGCGGGCCTCCTTCAGACTCGCGCCCGAACCCTTCGGGCGACCTAGCAATTCTTCTTGGTGCAGCCATAGTACGTCCCGCAAAACGAATCGACGCCAAGCGTTGCCGCCTTGACGTCGATTTAACCGGTTGCGCATATTCGCGCCACGATATGGAAGATGAAAGCCGCGCTCGATTACACAAAACCGCAGCCCAAAAGCCGACGCGGCCTTTACACGCCCAGTTTCTTGCAAATAGCCTCAACAATCTCGTCGACTGGCGAGAGCGTGCCCTTAGCCACATCGCCGCACGCAAGTTTGCCAACACCAGGGCCAACCAGTTCAATGCCACGCGCGGCAAGCGTCGCAAGGTTCGCCTGGGTCGCAGCGTTTTCATACATATGCGTGTTCATCGCCGGGCATACAATAACCGGGCACGTCGTCGCCAAAAACGTGGAGGACACCATATCGTCGGCGATGCCGTTGGCAAGCTTCGCGATGATGTTCGCCGTCGCAGGCGCCACACACATGACGTCGGCCTCCTGCGCAAGCGTGATGTGTTTGATGGACGCATCGTAGCTGTAATCGAACGTATCGGTGAACACCATATTCTTGGAAAGCGCCTCGAACGTGAGCGGCGTCACGAATTTCGTCGCATTCTCGGTCATGATAACCTGCACGTCAACGCCGCGCTTGCCCAAATCGCTTACAACCTGGCACACTTTGTACACCGCGATGCCACCCGAAACCGCGATAAGCGCCTTTTTCGCCATGGAACATTCCTTTCCGCAACTCAAATTCCGCAGGCAAGTATAGCCTAAAGAAAAAGGGAACCCACCCGATTGCGAATGAATTCCCCCACATTTCCCTACCGATAAGATAGGGAATTTCAATCAAGCACGCATTTCTGCGTTCTTGCCCATCCCACATACGCAAGCCAGCACGCAAGACCGCAGCAAGAACGCGGCAATGCCTTCCCAACAAAAAGGGCCGGCACGAAGCCAACCCTTTTAATCGCAAATCTATGCAGTTTTCGCAGCGCAGTTCAACTACAGAATCTGATCGGTTTCCTTGAACTTCACCACATCAACCTTCTTGGCCGACTTGTAAACGGTCATAGCGCCCCAGTACGCAACACCGGCGAAGATAAGCGAGTTCAGGCCCGGAATGCCAATAGCCAGAATCGAGGAGCCCTCGCCCACGCAGAACGCGAGCGCCCACACGATAAGCGCGATGGGGTTCCACTTCTCAACCTTCTGAGGCAGCTTGCCCGACGGGCGGGTTTCTTCCAGAACAGCACGGTTGCGCTTCAGGATGAAGTAATCAATAACCATGATGCCAGCCGCAGGCGGAATAGCAACGCCGAGCAGCGTCAGGAAGTTCGTGAAGTAGTTGATGATACCGATAACGGAAAGCAGCGTGCCAATGATGCCGAGCGTCCAAGTCATAACGTTGCGGTTAATCTTCACGTTGAACAGCGCATTAATGGCAGTGGCAACGCCAAGGCCCGACGAATACAGGTTCATGTCGTTGAGCTTAACGGTGGAAGCGACGACGATAATCACGCCCAAAACGCCCGAAGTGGCCATCATAATATCGGTCACGTTGTTGGTGCCGGTTGCGTGAGCAAGAATAACGGCAAGCAGGTTCATGCCGAGCTCACCCACAAAGGTGCCGATGAGGGTCATCCAGAACACCTGGGTGCCATTCTTCAGGTAGCGCGCGTAGTCGGGCGTGCAAATGGAACCCGCGATAAAGCCGCCAGCGACCATGGTGGTTGCCGTACCGAACGTCAACTCGGGACCGGGATGCGGCGAGTTAAGGAATTCGATGAGGCTGTGGTCCTGCAGCACAATGGCAGCCGAAATGATGACGGCGGCAATGAACAGCGGCACGAACACGGTAGCAAAGCGGGCAATCCAACGAATGCCGGCAATAACCAGAAGCGTGATACCCAAGCCGGTAATGATTGCCCAAATGGGGAAATTCAGCACGCCGGTGATGGAAAACATGCCTTCAGCGAACACGGAGTTCTGAACGCCGAACCAGCCGACCATCGAAATGGCAACGACGCCGCCCAAAATAGCTGAACCATTTTTGCCGAGGCCGCACCAGCGAGACAGCAAGCTCGTCGAAAGGCCTTCGCGAGCGGCCGCGGTGCCGAGTGCCCAGCTTACGACCTGCAGAATAACCGAGCCGAGCATGGTTGCCCAGAATGCGCCCCAAAACGTCATACCATAGCCAAGCGTTGCACCCAAAACCAGCTGGGAGACGCAGCAAATGGCGCCAATACGAATCATCAAAATTTGCCAGAGCGGTTGCTTGGCTCCCTCAGGAACGCGCGACAGTGAGTAGTCGTTGTCGATGGGTTCGTTCGCCATGGAGACCAACCCCCTTCTTTCTTTTGTTAATAGTACTCCGAATATGAAACGATGGTCTTCGAAGCGAACGTCGCGCACCGCAGGCGTGGCCAACCCGCACGCGACGGCCCTTTCGGCGACCGTCAAATTAAAGCGAGATTATACACTGTTACTTTAGTGCGACAGAGTAACAAGTTTGTTAACACCCCTATATATGGGAATTTCTAGCCATTGAACACAAAAGAGGCCCGAAGACCTCATTTTGAAAGAGATGTCGTAATTCCATACGGCAGGCGAGCGGCTCTTTTGCTCCGCCGAACGGAGAACGATCAGCGTGGCCGCATCGCCGACAGCGTTCGCTCATGCGCGAGAAAGCACCCGTACCGCTTTAATTGACGCCCAAGCTCGCCACTCCGAACCACGTTCGCCGCACGCTCGGCCACATAGACCGCCCCGCGTTTAGCCGCAATCTGGGTTTTCGCTTGGCGGTCAGCCAAACAACCGGTCAGGTCGGCCAACAAGCCAACCAATCAATTACCGGGCCGGCCGGCCAGTCAGTAAGCCAACCAGCCAGCCCGTCAACCTTTCAGCTTGCCGTTTACTTCACCTCGTACTGCGGCAAATCTTGCAGCGCGATTACCGGCAAACCATACGGATTCTCGTCAAGCGCTTCAAGCGCGGCCGTAAACGCGCTTGCACCCGAAAGCGCGGTCACGCACGTCACGCCATGCTTCACGGCTTCGGTGCGCATGAAGTACCCATCGCCACGCGTTTCCGAACCATATGGCGTATTCACGATAAGCGCGATTTCGCCATTGGAAATCATGTCGCCAACATTGGGATGCGGCTCGGAAATCTTGCGTACGACCTCACAGCGCACGTTTCCGCCACGCAGCGTGCGCGCGGTGCCTTCGGTCGACACAATGCGGAAGCCCAAACGCTGAATCGTGCGCGCGATGGGCAGAATGTGACGCTTGTCGCGATCGCATACCGAAATGAACACAGTGCCTTCCTTCGGCAGCTCGTAGCTCACGGCGAGCTGCGTTTTCGCATAGGCCTCGGGGTACGTGCTCGCGATGCCCATGACTTCGCCCGTCGATTTCATCTCGGGGCCCAGCACCACGTTCGCGCCCGGGAAGCGACCCCACGGCATAACGGCTTCCTTCACGCAGAAGTAATCCATGCGGCGATCGTCAGCCGGCAAGCCCAGGCTTTCGATGCTGCGGCCGCTCATAATGAGCGCCGCGCACTTCGCCAGCGGCACACCGGTCGACTTCGACACGAACGGCACCGTGCGGCTCGCACGCGGGTTCGCCTCAATGACATAAATCGTCTCGCCCTTGATGGCGTACTGCACATTGAGCAGGCCGCGCACACCCAGGCGCAGCGCCAGGCGACGCGTGATGTCGCGCAGCTCGCCGACCAAGCGGTCGCTGAACGAGAACGGCGGAATGCAGGTGGCCGAGTCGCCCGAGTGGATGCCAGCTTCCTCAATATGCTCGAGTACGCCGCCCACATACACCTGCTCGCCGTCGCACAGCGCGTCAACGTCGCATTCAATGGCGCCCTCGAGGAAGCGGTCCAAATACACCGGATGATCAGGAGAGATGCGCGTTGCCTCGGCCATGAAGGTGCGCAGGTGAGACGGGTCGTAGGCGATTTCCATGCCGCGGCCGCCGAGCACGTAGCTTGGACGAACGAGCAGCGGGAACCCAATGCGATTGGCGACGCGTTCGGCTTCCTCGAAGCCTGTGGCCATGCCTGCGGCGGGGTACGTAATATCGAGCTCGTCGAGCACCGCGCTGAAGCGTTCGCGGTCTTCGGCCAGGTCAATCGCCTCGGGGCTCGTGCCCATAATAGTCACGCCCGATTCCTGGAGCGCATGCGCGAGCTTCAGCGGCGTTTGGCCGCCGAGCGTCACCACAACGCCGTCGGGCTGCTCAGCATCGACGATGTCCATGACATCTTCGTAAGTAAGCGGCTCGAAATACAGGCGGTCGCTCGTGTCGTAGTCGGTGGACACGGTTTCGGGGTTGCAGTTCACCATGATGGTTTCGTAGCCGGCCTCGTGCAGCGCGTAGCTCGCATGCACGCAGCAGTAGTCGAACTCAATGCCCTGGCCAATGCGGTTGGGACCTGCACCCAAAATCATGGCTTTAGGCTTGTCGACGGGCACGATTTCAGAATCGCCGAAGCTCGGCGCCGCGCCCGAAGCCGCAACATGGGGCGTTTCGTAGGTCTTGTAGTGGTATTCGGTTTTGCCCGCGAATTCGGCCGCGCACGTGTCGACGGTCTTGAACGTAGGCACGACGCCCAGGCCCTTGCGATAGGCACGCACAATAACTTCCTTCGTGCCCGTGAGGTGGGCGATTTGAGCATCGGAAAAACCGCATTGTTTCGCGATGCGCATAGCCGGCGCGTCGAGGTCTTCCAGGCGCAGACCTTCGAGCTGGTTTTGCACAGCGGCCATATCGGCGATGCGATGCAGGAACCACGGGTCGATGCCGCACGCCTCGTGCACCGCGTCAACGGTCCAACCGCGACGCAGAGCCTCGGCCACATAGAAGATGCGGTCTTCCGTGGGGCGTGCCACGCATTCATCGAAACGCTCTTCATCGAAAGCGTCTTTGCCATCGGCGCCCAGACCCGCGCGGCCGTTTTCCAGCGAGCGCATCGCCTTGCCGAACGCTTCCTCAAACGTGCGGCCGATGCTCATGATTTCGCCCACGGCCTTCATACGCGTGGACAGCGTGGTGTCGGTACCCTTGAATTTCTCGAATGCGAAACGCGGCACTTTCACCACGCAATAGTCGATAGAGGGCTCGAAGCATGCTGGCGTGACGCGTGTGATGTCGTTCGTGATTTCATCGAGCGTGTAGCCCACGGCCAGGCGCGCAGCAGCTTTCGCGATGGGGAAACCGGTCGCCTTCGACGCGAGCGCCGATGAGCGGCTCACGCGCGGGTTCATTTCGATGACGATCAGGCGGCCGTTTTTCGGGTTGAGCGCGAACTGCACGTTCGAGCCGCCCGTTTCGACGCCGATTTTCTCCAGAATCGCGAGCGAGGCCACGCGCATGCGCTGGTATTCCACATCGGAAAGCGTTTGTGCAGGCGCCACCGTAATAGAGTCGCCGGTATGCACGCCCATGGCGTCAACGTTTTCGATGGAGCACACGATGATGCCGTTGCCGGCCTTATCGCGCATGACTTCCATCTCGTATTCTTTCCAGCCGATGATGCTTTCTTCCACAAGCACCTCGCCGGCGGGAGAAAGCTCCAGACCTTGCGCCACAATCTCGCGCAGCTCCTCGGGATAGGTGGTGTACATGTTTTCCACGCACAGGGTAACGCCGCAGGCCTTGGCGTATTCGTTAAAGGGGGTCAGCAGCGCCACCGTGCGGTCAATCAGCGTGTGCTTTTCGGCGTCGCGCTGGGGGTGGATGACGGCGTATTTCGCGCCGATATAGGCCGAGGCGTCGATGGCGCGGTAGGTCATCTGATCGCAGAAGGCCAGGCGCTCCTTGTCGTCCATCTCATAGTTATAGAAGGGCAGGTGGGTGTGGGAGACCACCAGATTATTGCGGCGGATGGCGGCCAGCACGGTATCCAGATTTTGCTGCCAGTCGCCGTCCAGGATGGGCTCGTGCTTTTCAGGCTCGTCATAGATGGTGGCGGCAAAGTTTACGTCCACTGCCTCAAAACCCATGCGGCCAAAGAAATCCATGGCCTCGGCCATGGGCACGCGCAGATCGTTGGGACGGGCGCTGTAAAGACCGGAATTGGTGGAAATCAGCATCAGAATGCCTCCTTCAGTGTGAAACGGACAATTTAGACCGCTCCAATTTCCGAGAAAACAGAAACTGCGCCGATTGAGATTCATCACTTTCGCGCAGTCTGCCGTTTCTCGATATTGTTATCTTAGCGCAAAGAAAAAGGGATGTCAAGCAAAACTAAGCGTGAATCGCGTGCACGTTGATTTCAAATTCCGCGTCGTCCAGCGGCTCGCCAAATACGTCGCAGCCCGCGTAGGCAAAGCGGCGAATGTGCACGGTATCGCGGTCAATGGGGTGCAGCTGCAGCGCGCCGCGGCGCAGGATGGGGCGGGACGCGCGCAGCGCCAGCGCCTCACGGGTGATGGTCATGACCTGCGCATCCTCGCGTCCCCAGGGATAGGGGAAGCGGCAGAAGGGATCGGCCGCGCCCTCCATGCCTGCCTCGTCGCCGTAATAGACGCTGGGCATGCCGGGCAGGGCGGCGTAAAGCTTCCACATTTCGGCCAGACGGCGGATGGCCAGCGCGCGCTGCGCATCGCTCAGGCGGCAGCCCCCGCGCTCCAGCGGATCCACCTGCTCCCAGGTTTCGCCGGCCAGCACGTTCAGCAGGCGCGCACGGTCATGACTGCCCATCAGGTTCATCAGCGAATAGAAGAAGGGCAGGGGATAGTTTTCCCGCAGGCTTTCTACCATGCGGCAGAAGGCATAGGCGTCCAGCGTGCCGGTGACAAAGCCGATGGCGGCTTTGCGCAGGGGATAATTCATCACGCTGTCCAGCGTATCGCCCAGGCAGTAACAGCGCTGCGCGCCGTAGGATACCTTGTTGCTTGCGTCCTCCCATACCTCGCCCAGCAGCGCCGCCTGCGCATCCTGCGTGCGGACGGCGGTGCGCAGATCGCGCAGGAAGCGCATGGGCAGCTCGTCCGCCACATCCAGCCGCCAGCCGGCTGTGCCCGCGC
>OLSN01002221.1_pt1 | contig 14653 bp, 10 predicted proteins | sample 1672411 | NCBI WGS metagenome assembly OLSN01 (sample SAMEA3136683, study PRJEB25190) | human gut metagenome | biome: human gut; feature: human-associated habitat; material: faeces | place: Austria | collected 2013 | reverse complement strand
GAGCCTGAGCAACGGACAGCCCTGCGCGGGCAAGCAGCGTTAAAGAAGATGCCGAAGAACAACAAGAGCAAACTACTGATGCAAATCTATTTTGACTTAGGAGCGATATACAAAAAGCAGAATCTATATAATAAAGCCATGGATATGTACCGGGAATGCTATGCAGTGACCAAGGCCTTAGATGATTCTTCGCTCCTATTCTTTCCATGTCGGGAATTGGCACAGACACATTTATTAAAACATAAGAGCGACAGCGCTCTTTCTTATTACCAACAGGCATTGACCATCAGCCAAAAGTTTCAAAACAATTATTGGGAGGCCAACATACTCAATGACATCAGCAAAGTCTATTTACACGAAGGAGACACGCTGAAAGCCAACAACACCATAGACTTTGCCATAAGGAAAGACAGTTCTGCCACTAATATCAGTTTGAAAGGACAATTATTATATTATGGCAATCAGATGGATTCTGCCAGATTCTATTTGAAAAAAAGCTGCCTATCCGGCAACCTATACAGCAAAACTACCGGCTACCTCTATTTATATAAAGTAGAAAAGAAGGCCGGCAATCATTCGGCAGCCTATGCATACAATGATTCTTTCAACATATATCGTGACTCCATCATCAAGATACAGCAACATCAAAAGATTGAAGAGCTAAGCACACAATATGCTTTGGCCATACAGAGAAAGGAAATAGAGGCCGAAAACAGGAATATATATTATGTCATTACAATTTGCCTGATTGTGCTTTTGCTAGGTGCTTTTGCCGTTTGCCAATATTTAAAGAAGAGAAAAAAAGATAAAGAGCTCAAGCAAGAAAAGCTGAACTCGTTGGACCAAACACAGACCATCAGCACCTTTCTAAAAGAAAAAGTAGGCGAAGAAATCCAATTGCCCGAAACGGCAACAAAGTTCAAACAAGATATTCTCCGAAATGGCATCCGGGCATTCCGGGCATCCCAGTGGGGAAAGAATTTGGAAACAGTTGAAAAAACAATTGTACCCGGCAACTATATAAAACTGTCAGAACAGGAATCACTTTACAAGGAACTGAAATTACACTTCAATGACTTCATTGCCTGTCTCAATCAGATATACCCGGACATGTCCAAAGAAGATATCTATTTCTGTATCCTGTCTGCGCTGAAATACAAGAGCCGGACCATTGTGTACTGTATGAAAACTCCTGCAGGAGCCTTACGAACCCGCAAAAGCAGATTAAAGAAAAATATGGCGGAAGAAACCTTCCGAATCATCTTCAACAAATAAAAAGTCCCCATTTCATCGAGAAAGCTATAATTACAGCATATCAACTTGTAACGCTTTTCTCTTTTTATGTAACGGTTTCAGAGCACCAACCTATTGATTTTATTCGTATGTTTGCTATCAGGAAAAACATATAAATCAATACAATATGAAAAAGAGCTTATTATTCATTCTCTTCTGCTGCATGGGGTTTGTCGCTAAGGCACAAACCATTGAAGAAATAAAAATCCTAGACGCAAATGAGATTGTTCCCGTATGCATCTTTGATGCTCCGACAGCCTATCAAAATGGGACCACTATCAATATCCGATTAGGAGAAACAGCAACCTCCACTGTGACCGTCATTAATAAAGAGACGGGTGAGCCGGCCTATTCCATGATATATGCCGGCACTGACAACATCCTATTTGATTTAAAGGGTAAAGCGAAAGGGACGTACACTCTATTGATAAATATAGAAGGTATGAAATACACAGGAGAATTCACACTGTAACGAGTGTGTAATAAAGATATTGTTTGCAAACAAAAAGCCAAGCGATAAGGGCTGAGCATATCGCAAAGAATCAATTATACTAATACTTAGTATCATGAAAACACTTAAAGACCTTGAAAGTTTCCGCCTAGGAAAAGGACAGATGAATGCTGTGACCGGCGGATACAACTGTTATGCCACTTGGGAAGAAGGGGATGAACAGGTAATGATTGTTAAAGACGAGAAAGGTGATCCAAATGAAGCACAGAAAGTGCTGCAGAAGTCATATGCAGGTACTTCAGCAATTATAAAGTGCTACTAATCCCCTCGTTACCTGACTTGGGCAGAAAGTGAGATTATTTCATAATTCCGACCTTCCGCTCTTATACCAAGAGTTTACCCCAAAAGCCAGGAGGCACAAAGCTTTTATGGAGATGCAGCTGTAATAACATACAGCCAATCTTCCATACCAACAATCAGGAGCATTGCTATTATAACCAATGCTCCTGATTAAAACTTAATATAATAATTACTGCCATGAGACACACTTTATTTCTGATACTTATCTGGATGCCATTACTTATCTGCGCCACAGACAAGAATGTAAATATAACCATCAAACTATCTACTGAACTATCCCAAACAGAGCAATGGATTTATGCGAGCGGATATGTCGGAGCAAATGAATATGCCATTCTAGACTCTGTAAAAGTGAATAAGGGCGATACGCAGACAAAATTGTCTTTTGACATTTACGAAGGGATGAGTATATATATCTTATGCGCAGAGAAAGGACCCGTCAATCTCTTTTTCCATATAGAGCCTAATACAAACTGTGAAATTGAAATTGATGAAAACATGGACGGAAGATATCCACGTCCCATGAAAGGGAATGATATGCAAAATGAACTTCTTGCATTTGATAATAAAATCCTATATATAGGAAAAAAGAGCGAAGACCAATCCCTACCCGAAGACAGCATACGATATTATAAAGCCAAACTAACAGAGGCCTATATAAAAGAGATTCACAAGACTCAATATCCTACATTGGCATGGGTATATATTTTATGGCTGCCGGGATATGCCGAAGAACGAAGTGAAGAGGAGCCTTTCAGGTCAGTGATTCAATATGCACAACAAAAGTTTCCTAATAATGGCCTTATAAAACGCCTCTCCATAACAAGTCCAGAACCGGCAACCGCAAAAAGCAAAGCCGCATCTGAACGAATCAGAGCTCTGATAAAGAAAAGATATTATGTAGAGCCGAAAGACACAACCATGGGAGCAAAGCTGCAACTCGCATTCCCGCATATCTCAAAAAAGAAAATAAACACCGACTCCATTGCAGAAGAATATGTACTGGTAGACTTTTGGGCAAGCTGGTGTGTGCCGTGCCGCAAGGAAACACCTTTCCTGAAAATGGCAAAAGAAAGATATAAGGACAAACTGGCTGTATATGCAGTGACAATAGATGCCGATACACTCAAATGGGAAAAAGCCATAGAGGAGGACAGCACCCGATACTTCATCCATGTGAGAGGGGTGAATGACAGGAATGTGCCCGACAAGCAGGTCAGGGCTTTAAAGATTAAATCTATTCCACGGAACTTCTTGTTGGACAAAGAGAGACGCATCATTGCAAAAGATTTAAGAGGAGAGGAACTGCTGAATGCTTTGGAACAACTGATAAAATAACATGGCGGATATAGACTACACAATGAGCATACTGCATCGATATTTGAAAGAATTGTCGATAAAAGTAAGCTATGGACGCATCAGGAAGCTGCTTGCTACCCCGATGGGATGCTCCGTCAGGGGAATAAGTGATGCACTTGACAGCCTGCATATTACACACGAAGTATATCAACTGCCGGCCACTTATTTAAGCAAGATAGAAGCGCCTTTCCTTGCATTGATGCACAACGGAAGATATTGCCTTGTAAAAAGCATACAAGAAGAAAAAACAATCTTACTATCCGACAAGGGGAAAGAAGAAAACCTCCCGACAAAACAGTTCATCGCTGCATGGAAAGGAGTCGTCCTGATAATAGACGAAACGCAGGCATCTTATCACGAACCGTATTATCAATTAAAACAAATATTGTATCTTGCGAAGAAATATAGATGCCTGTCGACCATCGGATTAGCAGGTATTATCTATCTGCTGGCCAGCCCCCGGCAAACAGGAGACCTACTTTTCAACACACTGACATGGATAGGCCTTGCCGTGTCCATCCTCATCATTTACAAAGAATCCTACAACAAAGACTTCTTGCAGCGTTTCTGCAAAATAGGCAATATCGTGGACTGTAACGAGATATTGCACTCCAAAGCCGCCAGCATCAATGGAATCATCACATTGGGAGAAATGGCCTTATTATATTACTCAACATTGTTCCTTTCTACGGCATTCCATATCCCCCTCTATTACAGCATCTGGACTTGGGCCACCTGCATTTCCATTGCATTCACCTTGTGGTCCGTCGGTTATCAGGTGATAATAGCTCGCAAACTGTGCATGTTCTGCCTGTCCATCGATATCATAATATGGTTACAGGCTCTTGTCCTGTTCTCCACTGATATGGCTGCCTGGCATTTAAACATATCATCCATCTTTGCTTTTATATTAATAGGCACACTTTGCTGCACCGCATGGTATGCGCTGAAAGAACTGCTGGACTCGGTGCGGGAAGTAGCAAAGTTGAAAGACAAAAGAGTACTTTTGCTGTCATATCCCACCCTTTTCGATACACTGCTGCAAATGGGGCATGCAGTTCCCAACGCGGAAAAGGACATGACAATTCAAAGAGAAGCACAAGGCGGCAAGCTCATACAAATTATTATAAACCCACATTGCAAACATTGTGCAAACGAGCATCAAGAATGGATGAAACCGGAAAATGCATCCATAAGGATTCTTTTCTCAATTGCTCCGCAAGATACCGTAGGCAAAGACATCGCACTGGCAATCATAACCTGCTATCTTGAACACGGATTCCAAAAGGCCATGCACCTACTGAACGAATGGTTTGAAAAGCAAAACAGTAAGTTTATAGCATACTACAAACCTATAAGACAGGCCGAACAAATGTTGGAAGCACAACAAGCTTATTGCCAACAGATTCACTTGAAACACACGCCTTTTATCACAGTCAATGAGAGGGAGATGCCTCAAGTGTACGACATAGAAGATGTACAGTATGTGTAATAAAGATATTGTCGGCAAGCATACAATAAATACAATATTATGAAGCTTAAACTTTTCTCTCTCCTCGCTTTGTGTATGTCACTATTCACAAACTTGCATGCCCAACCACCGGATACCTACGGTCACGATATTCCTGTACAAAGGAACAACAACCGACTATAAAATTGCGCAGATTGATTCCTTTGCTTTTGTCCGTTGCAACTTCGCATTGGAAGGAGGAAGTAATCCCCCTGTTCCCAAATGATTCGCCGAGCATCCATATAGATAATGATTCGTAAATAACGTTTGGAGGGACCAATCAGGCCGGACTGCAATATATACATGATAATTTCTCCGGCATTCCACTGTTTGAGCAATATACCCTGCCGATAAATAGAAAGTTTCGGGAATATATAAGCCAAGAAAAGACATTGGAATCTGTTATTGCGGAAATCAACAATACCCTCATTGAGCCACACATCAAGAGTCTGGACAGTATTGCCATAAGATACCATATCGACAGCATATTCAACAAAACGACGGCAATCAATCCCGAACTAATCAAATTCTCTTTAGCCGGCCCTTACATACACACATATATTCGCTATCATGGCGACAAAAAGAAAATGGAGACGCACGACAAAGCGATCTTCGGCCCATACATCGATAATTTTTGTGCCCCCGAAAGCCTGCAACCTTACCTGCTGGGGAGTGCAGCCATCTGTCAAATCGTATTCAACACCGGAGAAATGAATATCTATAAAGTAAAAGATTATTTAAACGAGAAAAATGCGTTGGAGAATACATTTTAAGTTCTTCGTCACTTTTGGCCGGTTTATGTTCTAATGCCCCAGACACACCTTCAAAAAGACGAGGACATCTTCTAAAAAGAGCAAGAGCTTTCTCAAAAAAATAACGACCTTTTAAAAAAAGAAAAGGAGCTTTTTTAAAAAGACAACGAACTTTTTTAAAAACATCTTGATCTTTTTGCCGCTAACGAAATTTTGTCAACCGTTATATTTCGTGGAAATACAAACCCTTTAAACATCCTTTTATGAGGTAAACACCAGAAACGCTCTACTTTATATTCATTCGGAACAGCCTGACACAATGACATATATACGTATAGGCTCATGCGTACGTACGTGTAGCCTGATGCGTACGTACCTGTGGCCCGATGCGTACGTACGTGTAGCCCGATGCGTACGTACACATTTTGAGGTTTTCAAAAATGCCGGCATGATTTTCATGTGGGGGCAAAAGGATCATCCCCTCATTAGGCCGGTCATACCTTCTTTTCCCTTCATCCTTACATTTTAACCAAAACATTCAGATAATCAATCTATTAAAAATGACAGGACATCCCCTCATCCTCGTTTCAGCTGTACTCTTCAACTCCCTTCAAAATCTACCTTCAGCATTTGTCTCACAGGAAGAAGTTTTACGAATGAAAGGAGGCTGAAAGGGTGGTGACAAGATGCCCATTCACTACCGGATCCCCCATCAACAGGGCGTTTCAACCGCTAATGAAAGGAGAAAAGAAAAAGCGGATTTCCGCTTGTAGCACAAAAAAAACAGTTGTTTTTTTGTGGATTCACTCATTATATGATAAGGCATTGTAGCCAGTTCGAATATTAGCTTGGTGTGACTGCCACATATCAACGGTAAAACCGGAAAGAATAAACAATAAAATCAAAACGATGAAAAGGAAAGTTACGGATATCCCGAAATCCCCGGACATCCCAACCAAAAATACAGAAAGAAATAGCCTCATATTCCATTTACTTCACTAAAAATCATTACCTTTGCACCTTACTATCAGAAATAACAAAAAGCACATACATAATATGGAAAAGAAATTCAAAAGAACCACCGTCACCTCGGCACTGCCTTATGCCAACGGTCCGGTGCACATTGGCCATTTGGCAGGTGTATATATTCCTGCAGATATCTATGTACGCTATCTTCGCCTGAAAAAAGAAGACGTACTGTTCATCGGAGGTTCAGATGAACATGGGGTGCCCATCACCATCCGTGCCAAAAAAGAAGGAATTACCCCTCAGGATGTGGTCGACCGCTATCATACACTGATTAAAGACTCTTTTAAAGAATTCGGAATTTCTTTCGATGTTTACTCCCGTACTTCATCAAAGACACATCACGAACTGGCTTCCGAGTTTTTCAAAACGCTGTATGACAAAGGAGAATTCATCGAAAAGACATCTGAACAATATTATGATGAAGAGGCTCACCAGTTTCTGGCCGACCGATATATCACAGGTGAATGTCCCCATTGTCACGCAGAAGGTGCATACGGTGACCAATGCGAAAAGTGTGGTACTTCATTATCACCTACCGATTTGATTAATCCGAAAAGTGCCATCAGTGGCAGTAAGCCCGTGATGCGTGAAACCAAACATTGGTATTTGCCGTTGGACAAGCACGAAGGCTGGTTGCGCAAATGGATTCTGGAAGACCACAAAGAATGGCGTCCCAACGTGTACGGACAGTGCAAGAGCTGGCTGGACATGGGCTTGCAGCCGCGTGCCGTAAGCCGTGACCTGGATTGGGGTATCCCCGTTCCCGTGGAAGGAGCGGAAGGGAAAGTGCTTTATGTATGGTTTGACGCTCCTATCGGGTACATTTCAAATACCAAAGAATTACTGCCCGACAGTTGGGAAACATGGTGGAAAGACCCCGAAACACGTCTGATTCATTTCATCGGAAAAGACAATATCGTGTTCCATTGCATCGTATTTCCGGCTATGCTGAAAGCGGAAGGCAGTTACATTTTGCCCGATAATGTGCCAAGCAACGAATTCCTGAACTTGGAAGGAGATAAGATTTCCACATCCCGCAATTGGGCTGTATGGCTGCACGAATATTTACAGGACTTCCCCGGAAAGCAGGATGTGCTTCGCTATGTACTGACTGCCAATGCTCCCGAAACGAAGGACAATGACTTCACATGGAAAGACTTTCAGGCACGCAACAACAATGAGTTGGTAGCCGTGTACGGCAACTTTGTGAACCGTGCTTTGGTGCTGACTCAGAAATACTTTAACGGATGCGTTCCCGCCTGCGGAGAGTTGACAGAATATGACAAGGATACACTGAAGGAATTTGCAGATGTAAAAGCAGAAGTAGAAAAACTGCTGAATGTCTTCAAGTTCCGCGATGCTCAGAAAGAAGCAATGAATCTGGCACGTATCGGTAACAAATATCTGGCAGACACCGAACCGTGGAAACTTGCCAAGACCGATATGCCGCGCGTGGCCACTATCCTGAATATAGCATTGCAACTGGTAGCTAATCTGGCCATTGCATTCGAACCGTTCCTGCCGTTCAGCAGCGAAAAACTTCGTAAGATGTTGAATATGGATACCTTTGAATGGGAGCAGTTGGGACGTACCGACCTGTTGGCAGAAGGTCATCAACTGAATAAGGCTGAATTGCTGTTCGAGAAGATAGAAGACGAAACAATCCAGGCACAGGTAGACAAATTGTTGGCTACTAAAAAAGAGAATGAGGCTGCAAGCTATAAGGCTAATCCTATCAAACCGACTATTTCTTTTGAAGAGTTCGAGAAGTTGGATATCCGTGTAGGAACCGTACTGGAATGTGAAACAGTTCCCAAGATGAAGAAACTGCTGAAGTTCAAGATTGCCGACGGACTGGAGAACCGTACCATTGTCAGCGGTATCGCCCAGCACTACACCCCGGAAGAACTGGTAGGAAAACAAGTGTTGTTCATAGCAAACCTGACTCCCCGCCAATTCAAAAACGGCTTGGTAAGCGAAGGCATGATTCTAAGCGCCGAGAACTTTGACGGTTCACTGGCCGTTACCTCTCTATTAAAAGAGGTAAAACCGGGAAGTGAAGTTAAATAATCATTATAAGAAGAGATACTCTTCGTGAGGGTGTGTCAAAATGATAGGCTGATTACTTTTGGCACATCCTCATTGGTTTTCATCAGCATTGTCTTCAGACAAAGAAGCTGAAGAAGCATACCATAGGCAAAACGATAAGAACAGATTATGACAGAGCAATCTTTGAAAGACAAGACCGCAAAAGGACTTTTTTGGGGAGGACTGAGCAACGGCATGCAGCAGTTGCTCAATCTTATTTTCGGGATTGCATTAGCCCGTATCCTTGATGCCGAAGACTATGGTATGATAGGGATGCTCAGCATATTCTCACTGATTGCTTCCACCCTGCAGGAAAGCGGATTTACCGCCGCACTTGCCAATAAGAAAAATATCAGCCATGAAGACTACAATGCAGTCTTTTGGTTCAGTTTGTTTACAAGTGGGCTGCTTTACATATTATTATTTTTCTTATCCCCATACATTGCAGAGTTTTACCATACTCCGGCATTGATACCATTGGCACGGTATACTTTCCTTGGCTTTTTTATAGCCAGTCTCGGCATAGCACACAATGCCTATTTATTCCGTAATCTTAAAGTAAAACAGAAAGCTTTTATCCAACTGACCGGTCTGATACTGTCAAACATAACAGGAGTCACATTGGCTCTTTGCGGAATGGCATATTGGGGAATAGCAACACAAGGGTTGGTGTACGTGACCAGCAATACCATTCTGTTTTGGCGCTATTCCGGCTGGAAACCAACGCTACATATTTCTTTCAAGCCACTGAAAAGCATGATCAACTTCAGTTGTAAGATATTAATAACCAATATATTCTCGAATATAAACAACAACATGCTGACTGTCATATTAGGTCGTTTTTACAGTCAAGAGGAAGTGGGGTATTTCAATCAAGCCAATAAATGGACATCCATGGGATATTCTACCATACTAGGTACGATAAACGGAATAGCCCAACCTGTATTGCGCAATGTGTCGGAAGATACAGAACGCCAATGCCGCGTGTTTCGCAAGATGCTCCGCTTTACAGCTTTTATATCATTCCCCGCTTTGTTCGGTCTTTCACTCATCGCTCCCGAACTCATCACAATAACCATTACAGACAAATGGAACGAAAGTGCAATCATCATGCAGATTCTTTGTATCGGAAGTGCTTTTCTTCCCATTCAGAATCTTTATTCCAACCTTGTAATCAGTAAGGGAAAATCGGATATCTTCATGTGGAATACCATTTTCCTGGGAATCATACAAATTGCAACTGCCCTGCTATGCTACCCTTATGGCATCCGAACGATGATTTTTGCCTATATCAGCATCAATATCAGTTGGCTGTTCGTGTGGCATTACTTTATATGGAAAGAGATACACCTCACTTTATGGGATGCACTAAAAGATGTCGTTCCTTTCGGAGTTATTGCAGTAAGCTGCATGGGTGCTGCCTACTTTCTCACCCGATCTATCGATAACCTCTATCTAATCTTAACAGCCAAAATTGCCATTGCAGCCGGACTATACATTATAATCATGCAATTGAGCAAGTCTGCAACTTTTAAAGAAGTCATAAACTATCTGTCAAAAAAGAAATAATATTTGACTTTCTGATAAAATCTCCTTTACTTTGTAGCAAAATAGCATTTCAACAAAGAAAAGATATGGAAACAATACCTATATTCTTTACATTCGACCGTTATTATGTACTTGCAGCCTGTGTTGCTTTCCATTCTTTGTTGACTAATGCCGCACCCGAATATCAGTATCAGCTCTACGTAGTACATACCGACCTCCAGCCACATCATATACAACGAATAAAAAAAGTTGTCTCTCACTTCCATAATGCCAATATACAGTTTAAAAATGCTTCCCATTATGACACGGCATGGGATAAATTGCGTAATAAGTCGCATTTTTCAAAAGAGATATTCTATAAACTGACAGCTGCGGAAATGTTTCCTCAGTATGAGCGAATTCTCTTTTCTGATGTAGATGTACTCTTTACAGCCGATATATCTTCTTCCTTCTTTCTTTATCCGAATGAGAAATTTTATTATGCCGGCACACGTCCTATTCAGGAAAATACAAACTTGCCGCGTTATGCTAAAGAATTTACACAGGAAGAAATCCGGTTGATATCTGATTATGAAATATCGGCCGGCTATATGCTTATAAACCTGAAATGCATACGTGAGAACAACAAGCAAATAGAACTGACACAGTTTTTCCATAACAATTTAAACCGCCTGATACTGCCTGAACAAGACTGCATTGCATTATGCTGTGCTCCATATCTTCGTTTCATGCCTTACAAATATGTAGTTTGTGCGTTTCAATTCCATGAAGACCCGCAAAGGGTGAAATTCAACCCCAATAATGCCTCCTTTCAAGACAAACAAGTTGCCATAAAAGCTTACAACGAGATGCGTGAACAAGTGGTACAATTGCATTACCCGGGAAGAGAAAAGCCATGGAACTCACCTTTCGTATACAAATACAAAGAATGGCTGACCGGTTGTCACCAAGCCAACCAACTTGGTTACTATCTGCTCATGCAGCCCTTATTCTTTACACAAAGACTGAAAAAATACAGCTTATCCCGCTTTATCAGAAAAATAAAAAAGAAATACCATGGTTAATATTCTGCATCGTATTCCGCTCATACGCCATTATGCACGGAAATGGGAGTTTGCCTGTTTTCAGAAAAAATGGCGAAAGCAAAACCGCCATAATCGCACTGTTGCCATGAACCGTTTTCCCATAAAATCTGTGCAAGTAGGAAAAGACACGTATGGCGAACTGCATATTTTAAGTTATTTGCCCGAAACAGAATTCCTGCAAATAGGAAATTATGTGTCCATTGCTCCCGATGTTCACTTCATTTTGAGTGGAAACCATCAGACAGAAACGCTTTTCACTTACCCTATTCAATCATTGTTAACCAATGGACACTGTCCGAAAGACAGTGTGAGCAAAGGGGCCGTTATAATAGAAGATGAAGTTTGGATTGGTTATGGCGCCCTCATCTTATCGGGAGTAACCATCGGGAAAGGAAGCATTATAGCCGCCGGTTCAGTAGTCACCCGTGATGTGCCTCCTTATGCCATTGTAGGAGGAAATCCGGCCAGAATAATCCGCTATCGTTTACCCCGGGAAGTGATAGAGCTTGTAAAAGATACATATCTGAAAGATATTTCACACGATATATTAAAAAAGAACTTGAAACAACTGTATACTCCTCTGCACACTCCGGCCGAGGCGAGTCAACTGATAGAACTAATTAAAAATGGAAAAGAATAAATATAAAGTACGGGTCATTGCATTTTACCTGCCACAGTTCCATCCTACCCCCGAGAACGATAAATGGTGGGGGAAAGGATTTACGGAATGGACCAATGTGGGCAAAGCCAAACCTTTGTTTAAAGGGCATTACCAACCCAAGGTTCCGGCCGACTTAGGATATTATGATTTGAGAGTTCCCGAAACCCGCCGTGAGCAAGCAGAATTAGCACGTCAATATGGAATAGAAGGCTTCTGCTATTGGCATTACTGGTTCGGTAACGGCAGACAATTATTACAACGTCCGTTTCAAGAAGTTTTGGCTTCGGGAGAGCCTGATTTCCCCTTTTGCCTGGCATGGGCCAACCATAGCTGGGAAGATAAACAGTTTAACAAAGAGGGAGGGAACAAAATGTTAATGGAGCAATTATATCCGGGTGACGAAGATTATATCGCCCATTTCAATGCTGTTCTCCCGGCATTCAAAGATCCGCGCTATATCCGTGTAAACGGTGAGCCACTGTTTATGATTTATGCTCCCATGAAAGTGCCTGATATAGCACATTTTATCGAACTTTGGCAAAAACTGGCCGAGCCTCATGGTTTCCGCATTCATTTTGTGGGGCATACCAGTAAAACAGAGGAATTGCCTTTATTCCGCCAATGGGGGTTTAACGCCACCAATCTGGTACGTCTGTTTGATGTGTTCCAAAAGAACTATAGCCTCTTAGGACGTATCAAAACCAAATTCCAGCGCATCACCTTCCATCAGGGACAAAGAATAGACTATGAAAGAGCTGCCCGATACTTTTCAGGACCGGAAGACCAAAACACAGACTGTTACCCTACACTGATTCCCAACTGGGACCATTCTCCCCGTTCGGGACGATCCGGACATATATTAATCAATTCCACGCCGAAAAAGTTTGAGGAACATGCGGAAAGAACTTTCCGTAATGTCATACACAAACCGAAGGAAGAACGCATTGTCTTTCTGAAATCTTGGAATGAATGGGCAGAAGGAAACTACATGGAACCGGATTTAAAGTTCGGAAGAGGCTATCTGGAAGCTCTATTAAAAGCTATTAACAACGTTTTTAACTGACAGAATCATGAATAAACTCAAAATAGCATTAGTTAAGCAAGAGGTCTATCAAGATCTGTACGTTTGCCCTGTTACAGAAAAAGATCCGGGTCAAATTTTGTTCTCATCTATGGGACGTGTAGGTCCCATAGCACTAATGAGCGACCTGAATGCGGATTTCTATATTGTAAAAGAAGAGTCCAATAAAGAAACTCGGATTTATCAGAAAGTCATCCCACATATAGCTCCTTATTTGCATTTGCTTAAAACCGAAACGCTGGATAAAATACCCGGGCAAGAATTTAAAAGTCCGGGAAGTCCGTACCCGAACGGGAAATATGCTGTCAGCTGCTATACTATAGACTGGGGACAATACGATATTGTTATTTCCATCAATATAAGTCTTCCCACACAATTGATATTGAAATATCCACAAACGCTTTTCGCTTATATGATAGGCGAGGCTAATATGGCTACCGGAAAAGCCAGGTTTGGATACGATGCCACTCTCAACCAAATGGCAAGGGGCAGAATATCGCATAAATGTGGCGCTATAGATTTTCCCTATACCTTTGTTGCAAAAGATACTTTAGAGAAAATTATGCAACAATACTTAGGCAGACCTTCTGCAAGAAAAGGTATCTTTATGGAAATCAATTCCACCACGGAAAGGCCGGTCACCCGGGTACCCGACCATTTCAAGCCCTTGGAGACCACAGGAGAGCCCATCATCCTTCACCAACAACGGATTGGTGACAACCTGACAAATATTTATGATGCGAAATATTTCATCAAATGGGGAGGGCGATCCATCAGAGGTAATTCCGTAGCCGAAGCCATCTCCCTCGGCGCATTGGCTATCATGAACCGGAATGAAGTAATACACAAGGAACTTATCATCGACGAATGCCACGTAACCACTATGGAAAGTCTGTTAAATCTCATCAACCGTTTGAATCAGGCTCCCGAACTCTACGAAAAGCTAAAAGCCAAACAGCAAGCCGTACTGCAAGACTTGTTTTTCGACAAACCATTGCTTTCGTTAGAAAACTGCCTTCGAGAGAAAAGGAATACCGGAACACTGCTACGGTACACATGGTGGCACAAATTATCCGACCGCCTTTGTTTCCTGCCTCCCAAGTTGCCATGGTAGGCAACAACAAACGACAGTCCGCCACTTTACCACAAAAACGAAGGCTCACGATCGGTAAAAATCCGGCCTCCGCACGGCATGAAATCGAAAATAAAACCTTATCTTTGTTTTCAGACTAACACAGGAGGATTAAGTCATGGACACAGCACCGATATTATTATTCGTCTACAACCGCCCCGCACACACCCGGCAAGCCTTAGAGGCCTTGTCGCGCAACACGTTGGCCGCTGCCAGCGACGTGTTCGTCTACTCCGATGCCGCACGTTCGGAAGCCGACTGCGCAGCCGTGGAAGAAGTGAGGCACATCGTAAAGGAGGCCAAA
>OLSN01002216.1_pt1 | contig 14670 bp, 10 predicted proteins | sample 1672411 | NCBI WGS metagenome assembly OLSN01 (sample SAMEA3136683, study PRJEB25190) | human gut metagenome | biome: human gut; feature: human-associated habitat; material: faeces | place: Austria | collected 2013 | reverse complement strand
TCCCAGCAGCGGTAACGCTGTACACCGTTTCCGGTGTTAAAGTCTTTGATATCGTAGCACTGGCAGGTCGGGCAGGAGAACGTACAGGTTCCGCAGCCTAAGCAGGCATCGGAAAGTTCTTTCCACTTCGGATCGTCAAAACGTTCTTTTGTCTTGCCAACGCCCCATCCCTCGAGGGAAAGGTTGCTGTTTGGCATCTTGTCGATCAGAGTACGGATTGCTTCTTTCTCAGCCTCTACTTCTTTGGTAAGATCCTGCTCGGTCAGGTAAGCTTTTACAAGCTCGGTCAGTTTCTGGCCTTTTTCGGTTTTTGCTTCCCATGCATAACCGTCAGCTACCTGCCACATAGCAACATCTGCTGCCGGTTCTGCAGCATCGATGCCGAAGGTTTTACAGAAGCAGCTGTCTTCCGGCTCATGACAAGCCAGGGAAACAACGATGCCGTGCTCTCTTCTTGCTGCATAGTAAACGTCTGCAGGCTCGCTTAAGAAAACGCGGTCCAGAACATCGAACGCTCTGACATCGCACGGACGAACGCCGAAGATAGCAAACGGTGCGTCTTTTAATGCAGCCGGTTCAATGCTGGTTTTATTTGCCTTCTGATAGCAGGAGTAAAGAATTTCACTCTGCGGGAAAAAGGCATCTTTCGGGGATTTTACGGTTTTTAAGGTATCGAGATCCACGTCTGCGTCCTCGGTCCAGAAACCGAAATTGGTAATTCCATTGTTTTGTACCGGAAGGAAAAGATCCATCTCCTTTGCAACAGCGGCAAGGAGCTCCGGCATTTTTTCTCTGCTAATCTGATACATCCCTTAACCCCTTTCCTTAACGATACTTGGCTCTACATCTTCCTGTGTGAAGTTGGTGAGCGGTGCACGGCTGTCGGTATCGGCGCCTGCCTGATACTCTCCGTAGAACTCGTCGATATCTTTGATGAATTTACGGTTCAGCAGGTGCAGCGGAATGTGCTGCGGACATACACGGGAACACTCGCCACAGTCGGTGCAGCGTCCGGCAACGTGGAATGCACGGATAATGTGGAACATCTGCTCTTCAAATGTAGTCGTATTTGCTTTCTGTGCGGTATCGTAACGGTCATTATCGAAGACACATTTGATACAGCTGCAGGCCGGACATACGTTACGGCATGCATTACAGCGGATACAGCGGGACAGTTCGTTCTGCCAGAATGCGAAACGCTCTTCCGGAGCCATTGCCTCGAGCTTCTCAACCAGTTCAAAACGGCCTTCTTTTGCCGGTTTCTCTTCGTCGCAGTTCTCTGCCAGCTCGTCGTAGGCAACGTGTTTTCCGCCCTTGCAGGCTTTGCATCTTTCCAGGATAACATCCTCTCTTGCGAGCTCTTTGTCGCCGTAAACAGTTGCCACTTTGATGGTATCGCCGTCTTCTGTTACAGCGGTAATACCCTTGCATCCTGCTTCACGGATCTTTTCGATATCGAGTTTTCCATCGCAGCCGATGCCGACGATATAGGTTTTCTCGCGATCCACACGATGCTCTTTGATTAACTGATTAAAGCTGTAAGTATCACACGGTTTTAAGAAAACGAGTGTTTTTCCTTCTTCTTTCGATGCTTTAATCATGTATTTGCTAAGGTTTGCGCCGCAGAATCCGTCGTAGGTAAACTCGGAAAGGCTCTCGGCAGTCTCGAAGAATGCAGGCTCTGCACTGAAATCAGTGTCACCTTTTCTCCAGCCAAGAACACGGACTACGGTACCGTCAGACAGAAGCTCTTTTGCGCGGGATACTAATTTTTCTTGCATCGTAAATCCTCCAATCTGACATTCTTACCAAGGCTTGTAACCTGCTCGATGAACTCGTTCATGGTCTGGGAGAATTTCACACCTTCTGCGGCGGATACCCATTCCACACGGGTACGTCCGTTCTCAACGCCCATGTAATCCAGCATGGAGAACAGCAGGGTCATACGTCTTCTTGCATAATAGTTTCCTGTGCTGTAATGGCAGTCTCCCGGATGGCATCCGCAGAGGATGACTCCGTCAGCGCCCTTCTGGAATGCTCTTAAGATGAAGAGCGGATTGACACGGCAGGAACATGGAACACGGATGATCTTTACGTCTGCCGGATAGGAAAGACGGCTGGAACCTGCTAGGTCTGCTCCTGCGTAGGAGCACCAGTTGCAGCAGAATGCCACGATGACTGGCTTAAATTCTTTGTTTTCGTTGTTATCTATCGGCATATTGCATCTACCTCCGCGAGAATTTGTCTATTGGAGAATCCTTTCAGGTCCATAGCGCCGGACGGACATGCAACGGTACATGCACCGCATCCATGGCAAAGTGCGCCGTTAACGACTGCCACATGTCTGGTTTCACGGATTCCATGGTCGTTGACCTGACGGTCTTCGTAGGAAATTGCGCCGTATGGGCAGACTTTTTCACAGGATGCACATCCATTACAGAACAGCGGATTGGATTCTGCTGTACACGGGTTGGTGGTCAGTTTGTCTTTTGCCAGCAGTCCGACTACTTTGACAGCAGCAGCTCCTGCCTGTGCAACGGTCTCCGGGATATCTTTCGGTCCCTGGCATACGCCGGAGAGGAAGACACCTGCGGTCGGGGACTCTACCGGACGCAGTTTTGCGTGTGCCTCAGTAAAGAAATCGTTGGTATCCAGTCAGCATGGTAGCCAGTTTTCTTGCATCTTTGCTCGGCTCGATAGCAGTTGCAAGGACAACAAGGTCTGCTTCCATTTTGATCTGACGGTTGTCAAGCAGGTCGGAACCCTGTACCAGAAGACGTCCGTTCGGAGCCTCGGATACTTTTCCTACCTGGCCTTTGATGTAGTCTACATTGAACTCTTCTACCGCACGGCGATAGAACTCATCGAAGTTTTTACCCGGGGTACGAACATCAATGTAGAAGACATGTACGTTGACATCCGGATAATGGTCACGCACCAGCATAGCCTGTTTTGCGGTGTACATACAGCAGATCTTGGAGCAGTAGCTCTTTCCTCTGCAGGTCACGTCACGGGAACCGACACACTGGATAAATACGATATCCTTCGGATGCTCGCCGTTGGAAAGACGTACTACTTTACCGCCTGTCGGGCCGGCAGCATTCATCAGACGCTCCATCTCAAGGGAGGTAATTACGTCTTTGCTCTGGTTGTAATAATATTCGTCAAACTTGTCCAGACTGATGGTATCGAAACCAGTTGCCACAACAATTGCGCCGTACTCTCTGGTGATTACTTCATCTTTCTGGTCGTAGTTTACTGCACCTGCTGCACAGACTTTGGAGCAGATACCGCATTTTCCGGTTTTGAAGTGGATACAGTTTGCAGTATCAATAACCGGTACGTTCGGAACTGCCTGTGCGAACGGTGTGTAGATTGCAGTACGGTTGGACAGGCCTCTGTTGAACTCGCTCAGGTTCTTCTTGGAAGGACATTTCTCCTGACAGAGTCCGCATCCGGTACATTTGTCCATATCTACGTATCTTGCTTTCTTACGGATGTCTACTTTGAAATCACCGACGAATCCGCCAACGCTCTCTACCTCGCTGTAGGTATAGATGTTGATCTTCTCATGGGCATTTACCTCTCCCATACGAGGAGTCAGGATACAGGAAGAACAGTCGAGGGTCGGGAATGTCTTGTCAAGCTGTGACATTCTTCCGCCGATACTCGGGGTCTTCTCTACGATATCTACTTCATATCCTGCATCTGCGATATCCAGTGCAGTCTGAATACCTGCGATACCGCCTCCGATCACCAGCGCACGTTTTACAACGCGGCTCTCGCCCGGGGTAAGCGGGGTATCCAGCATAACTTTAGCAACGGCTGCACGGGCCAGAATTACGGCCTTCTCGGTAGCCTCTTCCATGTCTTTATGAATCCAGGAACACTGCTCACGAATGTTTGCAATCTCCAGCTGATACGGGTTCAGGCCCGCTTTTTCTGCTGCTTTGCGGAACGTTCCTTCATGCATACGCGGAGAGCAGGAACAGATGACAACGCCGGTCAGATGCTCATTCTGAATGGCATCGATCACTTTCTGCTGACCTGTTTCGGAACACATATACTGATAATCCTCTGCATGAACAACACCCGGCTCTTTGCTGATGACGTCAACAACTTTTTTGACATCAACCGTAGCCGCAATATTTGTACCGCAGTGGCAGACAAATACTCCTATTCTTTGCACTTTTCTCTCACCTTTCTGTGGATGGGTTGTTTTTTACTTTCTATATTTACGGAATGCACTCATCAGAAGCTGCTGCGGAGTCTCATCATCCAGAAGAGCCGGAATTTCATCCGGAGAAAGATAATTCTCTCCTCTCTGACGGATCACGGAAAGACGAACTGCCTCGATCAGTTTGGCAGGTTTTACGTCTCTTGGACAGCGCTCTACGCATGCGAAGCAGGAGAGGCATTTCCAGATGGACTTGGAGTTCATCAGTGCTTCCACATCGCCGTTCTGTACGTAAGATACAAACTGATGCGGACGGATGTCCATTTCGTTATAAGCAGGACAGGATGCGGAACATTTACCGCATTTCATACATTTTCTGGTATCCACGCCGGCGATGGCACGGATTTCATCGGATGTTACAATTTTCATGCCTGCACCTCCTCTTTGATGCCGAGTGCTTCTGCAAGAAGCTCGGTAAAGTAGGTAACCGGAAGACCTTCTTTTGTTCCGTTATTGCGCAGGTTGTACATGCAAAGCGGACATGCAGTGATCAGTTCTTCTGCTCCTTTGTAGGATGCGGATGCCATGATCTGGTCTACCATGTTGGATGCCATTTTCTTTTCTTTGAGGGATATGTAGCCGCCGCAGCACTCATTTCTCATCGGATATACGACCGGTGTTGCGCCAAGGGCCTTGATAAAGTCTTCAATGATTGTCGGATTTTCCGGATCGTCAAACTGCATTGTGGTGCTCGGACGAAGCAGCATACAGCCGTAATATGCGCCGATTTTTCTTCCTTTTAATGGATTTACCACTTTCTCTTTGATCTTGTCAAATCCAACGACGTCACGCAGCACTTCCAGATAATGAAGTACTTTCGTTTCGCCAAGATATGGCTCGGAAAGAGCCATGTAGTTGTTTACTTTTGTCTGAATGTCTTCTACATTCGCCATGTCATCGTTTACGCGTTTGATCACGTGATGACAGGCGGAACAGACTGTGATCAGATCCTGTCCTTTTTCTTTGGCGTCTGCTAAGGCGCGAACCGAAGAAAGTTTTGTGGCGATTTCATCGGATGCCTGTGGATACACAGCTCCGCAGCACTGCCAGTTTTCAATTTCTTCCAGTTCAAATCCCAGAACTTTTGCGCACTCTCTGGCATAGTGATCCAGATCTTTTGCTTTGTTCTTCAGCGTACAGCCCGGAAAATAACTGTAGGTCATGGAATTGCTCCTTTCTTACTTGCTCCTGTTGGTTTCCATTTTTCCTGCGGTATCTTCTGTCCGGCACCGGAAAAGTTTCCGGTACTCTTTTTATGTACACCCGGCGGAAAATTTCTTCAGGCGCACGTTAAGGCAGTGGGAGATACCGCTCTTTCGCACTTTCTGCCACTGCCATAAATTTTATGTTTTGAGCTTATTGCCCGCTCTTAGTGCTCGATCTGTGCGATAACTGCTTTTAATGCGTCGGCACTTGCTTTGAGTTTTTCTACTTCCTCTTTTGTCATACGCATCGGAATCTTGCCCTGTACGCCTTTCGGTCCAACGAGGGTCAGTGTGCTTAAGCATACATCCTCGATGCCGTACTCACCGTGCATCATGGAAGATACGGTTGCTACGGAATCGGAAGAAGAAAGAATGGTTGCTACCAGTTTGCATACTGCAACAGATACTGCATAGAAAGTAGCTCCTTTGTTTGCAATAACCTGTCCGCCGGAAGTTCTTACGTACTCCAGCATAGCATCTTTGTCGATCTTGGTTACGTTCCTGCCCATTTTTTCTACGGTCTCGTAGTACTCGTCCAGACTGACACCGGAAACGTAAGCGCCGCTCCACGGAATGAAGGAAGTATCGCCGTGCTCACCGAATACGTAAGCGTGGATGTTTTTCTGGGCAATGTTGAGGTGTTCAGACAGTCCGCAGCGAAGTCTCGCGGAATCCAGCATGGTACCAGAACCAAGGATCTGGTTTTCCGGAAGTCCGGAGATCTTTGTAAACACGTAGGTCATGATATCAACCGGGTTGCTTACAATGATGTAGATGGCATTCGGAGCCGCTTTTACGATTTCCGGTGTGATGGATTTTAAGATGTTTACATTGGTCTGGGTCAGCTCAATACGGGTCTGGCCAGGCTTTCTTGCAATACCGGAAGTAATAATTACGATATCAGAGTCCTTGGCATCCTCATACTCACCTGCGATGATGGAGACCGGATCGCGGAAGCAGGTACCCTGCGCGATATCCATAACCTCTCCCTCTACTTTTTTCTTGTTAATATCGATGAGAACAATCTCAGACGCGATGTCTTCGTTCGACAGTGTATAGGCGATCGTAGATCCAACGCTTCCAGCTCCAATGATGGTAATCTTGCTGCTCATAAATACTCCTTTCTAAAATACCCCTAGTTGGTTTTTGTGATTGATAAATTTTTCACTTTCCTTATCATAGCACTATGACAAGAATTTAACAAGTGTTTTTTTCGAGCATTTTCGTGAAATCTTTTTTCTCACTGAGCCCGTACGCTTCCAGAAGGGGTGTTCTGGATATATTTCAATACAATTATACCATTTTTTGTTCTTTTTCACAAGAATTCTTTCCAAAAACTTACAGCTTTGTCCTTCATCCCGCAGAATTCGTCTTTTTCCGCATGGTTCCCGGGTTTTTGCTTTCTGTGTTTAGTTTCACACGTCTAACTTTCGTTCGTTATATTTTTAACAACTTTTCGTCATACGGGCTAGTTTCTGTCCTTCTTTTCTACATTTTGTAGGATGTATCCGCCAAATTTCCTGTCTGATTTTCATTTCTGCTGCCGCCAGACGCAAAAAAGACACGGATTTTTCTGTTCCGTGTCTTTTTTGCTCTGTTTTTTCTGTTTTTGCTTCTATTCTTCTGTTTCACGAGCCGTTGCCGCTTCGGCAAATGCATTTCCATATTCGGCAAGCGCCTCTTTTGCATAGACGGCATCTGACCGGTACGGCACATTTCTGTTTCCGACGTGCATCGTCACGTCCGCGCCTTTTCCAAGGATCAGAACAACCTCTCCCGGTACGGCGCCAAGAATCGCCTCCCGGATTGCTGCTCCGCGGTCCATGCGGATCTGGAAGGATGCACCTTCCTTTGCTATGTACCCGCCGATCTCCTCACAGATCGCCTGCGGATCTTCGTTTCCCGGATCATCCGGTACGAGGAAAATCCGGTCCGCCCGTTTTCCGGAAATCTCACCCATATCTTTTCTGCGGTTGAATGCTTTTCCGCCCGGGGTTCCGAACACAACGCTTACGCGGCTCCCCGGGTATTCGAGTGCTACGGTATCAAACATTTTTTCAAAACTCAGGCCATTGTGCGCGAAATCCACGATCGCCGTGACCTCGCCCGCGCTGCTCTCATACGTCTCCATCCTTCCCGGAACGGTGACGCCAAGGAGGCTTTCCTTGATCAGCGAAACCGGGATTCCCATCGACCAGGCAGCCGCAATGGCAGCTACGGCATTCTCCACATTGAAGGCTCCGTGCACCGGCAGGGTAAAATCTTCCGAGAAATCCGGTCCTGCCACATGGAAATAGAATTTTCCTCTGCCCGGCTTGATATCACTCACGCGGATTACAGCATTTTCTTTTGATCCAAACGTAACGACGCGCTCACATTTTGCCGCAGCTTTCAGGATTTCCCCGATATGGTCGCTGTCCAGGTTCACGCAGGCGCAGGTGCAGCAGTCGAAGATCTTTAATTTCGACTGGAAATAATCATCAAAATCCTTGTGCTCCGTCGGGCTGATGTGGTCCTTGGAGATGTTCAGGAAAATGGCGGTATCAAAATGCGTGTTTCCGACTCTCTCGTATTTGAGCGCCTGGGAGGATACTTCCATCACCATATGGGAAAGGCCTGCATCTACGGCATTGCGCATATGGCGGCACAGCTCCAGGGATTCCGGCGTGGTGAGCGTTGATGCTTCTCTCGTCTTTCCGTCGTAATATTCAATCGAACTTAACAGTGCACATCCGTTTCCGCCCTGTTTTTTCAGGCAGGCATCGAGCATCGACTGCAGGTAGTAGGCTGTCGTTGTCTTTCCTTTTGTTCCGGTCAGCGCCGTGACATGCAGCGACTTTGCCGGATAATCGTAAAACGCCTCACCCAGCACAAACTGTGCTTTTCTGGCATCGTTGACGATGAGCGCCGGAATTTCTTTTCCCGCTTCGTATTCTTTTTCACTTACATAGGCAACAGCACCGCGGTTTACGGCGTCTTTTAAGTATGCCTCTTTGAATGCAGCTCCTTTGCAGAGAAACAGCGTTCCCTGATCCGCTCCGCCCGAAAAATACGTTACGAGGGTAACGGGTCTGTCCTCTCCTTCTTTTCCTTCCGGCTCTGCAAATTCCACCAGAAGGCCTTTCTGCTCCAGAAGTTTCTTATATTCTAATACCGACTGTTTCATAGGATATCTTCCTCTCTTCTATGGGATTCTTTTTCAGCTTTCCTAAAATCCAGGCTCCATTATACCAGAATTGAAACAGCTTGTCCATCTTGCGGCACGGCTTACATCATCTGCGCATTTTTCTCAAAAAGAGAACGAAGCGTTTTTGCGCAGTACAGGTACGCCGGAACGAGAAACAGATCGGCGAGAATCCATGCCACCGGGCTTGCGAAGCAGACTGCGGTGTAACCAAAATACGGAACCAGGAAAAAGGCTACCACCGAACGGCCGATCATCTCGCAGACGCCGGCAAGGATTGCAAATTTGCTGAAGCCCATGCCCTGCACGGTAAAGCGTACGACATTGACAAGGGTCAGCGGAATGTAAAATACCATGTTGATCAGCAGCATCTGACGCGCCTGGTCGAGGATGACCGTCTCGGATGCATCTACAAAGAGAAGCGAAATCTGGCGGGACCACAGAAACATAACTCCTAAAATGACCACGGAATACACGCTTCCAATAATGGAACTTGTCAAAATACCGGTGTTGACACGATCCATCTTCTTCGCACCGACGTTCTGTCCGGCATACGTCGCCATAGTGGAGCCGAGCGCGTCGAACGGGCAGCAGCAGAACATGGAAATTTTACCGGCAGCCGTAACAGATGCAACCGCAGTGGAACCAAGGCCGTTGACAGCGGTCTGCAAAATAACACTTCCGATCGCGGTGATTGAATACTGCAATCCCATCGGGATTCCCATATTGCACAGATTAAGCACATAATGCTTGTGCAGCTTCCAGTCCTCTCTCGTAAAAGCAAGGATGGTGAATTTTTTCTTCATATAAAAGAGACACAGGAATCCAGAGACTCCCTGCGCGATAATCGTCGCCCACGCGGTTCCCGCTACTCCCATCGGGCGGACCAGCGCAAGATCTAGCACGATATTCAGTATTGAAGAGATACCGAGGAAAATCAGTGGGGAGCGGCTGTCGCCGAGGCTCCGCATGATTGCTGATGTCTGGTTATAGAGCACCATAAGCGGAATTCCGAGGAAAATAACAAAGATGTAAGCGTATGCACCGTCCAGAATATCGGACGGGGTTTTCATCAGAATCAGAATGTCGCGGCACCAGATGCAGACAAGAACGGTCATCACCACGGAAAGAATACCGGCCAGGACGGCTCCATTTCCTACATACCGGCACAGCGCTTTCCGATCTCCTGCACCGAACATCTGCGCAACCGGAATCGCAAATCCGTTGCAGACTCCCATACAGAATCCCACGATCATGAAGTTGATCGAACCTGTACTGCCAACAGCCGCGAGCGCTTTCGCGCCTAAGAATTTTCCTACAATAATCGTATCGACCATGCTGTAAAACTGCTGGAAGATATTGCCCACCAGCATGGGCAGAGAAAACCGGAGCAGCAGCCGCATGGGGCTGCCCGAAGTCATATCCGTAACCAAAAAAGCACCTTTCCTTTCCCGAAAAGCGGCGCTTCGGAGCCGTGTGCCCCGCGCCGCGCGGAGCCGAAAACAGCCCTGCACAAAACGCTATTCTAGCCCATCCGGGCACCGATGAAAAGCCTTTTTTTGAAATTTGCGATATTTTTCCGAATTGGACAAAAAAGCACGGCCCGGAAGGCTCCGGGCCGTGCTTTTTGCCTGTCTGCAGAGGTTATTCGCTTAGAATGCCCGCCTTGCGCAGCGCGGGCCGCACGGCTTTTGCAAGCAGCACGGACACTACCACGGCCAGCACCGCGTTGATGAGGGACGTGACGCCCTTTGTCACGAGCTGCGTCTGCACCGCGCCCAGAGCCTGCCCCTCGATGTAAAACTTCATGATGAAGGACTTCAGCAGGTACAGCGCCACATACGTCACGCTGCCCACGGACGCGCCCAGCACGTCCCGTCCCAGCGAGATATTACCGCTCCGGTGGGCGATGAGCCCGGCCAGAAAGCCGATGAAAAATTTTGTGATGAATGTGATCCAGCTTTCCGCGATGTACAGCGGATTCGTAAAGTCGAACAGCATACTGCCGAAGCCGGAGGCAAGGCCGCCCGTCAGGGGCTCGAACAGCAGGCCGGACAGCGCGCAGAACACATTGCCCAGATGAATGCGCGCTACCTCCCCGATGGGGATCTGTATCCAGCTGAATACGAATACCAGAGCGCTCAGCAGGCCCGTGACGGCCAGCCTGCGCACGGTGAACCGGTTGGATGTTTTTTCCATGAATACCACTCCTCTTTGTTTTTGCCCTGCGCCGCGAATTTCCGGTTGACAGGGCCGCCGCTTTCGCTTATCCTCAATTATAGAAGATTTTGAACTGATTAAAATACTCAATTTATGAATATTTTATAAGGTCAGATTGGAGGACAGGCATGGAAAGCTTTACGCTGGGCCTGATGCGCGGGGACGGCGCGCCGCTGTACCGTCAGCTATACCGCCATATCGTGGAGGAGATCGCTTCCGGCGGGCTGGCGGCGGGGGAAAAGCTGCCCAGCAAGCGCCGCCTGGCAGCGGACCTGCGGGTGAGCGTTTCCACCGTGGAAACGGCCTACCAAATGCTGGTGGCGGAGGGCTACATAGCGGCCCGCGCGAAAAGCGGCTTCACGGTATGCCGCATTGAAAAGCTGGACGCACCCGTCCGTCCGGCTCCGGCCGCGCCGCCGGAACCGCCCGCAAAGCGCTGGGCCTATGATTTCGGCACGGGCAGTGTGGACACTGCCCTGTTTCCGTTCAAGACATGGGCGCGCATCCAGCGCGAGACAGTCACCGCCCATCCGGAGCTTCTGAACCATGGCTCCCGCCAGGGCGATGCATCCCTGCGCGCGGCCATTGCCAAATATCTGCATGCTTACCGGGGCGTGGTGTGCGCGCCCGAGCAGATCGTGGTGGGCGCGGGCATCGAATATCTGGTGGGCCTGCTGGCCCGGCTGTTCTGCGCCAGCACCTTTGCGGTGGAAAATCCGGGCTATCCCCGCACGGCGCAGGTGCTGCGCAACAACGGCGTGCGCACGGTGTTCGTGCCTGTGGACGGGGACGGCATGACGCTGGATGCTCTGCAGGCCGGCGGCGCGCAGCTTGCGTATGTCACGCCCAGCCACCAGTTCCCCACGGGCGCAACGATGCCCATTGCCCGGCGCACGGAACTGCTGCGCTGGGCGGGCGCGGCCCCGGGACGTTATGTGGTGGAGGATGACTACGACAGCGAATTCCGTTACGACACCCGGCCCATTCCATCGCTGCAGGGGCTGGACCAGGCGGGGCGGGTGATCTATGTGAGCACCTTTTCCAAGAGCATGGCGCCGTCCATGCGCATCGGCTATATGGTGCTGCCGGTGCCTGTGCTGGAGATGTACCGTGCCGAATACGGCGTGTATTCCTCCACGGTGTCGCGGTTCGAGCAGCAGACGCTGTGCCGCTTTATGGAGGAAGGGCATTTCGCGCGGCATCTGACCCGCCTGCGCAGCGCCTGCCGCGCCCGCCGGGACGCGCTGCTGGAGGCGCTGTACGCCGCTTTCGGCCGGGATGGCGTGGCGGTGCGGGGCAGCCACACCGGGCTGCACCTGCTGGCCGCGGTGCACAACGGCATGACGGAACGGGAGCTGGTGGAGGCGGCGGCGCGGGCCGGCGTGCATGTGAACGGCCTTTCCGCCTATTATATGGAGCACCCGGAGGACTGTCCGCCCGCCACCGTGGTGCTGGGCTATTCCGATATGGACGAGAGGGCGCTGCGGGCCGCTGTGGACGCGCTGCGCTGCGCGTGGGGCGCGCGGCCTTCGGAATAAAAAGCAAACCGCCGTTTCCACCGGACTTCGTGTCCGGGGAAACGGCGGCTTGTTCATTTGTATCCGTACGGTTCAGATGCCTGCGGGCAGAGCGCCGCCCGTCTGCGGGGCGCTTTGCGCGTCTGCGTCCGGCGCGGCGGGGAGCGGGAGTGTTTCCGGCTGCTCGGGCTGGTTCGTGTCGGGCAGCGTTACCGTGGCCTTGAACAGGTCGCCGTCCACTGTGATGGAGAACGTTCCGCCCTGCAGTTCGGCAAAGCTCTTGGCAATGGCAAGGCCCAGGCCGCTGCCCTCGGTGTTGCGGGAACGGTCGCCCCGCACAAAGCGGTCGGTGATCTCTTCCGCGCTGAAATCCAGCTCGGTGGCGGAAATGTTTTTGAACACCACCTGCGCGCCGTGCTCCTGCGGCATCAGCGTGATATAAGCCCGGGTGCCGGGCATGCCGTATTTGGTGATGTTCACCACCAGGTTCTCAAAGATGCGGCAGGTCTTTTGCCCGTCCAGCACCAGAGGCATGCGTTCCTCCGGGAGCTGCCAGCGGAAATCGATGCCGCTGGCTTCGGTTTTGTCGGCCAGCTCGTACTGGACCTGCTTGAGCAGTGCGGCCAGATCTACTTCAGCGTAATGCATGGCCACGTTCCGTGTGGCGGCCTTGCTCACCTCAAACAGGTCCTCGATCAGCCGCTTGAGCCGCTGGGATTTTTTGTCCAGCGTTTCAATGTATTTGGCCCGGTCTTCGGCAGAAAGGGCGGGGTCCTTGAGCAGGTCCACATAGGCGTACACCGCGGCCATATACTGATCGTGCAGGGCCGACACCTGGGACATCGCCCATTCCCCGCTCTCGTTTTGCTGGAGCAGATCGCCGGTATACAAAGACAGCAGCCGGTCGTACAGCCGGGCGGTTTCGGCGGAGGAATCATGCGCAGTGAGCAGGCGGGAAAGAATATCCTCGATTTCGTAAAGGTCCACCGTCATGCCCGGCAGCAGCTGGAAATGATACGCGCCCCGGTCCGCCGCGATGCATTGGCCCAGGCCGGGGCTGAGCTGGTTCAGCAGCGTCCGCATGCGGCTCACCAGGGTTTTCAGGGCGTTTTCGGGATTGGCGCTGGTTTCGTCGTTCCACAGGGCGTCCAGCAGCCGGTTGTTCTGCACCGGCCTGCCCCGGTTCAAAATCAGATACTGAAGCAGCGCCGCGCCCTTGCGGCTGCGGTTCACCAGCTGATCCGCCTGCTGCTCGTTGATATAGATCATGAAGCTGCTCATCATCTGGATGCGAACGGTATCTGCCATCGCTCATGCTCCCTTTCAGGCTGCCCGCCGGCGAAAACGCGGGGCGGCAAACGGTTCCATGCGGAATTATAACCTCCATTATAAATGATTTTTTCCGCCATTGCAACCCGTTCGCCCTGCCATCCCCGCCATTTTGCGTCCGCCCATGCTGAATTTACCGTTTTTTCAAAAATTGCGAAAAAAGCCCTTGACAAATTCGCCGAAATGCAGTATGATTACTTCTGCGTTCTTGAAGCGCACACATCGCGGGGTAGAGCAGTTTGGTAGCTCGTCGGGCTCATAACCCGGAGGTCGAGGGTTCAAGTCCCTCCCCCGCAACCATTTGGCTCCGTAGCTCAGTTGGCTAGAGCATTCGGTTCATACCCGGAGTGTCATCTGTTCGAATCAGATCGGAGCCACCAGAAAAACCATCCTGCTGGAAACGACAGGGTGGTTTTTGTTTTCTCTTTTTTCCTTATTTCATCTTTTCCCGCCGCTCCTGACGCCAAACAAAAGGCCGCCCGCTGGGCGGCGTAAAAAAAATCTTCTTAACAAGTTAAATTCTCGTCATAATCTCCATAAAGCCATGCAAACATTTCCTCTGAAATTTCAAGAAAAACATAAGTCAGTTTGACATCTCTTTTGCTCGATTATAAACAGCCTTAATCTTCTCAAAATCCTCTAATGCAAACTCAATAGTAGTCATGTCAATAAATCGAATTTGACAAACATCATTTCTTCGATAAATGCTTTGAACAGTTTTGAGTTCGATATAATGAATCACCCATGTTGAAGGTGATTCTTGAAATCGTTCTCTTTCGCCATTTGATAAAAAGCTGTTAAGAGATTGGAACCAAGCTAACCGGCAGCTACGAGGGTGCGGAAACCCTCGACAAGAAGCTCAGACGCATTATGGAGCAGAACGCTGCCGATGATAAAAACGGTATCACGGAGGACGCCGATGAGTAACGACGTTTCTCTTGATATAAACCAAAAATCCAATCCTGTTCAGACAGTTGC
>OLSN01002214.1_pt1 | contig 14694 bp, 15 predicted proteins | sample 1672411 | NCBI WGS metagenome assembly OLSN01 (sample SAMEA3136683, study PRJEB25190) | human gut metagenome | biome: human gut; feature: human-associated habitat; material: faeces | place: Austria | collected 2013 | reverse complement strand
TCTCCCATCTGGCGGTGGAAGTACCCGGAGAAAACTGCCGCAGTCAGTGGTGTGAGCCGGTGAGCGAAGAAGAATATCGAAAACTGAAATGAGGAGCATTGTTATGAGCATTTTATTTATCAACGGCAGCCCCAACAAAAATGGCAACACCGCCAAGCTGGCGGCGGAGCTGCTGAAAGGCCACGAATATGAGACTTTGAACCTTACGGACTACACCATCGGTGCATACGGCCAGAACCTCCCCGGCGATGGGCTGGATGCTGTCATTGGTGCCATGAAGCAGGCGGACATCGTCGTCATCGGCTCACCCCTGTACTGGCACAACATCTGCGGCAGCGTGCGCAACGTGCTGGATCGTTTCTACGGCAAGGTGGAGGACGGCGAACTGTCCGGACGCAAACTGTATTTTGTGTTTCAGGGCGCAGCTCCGGAGAAATGGATGCTGGATGCGGGCGAGTACACCATGAAGCGCTTCGCCGGTCTCTACGGTATGACCTACGGCGGCATGGCGACCAATAAAAACGAAGCCACGAAACTTGGAAAGAACATTTAAGGAGGAATCTTTTATGGAATACGCAACTCTCAATAACGGCGTGAAAATGCCCATGGCCGGTATTGGCACATTTCTTTTGACCCCGGACGAGGCAGAGGCCTCCTGCGTCAGCGCCTTGCAGAACGGCTACCGCTTGATCGACACCGCCAACGCCTATGTAAACGAAAAGGCCGTTGGCCGCGTCATGAAGAAGTCCGGCTTGCAGCGGGAGGAGATTTTCTTGGAAACCAAGCTGTGGCCCAGCTTCTATGAGCAGCCCGACGCAGTGGACAAGACACTTGCCCGTCTGGACACCCCCTACATCGACCTGCTGCTGATCCACCAGCCCGCGGGCAATTATGTGGCGGGCTACCGTCAGATGGAGAAGGCGTACAAGGAGGGCAAGGTGCGCGCCATCGGTCTGTCCAACTTCAAAAAGGAGCAGATTAAGGAGATTCTTTCCCTCTGTGAAGTAAAACCCACGATTTTGCAGACTGAGCTGCACCCCTATCATCAGGAGCCTGAACTGAAAGCCTTCCTGAAGGAGAACGGCATCGTGCCGCAGGCGTGGTATCCGCTGGGTCATGGCGACAAGGCGCTGCTGGAGGAGCCGCTGTTCGCAGAACTTGGCAAGAAGTACGGCAAATCCGCGCCCCAGATCATTCTCCGCTGGCACATTCAGAGCGGCAATATCGTGATCCCTGGCTCCAAGAACCCCGACCATATCAAGTCCAACTTTGACCTGTTCGATTTTGCCCTGACGGATGAGGAAATGGCGCAGATCGCCGCCTTGAACCGCAATGTGCGCTACTACACCAGCACCCCAGAAATGCTCAAAAAGTATGCGGAAATGGTTCCGCCCGTAGACGAGCAGAAGTAAAGGAAGCATTTCCTATGAAAAAGTTTCAAAAATTCGGCAGCCTGCTATTGACTGTGCTGATGATCCTGTCTTTGGCTGCCTGCGGCAGCAAGGCGAGCAATGACACCCCCGCACAGACGCCGTCCAATGGCACACCCACCGAGAACACTCCTGCCGAAACGCCGGACGATGCCGCCACGGGAGATGCAGATATTGGACAGATTTTGCAAAACCTGTCTGATGCTGCAATTCAATAAAAGATAGCAGTTCTACCACGCGCGTATTGTGTGATAGAACTGCTTCTTTTGCATTTTCAGAGCAGGCAATGCAAGCTGCCTTTTGCAGTTTGTATATGTGCCTGCAAAGAAAATGAGGGATTGCAAAGGGAGATGGAAGAGTTCATAGATGATGTGAAAGTGCTGATAAACACTTTGGGATACAAGGTGCTGGAACCACTGGTTAAAATGAAGCGACTGTGGCAAGTGTAGAGGATGAAGTGCTGTCTCTATTAGCCAGCTGTGAAATTTCCCCCGCCCCATTGCTGATGTTACGGTGGCGCGGTATAATGGGGATACCCAACAGAGAAAGGAGTGGCCGCCGATGGTTTGCCAGCTGACGCCGGCGCAGGAAGCACGTATGTACGAGATCCTGCGCGGCATTGCCGATGACCCCCACGCGCTGGAGATGCAGCAGTTCATCCAGCACGGCACCGTCACCACCTACGAGCATTGCCTGCGGGTGACCCGCATCGCCTACTGGCTCAACCTGCACTGGCATTGCCATGCCGATGAAGTCAGCCTGGTGCGCGGCGCGTTTTTGCACGATTTTTATCTGTACGATTGGCACAACTGTTCCAACATCACCCACTGGCATGGCTTTAAGCACCCCCTAATTGCACGCTACAACGCCGATGCGGTGTTTCAGCTCAACAACAAGGAGCGCAATATCATCCAGACCCACATGTGGCCGCTGACCATCACCCAGTTGCCCCGCTGCCGCGAGGCCTGCCTTGTCTGCCTGGCGGACAAGATGTCCTCCAGTTGGGAGACGTTGATGGAGCGCCGCGCCAAGCGGGAAGCCAGCCACGCCGCCCGCAGCTGAATATGCCCCACAGACCCCGCCGTACAAAAACGGTGGGGCCTTTTTGTATAACAACACAAATATATCGAAAAACGATAAAAAACACTTGCAAAACGATAATACATATGCTATACTGCAGCCATACCGAAAACCGGGAGGAGACACGACCATGAAATTTTGGGACGACGAAAAAAGCATCACGCTGACACGGTGCGTGGTGGTGGCCGCACTCATCGGCAGCATTGCCATGACGCTGGGTGGGCCGTGGGTGACGGCGTGGTTCATTGCAGTGGCAGGGCTGCACCCTAGCACAGGCCTGACCGCCACACTGCTGGTGCTGGGCTATGCCTGCGCGGCGCTGGCTATCGGTATGCTGGTCAGCCTGTACAAATTTTTGCGCCGTATCGAGAAAGGCGAGGTCTTTGTGCCAGAGAACGTCGCGGCGCTGCGGCGCATCAGCTGGTGCTGTGCCGGGGCGGCGGTGCTCTGCTTGGCAGCGGTTTTCATCTGCTACCGGCCCTTTGCGGTGCTGGCCGCAGCCGCTGGGTTTATGGCGCTGCTGGTGCGGGTGCTGAAAAACGCCTTTGCTCAGGCCGTGCGCATGAAAAACGAACTGGACTATACAATTTAAGGGGGACGCATCATGCCCATTGTCGTAAACCTGGATGTGATGATGGCCCGCCGCCACAAAGGCGCGGGGGAACTGGCCGAGGAGATCGGCATCACCCCGGCGAATCTGTCCATCCTGAAAAACAACAAAGCCAAAGCCGTGCGGTTCTCCACGCTGGAAGCTCTGTGTAAGGCGCTGGATTGCCAGCCGGGCGAGCTGCTGGAGTACGTGGAAGAGGAACCATGATGCCTTTTATGCAGGGGCGAATGCTTGCATCCGCCCGCGGGTCGATGCGGGCATCGACCCCTACAAAGTGCATGGCTCAAGAATGAAATAAGGAGCAACCCTATGAAATACTCCCATCAAGAGGGCGAGATCCGTCCCCTTTATTCAAGTGTACCCAAAAATCAATGCTTTTGGCCCTGGGCGGTGGTGGGCAGTTATCCGCTGGCCTACTTTTACCTGCGCTGCATCCTGTTTGGGGAGGTTGGCCGTTACCGCGGCTGGGCCATGACCGCCTTTGCCGTGGTCTTTCTGCTGGCCGTCGAGGCTGCCGCCCGCGTCTGCCGCCGCACCGCTGCCAGGGAGACGCCACTTTGGGCCGCGTGCTGGCTGGCACTGTCGGTCACGTTGGCGGTGCCGGGACACTTTTACTTCCTCGGTCTTGTGCAGGAGCTGGCGTGGCATCTGCTGGCCATTTGGTGCGTGCTGGCCCGCTGCGGCATACTGGCCCAGGGGCACACCGGGGCGTTGGCCCCGCTGGATGCCCTGGCCGGGTGCTTCACCCTGCCGTTTGGCAGCTTTTTTGCGCGGGCGGGTACCGTTTTCTCCGCCCTGCGCGGGCTGGCCGTGCGGCGCATCGGGGCCAAAAAGTGGCTGGCGGCGATGGGTACGCTGGTGCTGACGGCGGTGTTGTGCAGCTTTGCCGCCGCCCAGCTGGCCGCCGCCGATGTCCACTTTGCCGCCCTGGGCACCTGGCTTACCGCGCTGTGGCAAAATTTCTGGAGCGCCCGCCTGCTGAGTGAGCTGTTCAACATCCTGCTGTCGCTGCCCGTGGGCGCATGGCTGTTCGGGTTGGTCTACGGCGCCGCCCGGCGGGACGGCCCGCCCTGCGACGGCCCCGCTTTTTATAAAGCACTGGCCCCTTACAAGCGCCTGCCCCGGTTAACCTGCGGCATTGCCACGGGTGCCTTATGCGCGCTGTACAGTCTGTTTTTTGCCCTGCAATTGGCTGAGTGGACCGCCGCCATGGGCGGCCCGGGCCTGACCGCGCCCGAAGCCTCGGCCTTTGCGGTGGACGGATTCTGGGAGCTGCTGCGCATCCAACTGCTGGGCATTGCCGTGCTGGCGGGGGTGCATTTCCTCGCAAAGAGGCCGCTGCCTAAAGCGCTGGCGGCACTGTTCTGCGGTTTCGGCGTGGCGTTTGCACTGCTGGCCGGGGCCAAGCTGGCGGCGTATATCCGGCTGTTCGGTTTCACGCCACGCAGGGGCGCAGCCGGGTGGTTCCTGACAGTGCTGCTGGTGTGGGGCGTGCTGCTGTTGGTGCGGGTGTTCAAGCCTATCCCGGCGGCGCGCATCGGCATTGCGGTGCTGGCCGTCAGCTTTGTGGTGCTGGGCTGCACCGACCCCGACCGTCGCATTGCTGAGGCGACCCTGACCCGCTGGGAGCAGGGCATAGACCCCATGCTGGATACCGGCGTGCTGTCCGCCTGTGGGGCCACCCAGTACAGCGGCGAGGAAAAGGAACCTCTGCTGATGTCCACCACCACCCGCCTGGTGCAGGACGGCTGGTTCATCGGGCGCAGCCTGGACGATATATACCAACTGTACTATTTTGATAGAAATGACCAAACTGTATATGCAACCCAACTGGATGCTACCCACACATTACGCTTGACTGTGCAGGGCAATACCTGCACCGCCGCCGAACTGCTGACCGCATAAAGCCACCCCCTGCCCGCATACAAAAGGGCAGGGGGTGTTGCTATGTGGGGCATTTTGGGCGTATTTTTGCAGGCGGCAGCTGGGCAGATTTTGTATTTGGCGCTGCATCTCGAAAGCGGCAGCTTCCCGCGGCCGCTTTCCCCGGCGGCCGAGCGTGCAGCCTTTGCAGCCCTGCGCACGGGCGGTGCGGCCGGGCGGGATGCCCGCGACCAGCTGGTGCGGCACAACCTGCGGCTGGTGGCCCATGTGTGCAAGAAATACTACGCTGCCACGTCCAATCAGGATGATCTGATCTCCATCGGCACCATCGGGCTTATCAAGGCGGTGGATACCTTTGATCCCGCCCGCGCCAGCAAGTTTGCCAGCTACGCGAGCCGGTGCATCGAGAACGAGCTACGAATGGAGCTGAGAAAAATTCGGCGTGAAGGTGCGGCTGTTTCGCTGCAGGAGCCACTGGAATCCGGCAGCGGGCAGCTGACTTTGGCCGACACCCTGCCCGATGACACCGTGATGGAAGACGATTGCGAGCGCCGCGCCGATGCCGCCCGCCTGCGCCGCCTAGTGGATACCCTGCCTGTGCGGGAACGGGCGCTGCTGCAGCTGCGCTACGGCCTGGGCGGGGAGCGTCCGGCTACCCAGCAGCAGACTGCCGACAAGCTGGGTATCAGCCGCAGCTATGTTTCCCGGTTGGAGAAACGCGCCCTGACTCGGTTGATGAACGCCTGGCGCCGATGAACGAAAAATCCATGTGAAAATTATGCAAAATTTGCCGAAATGCATGACTTACATGACAGAAAAACCAGCAGGGAAAGCAGGTGAATCACAAAGCGGACACAGTGTGACAAAATTTGCCACGGATTTGCCACACCTTATGAATCGCGCGATGAGCCGTCAAAACGAAAACAAAGTGTGGCAGAAGTGTGGCGACGTTGTACAAATACGTCACGTTATATTATAACGAAGAAAAAAATCTAAAAAATTACTGTTAAAGTATTGACAATTGATTCATTTACCTATATTATGGTAATAGATTTGCAACTATGCAGTAAGGGAGAGTTCAAGCGTGCACCTGACAAAAAGTGAACAGCAGATTATGGAAATTTTCTGGCAGGCAGACCACCCCATGGCCCAGACCGAGGTCATCCACACCTGCGAGGACCGCAAGTGGAAAGAACGCTCGATCTTTTCGATGCTGAACAGCCTGATGGCGAAAGGCGTCTTGCGGGAGGTCGGCTTCGTGCGCAGCGGTAAAACCTACGCCCGCACTTTTGAGCCTGCCATGTCCCATGCCGAGTACCTGGCCCTTGTGGTAGCTGAGCAGCTGCCTGCCAAACAGTTCCCCGAACTGTTGGCATCTTTGCTGCAGCGGGTGGAGATCACCCCGGCCATCCAGAAGGCCCTGCGTGCCGCCGTGCGTGAAAACGGACCCCAGGCCCGCGAAGCTGCCGCGGCAGAGGCTGCTGAGACCGAGAGAGAGCAGTAAGCTGCAACAAGCGGCTGAAAGCGGAAAAGTCCATAATAGCATATAACAAAGTCCCCGCCTGTTTAACGCAGGCGGGGGCTTTTCTATATATGAGGTACGCTATAAAAGATTTAGCGGATCATCCCGCTGACGGCGATGGACGCGACCGCCTCGCGGATGCGCTCTACCGGCAGGGTCAGGGCAAAACGGACGTACCCCTCACCGCTGGGGCCAAAGCTGAAGCCCGGCGTGCAGATAACGCCTGCCTTGTCGATCAGTTCCAGGCAGAAGGCCATGCTGTCGGTGTAGCCGGTGGGCAGCGGAGCCCACACAAACATGCTGCCGTGGCTGTCGGGTACGTTCCAGCCGATGCTGCGCAGGCCGCCGCACAGGGCGTCGCGGCGGGCCTGATACTCGCCGCACTGGCGTTTTACGCTGTCCAGCGGGCCGGTCAGGGCGGCGATGGCGGCTTTCTGCACCGGCAGGAACATGCCAAAGTCGATCTGGGTGCGCAGCTTTTTGCAGGCGGCGATCACATCCGGACGGCCCACCAAAAAGCTGATGCGCGCGCCGGTCACGTTGAAGCTCTTGCTCAGGGAGAAGAACTCCACCGCGCACTCCTCGGCTCCCGGCGTATTGAAAATGCTGCCGCCGTGGGCGCCGTCAAAGATGATATCGCTGTAGGCGTTGTCATGCACCAGTAAAATATCGTACTTACGGCAGAAATCCACCAACTGGGCGTACAGCTCCGGCGTGCCGATGCTGCCTACCGGGTTGGCCGGCAGGCTGACCAGCATAAACTTTGCCTTGCGGGCCACCTCCTCGGGGATGGCGGTCACATCGGGCAAGAAGCGGTTTTCTTTCGTCAGTTTGTAGTACCAGGGGTCGGCGCCGCCCAGCTTGCTGCCGGTCATAAAAACGGGGTAGCAGGGGTCGGGCAGCAGCACCACGTCACCGTCGTTGCACAGCGCCAGGCCTAAGTGGCCGATGCCGTCCTGGGAGCCAGAAAAACTCATCACCTTGTTCGGGGTGATGGTGTCTACGTCAAAGCGGCGCTTGTAGTAGCTGCACACGGCGTCCAGCAGCTCGGGCAGGTCCCGCAGGCTGTACTTCCAGTTTTCGTTGTCTCTGGCGGCATCGATCAGCGCCTGTTTGATGTGGTCGGCCGGGGCAAAATCCGGCGTTCCCACGCTTAAATTGAACAGATGGCGGCCCTCGGCCTCCAGCGCGACCTTTTTATCGTTCAGCGCGGCAAAGATTTCCGGCCCGAACAGGTCCAAACGATGGGAAAATTCCATATTGCACAACTTCCTCTCCATACATGTCTGCCGCTTTAAATCGCACACACGGCAGAATGGTTTTATTATACGCCGTGCGGCTTTCCCTTGCAAGTCCTCACGGTTCATGGTATGATAAAATGATAATATTTGTTGAAAAATCGGAGGATTTACCCCTATGGATAAACGCAATCGTCCCGCCCTGGCCTACCTGCTGGTGGGGGTAGCATCCGCCGGCCGTGCTATGCTGGCTATGCCCGATGCCGTCGCTTTGCAGGAAGTCTCGCTGACTGTGCTGGCGCTGGTGGGCTACCTGCTGCTGGGCCGCCGCGCCCTGCCCGTGCTGGCCTGTGGCACCGTGCAGTTGGTGCTGGAACTGGTGCTGTGCGGCACTCTGGCCGGTCCCGCCTGGCTGGCCCCGCTGCTGCGAGCCGCGGCCCTGTGGCTGCTGTGGGCCACTGTGACGCAGATGTTGAAAATTGCCGGCTATACGACGGGAAAAAACGCCAAGATGCCGATTGTGGCTGCCGTGCCGCTGGCCGTGTACTGCGTTGCACACTTTTCTGCCGGGGCGGCCACCGTGGCGTCCTTTGCCTTCATCGTGTTCAGCATCATGCTGCTGTGGTACGCCGTGCTGCTGCTGCGCGCCTACAACACCACCCGCGTGAAAAAGTGATCCCGCGCCTTGTGGAAACAGGCATAGTGTGCTATACTATTTAATAAGTATCGAATTTTGTAAGGAAAGAGGGCTTTTGCCATGATCCCTTTTAATGTGCCCCCCTGCGTTGGGGATGAATTGGAGTATGTCAAACAGGCGATTGATGCCCATAAGATCTGCGGTGATGGTGCGTTTACCAAGAAGTGCAATGCGTGGATTGAGGAACGCTTCCACGCCCAGAAGGTACTGCTGACCACCAGCGGCACCACCGCTCTGGATATGGCCATGCTGCTGTGCGATATTCACCCCGGTGACGAGGTCATCCTGCCCAGCTTCACCTTCTCCAGCACCGCCACCGCTGCCGTGCTGGCCGGGGCTAAGCTGGTGTTTGTGGATGTGCGTCCCGACACGATGAACATTGATGAAACCAAGATCGAAGCCGCCATCACCGACAAGACCAAGGTCATTGTGGCCATGCACTACGCCGGTGTCGCCTGCGAGATGGACACCATCATGGACATCGCCCGCCGCCACAACCTGATGGTGGTCGAGGATGCGGCCCAGGGTGTCATGAGCAGCTACAAGGGAAAAGCGCTGGGCACCATTGGCGACTTTGGCTGCTACTCTTTCCATGAGACGAAAAACTACTCGATGGGCGAGGGCGGCGCTCTCGTCATCAACAACCCCGATTATAACGAGCGCGCCGAGATCCTGCGCGAAAAGGGCACCAACCGCGCCAAGTTCTTCCGCGGCCAGGTGGACAAGTACACCTGGGTGGATTTTGGTGACAGCTACCTGCCCAGCGAGTTGAACGCTGCCTACCTGTGGGCTCAGTTGCTGCATGCTGACGAGATCAACGAGAACCGCCTGACCAGCTGGCACCGCTACCGTGAGGCATTCCTGCCTTTGGCTGAAGCCGGCAAGATCGAGCTGCAGCATATCCCGGCTGAGTGTACCCACAACGCTCATATGTTCTATCTGAAGTGCAAGAATTTGGAAGAACGTACCGAGTTCATCCGCTTTTTGAAAGAGAACGATATTCTGGCGGTGTTCCACTACATCCCGCTGCACTCCGCCCCGGCGGGCGAGAAGTTCGGCCGCTTTAACGGCGAGGACGTCTACACCACCGCCGAGAGCGAGCGCCTGGTGCGCCTGCCCATGTACTACGGCCTGACCGAGGACGACCAGAACAAGGTCATCGCCAAAGTGCTGGAGTTCTATGAAAAGTAAGACCCTGCCCGCCTGGGCAAGGCTGGTCTGCACGGCGGCCGCCGCGCTGGTGTTTTTGCTGGTGTATGAGTGGGCTGTCTACGGCGTGTCGCTGGGCAAGATTTACCTGCCCGCCAGCGCGTGGAGCGACGAGGTCTACTACGCCAAGCAGCTTTCGGCGGTGGTGACCCACGGCGTACCGCAAGGGTACTTTGGTTTTAACGAGTCCCACGCCGAGATCGGCCGTTTTGCCGCCTGGGGGCCTGCGGCGTTCTATCTGTACGCCATCCCGGGGCTGATTTTCCGCGGACAGAACGCCTTTTTATACTGCAACCTGTTTTGGGTGCTGGCGGGCTGGCTCTGCTTTGTGTGGGGTACCCGCCTGGACTGGAAGCGCCAGTTGCTGTTCGGCGTCGGCATCGCCGCGCTGAACGCCCCGGTGCGGTATGTGTTCTCCGCCATGCAGGAGCCGCTGCACTACGCGCTGGTGCTGGCCGTGCTGGGCCTGGCCGCAGGCATCCGCCGCGGGTGCAGGCACGCGGGAGCGGTCTGGGCGGCGCTGTTTGTGCTGTGCGCTGCCGCCACGCTGGTGCGGCCCTATAACGCTGTGCTGTGGCTGTTCCCGCTGGTACTGGCCTGGCCCTGCTGTAAGGCAGTGGGCGGCACGGTGGCCGGGGCGGCTGCTTCCGCCGCCGGTACGCTGGTCCTGATGAAAAAGTTCTACGCACCGTACCTTTTTACCAATGTGGATCTGGGCGCTGTGGAGGAACTGTTCCACGGTCACCTTTGGGCCGCCGCCCGCAGCGTTTACTATAAGCTTTTGGGTGCGTGGCAGCAATTGGGGCAGGAGATCGCCGACGGCACCCGCGTGGGCAGTTGCTATCTGCTGCTGTTTGCGTTGCTGCTGGTCACGCTGGCCTGTGTGATTTGGAACGCTGCGCATAAGCAGCCGGTGTTCTGGAAAGTATGCGCACTGGTAGTCACGCTGGTGGTGCTTTTGGCGCTGATGCTGATGTACCGCCCTGGCGAGGCCTCCCGCCATACCATCGTGTATGACCTGCTGCTGTTGGCGGCGCTTGTGGCCGAGCAGCCGCCCCTGACCGCCGCTGCGGCCCCGGTGCTGCTGGCGGTGCTTAGCGTGGCGGGCATCCGCATGACCACGGCAAGAGGGGACAGCGATACCTCCACCTTTACGATGCCTGTGTATAATGCAGGATTATCGCAGGAAGTTGCCGACCTGCAAACGGCGCTGACCGAGAGCCAGACCCGCCTGACAAGCGACGACCCGTGGGACCATGTGTGCGCCTACGCCCTGGGCGGCGGCAGCCACTTTGGCATGCTGTACGCTGTGCCCGATGGCATGGGCCTGCAATTTGATGAAGACACGTATCTTCTGGACCCTGCCAACGAAATTCATTCCCGTTATGTCATGGCAAATACCGACAGCGACGTGGCCCAATATCTGGAAGAAAACGGCTGGGCCCTGCTGTACGAGGGCACGTCTGCTGCTGTGTACGAGTGCGGCTAACCGCCGGATCTTAGAAAACGCGAAAGGAACCTGTATGGAAAATCTTCCCATCCTGACCGGTGAAAAGGTCGTTCTGCGGCCCATCACCGATGCCGATACCGACAACATCGTGCGCTGGCGCAACACCCCCTCGGTGCGCGATAACTTTATCTTCCGCCAGACCTTTACCCCCGAAATGCACCGCAACTGGCTGAAAACCAAGGTCGCCACCGGCGAGGTCGTGCAGTACATCATCGTGGATAAGGCCGCCGATACGGCGGTGGGGTCGGTGTACTACCGGGATGTGGACCATACTTTTAACAGTGCCGAGTACGGCATCTTTGTCGGCGAGGAGAGCGCCCGCGGTAAGGGCTTTGGAACCGAGACTGCCCGCCTGTTCACCGATTTCGGCTTCACCGCGCTGCACTTGCACCGCATCAGTCTGCGCGTGCTTGCCGAGAACACCCCTGCCCGCCGCAGCTACGCCGCTGCCGGCTTTGTGGAGGAAGGCACCTTCCGTGACATGGTCCGTCTGGACGGCGTCTACCGCGACGTGGTCTTTATGGCAAAAATTGCACAATAACGTACAAAAGCAGACGGAGAATACCTGTATGGATAAGTTGAAACGACTGCTGAAAAAGACGCCCCCGGTGCCCCTTGGCATCGCGGGCGCGTTGCTGTTTCTGCTGCTGTTTTACACGTTGGCGTTCCGCACCCCGCTGTGGCAGGTGTGGATGCCGCCCAATATCGATAACGACGAAGTAATCTACAACCGCCAGGTGGTCAGCGTCATTACCCACGGCGGCCCGCTGGGCTACTTTGGCTATAACGAGGGCACCGCCGACATCGGCCGCTACGGTGCCTGGGGTCCGGTGCTTATCTGGGTCTACGGCCTGGCCGGACGCCTGTTCGGCGCCAGCGTTAACACGATGTTCTGGTGCAATGTGCTGTTTCTGGCATTGGGCGTGGTGGTGTTTACGGTCGCCGCGCGGCTGAACATTGGTCAGCAGATTTTGTGCTACGGCGGCTTGGTCTGCCTGTGGATGCCGCTGGTGGGCAGCTTTTGCGGCTCGTCCGAAGCGCTGCATTATATGCTGGCATTGGTCATTGCCGGTTCCACGGCGGCCTTGCTGCGGGGCGGCTCCCATTGGTGGCTGGTGCCCGCGGCACTGGCCTGCGGGCTGGAGACCATCTTCCGCCCCTACGCGCTTTTGTTCTGGGCGTTCCCGCTGGTGGCTGTCTGGGCCGATAAAAAGCGGCGCAATTTCTGCCTGGGCGAGGCAATCTTCAGCTTTTGTGTTGCCCTTTTCTCTATGACGAAACTTTCCGCCTCCTATTTCAGCGGCGGCGGTATGGATTTCGGCGGTCTGGAACTGCTGGCCCACGGCAAAATTGGTAAAGCCATCGTGTATGAGCTGAACCATGCCGCCAAAGAATTGGTGACCGTTGGTCAGGATGTTCCGCGTACCTTTGTGGAAAAGACCTACTTCGGCCGCGGCTGCATTATCTTTTTGATGATTTTGGCGGCAACACTGGTCTGCTTTGTGCTGGACCGCCATGCCCACCGCCCCAGCCCGCTGAAAACCTGCGCCCTGGGCTGCACCGGCATTATTGCGCTGGTGCTGGTGTTCCTGTATAACATCGCGCCCCGCCACCTGATGCTGCTGTCCATCCTGCTGCTGGCGGCTGTGGTGGTCGAGGATGCCGCCCGCGGCCTTGTCTGGCTGCCGGTGCTGGCGGTCGTGCTGCTGCCCATCAACGCCGAGCGCAGCACCCTGTCCACCTATTTTGACGAGATGGGCAGCCAGATCACGGCCGTGGAGACTGCCCTGCAGGAGCGCATGGACGCCCGCGCCAGCGCCGATCCCTGGGACAACACCCTGGCTTACGCTTACGCGGACGATGTGTTCCACGGCTACCTGTACGCTCTTCCCGCAGGTATGGGCATTGAGTTCGATATGAACACCTACATCGCCGACCCGGAGGAGACAATCTACTCCCGCTATGCCATGGTCAACCATGGTACCGACGCCGAGGCCCGCCTGGTGGCGGACGGCTGGCAGCCCCTCATCTCCACCGAGGACCTGATCGTGTATGAACGGCTTTGAGGAAGAAGGTAAAAATGCGGTTTGAATATATAAAGGAAAAACGCTGGATAAGGCTGCTGTTTTTTGCCTTCTGTGCGGTCGTCTTTCTGTTGGCAGCATTTGTCATTGCACACTGTGATTCCTTTACGACGGGAATATGGTTCCCGACCAGCACCAACAGCGACGAGGTAATTTATAACCGCCAGTTGGTTGGCGTGTTGAAGGTCGGGAGCCCGCAGGGGTACTTCGGCTATAACGAGAGCCATGCGGTAATCGGGACCTTCTCTACCTGGGGACCGCTGGTGATCTGGCTGTATGCCATCCCGGGCTTTTTGTTTGGGGCAGGGTATAACACCATGTTCTGGTGCAACCTGTTTTTTGCTGTGCTGGCCTGGGTCGTGCTGGCAGGCCGTATGAACAGGAAACAGCAGCTTGCCTTTGCGGCTGTGCTGCTTTGCCTGTGGATACCGCTGCGGCAGATTTTTACAGCAACGTCGGAGCCGCTGCATTTCTTTTTGTTAGCCTGCGTGGTCAGCGGCTCACTGGCAGCGGCAAAGAGCAGCAAAAAGGGTGAAGTGGCGGCTGTGCTGGCCTGCGCGTTGGATACTATGATCCGCCCTTATGGTGTGATTCTTTTCCTGTTTCCTATCGTATGCGGCTGGAAAAATCCGAAACGTGGCCGCCGCGTAGCAGGAATGGCTGCGTTGGCAGTAGCGGCGACTGTGCTTTCACTGTGGTCGATGAATCAACTGTCGGCTCCCTACGGCGAACAATCTTTGGATTTTGCCATCTTTAAAAAAGCGGCACACCTAGATATTTTGGGGGCCATCAGCTACTTTTTTGAAAAGCTGCACAGCGCTTGTAAAATCCTGTACAATGACTATATCCGCCCCACAAAATGGGGTGGAACAGAGCAGTATATTGCAGATGTGACCCATGGTTTCTTGCGCGTATTGGCATTAACGGCAGTTACGATTGGGCTGTGCATATATGACATTGTAAAAAAGCGGCCCATCCGCTGCAAATTGTGTGGCGTTGTCTGCGCACTGACGGTGCTTTTTGCCATCCTGGTGCTATACGACCCTGTGCAGCTGCGGCGCTATGCTGCCTTTATGTGCATGATTTTGCTGATGGCTTCGGCGGCGGAGAATGGTGCAATCGTGGTTGCCTGTGTTCCGCTGGCGTTGCTGCTTATCTACCCGTCTGGCTTTGCCCACAGTGACGGCCTGCCTGCTTACAATGCAGCTATGGATGCACAGTTGCAGCAGGTCACAACAGTACTGGAAGAAAGCCAGGCGCAGTTCAATCAGGAAAATGCAACGGCCTGGGATCACACGCTGACCTTTGGCTACGGCGATGTCTATTACGGTTATCTCTACGCAGTGCCCGCAGGTATGGGCATTGAGTTTGATTGGAACACCTACATCGCCGACCCGGAGGAGACAATCTACTCCCGCTATGCCATGGTC
>OLSN01002211.1_pt1 | contig 14722 bp, 9 predicted proteins | sample 1672411 | NCBI WGS metagenome assembly OLSN01 (sample SAMEA3136683, study PRJEB25190) | human gut metagenome | biome: human gut; feature: human-associated habitat; material: faeces | place: Austria | collected 2013 | reverse complement strand
TGTACTGGTCGGCGCCGGCGGCGACGAACGCATCATAGTTGATGGCCATGCAGTGCGCAGTCATAACGAGGGGGTACTCATAGCAGGCGCCGTCCGCAGTGAAGCAGGCCGAGACGCAGGCCGGATTGACTTCGGACTTGTCGGTGGCGTCCCACATGTCGGCGAGATCGACCATGTAGCCCTTCGCGCCCCAGTTGGCAACGAGACGTTCCGGCCCTTCCATGATGAGGTCGGGAGCGGAGCCGCCTTCGAGCGCGGTGTTGAAATCAATGCGGCTGAAAGCTCCTCGGCCCCCGTGTTCATTGACGGCGTGCGAGGCGACATCGAACGTCTGCTTGGCATTCTCATTGACAATGCGTGCAAGTACGCCGAAGCCGATGGACGCGTCGTCGTGGGCACGAAGCGCGAAGGCAAGCATGTCATCGTCCAGGTGACCAATACCGGCACGCCCATTCCCTCTTCTGACCTGCCTCATATTTTCGACCGCTTCTGGCGCGCCGACGAAGCGCGCACAAGCGGAGCCGGAGGCTACGGTCTGGGCCTTTCCATTGCACGCAGCATCGTCGAAGAGCACGGCGGCACGCTTTCCGCGCAAAGCTCCGCCGAGCGCGGAACCACGTTCACCGCGAAATTCCCGATTAAGAAAGATTAGGGCTCGAAAAGCGATACGGCGCCGACCGGTCCAGCGATCCGTCCACAATGAGAAAGAGGCCTGCTTCCCTGGTTTTTCAGAGAAGCAGGCCTCAAACGCTTTCGAGGTACGGGAGCGCCGCTTTTCAGATACGAAACGGGTCGTTTACCTTCATGCCCCGCTAACGGCGAGGGCGTTTTGCGCCATTGCCGGCGTTGGGACGATGCGTGCCAACATGTTCCCCGCGGCCATTCGACAGGCCGCCTTTATCGCCGCTCTTCGTCGCGCCAGCTTTGGAACCACGGCCCGACGTCGCGCCCTTGCCGCCATTACCGCTGATGCCGGCTCCATGCGCGCCCTTGGCCCCCTTGCCGCCTTTCCCGCCCTTGCCGCCGCCAGGGCCGCCGCTTCTGCCATTCCCCGGACGCACCAAGCATTTCGGCCCAAAGCCAATCAAATCTTCGCGATGGGCTTTTCGCAGCGCCTCACGCACAAGGTCGCGGTTGGCGGGGTTGCGGTATTGGATAAGCGCGCGCTGCAGCGCCTTCTCGTGCGAGCTTTTCGGTGTATATACCGGCTTCATGGTGCGCGGGTCGACGCCTGTGTAATACATCGCGGTCGACATCGTGGACGGCGTTGGGTAGAAATCTTGCACCTGCTCGGGGTTGAACCCCATATCACGGCAAAATTCAGCCAGCTCAATGGCCTCTTTCAGCGTAGACCCCGGATGCGAGCTCATCAAATACGGAACCACGAACTGCTTCAAGCCGAGCTTGTCGTTTATGGCTTCGAACTTCCTACAAAACGCCTGGTAGACTTCGTTTTTCGGCTTGCCCATCACAGAAAGCACCGCATCGCTCACATGTTCAGGCGCCACACGCAACTGGCCGCTCACGTGATACTGTGAAAGCTCGCGCAAAAACGTGTCGTCAGAATCGGCCATCACGTAATCGAAGCGCACGCCGCTGCGCACGAAGACCTTTTTCACGCCAGGCAGCGCACGCAGGGCGCGCAGCACATCGAGGTAAGGCTTATGGTTCACCTCAAGCTTCTTGCAGGGTTCAGGGAACAGGCATGCCTTGTGCGCGCATGCGCCGCGACGCAGCTGCGCTTTGCACGCCGGCGCCGTGAAATTCGCCGTAGGGCCGCCCACGTCGTGGATGTACCCTTTGAATTCAGGGTCGCGCGTAAGCTGTTTCGCTTCTTCAACGAGCGACGCCTTGCTTCGCGCCGTCACGATGCGTCCCTGATGGAACGTAAGCGCACAGAAGCTGCATTCGCCAAAGCATCCGCGATTGCTCGACAGGCTGAACTTCACTTCTTTAATTGCCGGCACACCGCCCGCAGCTTCATAATCGGGGTGATAGTCGCGTGCATACGGCAAGGCGTATACCGCATCGAGCTCCTCGGTAGAAAGCGGCTTTTGCGGTGGGTTTTGCACCACGAACACATTGTGCGGGTATTCCTCTACCAAACGCTTTCCGCGATAGGGGTCGGAGTTTTCCCACTGCACATTGAAGCTGCGCGCGTATTCGAGCTTATCGGCCTGGAGCGCCTCGAACGCGGGCAATTCGATGGCATCTTCCACGCATTCGAGCGATCGAGCCTTGTAGACAGTTCCGTCGACGAACGTAATATCTTCCACGGCAATGCCCGCCGCAAGCGCATCGGCGATTTCGACAATAGCGCGCTCGCCCATGCCATAAATAAGCAAGTCGGCGCCAGAATCGAGCAGAATGGAACGCTTAAGCGAATCGGACCAATAATCGTAATGCGCCAAGCGACGCAGGCTCGCCTCAATGCCGCCCAAAATAATGGGCGTGTGCTTGTGCGTGCGTCGAATGAGGTTGCCGTACACCGCTGTGGCGTGGTTGGGGCGCCTATTTGGCGCGCCGCCCGGCGAATAGGCATCTTGGCTGCGTGGAACCTTGTTTACAGTGTAATGATTCACCATGGAATCCATATTGCCCGACGAAACAAGGAAGCCCAAGCGCGGCTCGCCGAACACATTCACGCTTTCGGGGTCGCGCCAGTCGGGCTGCGCGATAATGCCCACCTTATAGCCGTGCGACTCGAGCACGCGCGAAATAATCGCCATGCCGAACGACGACTGGTCGACGTACGCATCGCCGCACACGTAGGTAAAATCGACGACATCCCACCCGCGAGCCCGCACATCGTCCATATTCACGGGAAGAAATGCGCTACGCGGCGCGTGATGTACGGCGGCATGCTTCTGGCGGCCTCCGCCAACGTTGCGAGAAGCGCCCTTCCCAGCATATTTCGCTTGAGCCGCCGCATTCTTCGCATACCCGCTGGTGCCTTTGCGAGCAGGTTTGCCCGCGCCTTGTTTTTGGGGACTCCGAGATTTCCGCGATTCCTGTGCGCCTTCGCGCCCGGCGCTTCCCTGTTGGTTTTGGGCAGCATACGACAAACGCGGGCCCTTGTTGGACCCGCGTTTTACACTGCGATGGTTGTTCTGCCCCGCCATTACTTCGAAGCGTCGTCGGAAGTGGAGCTGTCAGCCATATCGGCGACCATCGAGTCGGCCTTGGAAAGATGCTCGATGCCCGAATCGTAACGCGCCTTCACATCGTCGATGCCCTTCGCGGCCTCGGCAGCGGCATCGAGGTTTTCGCCGGCGTTCTTCATTTGCGCGTAAATCTCAACGTAATCGGAAAGCGCCTGGCCCAAATCGTTCGCGCCAGCCTCGTATTCGCTCTTCACATCTTTCAGCGCGTCGGGCGCTTCCAGAGCGGCAATTTTATCGAGCGCCTTGGTGGCGTTGCTTGCGGCAACGCGCATGGCAGCAACATCTTGCTTCGCGGCAGCGTCGCTGAAATTCGAAAGCGCGCTCGCGGCTTCCTGGCTGATAGAATTCACCGAAGACATGTACTCGCGATTCACCTGAGCAGGCGTTTTTTCCTGCTGAGAATCGGAACCCGAGCAGCCCGCAAGAGCCACCATGGCCAAGCACAGGGCGCACGCAATTGCGGCGATTTTCATAAACTGCCCGGCGTGGGCGCGGAATGTATTGAGCATCAGGTCAAACCTTTCTTTTCGTGACCCTGAACTATAGCAAACTACTGGGTCGAAATATCCAAATCCGCAAGAGTTACGCGGCGCGCCACCAATTCGGCAAGAGGATCGAGGAAGCACCACTCGGCCGCCGGCAAGCCACGGCGTGCGAGCGTGATAAGCTCGTCGCAAATCTCGGCCGCCGAGCGCTGATACACCTCTGCCGCATATCCCGACTCCATAAGGGCGTCCTTCGCCTTGGCGACATCGGATTCGGAAATGCCCGCACAGCTGCGGACGAGCGTTTCAAGCGAGCTTTTGCCATAGAACAGGCCCTTGATGAGCGCCGCATACGCCAGCACATAAGGAATGGGCATGGAGTCGGCCGGACGAATTTCAACATAGCTCTTCAGGCGCACATCGGGAAACACCATCGACATAGCATGGAACACCTCGTCGTCGGTCATAGCGCGGCGAGCGAAAATCTCGCCGAACGTGCGCGTGTCGTAGCGCGCCTCACCGTCGTCATCAAGCGCAACGATTGCGGGAACATCAAGCAAATATGCCGCATAGTCTTCAAAATCGAAACCTTCGTCGAAAATGCCCGGCACGGAATTGCAGCGATCGGGGTCGCAGTATTTCCAAATCTCGGTGCGCATAAGCGCATGCGGACGACGGCTGCCCTCAAACACGGGCGTATTGTCGCACATAAGCGCGAACAGTGGCGCAAGCACCTGCGCCACGCGCATTTTCGCAATGCAATCGGCTTCATCGATGTAGTCGATGGAAATCTGCGTGGAAGCGCTTCCTCGCATCATGCGCGGGCCCCACGGGCCAATAGATGAAAGGTATTCGTTCATATAATCGTAGCGAGCCTTAGGAATAAGCTCCTTATCAGCCGCACGGTTCACCGGGTCGAACCCAAGCGTAAGCGCTCGCCCGCCAATGGGAGAGAGCGCCTGATAGGCGTCATCTTCGAATTCGAGGAAGACGCGCTTGGCATCGATGAGGCTCTCGAATGGCCCCGCCGAAAGCTCCAACTGCGCTGCGGGTTCAATGGTTACCGCCGCCCCCGGGCGCGCCACACCAAGCAAGTCGCCACCATGAACGGTGGCCTCGGGGTATTTCTCCTGAAGCGCAGCGAGCACGTCGCGCACGCCGTTGGGCTGGCTGTAGGTGATAGGGTCGCCCGTGCCATCGACGCAAATATGCTCGAGTTCGATTCCCACTCGACGGCATTCGGCCTTCGCGCCCGCGCGCAAGTGTGCCACGATTGCAGCAATGTTTTCCTCACGCGCCGGCTGGCTCGAAGCGAGCTGCGCATTGCGCGCAGCAGTTGCTTTCCTCATAAGGTCCTCATTTCCCTCCCGCGCAGCACAACGCCCACGCGTTGCCACCCTTCATGCGGGCCTAAACCATGTATGGCGCCTATGGTAACGCGAACGCGCTTATTTCGACTCGAGCATAAAACGATTTCACGAAGGCGTTGCCAGCTTGTTGGAGAGCATGACGAAACCCCGCGCTCAACAGCCGTCGAACGCGGGGTTTTGGGAGGGGCTTGCAGGCCAGACGGACAATGACGTTCAAAAATAAAAGCAATTACGCAACGTTTTACCGTGACGCACAAGAAACCCCCGATAGCACCCTTTATTGCGTTTCGCGCATTTTTGGCCCTCCCCCGCGTATATTCAAAAATCCCCCAATGAACGGGGAAATGGGTGTATTTTTCCGCTGCAAGGAGTACAATTTATGCATCACGAAGGCTTTGCCACGTATTTTATGCATTCATAATTTCGGCTGAGGGGAACGAAATGACGAAACGCGCCGTACGTCACGATGTAATTCGTGACATTATCCGAAAAGGCAACATCAAAACCCAACGCGACCTGGTCGAGCAGCTTTCCGCTGAAGGCTACGACTGCACGCAGGCAACCGTATCCCGCGATATCGCAGGCATGGGCTTGGCGAAATCGCGCGAGGGCTATTATGTGTTGCCCGAAGACCTTCGCTTGCAACGCATGGTGGGCGAGCTGGTCGATTCCATCGAGGTCGTGAACAATTTCATCGTGCTGCGCACGCCTTCCGGCATCGCGAGCGGCGTCACGGTGGCGCTCGACGCGGCCGAGCTCAAGGGCGTCGCGGGCTCGCTCGCTGGCGACGACACCGTGTTCGTGATGTGCTATTCCAGTATCGATGCAGAAAACGTCGCCGCCGTCATTCGCAGGCTGCAAGATCAATAAACCAGGGATTTGCCACGCGCTCGTTTTGCGAGCACGCATTTCTCAAAATCACTCGAAACGAAAATGGGGGCCGATGTGGCCCCCATTTTCATGTATGCGAAATAGCCGCTAGCCGCGCATCTCTGCGCCCGTGGCCTTCGACACCTTCGTCACGAGCTTCTCGTGCGCCTTATCGACCTCTTCGCTCGTAAGCGTGCGGTCGGCGGCGCGATACGTCAGCGAGAACGCCATCGACTTCTTGCCCTCGCCCACGCGCTCGGCGTCGCGATACACGTCGAACAGATGCACGCTCTCAAGCAACTTGCCACCCGCGCTCTGCATGCACTGCATGATCTTCTCGCACGTCACGGCCTCGTCCACGACGAACGCGGCATCGCGCTCGACGCCCGGGAACTGAGGCACGTCGACATAGTCGCGAGCCGGACGGGCATTGCGCTCAAGCGCAGCCATGTCGAGCTCGAACGCCACCACGGGGCCTTCGGCATCGTAGGCGGCAACCGCCAGCGGATGCAGCTCGCCCACCCAGCCAATCACGTCGCCACCAGAAAGCATCTCGGCCGCGCGACCGGGCTGCAAATGCGGCGCATCTTCGGCGGAAAGCGCCTTGAAGCGAACCTTCGGCAACGCGAGCTCGCGAGCGATAGCCTCAAGCGCACCCTTGCCATCGAAGAAGTCGAACGCACGCGGATCGGTGTTCCAACCCTTGTCATCCATAGCGCCCGCCAAAACGCACGCCAGCTTGCGGCGCTCCTTCGGCTTGCGGTCGCCTTCGTGGGCCGCAAACACGGTGCCGATTTCGTACAGCTGAATGTTCGACACGCCATGCGCCTGGTTATGCGCGACGCTGCGCAGCAAGCCGGGAACCACAGTGCGACGCATGAACGCCTGCTCCGAATTCATGGGATTGATGAGTTCGACCGCCTCGCCCAGGCCGTCTTCCTTCATGCGCAGCTTGTCGAGGTCGTCGCCGGCGGCGAACGAATACGTCATGGTCTCGTTGATGCCGCACGCAGAAAGAGTGCGATGGATCTTCGCGTCCACGAGCTGCGCGTTCGTGCGCACGCCAATACGGCCGCGACCAGCAGGAAGCGTAGTGGGGATGTTGTCCATGCCGTAGAGGCGCAACACTTCTTCGTACAGGTCGATTTCGCGCGGAAGGTCGGGGCGGAACGTGGGCGAAACCACCGACAGCACATCGGCATCTTCGGTTTGAGCCACTTCGCAGCCGAGGCGCTCAAGCGTATCGACGATGAAATCGCGCGGAATATCGGCGCCCATCATAGCCTGGAAACGCTTCACGCGGAACTGCAGGTGCGGCTGCTCGCTGGGAGCGGGCCACACATCAACGATGCCGCAGCCGTCTTCGCCAATGCGGGCAACGGTGCCGCCGGCAACCTCGACGATGAGCGCCGCAGCGGCGGCCGAACGCGCCTCGACGCCATGGTCGTCAACACCGCGCTCGTAGCGCATGGAGCTCTCGCTGAACAAGCCCAGGTTGCGGCTCGTGCGGCTCGTGCGGCCAGGCTCGAACACAGCGGTTTCGAGCAGAATATCGGTCGTTTCCTCGGTGACCTCGGTATCAAGGCCGCCCATAACGCCCGCGAGCGCCACGGCGCCCTGATCGGGCGTGGAAATAACCGTCATGTCGCTCGTGAGCTTACGATGCTCGCCGTCGAGCGTGGTGAGTTTCTCGCCATCTTCGGCAGCTCGAACCACAATATGGGCCACGCCCTCGGCGTTCTTGACCTTGTTCAGATCAAACGCATGCAGCGGCTGGCCGAACAGGAACAGAATGTAGTTCGTCACGTCAACGACGTTGTTCACGGAGCGCTGGCCAATTGCGGCAAGGCGCTCGACCATCCAGTCGGGGCTCGGGCCCACCTTCACGCCATGAATCACGCGAGCGGAATAACGCGGGCAGCGCACGGCGTCGGCAACGTCGATTTTCACGGCGTTGGGCTCAACTTCACCCGCAAGCTCCAGCTTGGCGGCCATGTCCTGAAGCGGGTTCGTCCACGGCTTGGCGTACATAGCGCCAACCTCGCGGGCAAAGCCCACAACGGAAAGGCTGTCGGGTCGGTTCGGGGTGATTTCCAGGTCGAGCACCGTATCGGTGAGGCCCATGAAATCGGCGATAGGCTGGCCGATTTGTGCATCTTCAGGGAGTACCCAAATGCCTTCATGGTCGGTGCCCATGCCCAATTCGCGCTTCGAGCAGCACATGCCCATGGAGGTCACGCCGCGAAGCTTCGACTTCTTGATTTTAAAATCGCCGGGAAGCACCGCGCCGATCGTAGCGACGGGCACTTTGATGCCAGCGGCGATGTTCGGGGCGCCGCACACGATCTGAATCGGCTCGTCGCCACCCACATTCACCTTCACCACATGCATGTGGTCGGAATCGGGGTGGTCTTCGCATGTCTCGACATAGCCCACGACCACGCCGTCAAACGCGGCGCCAAGCTTGTCAACGCCCTCGACGCCCGTACCCGTAAGGTCGAGCTTGTCGCAGAACGCCTTAATGTCAGAAGGCACCTCGACATAATCGGAAAGCCACTTCAAAGAAACTTTCATAATTCGTCCTATCTAAACAGCCATCTCTGATCTATCAAAAAATCAGCGAGCGGGCCTTTTATTTAATCAATCGCCGCAGGTCAACCAAAAGTCAGCGAGGGCTTTTGTGGTGCGCCGAATTAAGGTGTCGGGCGGCCGAGCGTACTTCGTTACGCGAGGGCAAGCCCGAAAGCCTTAAGGCGGCGTGCCACGAAAGACCGCAGCGTCGGCAGCCAATTCTAAAAAATAAATTTTTTAGAATTGGCGCAAGAAGCGCATATCGCCCTCAAGCAGCATGCGCAGATCGGGCACGTCGTACTTCAGGCATGCGATGCGCTCGACGCCCATGCCAAACGCGAAGCCCGAGTATTCTTCAGGATCGATGTCCACAAAGCCGTAGACGTTCGGGTCGACCATGCCGCAGCCCAGAATTTCAAGCCAACCGGTGCCCTTGCACATGCGGCATTTCTCGCCGTTGTGCAAATGGCCCGAGCCGCCGCACACGCCGCAACTCACGTCAGCCTCGGCAGAAGGCTCGGTGAACGGGAAGTAATGCGCACGGAAACGCGTCTTGCGATCGGGGCCGAACATCTGCTTGCAGAAATAGTCGAGCGTGCCCTTCAGGTCGCCAAACGAAATGCCCTTGTCGACAACGAGGCCTTCCACCTGGTGGAACTGAGGCAGGTGGCTCGGGTCGGCGACGTCGCGGCGATACACCTTGCCCGGCGCGATGATGTAGATAGGCGGCTTGTTTTCCTCCATGGTGTGCACCTGCACGCCCGAGGTTTGCGTACGCAGAAGCGCCGCCGATTCGCCCTTCACGGCAGCCTGCTCACCCGTGCGGTCAACCAGGTAGAACGTATCCTGCATGCCGCGCGACGGGTGGTCGGCGGGAGCATTCAGAGCTTCGAAGTTGTAGTAGTCGGTCTCGGCCTCGGTACCGGAAGCCACGGAATAGCCCATGCCGAGGAAGATATCAGAAATCTCATCGATAATGCCGCTAATCAGGTGGCGCGTTCCAACCTGCTGGCCGCGGCCGGGAAGCGTGATGTCCACAGCTTCCGCATCCATCTTCGCAAGCAGCTCCGCCTTCGCAAGCGCTTCCTTGCGATTCGCGAGCGCTGACTCGACCGCATTGCGCACGATGTTCGCGGTTTTACCCACTTCAGCGCGCTCTTCTTTGGGAAGCTGACCCATGCCGCGCAGGTAGCCCGTAAGCGTGCCCTTCTTGCCAAGCACGGCTACGCGAACCTCTTCGAGCGCCGCCGTGTCGGCCACCGCCTCGATGTCGCGCAGGGCTTGGGCATTAAGCTCGTTGAGCTCGTCGACTATTGCCATAGCCTTCGCCTTTCGTTGTTATGCCGAGCGGACGCGCCGCCCAGCCGCCGCGTCCGAGGTTGCGCGACCTTCACCAATAAAAAAGAGCCTTCTTTCACCCCTCGGCCGAATTCGATTGCTCGAACTCGCAGCCCAAGGACGAAAGAAGGCTCTCGCGGTACCACCTTGGTTGACGGCCTTCACGCGAAACCGCGCAAGCGTGCCGCCCGCTCGTATGCCCTGTAACGGGAGCGCCCGGCATGACCTAGTTGCGAATCCGCGGGATATGCCCGCCAGCGTTCAACCATGCTGCTCGGAAGGGAATCGGCGTCGCTGCGCGCTTGAGGCCCTTCCAGCCAAGGGGCCCTTCTCTGAAAAGCACGCGTCTGCAAGCCGCTGTCTTCGTCTTAGCATTTGTGCTCGGAAGTATAGCGCACTTTCGTCGCATAGCGCATCATCCATCAAGACGTTTCACGAATTTCAGGCAAACAAAGAGGCCCGCTCAAATGAGCGGGCCTCTTCTCTATGCGATGTATTCGCGGTTGAAACTACTCAGCGGCAGCTTCGGTGGCCTCGGCGGCAGCTTCCTCAACGGGAGCGGCTTCTTCGGCAGGAGCCTCAGCGGCGGCCTTGGCGGCTTCAGCCTCAGCCTTCTTGGCGTACTCAGCAGCACGCTTAGCCTTCTCGGCAGCCTTGGCTTCGCGCTCGGCCTTCTTAGCAGCCTCGAGCTCGGCGGCCTTAGCGGCCTTAGCGGCCTTCTTCTCGGCCTCAGCCTTGGCGACCATGTCGGCAGCAGAGCCGAACTTGTCGGCAAAGCGCTGGACGCGTCCACCGGTGTCGATGAGCTTCTGGGTGCCGGTGAAGAACGGGTGGCACTTGTTGCAGATGTCGATCTTCAGCTCGCTCTTGGTGGAGCGAGTGGTGAAGACGTTGCCGCAGGTGCACTTGACGGTGCACTCAACGTATTCGGGATGAATTCCCTGCTTCATTGGTATTCTCCTTTGACAGAGTGCCTTGGTTTCCGACCAAGGCAGGACACAGCCCTCGAATAATACCACAGCCCCTACCCTGCATTGCAAGGGAGAAGCTGTGAAGATTCAAGGGTTTCACGAAATCGGGACGCGCTTTCCGGCGAGCAGACGCTTTCGTCTTATTCATACGGGTCCTTTTCCGCACCGTGCGTCTTATTTGAACTGCGATTCGTGCTTCGCGAAGAAGTCGGTGCGCGGCGGAAGCTCCACAATGGCGTGGCGGCAAGCCTCGACGTCGGCGGCGTCGCACAGCTCAGCCATGCCCTCGAACGGCGCGTTCCAGCTGAACACGCGCTCGGCAGGAAGGCCCAAATGTTCCACGATCTTCTCGCAACCGTCGGGCGCCACAGGATGCATGAGCAACGTGGCGACGCGCAGCGTGAAGAAGCTGTCGACAAGAATCTGGCGACGCATGTCAGCATCGTCGGCACCCTCGGCGGCCTTAATGCCGTCAGCCCAATGCTTCTGCGCCCAGCGAATGAAGTCGTCCATGAGCGTCATGACCGAATGCAGTTCAGCCTTGTGCATAATGGCCTCGTATTCCGCCATGGCCTTATGGCAGCGCGCCACCACGTCGGCCGCGGGAGCGCCAAGGGGCATGAAGCCCTCGAAGTTCTTCTGCGCCTCGTAGAAGCAGCTGCGTGCCAAGCGGTTGAACACATTCGTGAGCAACGCGCCCTCCTTGAGCACGGGGTCGGCCACACGGGGGTCGTTGCGTTTCGCCTCGTCGGCCTCGAACGGCTTGGGCTTGAAGCCCACCGATTTCACATCGAGGCCCAGGCCAAGCCAATGGGCGCGCAGCTGGTCAACCGTATAATGCTCGAGCAGCTGGTCAGCCGAGGGAGGCTTCACTGCGCCCGAAGACGACGCCTTCACCTTGCCGAACAGAATATGGTGGTTCGCGATAAGCGTCGTTTGCTGCAAATCGCCTGGCTGCGGGTACGCGACCTCAGCATTGCCACTCTCAAGCGCCATCCACAGCGCAGGCTGGGCGACGCCGTAAAAATACAGGTTGTCTTGACCGATGAACTGGTACACGCGCGCATCGGGGCTGCACCACCAGTCGCGCACCGCGCTCAACTCTTCGCCGCGAGCCTCAAGAGCCGTGGCCGAAAAACTCACAGGCGCCCACAGGCTTTCGGGCCAACACCACACCGTAAGGTCGTCCACACCTTCCATCTCGGGCACCTTCACGCCCCACTCCACATTGCCGGAAATGCGGAACGGAACGAGCGCCTTGCCCGTACGGAAGCGAATTCCGGCAGCGGTGAGCTCGTCGCGGGCGGCATCGCGCGATTCGATGTTGGCGAACTCGAGCTCAAAGCTCTGTTTGTTGCCTTCGGCGGCATGGAACTCATGCGCAGGCAATTTCGACTCGATAGCGCGGTAATCGGCCTCGAGCTCATTTTTTATATAGATGACGGGCGGCACGAGGAATTCCTTGGCCGTCTGCGACACCACGGGACGCACCTCGGGGTCGGCTTCGAGGTTTTCGGCAATCTCGCCAAGCTGTTCGCGGAAATTCGGCAAGTCGAAATACCAATTGCGCACGGGGCGAAGCTCGGGCACGCAACCCGTGAGCGACGACGTGGGCTTGATAAGGTCGGCAGGGTCGAACTGGTGGCCCAGGTCGCATTCGTCGGCATACGCCTTCTCCGATTTACACCCCTGCACAGGACAATAGCCATGCACCTGGCGACCGTTGAGGAACTGGCCCGCCTCAGGGTCGTAGAACTGCAGCGTTTCCATAAGGCGCAAGTGACCGTTTTCGTGCAACTTTTCGAGCAAATCGTTCGTCACGCGCTGATGTACTTCGCCCGCGCGACCAATGCCCGAACCTTCGTAGATGGAAAGCGAGATATCGTAAGCATCGAGCGTCGCCTTCTGCGCATCGTGGTTGCGCTGCACGTAGTCGACGATGGTACCCTTAAAGCCCTCATTTTCGCAGGCCTTGCGGTAGCCCTCCTGAATAGGCGAGCCGAAACAGTCGGTGCCAGAAACGAAGAGCACATTCTGTTCGCCAATGCGGTCGCGAAGGAAGCGCGCATAGGCGTCGGCGGGCACGAACACGCCCGCAACGTGGCCGAAGTGCAGCTTCTTATTGCCATAGGGCATGCCCGCGGTAACAACCGCACGCGCAGGCCAAGTTAGTTCGCTGGTATAGCTCACGAAAGAACCCCCTCGTTCTTCAACAGTTCAATCAATTTCGCAGCGGCGGCCGAGGTGGCCGAATCGTTGTCGCTTTCAGAAAGCAAGTCCATCAGCGAGCCTAAATCGCTCGACTGGGTAAGCGTAATCACATTGTAGTCGGAACCGAGACCCGCGAGTTGCGCGGCCGCCTCAATTGCGTCATCGAAAACGCCCACTTCATCGGCGAGGCCGTTCTCGACAGCCTGCTCGCCGGTGAACGGAAGGCCCGTCGCAAGCGCACGAGCCGCATCGAGGCTCATGGAGCGCCCCTCAGCCACATTTTCGACGAAGACCTCGTTCGTCACATCGATGAGCTCCTGATAGTAGGCGCGTTCCTCATCGGTGAGGGGGCGCGTGCCGTAACTCGAATCCTTCGATTCCGCCGACGCAATATTGTCGACCTTGATGCCCAACTTGTCGAGCAACTCCGAAAGATCGGTCACTTGCATCACTGTGCCAATGGCGCCGATGTCGGTGGTCTTGTTCACATAAATCAGGTCGGCCTGGCTTGAAATCTCGTATGCAGCGCTGCAATTCATCGACGCGCTCGAGACCACCACGGGCTTGCTGAAGCGCTTCACGTATTCAGCCATTTCCTCGCCCGCCGTTGCGGTGCCGCCGCCGGAATCGACGCGCAAAACCACGGCTTCGATATCGTCGTTTTCTTCAGCCTGATTGAGAAGCGACGAAAGGCCTTCAGGAGAGCAGGCCGTGCCATCGTATTGGATGGTTCCCGAAATATCGATGACCGCGACAGTAGGCCCATCGGTGAGCCCTTCTTCAACAGAGCCCATGCCGAAATTCGAAAGGGAATGCACCGCGCTCGAGCACGACATAGCCCCAATGGTAAAGCAGAATACGACGGCGAACAAAATCACGCCGAGCACAATCCAGGGCGTCATGTTTTTCTTCCTCGACGCGGGCGCGGCATACACGGGCTGTGCCGCAGGAGCATAATACTGCTGACCGCACCCGGGCTGGGCGTATTGCTGAGCGCCGGGCTGCCCATACGGCTGCTGCGCTTGAGGCTGCCCGTACGGCTGGGACTGGGCAAACGGCTGCGCCTGGTTTTGGGCATAGGCCCGGCTTTGCTGCGCGTCGAAACCCTGCGGCGCTGCGGGTTGCGGCGGCTGCTGGGGCTGCTGGTTCGTGTGGTCTTCGGCCATGGATGCGCCTTTCCGAATATGAATGTATCGCACGCGTGGATATACCTTATTAATGGTAACGAAAACCTTGGCCGTTGCGGCCGTAACCCACCGATTTGATAGAATCACAAACCATGAAAACGCAATCTGACACCACAAACAAAAGCGCGAGCGTGGCCACACGCAAAAGTTCACACGTCACCGGCGAACCAAAGGCCACAGCCAACGAAGAGTGCGAAGGTTTGAATCGCCTTCGCCTCTCTCGCCGCACATGTGCGCTTCTTTCATGGACAGCTGTCGCGATTATGCTCGCCTTCATTTTCTGCATGAGCGCGAAAACAGGCAACGACCTCGATAACCACTCGGGCATCGTCTCGATCGTCAAAAATTTCTTGGTTGCGGGCGCCACGGCGCTCTTCGGCCACGAGGTCGACGTATCGCCCGTGGGGCATTTCACGGAATACCTGCTGCTCGGTGCCGCGCTTGCAAACGCGCTGCGTTTCACGCCGTGGGCCATATTCGAGAGAAACGCGACCGCGCACCCCGCAGGCATGCTCGGCGACTTCCCTAGCCCTCTCGTCGCGCTCATCCTCTCAA
>OLSN01002207.1_pt1 | contig 14751 bp, 12 predicted proteins | sample 1672411 | NCBI WGS metagenome assembly OLSN01 (sample SAMEA3136683, study PRJEB25190) | human gut metagenome | biome: human gut; feature: human-associated habitat; material: faeces | place: Austria | collected 2013 | reverse complement strand
CTACCGAGGCCAGCTCTATTTTTTTCGCGCTGCTTTTCAAGTTTCAACACCTCCTCGTATTATAAAAGAGTAGTATTTATAGACCGCTCTCCAGCGGTATGCTACACTGTATGGGATGCTGTGGATTGGTGAACACCTCCTACCGCAAAGACGGTTTGACGAAGGCTCCAACCACAGCTTCTTTGTTGAAATGTTAATCAGTTAGATACCGCCAGACGGTTTATTTAGAACGAGGTTACAAGAGCAAAGAAGTCTGTGGTCCTGAACAGCATCGAAATAAATACGCCGGAGGTATCAAAATGGTTTGTGTTGGAATTGACGTTGCCAAGGATAAGCACGACTGCTGTATTCTCGACTCGGACGGAACGATTCGTGCCGACTGCATTACCATCCCCAATAACATGGATGGCTTCAAGCAGCTGCTTCAGACGATTCGAGACTGTACCAAAAAGTCAGACAAAATAAAAGTAGGACTTGAGGCTACCGGACATTACAGCTACAACATTCTTGGATTTCTTCTTGACAATGACCTGGCCGTCTATGTCATGAATCCTTTGCACACCAACCTGTACCGAAAAAGTCTCAGCCTTCGCAAAACCAAAACCGATCGTGTGGATGCAAGAACGATTGCAACTATGCTATTGTCCGATGTAGACCTCAAGTCCTACACGGATATAGCATACCATAACGAAGAGCTAAAGTCACTAACAAGATACCGATTTGATAAAGTTCAGGAATGCGCTAAACTAAAGCAATCGGTGTCCAGATTGGCTACGATTCTGTTTCCCGAATTGGAAGGGCTTGTTTCGTCTATCCATGGCACTTCAATCTACGCACTTCTCAGCGAATATCCCGGTGCAAAGCAAATTTCAGAAGTCCATCTTACCAAGCTGACAAACCTTCTTACAACAGCGTCCAAAGGACGCTACGGAAAAGAGAAAGCCATCCAGATTCGAGAGGCAGCCAGAGCTTCTATTGGCTCTGTCATGCCTGCCAAATCTTTGGAATTGAAGCATACCATTAAACTCATTCAAGAACTTGCCTCCGAGATCGACGAAATTGAAGATTCTATTCAGAAAATCATAGATGAGCTCAATCCACCAATTCTCTCGATTCCCGGCATGGGAGTAAACTCCGCTGCTGTGATCCTTGCAGAAATCGGGGATTTCTCCAATTTCAGTTCTCCTGACAAAATTCTTGCTTACGCTGGCTGCTCTCCATCTACATACCAGTCCGGAAAACTCACGAACTGTTATGCTCACATGGAAAAACGTGGCTCCCGCTACCTGCGACATGCCCTTTACAACGCAACCAAGTACGTCTGCTACTGGAATCCTGTCTTTGCTGAATACCTTGCCAAAAAACGTGCCGAAGGAAAACACTACAATGTTGCCCTGTCCCATGCCATGAAGAAACTCGTGCGGCTGATCTACGCTTTGCAGAAGTCTGGAAAAACATATCTTACAGCTGCATGATTTTCTCCTGAGCCTGAGCTAATTCCAACAGAAACTTAGCTGGCGCAGCGAACCCTTGACGAACCGAAGCATTCAAATGCTATTCTGTTTCTGCGAGGGTTGGCCGGGCTTGCTTTGCTGTTCTCTCCGTCGCCCTCGCTGTTCCAAGACCAGCATTTGAATGCTGTTTGTCAGGGGCAGCGGTCGGCAGACGGATTTTTTCATTTTGGGGCTTGACTTTTAATAGTTAGTCTCCCATATACACAAGGGGCATCCGCAAACCGCAGATGCCCCTTGTTACATATCAAAGCGCAATATATAGTGTTTTTGTATTCATTTAATACAACATATAGAGAAAAGAGGTATTCTATGCGCTCTCAGTTCACTTCGTATGAGCAGCTTCCCATCACCCTGACAGCCGATCATGTCGCTGCTGCGCTGGGCATCTCCCGCGCCAACGCTTACATCCTGCTCCGTTCGGACGGCTTTCCCACGCTCCACATCGGTAAGCGGATGGTCGTACCCAAAGACCGTTTTCTTCAGTGGATCACGGACAGCGTAAATGGCTGATTTGACATCCTTGATTCAAGAGGTTTCTTTTTCTATACTATTCCCGAAACGACTTGACATCAGGAAGGAGGCAATATGCCAAGCAAACGTTCACACGGCGAGGGTACGCTTCGCCACCGCAGCGATGGTCGCTGGGAATTACGTATGATGGACGGCTACCAGAAAGATGGTTCGCCGCGCTTCAAGACCTTCTATGGCAAGACCCAGAAGGAGGTCAAGCTCAAACTGAAAGAGTATCAGGATGCGCTTATCAGCGGTGTCCAGCTGGACACGATCCTGTACTTTGAGGATTGGGCTGATACATGGTTCGAGGGTCACAAGGATAATATCGCTCCCACGACACAGGAAAGCTACAAATACTGCCTGAAAATGCTCAAAGAGGGATTTTACCATCGCCCCTTGACCGTCATACGCCCCATCGACATTGAAAACTTCCTGAAAGGGATGCGGCGCGATGGCCGCTCGGATTCTTACATCAGCAAGGCACGAGGGATGCTCTACCAGATCTTTCAAAAGGCAGAAGCCAATGACCTTGTGCGCCGCAACCCGGTCCGGCTTGCTGAAAAGATGCGGGCATCCGGCACCGCAAAACGCAAGGAAGCCTTTACCACAGCGGAAGTCGCACACCTGATGAAGGTGCTGCCCGATGACCGCATGGGCTTGAGCATCCGGCTTTTACTCGGCACTGGAATGAGAATGCAGGAACTTCTGGCTTTGGAGCCGCAGTTTATTGAAGAAGATGGCTCTGTCATTCACATCCGGCAGGCAGTAAAGGTCGTAAAAGGTACAGTCAGCATCGGCAGTCCGAAATCCAAAGACAGTATCCGGGATATTCCGGTGCCGCTGAATGTCCGCCCGTGCGCCATCAAGCTGCGGGATACCACCGACCAGTTCATCTGGGAAAGCCCCAAGACCGGCTTGCCCTGCAATCCCACCCATTTCCGGGATGTATTCCGCAAATCTCTGGAAGAAGCGGGCGATGTCCGCTTGCTCACGCCGCACAGCTGCCGCCACACCTATGTGTCGCAGATGCAGGCGTTGGGCGTGGATATCCAGACCATCCAGAGCATCGTAGGCCATGCCGACACCGAGATGACTGAGCATTATCTCCATGTTCAGGAATCCATTCGGCAGAGTGCGATCCAGTTGTTCAGCGAGGCGTTTTCGGCCTGAAAATTGGACGGAACGGCACTAATTAGACCAGATAAAATCGTTGGCATTGTGGTCAAAATTGTGGTCAAAACCAAATGAGGCCAGCCTATAAACAAAAAAATCCAACGATTTCTAACGTGAAATCGTTGGATTTATGGTCCGAGTGGCGAGAATCGAACTCACGGCCTCTTGAACCCCATTCAAGCGCGCTACCAAAACTGCGCTACACCCGGATATTTGTTGTGGCTCATCGCTCACAGCTCCATTAGTATACCCGCTATAGGCCGTTTTGTCAAGCGCTTTTTTTATTTTTCTTGGATTTTTTCTGGATTTTTCGCTCATCGTCCAGAAGCTCTCGATGGTGCGTCCATTTCATTTTCGGTGACTGCCATTGCCACGGCAAAGACGCTGTGGGCGCCCGCATCCAGCAGTGCCTGTGCGCAGGCTGCGGCGGTAGCGCCGGTGGTGATGACGTCATCCACCAGCAGCACCCGCTTTCCTTCCACGAGTTCCGGTCCCTGTGCCCGGAAGGCACCGGCCGCATTTGCCAGACGCTCGTCCAGCGAGAGTCCTGCCTGATGACGTCCGGCCCGGACGCGGCAGAGCGCCTTTGGCAGCAGCGGGAGGCCCAGTGCATGGGCCAAAGGCTGCGCCATCCGTTCCGGCACATTGTAGCCGCGCCGACGGCTGGTGGCAGGCACCGGAACGATGCAGTCGTAACCGATGGCCGCACCGGGGACCAGCCCCGGCACCGGCTCTGCAAAGTGCATCTCCACCTCTGCCCCGAACAGCCGGGCCGTCATCTCCACGCCAAGCTCCACCGCTGTCCAGCTTTCGCCTTCGTATTTGGCGCGGAGGATGGCGCTGCGGACGACGCCCTCATACCGGTAGGGCGCAGCCGCCCCGTCCAGAGCACCCAGATAGTGGCGGCTCACATCCAGCCGCATGACCGGGCCGCGGCGCAGCTCTTCCAGCCGCGGTGTACACACTTCACAGAGCGGCAGCGTTCCCAGCACCCTGCGGCAGCAGGGACACCGCCTCGGGAAAAGCAGCTGGCGCATCTGCCGGGCAAGCTGCGCGGGGCGGCCGTAATAACCTGCCATCAGTCTTTTTTGACGGCGACGATGATACGCACCTTTTTGCCAGCGGCGCAGCCAAAGTTGTCGTACCAGCCGGTAAGGTAGTAATCATCGGAGTTGACGGAGGTGAGCTTGGTGTAGTAATATTGACCCTTGTACCACAGGTAGACCTGCGTATTATCGGCCATTTCAAACCTTTCGCCCTTGGAGGAAAGGACGCTGGCCGCACCCACCTTGTCGATCTTCATGGGCATCAGCTGCACCATGTTGCGGACAGAGCCGGTCGTCTCCTGACAGACCGCAATGCCGCCAGCCAGCACAGGATACTTGATGGAAGTGCTCAAACTGGCCTGCTGGCCGTTGACGTAGCCGATATAGGTCGCACCGCTGCCGATGAAGTTGAATATCTGGCTGAAGGGAGTGCCGGTGATCTGGGCGATCTGCTGGAAGCCGAGGCCCAGAAGTGCGCCGGTGTTGCTGGTCAGGCGCTCCCATGCCGTGCTGAGGATGTCGCCGGAGATAACGCCCCACAAGATCTCTGTGGTGGTGGGTACCATGATGCTCTTCACCTGACTGACGACTGCATCGGTATCAATGGTGCCGTCACCCGGCTCAGCCGTGATGGCACTGAGAAGGGTGCTGTAGTTGGCGGCGACATTCTTCACATCGTCCAGCACACCGTAGTACCACAGATCGCCGGTCACATCGTTCAGAATAAGCGTGTCAATCTGCCCCTGCGGATTGGTGGTGTAGTAGCGGACATCGGAAGCCTTTAAGTTTACCCCCGATAGGCGGCTGGGACGAACCGTCCCAGCCACACCCCCTGTACTCGTATCAAGGATCTGCACGTCATCTGCCAGAGCCATATCGCCCAGCGCGGTGGCGTTCTCGTTCACAGTGCCGCTGACGGAGCGCTCATCGATTTTTTCCACGCTCTCGCCTTCGGGGCTGACCCGCACTTCCACCAGCCAGCCAGCGGGGAAATTCAGGCTCTTGTCTACATTCACTTCGCGGGCAAGGCCGTCGGTACACAGGACCTTGACGGTCTGAAGCACATCGGCACTGTTGTCCTCGTCGATGAGGTTGCGGGCGGACGACTGCACCACGCCGTAAAAGACCTCGTCGGCCTCCTCGCCGGTGATGATGCCTGCGGCCACATTGTTCATGCCCAGCAGCAGAGTGACCACCTGGCCGACACCGCCGCCGTTGAGAGAAGACACCTGAGAAGCAATGGCCGTACTGCCCAGCGTATAGGACGTGCCTGCCACCGTGATGGAAGCGGGGGCGCTGGCCGAGGGAGACACCTCGGTGATGCGGCCTGCGGCACGGCGGGTATAGACCCACAGGGTCTTGAGGCTCTCGCTGTAGTAGTAGACGTCGTATTTGTTCAGCTCTGCGGAGCCGGAGACCTTATCGTTGCGGTAGACGCTGGCAGGGACGAAGGGCAGCACCGTGCTCTCCGAAGCCACGAAGGGGCCTTCCAGGCTGCTGAGCAGGATGGTGGAGCCGTCCACCTGACCATTGCTCACGGTAAAGCCAAGGGTCGTGCCGTAGGCCGAGCCGCTGGCGTTGTTGGCGGTGAGGGCATTGTAGAGCAGGACGGCGCAGTCCTCGTAGTTCATCGCTTCGCCCTGACGGCGGTCGAGGCCGGCACGCAGACCAATCTCGCTGGCCTTGTTGAGCTGGGCGTTGGGAAACGCGCCGCTCAGGTCGGTCATCTTATAGCCCATCAGCTTGAGCACTGCAGTGCATGCTTCTTCCAGCGTGACGGCGTTGTTCGGGCGGAAGCTGCCATCGGTGTAGCCGTTCATCCAGCCCTGCTGCACGGCGATGCGGACATAGGGCGCCCATGCCGAGGAGCCGGGCAGGTCGGTGTAGAGGGTACCCACTGCCCCTTGAGAAGAGACGCTCTCCCGGTAGGTAGAGTAAGAGGTCAGCATTCTGGCAAATGCGCCGCGGGTCACGGCTGCATTCAGTGCGCCGGACTGCTCGGAATCCATAGCACCCAGCGTGATGGCAAACTGGACGGCGGTGTTGTTGCCCGCAGCCGATGCCGGCATCACCAGCATCGACACCGCGATGCTGACCGCCAGCAGAAATGCGAGAAGACGTTTTTTCATTGTGATCTCCTTATAAAAAATGTTAAACCTCTCAGTCTCGCTTCGCTCGACAAGGCCGGGTTGCGGCACCCAGCATCCGCTGCGCATTGCGCGCGTCTTGCTGGCCGCTGCCCCAGCAACGACTCCCTGTTTCCGCCACTGGCGGCGGTCGTCGTTGTTGCCCCTACCGAGGGGAGCCTCTGGCGAAGAGGTGAAGCTTTACGAAATGCCAAGGCCTCTCCTCGATAGGAGAGGTGGCATTGCGAAGCAATGACGGAGAGGTTTATTTTAGAGGAGAAACTATGTCTCAGAAAAATATGGGCCGTCTGGCGCAGGACATGAAGCGTGAGCTCATCGCCATCATCGGACGGCTGAAAGACCCGCGGCTGGAGGGCGGTCTGCTGACCGTCACCCGGCTGGATGTGACGCCCGATCTGGACGTGGCGAAGGTCTATGTGAGCGTGATGGGCCGTGAGGACGGCCCCAAGCCCGCTATCGAGGCCCTGAACCGCGCCGCAGGCCATGTGCGCACCGAAGTGAGCAAGAAAATGCACATCCGCAAGGCACCCCGCTTCATCTTTGTGGAGGACGACGGTGCCGCCTATGCAGCCCACATCAATGAGCTGCTCCGCACGCTGAATGTGAACGGCGATGCTGAGGACTCTCAGCCCGCCGAGACTGAGGAATAAATCCAGCGCTGCGGAAAGGATGGATCCATCAAATGACAGAACAGCTCAATGTGCAGCAGATGGCCGAGCGCCTCTGTGCTGCGGACAACATTCTGGTCCTGTGTCATAAAAACCCGGACGGCGACACCATCGGCTGCGGCAGCGCCCTCTGCCACGCGCTCAAGGCGCTGGGCAAGACGGCAGCTGTCCTCTGCTCCGATGCAGTGCCTTCCCGCTACAGCTTTACTGCACCGGTGCCGTTCCGGGGCGAGTTTGAGCCCAAGACCGTTGTGGCCGTGGATGTTGCCAGCGTGCAGCTCTTTGGTGAAAACAACGGTGTGCCGCAGTATACCCGCCACGTCGATCTCTGCATCGACCACCACACGGGCAACAGCGGCTATGCGGATTTCACCCTGCTGGACGGCAATGCGGCCGCAGCGGCAGAGCTTCTGTATGAGGTCATCAGCGAGATGGGCGTGGAGATCACCCCCCTCATCGCCAACTGCCTCTACACCGGCCTCGCTACTGACACCGGCTGCTTCCGGTTCTCTTCCACCACTGCCAACACCCACCTCGTGGCTGCAAGGCTCATTCTGGCCGGTGCGCAGGTGGAGGAGCTGAACACCCTGCTCTTCGACACCAAGCCCCGGGAGCGGATGGAGGCGGAGCGTATCGCCCGCAACCATCTGGAATATCATCTTGAGGGCCGCTGCGCCCTGATGTATCTGACCCGGGACGAGATAGAGCAGAGCGGCGTGGACCCGGCTGACCTGGAAGAGCTGACCAGCCTGCCCATCAGCATCGAGGGGGTCAAAGTGGGCCTGCTGCTCCGTCAGCAGCCCGGCGGCAGCTACCGCATCAGCGTGCGCGCCGCCAAGGGCGTGGACGCCTGTGCCATCGCACGGCGTCTGGGCGGCGGCGGCCACACCCGCGCAGCGGGCTGTGAGCTGCTGGGCAACCTCGACAACGCCAAGAGCGCCATTCTGGCCGAAGTGGAGGCGGAACTCGACCGCCCCGAGACGCAGGAGGAAAGCTGATGCAGGGCATCCTTATCGTAGATAAGCCAATGGAGTGGACCAGCTTTGACGTCATCGCCAAGCTGCGCGGCATCCTCGGTACCCGCAAGCTGGGTCACAGCGGTACGCTGGACCCCATGGCCACCGGCGTTCTGCCGGTGTTCTGCGGCGGGGCCAGCAAGGCCGTGGACCTTCAGCTCGACCACACCAAGACCTACTGCGCCCGGCTGCGGCTGGGGATGCAGACCGACACCGGCGACATCACCGGCACCGTGCTGGAAAGGGCCCCGGTGACAGCGGGGGAGAAGGAACTGCTGGCTGTTTTGCCCCGGTTCCTCGGCCCCCAGATGCAGACGCCGCCCATGTACTCGGCAGTCAAGATCAACGGCCAGCCCCTTTATAAGCTGGCCCGCGAGGGCGTCACGGTGGAGCGGAAGGCCCGCCCCATCGAGATACTGGACATCCGGTACGGCGGCAGCCCGGTAGAGAACGAATACGTCCTCACCGTCCGCTGCTCCAAGGGAACGTATATCCGCACTCTGTTGGAGGACATTGCCGCCGCTATGGGCCAGAAAGGCACCATGAGCGCCCTGCGCCGCACGACGGCGGGTGTCTACACCGAGGCCGACGCCCACACGCTGGAAGAGATACAGGCGGCAAAGGACGCAGGCCCCGAGGCACTGCAGGCTTTGATGCTGCCGGTGGAGAGCGTGTTCGAGAGCCTGCCTCTGCTGGTGGCAGAGCCAAGGGTGGAGCAGCACCTGTACAACGGCTGCCCCACCAGCCGCTACCCGGCGGCAGACGGCCGTTACCGTGTCCGCAATGCCGAGGGTCAGTTCCTGGGCCTTGCGAACATCACCGGCGGCGTGCTCAAGGTCGAAAAACTCTTTGTAGAGAGGAATTAAAGAACATTCATGCAGATCTATTCACAGCTTGCGCCGCTTGCGCTGGGCGGTGCCCACGGCTCTGCTGTGGCAATGGGCTTTTTTGACGGCATCCACATCGGCCACCGCGCGGTCATCAATGGCGCAGTGGAGTGGGCCAGGGCCCACGGCGCGGCACCGGCGGTGTTTACCTTCCGCCTGCCCACTGAAAACAAGATGAAGGGCAAGCGCCTGCTCTCCACCGAGGACAAGCACGCCCTCATCGCCAGCCTCGGCGTGGAGCACTATCTCTGCCCTGATTTCGAGGAAATCAAGGCCATGACGCCGGAGCAGTTCGTGCTGGGCATCATCCGGGACTGCAACGCCCGGGCGCTGTTCTGCGGCGAGAACTTCACTTTCGGTGCCAGGGCGGCAGGCACACCGGAGCTGCTGCGTCAGCTCTGCGAGCCGCTGGGCGTGGAGGTAGTCGTCCTGCCGATGGCACAGTTTGAGGAGAAGCCTGTTTCCTCCACCCGCATCCGCACCGCGCTGGAAGGCGGTGACATCCCGGCGGCCAATGCCATGCTGGGGATGCCCTACGCCATCCGCTTCACAGTGCATCACGGGGAGGGCCTTGGCCGGACGCTGGGCGTGCCGACCATCAATCAGCTCTACCCGCAGGGCTTCCAGCTGCCCCGGTACGGCATCTATATCACCCGTACCAGGATAGGGGACAGGTGGTACCCCTCGGCCACCGGCCTTGGCACCCGGCCCACCGTCAACAGCGACGAGAGCAAGGTGACCTGCGAGACCTTCATCCCGGGCTTTACCGGCGACCTTTACGGCACCGATCCGGTGGTGGAGTTCCACGCCTACCTCAGTCCCAGCAAAAAGTTCGACACGCTGGATGAGCTGCGCGAGTGCATCGACCACGCAGCCCAGCGCGCGCAGGAATACTTTGCGGAGTGAACTTTATGAAAAAAACAAAACAGAAATGGTGCCTGCGCATCCTGGTCTGGCTGGTGGCGCTGCTGGTCCTTCTGGGGGTGGCAGACTCCTGCCGTGTTCAGGAAGACCCCCACCGCACACTGGTGCAGGGCAGTCTGCAGGAACTGAACGACAGCTGGACGCTGGAAACAGACCAGCAGGCCGTGTATGACATTCCGGAAAGCATGGGGGAAAGCCTGATGCTGAGCATCCGCAGCACGAAGCAGAAGTTCAGCCTCGGGCTGCGGGCGGCGGACGGTCAGGAGACGGCGTTCTATACCTACGACCCGGGCAGCGGCCCGGCAGAGATGCGGCTCTTTGCTGCTCTGCCGGAGGGCGCGGCCGGAAAGACGCTGGTGCTTCGCTGTGCGGAGCCGTCGGCCCTCAGCGCGATGCTGAGCAGCGAGTCGGTGCTGGCCACCCAGACGAAACTGAGCAGCTATTATTTCAGGCGCAGCCTTTACGCGCTGCTCTTCTTCCTTTTCTGCGCCTTCTGTGCGGCAGAGCTTGGCCTGCTGCTGCTCTCGATGCGCAGGATCTTCCGGCCGGAAGTCCGGTATCAGATCTGCATCATGTTCGGGCTGGTGCTGGATGCGGGCGTCTGGGTCCTGACGGATTCAGACCTGCTGACCCTCTTTACCGATAAGGCAAGTTTCGTCACCTTCTTGTCCCTGCTCGGCTTCGGCCTCATCGTCCCCCTTACGCTGGAGTTTATCCGCTGTACCTTAAAAGAGGAGTGCAGGAACCTGCGGCTCTTGCAGCAAGTACAGATGCTCCTGCTGACGGCAAATATTCTGGGCTGGCTGCTGCGGGGCTGGGCGATGTTCTGGCTGCTGCCCCTCATGCACCTGACCATCCTTGCAAGCATCCCGCTGACTCTCCGCGACCTCTTTGCAGCGTATAAAAAGACCCGAAGCGAGGACGTGCGGGATATTCTGGTCGGCTTTGGTGCATTGGCAGTCTGTGCCGCAGCGGCACTGGTGTTCTTTTATGGAGACCATGCCGGGTGGCAGTACGCGGTGTTTTACTGCGTGGGCCTGCTTTGCTTTTTGTTGCAGCTGGGCCGCATCGTGCTCCACCGCATCCGGCAGGCCAGCGACGAACAGGCCCAGCTGGAAAACTACAAAAATCTGGCCTACGTCGACTCGCTGACCGGGCTTTTCAACTATACGGCCTTCAAATATATGAAGTCCCGCTGGCCCGAGCACACGGACTGGACCTACATCGTTATGGACGTCAACTGGCTCAAGCAGACCAACGACCAATACGGCCACCGTGCCGGTGACGAACTGCTCTGCTGTGCGGCCCGCTGCATCCGGGAGGCCTTTTACCGGGCCGAGGACTGCTTCCGCATCGGCGGCGATGAGTTCGCGGTCATTGCGACTGCGACAGATGAGGACGCTGTGAAGGCAGCAGTCGAAACGCTCCGGCGGCTGTGCGCGGAGTGGGATGCGAAGGAAGAGTATCCCGTCTCCATCGCAGTGGGCTATGCCATGCAGGCAGGCCGCACCATGACGGCGGACGAGCTGTTCATGGAGGCTGATGCTGCGATGTATCAGAACAAAGCCGAGATCAAAAAGGCTGTGGGGCGGCATCAGCCGCTGAATAAAACAAGAACGCACCTCACCAATGAAAGCGATCGGTGAGGTGCGTTTTTGCTTCGTCAGAAAGAGAGACCGGAAAAATAGAGGTGCTCCACCGTTTCCTTTTCGGCGGCGGAGAGGGACGTGTCTGCGGCCATGGTGGCGCGGATGCTTTCCTGGGTATCCGGGTAGGAGCTGAAGGTGATGCAGGCTGTTTCGCTGTCGGCATCGAAGCGGAGGGCAGCGTGGTCTTGCGGCGTCCAGGCGTCCCAGCCCGGGGAGCCGCTGGTCATGAAGCCGGCAAGCGCCTGTTTCAGCTGGGCCGAAAGGGCCTGCGCACCTGCCGAAGACAAATCAGCACAGGCAGAATAGCTGCTTTCGGACGAGAAGAGCGCCAGCGGCAGGCCGTGGAAGGAGCCGAGGCCCGGGATAGTCGTCTGACTGTCGGCTCCGCCGTAGTCGATGAGGCCAAGCCAGACCGGAGCACTGCCGCCCAGCGCTTCGGCGACGGCTTCGGTGCTGCTCCAGCGGCAGAGGGCTGAGCCGTATTTTACGGCATAGGCCCGGGCCGCGCTGGAAGCAGGCCGCAGGTCGTCCCGGACAAAGCCGCTGAATTCGGTGGCACTGCTGAGCAGCAGGAGAGGGACAGAACTCCGGGCGTCCCGTGAGAGCACCACATCGTCTGCGTAGAGGATGGCTGGTTTGCCGAGGGCAGCAATGCGGGCCGGTTCGAGGCCGCAGAGCCATTCCCGGACGTCCGCCCCCGGCGTCAGCAGCCATTCGGCGGCGGAAGCCGTGTCAGCGAACCGCCCGTCTTCCACGGCCAGCGGTGCGAAATTTTCGGCCAGCTTCTGGGCGGCGGCGTCCGGGTCGGCGAGGGACAGCCCGCCGGAGATGGCGACGGCCTTCTGGAAGCGCCCACGGAAGAGCGGGCTGCCCGCAAGGGCCGCTGCCATCCGCCCGCCGTCAGAAAAGCCGCAGAGGGTGATGTTGTCGGCGTCGCCGCCGAAGCGGTGGATATTTTCCTTCACCCAGTCCAGCGCCCGGGCGATGTCCAGCAGGGCGAAATTGCCGGCGGCGTCGGAGCCGGAAGTAAGAGCGGGCAGACAGTTCCACCCGAACAGCCCCAGCCGGTAGTTGAGCGCGACAAAGACGCAGCCCGCGTCCCGCACGAGTTCGCTGCCGGGCAGCTCGAGAGATGAGCCTGTGGCGGCGCTGCCGTGCAGATAGACGAGGACGGGCCGTTTTTTGGCCTCGGCGGAGGAATAAATGTCCAGTGTCAGGCAGTCCTCGGTGCCGAGGGGGAATGTGGTGTACTGGTACGCCGCCGGGGCGGGGCTGGTGCAGTCCCGCACAGTGAGCCAGCGGGCGGGCTCCTGCGGCGCTGTCCAGCGGCTTTCGCCCGTGGGCGCGGCACCGTAGGGGATGCCGTACCAGCAGAGCTGACCGTTTTCGCCCTCTCTGCCCTTTACCGGGCCGTACTGGGTCTGGCAGAGAGCAGAGACAGGGGAGAACAGGCCGTTTTCGGTTTCAGAAAAAGCTGCATCAGCCGGGAGGAGCGGGCTGGTGAGGGCCGCTGCGGCGGCTGCGCTTCCTTTGAGGAAGCTGCGGCGGGAAAAGCAATGTGTCATTTGATCTACCTCTTTATTACAATAGACAGATTATAACATGATTTGACAGGAAAACAACATCCTCATTTTTGCGGATCTGTAAAAATTTTTCTTGCTTTTTACGTTGGTTTCTGTTATACTAGCCCTGTTACCGCGATACGGGGCTGGGAGTATGCCCACTCGGGAGTACCGTTTTCCCGCTGCTGTGTCGCTGGCAAATAAAAATTTTATAAAGAGGTACTGTTACTATGAACAAGCAGGAAGTTATGGCCAAAGTCGCTCTGACCGAGAAGGACACTGGCTCCCCCGAGGTTCAGGTCGCTCTGCTGACCGCTCACATCAACGAGCTGAACGAGCACCTGAAGAAGAACCCTAACGATCACCACAGCCGCCGCGGTCTGCTGAAGATGGTTGGCCGTCGCCGCAATCTGCTGGCTTATCTCCAGAAGAAGGACATCGAGCGTTACCGTGCTCTGATCGCAACTCTGGGTCTGCGTAAGTAATTTAAACAGAGGGCAGGTACCGCAAAGGTGCCTGCCTTTTGCTTTATGTACAAATGGCAGCGGCTGCGTATTGCAGCAGTAAATCGAACGCCCGTGCCGAAAAAGCAGTGCACGGACGTTGGATTTATTGCTATGATGCGCGTGCCACCGCCTTTTGGATAGAAAAAATCCGAAAAAACAAGGAGGCAAAAACAATGGCAATTGAATTTGGTTCCCGCAGAGAGACCTTTGAGAACTACAAGGTCTACGAGACCATGCTGGCAGGCCGTCCGTTCAAGGTCGAGATGGGCAAGATGTGCGGTCTGTCCAACGCCAGTGCGCTGATCCGCTACGGCGAGACCTGCGTCATGTGCAACGTGGTCATGAGCCCCAAGCCCCGCGAGGGCGTGGATTTCTTCCCCCTGAACGTGGAGTATGAGGAAAAGCTCTACGCCGCAGGCCGCATCCCCGGCAGCTTTATGCGCCGTGAGGGCCGCCCCGGTGAGCGCGCCATCCTGACCAGCCGCGTGGTGGACCGCCCCATGCGCCCGCTGTTCCCCAAGGAGATGCGCAACGACGTGTGCATCACCATGACCGTCATGAGCCTTGACCCGGACTGCAGCCCCGAGATCGCCGGTATGATCGGCGCTTCTCTGGTGACCGCCGTGTCCGATATCCCCTGGAACGGCCCCATCGGCGGCGTGCAGGTGGGCTTGGTGGACGGCGAGATCGTGCTGAATCCCACCCAGGAGCAGCGCAAGGTGAGCGACCTTGCCCTGACCGTTGCCGCCACCATGGACAAGATCGTGATGATCGAGGCCGGCGCCAACGAGGTGGACGAGGACACCATGCTGACCGCCATCAAGACCGCACACGTTGAGATCAAGAAGATCATCGAGTTCATCAACAAGATCGTGGCCGAGCGCGGCAAGCCGAAGATCGACTTCCAGGTTGTGGGTCTGGACATGGACGTGTTCCACGCCATCCAGAATAAGTACTTGGACGATTTCAAGGCCGCCATGGACACCGACGACAAGAATGTGCGTGATGCAGCCCTGCTGCCCATCATGGACAAGATCGCCGAGGAATACCCCGACCTGTCTGCCGCCGATCTGGATCTGGTAAGCTACAAGATGCAGAAGTTCGTGGTGCGCCGCTGGCTGCTGGATGAGGGTAAGCGCGTGGACG
>OLSN01002206.1_pt1 | contig 14757 bp, 15 predicted proteins | sample 1672411 | NCBI WGS metagenome assembly OLSN01 (sample SAMEA3136683, study PRJEB25190) | human gut metagenome | biome: human gut; feature: human-associated habitat; material: faeces | place: Austria | collected 2013 | reverse complement strand
AGCAGACCTCATCGGGCAATTTGGGGGTCTGCCTTAAGCGGGAACCTGCCTCCCAACAGTACCTTGAAAATTGAATAAAAAATCTCCCCCGTACACTTGGTACGAAGGAGATCCGGAATCTCTGCTATTTGCTGTCACTTATCCGGCTTTTTTGCGCCGGAAGGAGATCACCGCGACACAGGTGCCGATGGCAAAAGCCCCCAGAGCCGCCGCGTAAACCCACCAGCTCACCGGATGGGTTTCATCGGGTGCTGCCTCCACGGTAAAGTGGGTGGTGGCATCTCCCCTTGCCGAGCGAATGGCCAAAGTATGCTCCCCTTCGGCCAACTGCTCCAGGTAGCTTTCCCGCAGCTCTACGATGATGTTGCCTTCCCCATTCCGCTTCTCGTAGCTTTCGGAGGGCAGCACCGCGCCATCTACCAACACCTCGGCAAAGTCCTCAAACGCCGCATCGGAGCGGAAGGTAAGTGTACTGCTTTCGCCCTTTTTCCATCGGGCATCGCTGCCCTGTATGATGCTCGGCGGCACCTTTTCGGTTACTGTATTCTCCGCGGTGAGCTCCGTTTTGCCGTTCGCGTCCGCAAAGTACTTATCACAGGCGGTGCAGTGCCAGCATTCCACCCGGCCATTGGCCGCCGCTGTGGCGGCTATCGCCTCCAGCTTTTCTAGGGAGGCGTGGCGGGTGGGGTCGGTCTTGCCGTATTTGGCGCCGCACAGGATGCAGCTTGCCCGCTGGGTGCAATTGGGGGCGCCGCCGTAGCACTTCCCGTTTTGCTGGTCGAAGCAGCCGCTGGCCGTGCAGCGGCGGATATGGGTCCCATCCCCATTGGAGCGCCAGGGGCCCCACTGATGGATGGTACCGGGGTCCGGCTCATCCTTGCTGTCATCCGGCCGGATGATGACAATGACCCGGTTTTCGGTCCACCGGGCGGTGATGGTCATATCCCCGGCCGGCATGGTGGTGGGAATGGTCTTATCCCAGCCGGCAAAGGTATAACCTGTTTTGGTAGGGTTGGCCGGGGCGGTAATGGCCGTGCCGTAGTCCTGCTTAATGACGATATCCTGCCCGCCGTTTTCCGGCTTAAAAGTGATGGTGTATTGGTTGACCTGCCACTTTGCCGTCAGGGTCAAATCGGCGGTCACGGGGGTCTCAAAGTTCCATTCGCTTTCGCCGTTGTACCAGCCGATGAAGGTATAGCCCTCTTTAGTGGGGTCGGCAGGGGTGTTGGCACGAATCTGGGATGCTACTTCGCTTCCACCCTCCGACTGGAAGGTGACCGTATAGGCCCCGATGACTTCTCCGGTGATTTGGGCGCTGGGTGACTGCGTAAACCGGCCACCCGCCGCGATAAAGACGCCGTTGGCCGTCTTGCCTTCCTCCTGCCCAGCCGTGCAGCCGGTAATGGTCCCGGCGGACATCTCGAACCGGCCGCCAGCTTCCACATGAACACCGCCACCCTCGCGCGCCGTACAACCCACGATATTGCCGCCCCGCATGAGGAGCGTGCCGCCTTTCCTCACATAGATACCGCCGCCGGTGTAGTAGCTGCCGCCGGTGATGGCGCCGCCCTTTATCACGACAATGTTTTCACCCGCGGCATCCTCTGCCGCCAGCTTCCACAGGGCGTTGCTCTTATCGAACTTGTGAACGGCATTGGGATTGCTGTCAATCAGCGTCAGCCCGCCATTCTCTATGACATGGATCAAGTTGCTGACCCCGCTGGTTGTTTTCAGTAAGTGGCCGTTCAGATCGATGGTCACCGGTCTACTCACCGCCATAAAGGCGGTGATCTCAATATCCCCAGTCAAGCGAATGACCGCGGCATCGGAAGCCAGAGCATCAGACAGGTTTTTTGAATCGGCTACCTCCAAAAAGGTAGTCAGTTGCAAGGTGCTTTCCTTCTGGATATTATAATCTGCTAGAGTGCGGCCGTTCTCCAAAAATCTGCTGCCAAAATACAGGCATTTCCCATCTACCGAAACACCCGTGTTCTGGATCTTCTGCTTGACATTATCGATGCTGTCGCCGCTTTCCACCTCCAGGGTCAGCGGTTCTTGCCAGCCCAGGGCGCTGCCATCCACATAAATTGGAATGGCATGGGCGGTGGTGAACAACATGGCCAGGGCCAGCAGTACGGCTGATATCCTCTTTTTCATTGTTCGGCACCTCCTTACTGTGTCGATGCGGGTTGCTTTCCTCCTCTTTTTAATTATACATCACTCCCGACCGAAATGCCATTGGCAGGTTTGCCCGGAAATGACACGGCTTTATGGGCAATATGGCACAAGGGGCAGAAAAGCCGCCCGTGGGCGGCTTTTGGGGGATGCTTAGGACCCCAGCAGGGTGACTGTGATGGTGAAGGTCTGGCCGCGGCCGGTACGGCTGGCCCGGTACAGGCTTATTTCCACGGTATCGCCGGGCTTGTGCTGTGCCAGGATATCGCTGCAATCGGCACGGCTGGTGATGGCCCAGCCATCAATGGATGTGATGATATCGCCGACCTCGGCGCCCTGACGGCCTACATCGCTGTCCTCATTGATGGACATGATGCGCAGACCCGCCGGGATGCCGTAATAATTGGCTTCATTGCTGCCTACTTCCACCACGGTGATGCCCAGCTGTGCCCGACCGGTCACCCGGCCGTGCTGCATTAAATCGTCCAGAATGGGCAGGGCGGTATTGATGGGGATGGAGAAGCCGATGCCCTCGTAGCCTTCCTCCACCAGCTTGCTGGAGGTGATGCCCACCACCTGGCCGTAGGTATTGATGAGGGGGCCGCCGCTGTTGCCGGGATTGATGGCGGCATCCGCCTGGATGCAGACCATGGTGTAGCCCAGCTCGGTGGTGATGGTGCGCTGCACCGCCGAAATGTAGCCGACGGTTTGGGTGGAGGCCAGCGCCAGACCGCCGGGATTGCCGATGGCGACCACCATTTCGCCGACCTCCAGCTCATCGCTGTTGCCGAAGGTAGCCGCGACCAGCCCCTCGGGCGGGTTCTGCATTTTAAGCAGAGCCAGGTCACTCTGGTTATCCGCCCCAATGACGGTGGCATCATAGCTATCGCCATTTTGCAGCACGACCTCGAACTTTTCGCCGCCGCTGACCACATGGGCATTGGTGATGATGTAGCCGTTTTCCGAAAGGATGATGCCGCTGCCCTGCGCGGTGGCGCTGCTGCCGTAGGTGATGATGCCCACTACCGAGGGGGCGCACTTTTTATAGATGCCGGCGGGAGTCAAAAGGCCGTCTTCGGTGGTATCCGGCACATTATCCTCCGGCTTGTTCTGCTGGTCGATCTCCGGCAGGTGCTCCAGCTCATTGCCGATGGACGAATCCTGATCCGGCTGCGGGGCAGGCTTGCTGCCCCAGACGGAGGCCCCGACGCACAGCGCCCCCACCAGCAGGATGACCACCCCCATGGCGATGAGGAAGTACTTCAGGCCGCTGCTTTTCCGGGCGCGGGCGGGGCTTTGGCCGTAGTTGCCCCGGTAATCCTGGTAATCCCAGTGGTAGTTGCTGTCATTGCTGCGGTTTCTCATGCTGTTTCTCCTCCCGGCCGGCAGCGGGGGCCGCCGGCAATGTGGTAAAGCTGGCATCTACCATAGGGGCTTTGCGGTTGACGCCTTTTTTGTAGTGGGCGGGGTCGGCCTTGAGGCCGAATACAAACTCGGTGTATTCCCCGGGCTGGCTGCGGACGAAAATCTCGCCCTCGTGGACATTCATGATGGTGCGGCAGATGGAAAGACCCAGTCCCACGCCGTTTTTATCCAGGCTACGGCTGCGGTCGGTCTTATAGAACCGGTCGAAGAGCCGCGGGATCTCCTCCGGCAGGACGCCGGAGCCGGTATTGCGCACCGCTACCATGATATTCTCGCCCTCGGTATAAAAGTCGAAGGAAAGGGTGCCGCCTTCATTGACGAACTTGACGGCGTTATCGATGAGATTATACACCACCTGCTGGATGAGGTCGGCATCGGCCAGCACCCAGTAGCGGTCGGTATCCAGCCCCTCCACCTCGATGTGCTTTTCCTCCAGCCGCTGCTCGAAGCCCAGCAGGGTATTGGTGACAAGGGAGGTGATCTCCACCTCGGTGGGCTGGATGGTGCGCTCGCCGGCCTCGATCTGGCTGAGGGTGAGCATATTGCGCACCAGGCGGGAAAGGCGCTGGACCTCACTGGAGACAATGCGCAGATAGTGGTTCTGCCGCTCCGGCGGGATGGTGCCATCCAGGATACCATCGACAAAGCCGCCGATGGTGGTCATGGGGGTTTTTAATTCGTGGCTGACATTGGCGGTAAAGCTGCGGCGCACCGATTCGGTGAGGGCCAGCTCGGTGGCCATGTTATTGAAGGCGGAGGCCAGCCGCCCGATCTCATCATCGCCCTCCACTGGCACCCGGACCGAGAAATCGCCCTTGGCGAAGGCACGGGTGGCGGCAGCCATCTGCCGCAGGGGGTTTACCAGGCTGGTGGTGACAAAATAAATGACGATAAAGCTGACCACCAGCACCACGATGGCCGCGATGAGGAACATCTGGAGCATATCGCCGGCCAGGGCACGGTTGGCAGCCCGGGCGGTGGCCATGACGGCACCCACCAGAAGGCCGTTTTCATCCACCACGGGGGTGGCCACGGCGTACTGGGGGTCTTCCCCGGTGCCGGCCATGACCACGGAGCCCTGATAGCTGCCGGTTTTGGAGAGGCTATCCAGGACAGCCTGCGGCACCGACTGGGGGATGGCGCTCTCGGTAGTATGGGCCATAATGAGGATATCGCCCTTGTTATCGGAAAGGTAGATGTCGGCCTCAATGGCGGAGCCCAGCACGGCATACACCGGCTGCAGGGTATCGCTGCTGACATAGCGGTACTCGTGGGCGGCGTAATTTTCCATGGTGAGGCGGGCGGCCTGGGTCACATTTTTCTCCAGCAGGCTGATTTTTTCCTCCCGCAGGTAGTCATTGGCCAGCACCATAAAGATGGAGCCGACCAATACCATACTGAGCAGAATGATGGCGCAGCACACCGAATAGTACTTGCCCATCAGGGTTTTCTGCGAAGTTTTCATTCTTATTCCTTGACCTCGAACTTATAGCCGACGCCCCAAACGGTCTTGAGGCTCCACTGATCGCTGACGCCTTCCAGCTTTTCGCGCAGGCGCTTGATGTGGACATCGACGGTGCGGCTGTCGCCGTAGTACTCGAAGCCCCAGACCTCATCCAGCAGCTGATCGCGGGTGAATACGCGGTTGGGGTGGCTGGCCAGGTGGAACAGGAGCTCCAGCTCCTTGGGCGGGGCATCCACGACCTTGCCATCCACTTTGAGCTCGTAGCGGGTCATATTGACGGTGAGCTTATCGTAGCTGACCTCCTTGACCTCACCTTCGGCGGTGCCGGCGGGGCTGCTGCGGCGCAGCACGGCCTTGATGCGGGCCACGATCTCCTTGGTATCGAAGGGCTTGACAACATAGTCATCGGCGCCCAGCTCCAGGCCCAGCACCTTATCGAAGGTTTCGCCCTTGGCGGTGAGCATGATGATGGGGCAATCGCTCTTTTGGCGGATCTGCCGGCAAACCTGCCAGCCATCCAGCTTGGGCATCATGATATCCAGGAGGATAAGAGAGGTCTTTTCGCTCTCGAACTTGGCCACGGCTTCTTCGCCATCGTGGGCCATTACCACCTCGAAGCCCTCCTTTTCCAGGTACAGGCGCAGCAGCTCGCAGATATTCAGGTCGTCATCGGCTACCAGGATCTTGTCCATCATTGCTATTTCCTCCTTACAGGTTATAGTATTCTAATTTATATTATAGCACCGGCGGAGTCTTTTGCATAGCGCCGAATGTGGCAATTTTGTTAAAAAATTGTGAGGAGGGCGGACGCTGGCAAGGAACAGGCGTCACCGCCCTAAAACTTTCCGTTGCCCGCCTGCGGCGCCCATGGTAAAATGATAGAAAACCTGCCGCAGCGGCAAAAACATACAGGAGAAAACGCCATGAAAAAGATGTCATCACTCGCAATCGCTTTGGCACTTTGCTTTAGCCTTTGCGCCTGCGTCGGCAACGCCCCGCAGGGAAAGTCCGCATTGGACTGGGACGCAATGCAGAAGGAACTGCAGGCCTCCTCGGAGGTTCTGACCGCACAGCTGACCAACTTTGCCTTTTACTCTGGAGATATCCTGGGGAGCTCCGCCTATCCGTTGGAGGACCGGCAGGTCCATCTTTTTATTTTAAGTACGGTAATGTTCATGGAGGAGGAGAAATACCTGTACCATGATTTTGTCACCATGGATGATGAGGGATGTTACCACTTTCCAAAAGAAAAGATACAGCAGATGGCCGAGGAGGTGTTTGATATTCCGGATTATGAGTTTGGTGAAGATACCTATGTTCCCGAAACCGGGGAGTATGTGTTTTGGTCCGGCTTTGGATGGGGGAATACTCCGGTGTGCAGGAACACGGAGGTTCAAATTGATCGGGAAAAATCCGAGGTAAGCGTCAGTTACGAACTGCACGGCAATGTATATTATGAAAATCCCTATAAAATTGGGGACTTCCGGACCCGTTTCTCCGTAATGACACGGCCGGACGGCAGCTTCTTCCTGCATTATCTGGATACCGTTTCCCTCTGATGAGGCAGGTCACACCCCCAGCAGCAAGCGGACCGCAAGGGCACTGACCAGCGCCGCGGTCAGATCCCCGGTGAGGGCAGCGGCCATGGTGTGGCGGGTACGGCGGATCCCCACCGCGCCGTAGTAGACCGCGATAGCGTAGAAGGTGGTCTCTGAGGCGGCGGCCAGCACACTGCCTACCCGCCCGATAAAGCTATCCGGGCCGTATTCCCCCAGCAGCTGGTGCAGCAGGGCGGTACCGCCGCTGCCGGAGACCGGCCGCAGCAGGGCCAATGGCAGTACCTCCGCCGGGAAGCCGATAAGCTGAGTCACGGGGCGAAGGAAGCCGGTGAGGACATCCAGGGCGCCGCTGTGGCAGAACATGGTGACCACCGTAAGCAGGCAGACCAAGGCCGGGGTGATGGAGGCGGCGGTTTTGAGCCCCTCTTTGGCTCCCTGCAAAAAGCAATCGAACACATCCACGCCGGAGCAGAGGCCCCAGCTGAACAGGCCGGTGATGAGCAGCGGGATGAACCAGGCGCTGAATGACATGGAATGCCCTCCTTTTTGATGAAATTCGCGGATGGGGTGAAGGGCGCCCGCACGGGCCTGCCTTTATTCCGGCCGGTGGGACTTCCCGCGCAGCAGGCGGTCCAGCAGCAGGACCACGGCCAGGGACGAAAGCCCGGTGAGCCATACCGCCGGCAGGATCTCCATGGGGGCGGCGGAGCCGGCCTGTTGCCGCAGCGCGGCGCAGGTGGTGGGGATGAGCTGGAGGGAGGCGGTATTCATCGCTACAAAGGTGACCATGGCATTGCTGGCGCTGTCCTTATGGGGATTCAACTTTTGCAGCTCCCGCATGGCGGCAAGACCCAGGGGAGTAGCGGCATTGCCCAGACCCAGCAGATTGGCGGAAAGATTCATGCAGATGGCCTGCATGGCGGGGCTGCCCTGCGGCACCGTGGGGAACAGCCACCGGGTGAGGGGATGCAGCAGCCGGGCCAGCGCTTCCGTAAGGCGGCAGCGGCGGGCAATCTCCATCAGGCCGCTCCACAGGCACAGCATACCGGTGAGGGTAATGACCAGGCTTACGGCTTCCCCGCAGCCGGAAAGCGCCGCGGCGGAGAGCGCTTCCATCCGGCCGGTGAAGGCCGCGGTGACGACCGAAAAAACAAGCAGGGCGGTAAGGATACCGTTCATCATGGGCGGAGCTCCTTTCTTCATTTTTTAGGGAGTAGAGATGATTTATCAACATCTTTTTCTCCTTACGGGAGCGTATTGCGCTAATGTTTTCCTTTTTTGATGTGTTTTATCGAATTATGTAAAATAACGGAATCTGTGCGCATTTTATCAATTTTAGCAACAATAACCAAAAAAGCGGCAAATTAGGGGCAAAAATTATCCACAAGATTTGCGAAATTGTGCTAATTACCTCTTGAATTTCATGGAAAATAATAGTACACTTAGTAGCAAGGTAGAGAAAAAGCGAGAATATTAGAAGATATTGTAAACCGCCAGCAAACCACCTAACTTTATTAAGGAGGAACCTGTACCATGAAATCCACCGGCATCGTAAGAAAAGTTGACAACCTCGGCCGTATCGTTCTCCCTGTAGAGCTTCGCCGCACCCTCGGCATCGACATCCACAGTGATGTTGAAATTTATGTAGACGGTGATCAGGTCATTCTTAAGAAGTACCTGCCCTGCTGCATTTTCTGCGGCTCCAAGGAAGAGCTGGCTACCTATGACGACAAGTATGTCTGCCGCAGCTGCCGCACCAAGCTGGGCAAGCTGTAATTCCCAAACCACAAAAGACAAGCAAGGCCCCTGCCGTATGGCGGGGGCTTTCTTTTTTGCGGCGGCCCGGCGGCGAGGGCTTTTCTGTGAAGAAAAGCAGGCAAAAGATATTTAGGCTATGATTGTAGTCGCCTGGCGGCGTCGCATAGTTTTATAAAAGGTTTTAATCTGCACGCCTGCCCGGCGGGGCTGCTTTTTTCGAATGAAAGTGTGTAAAAGAATTTTTGGGCCAAGATTGTAGTCGCCTTCGGCGGCACGGAGCCTTTTGCAAAGGCATAGTCTGTACGCCTACCCGGCGGGGGCCTACTTTTGTGTGTACAAAAGTAGGCAAAACACACTTGGGGCTGTGCCCCAAGACCCCCTAACGCTTAAGCTGCGGCTGGATACGAACGATGCGAAGCATCGTCCGTACAGCGCCGCAGATACGCTCTCAAGGTGCCTGCGGCGCATTATATGTGGGGTAACTGCAAATCGGCAGCAGAAAGCTACCACCGAAAAGCATATGCGTCCTTGTCAAACGAAGGTAATGAACTTAAAAACTTTCCCCACAGCCGTTCCGTAAATGTGGAGGACTGTGGGGAATACATAGCTGGTTTCGGTTTTCAATGTTACCGATTGACCTCTTTTTTATCGGTGCGGCCCAGCAGGTAATCCACGCTGACATTGTAAAAATCGGCCAAGGCGCAAAGCACCTGTGGTGGCAGCATCCGGCCGCCACTTTCGTAATAGGCGTAGGTGCGCTGCGGCACATTGATGGCCGCACCCACCTGCTGCTGGGTCAGATCAGCATCTTCCCGTAGGTCGCGGATCCTTTGGTATTTTATCATTACGATCACCCCAGGGACAGTATAGGGGTGAATAAATTGTTCTATTTACAAAATGAACATATTGTTCTAAAATGATTTGTGAAAGGAGATGCTCAAAGTGGAAAAAGAGGAATGCATCCAAATTATGATGATACAGGATAAAATCATCGCGGCACAGCAGGAGTGTGAAGAAGCCTGCCTGCAGAGTGATACACCGGATTACCGAATGCTGTACTTTAGGCTTTTTGCCCGAATGGAGGAAGTGCGAAAGCTGCTGGAGCTGAGATAAATCAAAATAAAAAGCCCCCGCTGAGGGGGCGGGGGTCAGGGCAGCTCCGGTTCCCGGCGGATGTGGAACAGCGCCCGGAGCAGACCGGAAAGCAGGCGTGGGCTGCGGTAAACTACAACCTTCATACAGTTACTCCTCCTTTTGGCAAGTGACAGCAGCTAACGGCGGCAGCGAAAGCCAAGGATCACCAAACCGATGGCCGCAAAGACCAGCGCGGTGCGCAGCTCGCCGCACAGGGCCAGCAGCACCCCCAGCCCAAAGGCCATGCAGCACAGCGCCAGGGGGCAGTCGCCCCGGCGGGGAGAACGCCTGCGGTACATGGCCTCTCCCCCTTCCCTTTCGTTGCTACGCCATCCTATGCGGCCGGAGGGGAATGGGTGCAGGGGCTATGCCTGCTTCCTTTTGGGGCAGAATATCGCCCGCAGCAGAAAAAACAGGGTGGCGGAAATGACTGTGCCAAAAAGGTTCATCAGGATGTCATCCACATCAAAGCTGCGCCCCACTATGGGCTGGATCAGCTCAATGGCAATGGTGGCGCACAGCCCCGCCAGCACCGTGCGGCCCCAGTTTGCCTGCGGCCGGTACAGCGGGTATAAAAGCCCAAAGGGCAAAAACAGCAGGATATTATCACGGTTTTCCGTTGTGAAATTCCGGAAAAAGTCAAAGGAAAAATCGTAATCTATCACAAACCACGGCAGCCCGCCCTGGGAGGGCCTGCCGTAGAACAGCAGATAGTAGAGATCGGAAACAGGGTACAGAAAGATGGTAAAGACCAGCAGCCCCGCGAAATAGCACGGGAACAGCGAACGCAGCACCACCTGCCCGCCGGGCAGCGCGGGCTCTTTTTTGTGCAGCCGCAGGGCATACCACACCCCGGCCGCCAGCGCAAAGGGCAGCGCCTGCAAAAAATATCCCGCCACGGTAGCAAAGAAAAAGTATTGGAAGGTCATGGGTATCCTTTCTTGGTGCAGGGAATGAAAAATCAGCCGTTTGGACTCTGCCGCTTGGTGATGGTGACCTTGCTTACTGTTGCGGCATCGCTGCCGTAGTCGACTTCATAGTAAATGACGACCACCTGATCCCCGCAATTGTAAATATCCCCGAAAAATCCGGAAAGGCCGCTGTCCGGCTCCCCGAATTTTTCCAGAACGGCGCTGCGGGGCGTTCCCTCTTTAATAGCCTCAAAGTCTTTCAGGGTGGGCTCCCCGCTGCCGCGGGCGGCCAGCAGCGCAAGGCACAGAACGGCGGCCAGCGCGGCCGCGGCGATAACGCGATGCTTCATAGAGTACTCCTTTCTGAAAAGACAAGGGACGACAGCCCGGGAAAGATCGCTCTCTCCGGGCGCCGCCCCTCTTACAGCCTCATAAGATCGGAAAAATGCCGCTTACCAGTTCTCGATCATCATATCCCGCAGGTGATAGGGAAGGTCCTCCGGCTCGCAGGAAAGGGTGAAGACGATCTGAACATCCTGGGTGGCCCGCAGGCTATCCAGCTTGTTTACCATCTGGGTAAAGGCCTCAAAATCGCGTCCGCACATCTTAAAGACGGGATCGATGTAAATGTGGGTGATATCGTAGTTGCCGGCCAGCAGCCCGGTGATGAAGCCATAAACGGCGTCATAGCCCGCAATGGCGTATTCATCGGAATAAACCAGGCGTGCAGCACTGCTGATCTCATAGGTCAGGCGGACATCCTTTTCGATGACGACAACATAACCCTTGCTCTCCTTTACGGCTTTGTTGGCCATTTCCACTATGGCCTTGGTCTTACCGCTGCCCTTGTGTCCTACGATTAACTGTATCATACTTATGATCCTCCTTGGAATTTGGTGGTTGCAGACTATTCTTCCATGGGCCGTGGGCCCAGAGTTGATAAAATTTATTCTCCCAGCTTCTCCAAAAGCTCCTGCTGCAGGTCCTCATAGCCGGGCTTGCCCAGCAGGGCAAACATATTCTTCTTATAGGCCTCCACGCCGGGCTGGTCAAAGGGATTGACCCCCAGCAGGTAGCCGCTGATACCGCAGGCCAGCATGAAGAAGTACACCATGTAGCCGTACTCCTCCTCATTGATGGCCGGGACCTCCAGAACGAGGTTGGGCACGCCGCCGCGGGTATGCGCCAAAATGGTCCCCTGCATCGCCCGCCGGTTGATCTGCCGCATCGCCATGCCGGAAAGGAAATTCAGCCCATCCAGGTTTTCGGGGTCCTCCTCCACCGTCAGGTCGGCAGCCGGGGTGATAAAATCGATGACCGTCTCAAACAGGTTGCGGCTGCCGTCCTGGATAAACTGTCCCATCGAGTGCAGGTCGGTGGTAAAGGCCACCGAAGCCGGGAACAGCCCCTTGCCGTCCTTGCCCTCGCTTTCGCCGTACAGCTGCTTCAGCCACTCGCCCATCTGGGTAAAGCGGGGTTCGTAGCTGGCGTAGATCTCAATGGCCTTGCCCCGCCGCAGCAGGATATTGCGGATGGCGGCATAGCGGTAGCAGGCGTTGGCGGTAAAGTCCTCATTGGCCAGCTCGGTCATCGCCTTTTCGGCGCCGAGCAGCACCGCGTCAATATCAATACCGGCCACGGCCATCGGCAGCAGGCCCACCGCGGTCAGCACCGAATACCGTCCGCCCACATCATCGGGAATGACAAAGGTCTGCCAGCCCTCCCGGTCCGCCAACGATTTCAGCGTCCCGCGGGCGCGGTCGGTGGTGCAGTAGATGCGCCCTGCCGCCTCTTTACCGTAGCGCTGCTCCATCATGCCGCGCAGCACACGGAAAGCCAGCGCCGGCTCGGTGGTGGTGCCGGATTTGGAAATAACATTCAGCGAGACCCGCTTGCCCTCGCACAGCGCCAGGATCTCATCCAGATAGCTGCCGGAAAGATTGCACCCGGCAAAATAGATGGCGGGGCCATCCTTGCCCAGGGCATTATAGAAGGGGCTGCGCAGCAGCTCAATAGCGCTGCGGGCGCCCAGGTAGCTGCCGCCGATACCGATGACAACCAGCACATCGGTGTCGCTGCGGATCTTTTCCGCCGCCGCGTGGATGCGCGCCAGCTCCTCTTTATCGTAGTCCCGCGGCAGGGTCAGCCAGCCGTGGAAATCACTGCCCGCGCCGGTGTGCTGCCGCAGCTGACAAACAGCCGCCGCCACCTGGGGGGCCATGCAGTCCATTTCATGGGGAGAAACAAACCCCTCCAAATACTGTTCCCGTAAAGTAATCGCCATTGCTCCAAACCTCTTTTCGGGTAAGATATTATTCCACCTATATTTTACCCTAAAACCGGCAGGTTTGCAAGTGTTTACCGCTCTGTGGAAAACTTTGTGGAAAGTGTGAAAAGCCGGAATGACGGCCGGCTTTTTTACAAGGTGTATATTTTATGTCCCCGCGGCCCACAGCTCCCCTGTGCAAGGGGAGCTGGCAGCCGCAAGGCTGACTGAGGGGTTGCTGGCAAAAGGTAATAATTTTATCTCGCCTTCGGCGTCGCGGAGTCACCCTCCGGTGACTCCGCAACGCCGACAGGCGACCACCATTTTGACCTAAAAAGTCTTTTGCCCACTTTTCCTCATATGGAAAAAGCAAAACCGCCATGCCTTTCGGCACAGCGGCTTTCTTTTTATTATAGGCTTGCTTACGCGGCGGGAGTCTCGGTGTTCTCCTCTGCGGTGGTATCATCGGTCGCAGCGGGCACAATGATCTCGCTGATATCGGTGTAAGCGGGGGCGGGGTTCTGCTCCTGCAGGTACTGGCCCACATTGTTGAAGGTCACGGCGCGGTAAATGTAGCCGTAGCCGTACTGGGCAACATATTCGGAGTAATCCTCGGTATCCATCTCGGTCTTAAAGTACTCCTTCACATCGTCCTCGGTGGCAAAGAGGTTCATGTCCTCAGCAATGGCCATCATCACCATGTACTGGGAGATGGTCTCGCGGATGTTCTCCTCATACTTGGTGCGGAAGGCCTCCTCGCTCTCCACACCGTAGTAGTAGTTCAGCAGGGTAGAAAGCTCCATGCTGTACTGCAAGGCGGAGAACTTCAGCTGCTTGATCACAATGGTGATCTCGTTATCCACCAGCTTTTGGGGCACTTCGCTTACGGGGCAGTTTTTCAGTATGGTTTCCATCATGGCGTCATAAACCTGGCTGTCGCGCAGGTCCTTGGCAATGGTCTGACGCATGTTCTCTACGGAGGTATAGCCATAGTCGTCCTTCAGGTTATCCTTTACAAAGTCATCGGTCAGCTCATAGGTGTGGGTCACAATGATCTTGTTGATGGTCACGGTAAAGACGGCATCCTTGCCGGAAAGCTCGGTGTTGCGCTCATAGGGGTCGGGGAAGGTCACTTTGATATCGAAGGTCTCGCCGGGCTTGTGGCCGATGAGCTGCTCCAGGAAGTTGTCAATGTAGCTGGTCACGCCGATGGTCACCTCGGTGCCGGCGCCATTGGTGCTGCCGCCCTCAAATTCCACACCGTCCACCTTGCCCACATAGTCGATGTTGATGGTATCGCCATCCGCTACCTCGCGGTCGGTAATCTCTTCCTTATAGGTGTGGCTGGACATAATGGAATCGATCTTCTTCTGGATGTCCTCTTCCTTTACGGTCACAGCGCTCTCGTCATACTGGATGCCGGTATACTGGCCCAGCGTCACATAGTCCTTGGCGGTAATGCCATCAAACCGGCCGTCAGTGGTCAGCCCCAGGCTGTAGTTTACGGCGGCGTCGCCGTTGCCCTGCTTGCTGCTGCAGGCGGTCAGGCCTACGCACAGCATCAGCGCCATCAGCATGGCCAGTACTTTTACAAACTTATTCATTTCGCTTCCTCCAAATTAGCGGCCGTCCGTTTTCGGCGGCGTAATATCGTTCCCTATTATAGCGGGTTTTGCCGCGCTTGTCTACCAAACTGCCAAAATCTTTACAGCAGGTTCATTATTTTTTACAGAATTTAGCGGCAGCGTGGTGCCGCACAATCCAAAAGCCACCCTTGCGCAAGGGGCGGGCGCCGCCCCCAAGGCTCCCCTGTGTAAGGGGTAACGAAGTGGCGGCGCGGTAGTGAATGATATGCCGGTGGCATATCAGAGCCGCGCCGTGACCGAGCCGCAGCGAGAGGCTGTCAGCCGCAAGGCTGACTGAGGGGTTGACGGCAAATATTAAGGTAATCATTTCATCTCGCCTGTCGGCGTCGCGGAGCCTTTTGCAAGGCTTAGTTAGCACGCCTACCCGGCGGGGGCCTCCTTTTGCACCGCCAAAAGGAGGCAAAAGCGGGTCAAGGGG
>OLSN01002198.1_pt1 | contig 14782 bp, 10 predicted proteins | sample 1672411 | NCBI WGS metagenome assembly OLSN01 (sample SAMEA3136683, study PRJEB25190) | human gut metagenome | biome: human gut; feature: human-associated habitat; material: faeces | place: Austria | collected 2013 | reverse complement strand
TGTTGCGGAGTACATCGCCAACCATTTGAAACAAAACATCCGCCAGCTGGAAGGCGCCGTGAAAAAACTGAATGCCTATTACATGCTGGAAGGCATTGCTCCCTGTATCGGTGTGACGACCACAGCCATCAAGGATACCCTGAACGACAGCCAGCCGATCCCGGTCACGATCGAAAAGATCCTGAATGAGGTCGCCCGCACTTACAATGTGCTGCCTGCGGATATCCGCGGGAAAAAGCGCAACGCAAATGTGAGCGCCGCACGGCAGATGACCATGTATATCATCCGCGAAGTTACCGGCATGAGCATGGAAGCTATCGGCCAGGAATTCCAGCGCGATCATTCCACCGTTGTGTATTCTATTAAAACGATGGAGGAAAATATCTCCCGCGACCAGCACCTGAAAGAAATGTGCAGCGACATCATGAAAAACGTGCGTACCTGATTTTACGGGAGTTTCCGTTACTTTCTTGAAAGAAAGTAACCAAAGAACTTTAAATATATTATCACCGTTAAGCGGATATATTTTTTTTTCCTCACATTATCCCCAGTTCACGTGGGCTGCAAGTTATACTCTACATCCTCTTAGTTTCAGATCGATATTAGAGTTTCTTTGGTTCTTTCTTTGCAAAGAAAGAACGACAAATCTTTCCACAAAGTTTTTAGTTATTAACAACGGGTTTTCCAAGAGTCGTGTGGAAAAGTTGAGTTTTCCCAGTTTTCCACAAAAGATTTCACGGCGAAATCTGGAAAATCCAACGCTTATTTTCCGCGCAGTGATAATAAACGCGCCATTTTTCCACAGTTTTCACACCCCCTACTACTACTACGATAAAAGATTCTAGTTTATCCTCTACTTTTGCAAACTGAACGGCAAAATTGCAAACAAACTACCGACCCTTTTGTGGAAAAATGTAACTAAATCAAAAATTCCCCTCTCAAGAGGACTCATTTAAAGTTTCTTTGCTTACTTTCTTTTCAAAGAAAGTAAGTAGAAAGGAATCAATTATGAAATTTGAATGCGAAAAATCCATGCTCGCCTCCGCCATTGAGGGTGTCAGCCGCGCCATCACCAACCGCGCCGCCATCCCCGTGCTGGAAGGCATCTATATGAAAGCCGAAGGATTTAATTTGACTTTGACTGGTTACGATATGGAGATGGGCATCACCACCACCATTGAGTGCAACGTGCTGGTTCCCGGCGAGACCGTACTGGATGCCAAGCTGCTGGGCTCAATGGTCAGCCGCATGCCCGCCGGCAATGTCCGCATTGAGCTGAACGACGAAGGTCAGGCAAAAATCAGCGGTGGTGTGGCAGAATTTGAAATTCCTGCCCTGAACGCCAGCGACTACCCCAGCCTGCCTGTGACCGGCGCCGATAATACCATGACAATGAAATGCGGCGTCATCCGCGAAATGATCGAAAAGACCATTTATGCCGTCAGCCAGGACGACAAAAAGCCAGCCCACACCGGCGAACTGTTCGTCATTGAGCCGGGCAGCCTGACGGTCGTGGCTCTGGACGGCTACCGCCTCGCCATTATCCAGCGTGACGTCGAGTGCACCCGCGACATCCGCATCATCATCCCCAGCAAAACGCTGCAGGAACTGCTCAAGATCATGGGCAGCGCCGACGAGGATGTGAAGATCGATGCCAACCGCCGTTATGTCGTGTTTACCACCAACGGCTACACCATCATGAGCCGCCTGATCGAGGGCGACTTCCTGAACTACGAGAGCGTTATCCCGAAGGATAAGAAAACACGTATCACCGTTGATTGCAAGACCTTTATCGATACGATCGAGCGCGCTTCGCTGATCATCACCGAGCGGCTGAAGAACCCGCTGCGCATCAGCTTTACCGAGAATAAGATTACCGTGCGCTGCCAGACACCGCTGGGCAAGGTCGTGGACGAGTTTGCCCCCGTGGAGATGACCGGTGACCCCGTGGAGATCGGTTTCAATAACCGCTACCTGCTGGACGCCCTGCGTTACTCCAAGTGCGAGAAGATGGTACTGGAGATCAACGGACCCTTGAGTCCCGTCAAGATTTTGCCGGAAAACGGCAAGGACTTCATCTACCTGGTCCTGCCGGTCCGCTTTAAGAATGAAGGCTAACGTATGGAAAAAATTCGTATCAACACGGAGTTTATCAAGCTGGATGCTCTGCTGAAATTTGCAGGCCTGTGCGAGACCGGCGGCGAAGCCAAGGAGCTGATCCAGGGCGGCGCGGTCAAGGTCAATGGCGAGGTCTGCACGATGCGCGGCAAAAAGTGTCGCGCCGGTGACACGGTGGAGCTGGAAGGCCAGACCGTGCAGGTCGCGGAGGGCGCGTAATGCGCCTGAACCACCTGACCCTGACCGACCACCGCAATATCAAATACGCCGAGCTGACACCCGACCCTCACCTTACGGTTTTGTGCGGCCCCAACGGCCAGGGCAAGACCAACTTGCTGGAGGCCGTCTGGCTGCTGACCGGAGGCAAAAGCTTCCGCGGGTCCAAAGATGCCGAGCTCATCCGCCGCGGATGCGACTTTTCGGTGATCGAGGGTGAGTTTGAGACCGAGGATTGCGCCAAAACTATCCGTTTAACGGTGGGCAGTAAAGGCAGCCAACGGCCGGGCCGCACCGCGAAACTGAACGGTGTGGATCAGGGCCGCGCGGCTGCCTTGGCCGGGAACTTCCAGGCCGTTGTGTTTGAGCCGGACCTGCTCAGTTTGGTAAAAGGCGGACCGGAAGGCCGGCGGCGGTTCCTGGATTCGGCGCTGTGCCAGGTGTACCGGCCCTATCTGGTGGCGCTGCGGCGCTACACAAGGCTTGTGGCGCAGAAAAATGCGCTGCTGAAAAGCTACGAAATAACGCCCAATGCCTCGCTGCTGCTGGATGCTTATAATGAGCAGCTTGCCCAGTACGGTGGGCAGATCATGGAGCACCGCCGCAAATTTATTGCGGAGCTGGCCCCCATTGCCGCCAAGAATTACAGCGAGATCTCCCACGATGCCGAAGTGCTGCAGCTGAATTACCAGTTGTGTGCCAATAACACCACCGCAGACGCGCTGGCGGAAAAATTGGAATCGGTCAAAAATGCAGAGCTGCGCGCCGGGTTCTGTTTGGCCGGGCCGCACCGCGAAGATCTGGAAATCAAACTGGATGACCAGCCTGCACGCGTGTTTGGCAGCCAGGGCCAGCAGCGCAGCTGCGTATTGGCCATGAAACTGGCCGAGGCCAGCGTGGTCGGCAGCCTTTTTGGCGAACACCCGGTGCTGCTGCTGGATGATGTGCTCAGCGAGCTGGACGATGAACGGCAAACCTACCTGCTGACCCGTATGGGCGAGCACCAGACCATCGTGACCACCTGCGATACTGCCGCATTTGCACGTACCAATGGTAAAATCGTGATGGTGAAAGCAGGCACCGTGACCGAATAAAAGGGGAGCAGGGCATGTATTTCCATGCAGGGCAGGACTTTGTTTTGAATACCCGGGATGTCATCGGTGTGTTCGATTTGGACACAGCGGGGGCCTCCTGCCGGACAGAAGAATATTTCAGAAGTGCCGAGGATAACGGTGCCGTGGTGGATCTGTGTGCCCCCGGCAGCCTGCCAAAAAGCTTCCTCGTCACCGATTTCCCCGATGAGACCATTTACATCAGCCAACTTTCGCCCGTAGCCTTAAAAAAGCGGGCAGAAAAGGCCGAATTAAAATAAAACTGCTTCCATAGAGGGAAGCAACAGCAGATACCCACCACAACAGGAGGCTATCATTTCATGGCAGAAGAAATCATCACCGAAACCAACCGCGAAACGGCCACAGACCATGCCTACGGCGGTGCGCAGATCCAGGTCCTGGAGGGCCTGGAGGCTGTGCGCAAGCGCCCCGGCATGTATATCGGTTCTACCGGCCCTTCCGGCCTGCATCACCTGGTCTACGAGATCGTCGATAACGCCATCGACGAAGCCCTGGCTGGGTACTGTACCCATATCGAAGTAACGATCAAACCCGGTAATATCATCGAAGTTTCCGATAACGGCCGCGGCATCCCCGTGGACATCCAGCCCAAGCTGGGCATCCCGGCTGTCACAGTCGTATATACCGTGCTGCACGCCGGCGGTAAGTTTGGCGGCGAGGATTCCGGCTACAAGGTGGCTGGCGGTCTGCACGGCGTCGGTGCGTCGGTCGTTAATGCACTGTCTGAGTGGCTGACCGTCCGCGTCCGCCGCGATGGTGCCGAGTATGAGCAGAGCTTCAAGCGCGGCAAACCCGATGGTGATCTGAAAAAGATCGGCGCGGCAGCCTCCACCGGTACTACGGTCACCTTCAAGCCGGACCCGGAAATGTTCCAGGAAACAACGCTGTATCGTTACGAAACGCTGCTCAAGCGCCTGCGGGAAGAAGCCTTCCTGAACGCCGGTGTCCGCATCACCCTGACAGATGAGCGTCCCGAGAGTGACCGCCCACAGGAGGAAAAGAGCGAAGAAAACGAGCTCCGCACCGAGACCATGTGCTACGAGGGCGGCATCCGTTCCTTCGTCAGCTACCTGTGCGAGCGCCGCGACCTCACCCCGCTGACCCCGCAGGTCATGTATATGAAGGGCGAGGGCCAGGGCGCCGTGGCCGAGGTGGCTTTGCAGTATTACGATAACAGCTATAATGAACTGCTGCTCAGTTTTGCCAATAACGTGCATACGCCTGAGGGCGGCACCCACGAGGAAGGCTTTAAGCTGGCCCTGACCCGTGTGCTGAACGAGTACGGCCGCGCTAAAGGCATCCTGAAAGATAAGGACGAGAATCTTTCCGGCCCCGATGCCCGCGAGGGTATCATTGCCATCATCAGTGTCAAGCTGCAGGAGGCTCAGTTCGAGGGCCAGACCAAGGCCAAGCTGGGCAATACCTTCATCAAGGGCCTGGTCAGCAATGTGGTCTACAAGGCCCTGACCGAGTACTTTGAGGAAAACCCCGCCGTTGCCAAGGCAATTCTGGAAAAGGCCACCCAGGCAGCCCGTGCCCGTGCCGCCGCCAAAAAGGCCCGTGAACTGGTCCGCCGCAAGAGCGCGCTGGAATCCAACCGCATGCCCGGCAAGTTGGCCGACTGTCATGAAAAAGATCCCAGCAAGACCGAACTCTTCATTGTGGAGGGCGATTCTGCAGGAGGCTCGGCCAAGATGGGCCGAGACTCCAACATTCAGGCCATCCTGCCGCTTTGGGGCAAGATGCTGAACGTCGAAAAAGCCCGCGCCGACCGTATTTACGGCAACGATAAGCTGATGCCCGTGGTCACGGCTCTGGGCACCGGTATCGGCGATGAATTTGATATTTCCAAGGTGCGCTACCATAAAATCTTTATTATGGCCGATGCCGATGTTGACGGCTCCCATATCTGCACCCTGATGCTGACCTTCTTCTTCCGTTATATGCGGCCGCTGATCGACAACGGTTACGTCTACGTGGCCCAGCCGCCGCTGTTCAAGCTGCAGAAAGGCCAGACCGTCAAGTATGCCTATAATGACGATGAAATGAAGATTTTGAGCGCCGAAATGCCCGGCGCCAAGGTCAACCGCTACAAAGGCTTGGGCGAGATGAACCCCGACCAGCTGTGGGAGACCACCATGAACCCGGATAACCGCGTCATCGTGCAGATCAAGATCGAGGATGCTGAGCGTGCCGACGAAGCTTTCAGCATCCTGATGGGTGAGCAGGTCGAACCCCGTCGCCAGTTCATCGAGAAAAACGCCAAGTACGCGAATCTTGATGTGTAACCTACTTTCTTTTCAAAGAAAGTAGGCAAGAAAATTTTAATTTTCCCGCCGTAAAGTGGTTCTAGAGAGATAGATTAGATATTTAAGGTGATAGAATGGAAGAAAATATCATCATGGTGCCGGGGTCCGGCACCAAGGTCATTGTGCGCGATGTAAAACAGGAGATCGAGACGGCCTTTTTGGACTACTCGATGTCTGTTATCGTTGCGCGCGCATTGCCTGATGTGCGCGATGGCCTGAAACCCGTGCATCGCCGTATCCTGTACACGATGCACGAGCGCGGCAATGATCCGCAGCATCCATACCGCAAATCCGCCGATACCGTTGGTGCTGTGCTGGGTTCCTACCATCCCCACGGCGACGCCTCCGTCTACGACGCTATGGTCCGTCTGGCCCAGGATTTCAGCCTGCGTTACCCGCTGGTCGATGGCCAGGGCAACTTCGGTTCCGTGGACGGTGACCCCCCGGCTGCTTACCGTTATACTGAGGCCCGCATGTCCAAAATGGCCTGCGAGATGCTGACGGATATTGACAAGGATACCATCGATTGGGACCCCAACTTTGATGAGACCAAAAAGGAACCCCACGTCCTGCCCAGCCGCTTTCCGAACCTGTTGGTCAACGGCAGCCAGGGCATCGCGGTCGGCATGGCTACCAATATTCCGCCCCATAACCTGCGCGAGATCGTCAACGGTATGGTCGCCCTCATCGATGACCCGGAAATCGACCTGGCGGGCCTGATGGAGTACGTCAAAGGCCCCGATTTCCCCACTGGCGGCATCATCATGGGCCGCTCCGGCATCCGTGCCGCTTACGCCACCGGCCGCGGAAAAATAACGCTGCGCGGCCGTGCCGAAATCATCGAAAAGAAAAACGGCCGCTACGAGATCCTCATCAACGAGATCCCGTACATGGTCAACAAGACCCGCCTGATTGAATCCATCGCGGACCTCGTGAAGGATAAGCGCATCGAGGGCATCAGCGACCTGAACGATGAATCTTCCAGCCGTACCGGCATGAAAATCGTCATCGAGATCAAGAAGGATGCCAACCCCCAGGTCGTGCTGAACCAGCTGTACCGTTACACCCAGCTGCAGGACACCGTAGGTGTCATTATGCTGGCGTTGGATGACGGCGTGCCCAAGATAATGAGCCTGAAAACCATGATGGAACGCTATATTGAGTTCCAAATGCAGGTCATCCGCCGTCGCACCGCCTTTGATTTGAAGAAGGCCAAGGAGCGCGAGCATATCCTGGAAGGTCTGCATAAGGCCGTCGACATCGTCGATGAAATCATCGCTACCATCCGCGCCTGCAAGGGCGGCTTTGCCGAGGCCCGCCAGGCTGTGATGGATAACTTCGGCTTTGACGAACTGCAGGCGGATGCCATCGTCAAGCTGCAGTTGGGCCGTCTGGCTGGTCTGGAGATCCTCAAAATCGAGCAGGAATTGGGTGAACTGCGCACCGCCATCGCCGATTATGAGGACATCCTTGCCAACGACGAGCACGTGAAGAACATCGTCAAAACCGACCTGACCACCCTGGCCGACAAGTACGGCGACGAGCGCCGCACCTCCATCGAGGCTGTTTCCGGTGAGGTCGACATCGAGGACCTTATCCCCGAGGAGACCTGCGTCTTCACGCTGACCCACGAGGGTTATATCAAGCGCACCACGCTGGACACCTACCAGGCACAGAACCGCGGCGGCCGCGGCGTGCAGGGCATGACCCAAAAAGACGACGACTTTACTGAGGAACTTTTTGTCGGTTCTACGCACGATTATATGCTGTTCATGACCGACCAGGGCCGCGTCTACCGCCTGAAGGGGTACCAGGTACCAGAGGGCAGCCGCACTGCCAAGGGCACCCACATCGTCAACCTGCTGCAATTGCAGGAGGGCGAAAAAGTCACCCTGATGCTGCAGCAGGCCGCCGATGTGGACGAGGACAACACCTACGCCACGATGGTCACTAAGATGGGCCTCATTAAGCGCACGCCGCTGTCCCAGTTCCGTAACATTCGCAAAGCGGGTCTGATCGCCATTGCCCTGAACGAGGGCGATAGCCTGGTCTGGAGCCACTTGACCAAGGGCGACGATGAGATCATCGTTGCCACCCACGATGGTGCTGCCATCCACTTTACCGAGAGCGGCGCCCGCGCTATGGGCCGTACCGGCCACGGTGTGCGCGTCATCAAGCTGCGCGAGGGAGACTATGTCATTGGAGCCGGTGTATGCCGCCCGGGTGCCAGCGTGCTGACCATTACCGAGGAAGGCAAGGGACGCCGCAGCCGCATTGATGATTACCGCATCACCAACCGCGGTGGTTTGGGTATCCGTAACTACAACAACGGCGGCGTGGCCGGCATCAAGATCGTGGACGATACAGACGACCTGATTTTGATCAGCCAGAACGGAATCCTCATCCGCATCCATGCAGCTGACATCAACACTCAGAGCCGCTACGGCAGCGGTGTGCGTGTCATGCGCCTGGCTGAGGGCGACAAGGTAGCCGTTGTGGCCCGCGTGGACCGCGACAACGAGGCCGAGACCGTCCAAATCGACAACGAGGGCGAAACCGACCCGACCCCCGAGGAACTGGCCGCCATCGAAGCCGAAGAACTCGCCCAGGAAGCCGCCGAGGAGAGCGCACCGAGCGACGAGGAATAAACGAGGGTTATGTTACTTTCTTTGAAAAGAAAGTAACAAAAGAAACTTTCAATAGAATCACAAAAAAGGACGATGCAGAGGTGAAATCTGCATCGTCCTTTTTATATTTCTGTAAAAGTTTGCAACCCGTTCACGTGATATATGATTAAAGTTTCTTTGCCTACTTTCTTTTCCAAAGAAAGTAGGTCAGTCGTGACGGATGGCCTCCAGGGCACTGATTTTCACGGCTTTGTTGGCAGGCAGGATGCCGGAGACAAGGCCAATCAAAGTCGCAAACACCAGGGCACCCAGCATCAGCCAGGGTGGGATGATGGAGATGGTCGAACTGGATGCCCCATACCCGCCCATGATGCCGGACAGGTCTACGTACTGGCCAAAGGATGCCATGATCGTGGTCAGGTTGTTCAAAATGAAACTGACCAGCAGGCTGATAAGCACGCCCAGCACGCCGCCAATAAACCCAATGCAGGAACTTTCCATCAGGAACATTGTGCGGATGTTATTGATCTCACAGCCAAGGACCTTCATAACGCCAATTTCCCGGGTGCGCTCGTAAATCGCCATCGTCATGGTATTGATGATGTTGATGGCCGCCACCAGCAGGGAAACAGCCGCTACACCGCCAAAAATCATCTGGCTGCGGAAGACTTGCTTTTGCATGTCCTCCCGCTGCTGGTTCGAGGACCAGGTGCTCTGAAAGCCCAGGTCATGGATGGCTTCTTCCACGTCGCCCACATTTTTCAGGTCGTCGACCTTGACGTAAACCTGATCGTAGGAAGAACTGGTGTCCTTGATCTTGGCCATCTTGTTGTAGGCATCCTCGATCACTTTCAGGTTTTGCATGCTCATGATAATGCCGCTTTGGGTCCACCAACCCTTGGAGGCATCCTGCTGCAGCTTGCCCACCACTTCCAATTCCCAGGTCTGGGTATTGGGGTTGGTGTTGTCGCCGTTGGTGATGGTCAAGGTCATTTTGTCCTTGTCGACGTCCACAAATGGCGGCAACTCGTTGCCGTTGGCATCGGTCTGGCCCTGCCAGCGGTAACGCTTGGGGCTGTTATTGCTGCGGCGGCTGTCGTAAAAATTGTAGCCGGTGTACTCACAGACCAGGACTGGGATTTTTTTGGATTGCGCATTGATGACGGTCGTGTCCAGCCACCGGCCGGATTCCAGTGCAAAGCCCATCGGCTCCAGAGCCACAGGATCCAGCGCCGTAATGTTGCCAATGTCCGATACATACCTGCCATTGCGCCCGGCTGAGACCGTGCCCTGCAAATTGTAAGGGTTGGTAAACGGGGTGGCCGCCAGCACATTGTTCAGCTCACGGATCTGCGTCAGCGCGGCATCGTCCAGCTTGATTGCTTTGCCGTCACTGCCGACAGAAATGCCGCCACCGTAAATTTCAATCTGGGTCAGGTCGCCCCAGCTCTGGATCATCTCGTCGTTGGCCTGGTTCTGGGCAATTCCCAGGGAAATCATCAGCACAACCATGCAGGTGCCAATCACGACACCCACCAGCGTCAGCGCGGTACGACCTTTGCGGCGTAAAAGATTTCGCGCCGAAAGACTGATCTCATCAGATATCTTCATCGCTGTCCTCATCCAAAGCAGCCAGGGCCTTGGCCTTCTTGCGTTTGCGCAGCACCACGACTACGATAACAGCCACCACAACGCCCACGCAGACTACGATCAGCACCCAGCCCCAAACCGGCATGCCGGTCTGCTGGGGTTCGTCCATATTGGAATCGGGATCCGGCATGGAATCATCGTAGTTCATTTCTTCCGCTGTAGCGGTAAAATCTTTGCTGATGGTGCGCGGGTTGCCGCTGGCATCCTCGTAGTTCAGGGTAATAACGCCGGAGATGTTGCCGGCGGCGTCGGGGGTAATGTCAAAGTCGACGCTGCCCTCGGTGCCGGCATTCAGGTTGCCCAGGTACTGGTAGTTTTCGCCGCCCAGGTTGGTGCCAGTCAGGCGGGCTTCCAGGTTGCCGATGGCGTTTTTGCCTTTGTTGACGTAGCTCAGGGTCACGCTGCCGGTATCGCCCACCATGATGGATTCGGAGCTTAACTGCAGCTGGCCTACCTCAAAGCGGTCGGGCTGGCTGATAGGCACCGAGATAGCGGTGGTGGAACTGACTGCCTTGCCGGAGATAGCGCCGGTGCCGGTCATGTTCACGGTAATGTCAGCCACTGTGCCGGTAAAACCGGCGGCAGGCAGCACCGAGAAGGTGATATTCTGCATCGACTTGGCCGCCATGCTGCCCACATAGTTGGACAGGCTGCCGCCGCCCAGCGAGATATTCTCCGGCAGGGTCAGCGAGACGATGACGTCGTTCAGTGCCTCGTTGCCGTCGGTGGCGTACAGGCCCAGCGAGAGGGTAAAGGCGGTGCCCGCCGTTACGGCGTCACCATAATTGGAGGTGCGGATGATGAGGTTCGGTGTGGTGGCCTGGTCTTTGTCCACGCACTGGCCCAGCGTTACGCTGAACTGCTGCAGCGGCTTGCTGGTATCCAGATAACTGAGGTTGATGGGCAGGGTATTGCCGCCGCCATTGTAGATGACATCGCGGAACAACAGCACATAACTGTAATAATTGTATTGGGGGTCCTTGCGGGTCTGGTCAGGGTCGTCGTTGCCTTCAAACAGCTGACCAATTTCGCCGGTGCCGGTGTAAGTAAAGATGGAAGAATTGATGCGGGCCACAATGTCTTCGGCCTTTACGGCATACCGGGCCGAGGAATGGTCCACCACCTGCAGCACGATGTTGACCTGATCGCCCACGTTTAGCGTGGTGATCTCGCCGCCTGCGGGGGTGGTCACGGTGTAGCTGGTGACATAAACGCCCTGGTTGTCTGTGGTCACGGTCGAAGTATCGCCGCCATTGTTGATGCCGGAATCAGGGTTACTGTCGTCCGCCCAGACAGGCAGGCAGAGCGCTGCCGCCAGCGTAAGTACCATCAACAGAGAAAATAAGCGTTTCAAGGTAAAACCTCCATATATCAGTTACTTTTTTCTTTTGCCGCGTCGCCTCCGATGGACATATCGCCCTGCAGGTCGGCAAACAGTCCTTCACGGTTGCGGGTTTTGGTGGCCTCGTCCTGCACCACGTTGGAGCAGACTTTACCGTCCAAAATGGTCACGACCCGGTCCGCACATTCGGCCAGTTCCGGCTCGTGGGTGACCATGACGAAAGTGACCTGCTGGTTCTTGGTCAACTCCAGCATGCGGTACAATACCTGCTTACTGGTTTTGGAGTCCAGGTTGCCGGTAGGTTCATCGGCAAAAATGACTTTGGGATTGCTGACAAAGGCACGGGCGATGCCCACACGCTGCTGCTGGCCGCCGCTCATCTCAGTGGGCAGGTGGTTGGCGCGGCCAAGCAGGCCCATGCTTTTCAGTTCCTTGCGGGCCAGCTTTAGGCGGGTCTTTTTGTCGATACCCTTAAACATTAACGGTAATGCGACATTTTCTGCGGCGGTCATCGTGGGCAGCAGGTTGTAGCTCTGGAAGATGAACCCCAGATGCTGCTGCCGGAACTGCGCCAATTCGGTTTCGTTCATGGCGCTGATCTCGTGTTTGCCAATGAAAACTTTGCCGCGGGTGGGCTTTTCCAACCCGGCCAGCTGGTTCAGCAGGGTGGACTTACCACTGCCGGATTGGCCGACGATGCAGCAAAATTCGCCTTTTTCGATCGCAATGTCTACGTCATTCAGCGCTACAACGCGCTCTTTTCCAACAGCGTAGACTTTGCGCAGTTTTTCGGTTCGTATGATGGGTGCCAAAGATTCGCCCCCTTTTCGTAAGATGTGTCTATTTTACCATAAAACGTAAAAAATAGGAAGATAGCAAGATGTAAAAATTTGAAATATGGACACGTTTCTTATATAATAGGAAAAAGAGGGGAGAGTGTTACCGTGGAGACTATCATCCGTCCTATTGCTCATATAAAAAGTGACTTTACCGATAAATTTGGCATCCCGCGGCAAAGCGGCCTGGTGCCGGAGCTGACCGCCCGCATCGTGTTTGAACCGGAATATCGCGACCCCAACGCGCTGGTGGGGTTGGAAGGCTACAGCCATCTGTGGCTGATCTGGCAGTTCTCGACGGTGGCGGCCGAGTATGCCGCGGGCAAAAGCTGGCGGCCCACCGTGCGCCCGCCCCGGCTGGGTGGAAACGCCCGGCGCGGTGTGTTTGCCACCCGCAGCCCTTACCGGCCCAATGCGCTGGGTCTTTCCTGCGTGGAGCTGTCGGGCATCGAGAACGGCGACATTCTGGTAAAAGGGGCCGACCTTTTGGACGGCACGCCGATTTTTGACATCAAGCCCTACCTGCCTTACGTGGATGCCCACCCCGAAGCCCGCGGCGGCTTTACTGAGCAGACGGCTGCTTACGCGCTGGAAGTACAGTGCCCGCAGCCACTTTTGGACAAACTGCCGAAAAATAAGCGAGCCTCTTTGTTAGGTGTGCTGAAAAACGATCCACGCCCGGCCTACCAGCATGACCCGGACCGTGTATATGCCATGGATTTTGGCGGTTACCGGGTGCAGTTTCAGGTCAGTGAGTCTATGTTAACTGTCGTTGACATTAAAAAATAAGCATACTTACGATTGATAAAAATATAACAGTCCGGAAAATGTCCCTGCAAAAAGGGTAAAAAAACTGCCATTTGGTGAAAATGGTCAAAATGTACACATCGGACAAAAAAATCTGTGCAATATTCTAAATAAAACCCCTTTACGAATGGGGGCGTTTTTTGGTACAATAAAGCTATGCAAAAGCGTTTATCTATCAGTGCGCCCGGAGCAAACTACAGGCCGCCAGACAGATAAACGTGGGCCCGTGCGGCATGACACCCGCGCGGAAATGCAATACACTCTAATGAAAACGGAGGAAGAAAAATGCCCAGAGCAAAACAGTCTATGGACGGCAATACCGCTGCGGCGCATGTAGCTTATGCATTCACCGATGTGGCTGCCATCTACCCCATCACCCCCTCCAGCCCCATGGCCGACACTGTTGACCAGTGGAGCGCTGCCGGTCTGAAGAACATCTTCGGCAACCAGGTCAAGGTTGTTGAGATGGAGTCCGAGGCCGGTGCTGCCGGTGCCGTGCACGGTTCTCTCGGTACTGGTGCTATCACCACCACCTTCACCGCCTCTCAGGGCCTGCTGCTGATGATCCCCAACATGTACAAGATCGCAGCCGAGCAGCTGCCCTGCGTCTTCGACGTGTCTGCCCGTACCGTTGCTACCCAGTCCCTGAACATCTTCGGTGACCACAGCGACGTTATGGCTGTTCGTCAGACCGGCTTCGCTATGCTGGCTGAGAGCAACCCGCAGGAAGTTATGGACCTGTCTCCCGTGGCTCATCTGTCTGCCATCGAGGGTCACGTTCCCTTCGTGAACTTCTTCGACGGTTTCCGTACTTCTCACGAGATCCAGAAGATCGAGAAGTGGGACTACGCCGATCTGAAGGAAATGTGCAACATGGAGGCTGTCGAGGAGTTCCGTGCTAAGGCCCTGAACCCCGAACACCCCAAGATGCGCGGTTCTCACGAGAACGGCGACGTCTTCTTCCAGCATCGTGAGGCTTGCAACCCCGCTTACGAGGCCCTGCCCGCTGTTGTTGAGAAGTACATGGCCAAGATCAACGAGAAGCTGGGTACCAACTACGACCTGTTCAACTACTACGGCGCCGAGGATGCTGACCGCGTCATCATCGCCATGGGCTCCATCTGCGACGTTGCAGAGGAAGTTGTTGACTACCTGACCGCTAAGGGCGAGAAGGTCGGCCTGGTTCTGGTCCGCCTGTATCGTCCCTGGGTTTCTTCCGCTCTGCTGAAGGTCCTGCCCAAGACGGTCAAGAAGATTGCTGTTCTGGACCGCACCAAGGAGCCCGGCTCCCTGGGCGAGCCCCTGTACCTGGATGTTGCCACCACCCTGCGTGAGGCTGGCATGAACGATGTCGTTCTGACCGGCGGCCGTTACGGCCTGGGCTCCAAGGATACCCCGCCGTCCTCTGTCTTCGCTATCTACACCGAGCTGGAGAAGGACGCTCCGAAGCCCCGCTTCACCATCGGTATTACCGACGATGTGACCAACCTCAGCCTGCCTGAGGTCAAGCCCGCTCCCATCACCTCCGCCCCCGGCACCAAGGAGTGCAAGTTCTGGGGTCTCGGCGGCGACGGTACTGTCGGTGCTAACAAGAACTCCACCAAGATCATCGGCGACCATACTGACAAGTACATTCAGGCTTACTTCCAGTATGACTCCAAGAAGACCGGTGGCGTTACCATCAGCCATCTGCGTTTCGGCGACAAGCCCATCCGCAGCCCCTACTACATCAACCAGGCTGACT
>OLSN01002196.1_pt1 | contig 14786 bp, 10 predicted proteins | sample 1672411 | NCBI WGS metagenome assembly OLSN01 (sample SAMEA3136683, study PRJEB25190) | human gut metagenome | biome: human gut; feature: human-associated habitat; material: faeces | place: Austria | collected 2013 | reverse complement strand
ACGTCGCGGCGGCGGCCGTTCTTCTCGAGCAGCAGCCTGGATCCGGCCGAGGCGGCCCAGGAGCGCGGCGCGTCGCCGAGCCATGCCGGCAGCCGCGTCACGGAGGGCTCGGGATATGCGACGAAGAAGTTCGGCTCGCCGATGCTCTCCCGCCAGATCCCGCGGACGGTGACGGTCATGCGCTCCGCATCGAGGTCGTCGGCGAGTATCCCGCAGATCTCGCCGGGCTTGAGGCCGCAACCGGTATTTCATCTTTGGGTTTCATAATAGGATCGGAGGTCGCCGGGCTTGAGGCCGCATCCGAGGGCGAGGCCGATGGCCGCGGCGGAATGCCCCGATCCGCATGCGGCGAGGGCCCGCGCGGCCTTGAGGCCTGACGGGGAGATCGGGCGCTTCTTCCTGGGCGGCCGGGGAACGTCGAACGGGACCTCGGAGAACGGGTTGGAGGCGCACAGCCCTTCGGCGAGCGCATGTCTGCCCGCGGCGGCGCAGATGGTCTTGAGCCGGTAGCAGCGCACGCGCGAGACGCCGCGGGACTCGGCCGACTCGAGCGCGGCCGCCGCCGCGGCGGGGCTTATCGAGTCGACGGCGCAGCCCGCTATCGCCCCGAGGGCCCTGCATTCCTTTCGATAGTTCGCGACGGTTTTCCTGGCGGCCCCCTTGGCCGTCAGGATCTCGAAGTAGCGGTCCAGCGCCTCGGCGAGCGTGCACGCCTTCGGCCCCGGCAGGGACGCGAGCGCCGCGGCGCGCGCCCCGTCCGCGCTTTCCGCCCGGAACCTCCTTCGCAGCCTCTTGCGCGACGCGTCGATGATGTCAACCTCCCACACGCCGCATCTGAGCTCCCTGACCGATCTTATCCTTGATTCCGGCAACGTGCCGCCTCCCTTCGCATGATGTGGAAACGTGCCTCCCGGATGGCTCGAGATGGCTCCGGGGGCGGTTATTTCGATGGAGACAGGGTAATTCGACCTATCGCCCACATGAACGGCAATTTATGCTTCTAGCAGCGCAGATGTCGGAATGTGTTTGATGATTTGATACGGGATGGTGACGAGATGACCGGAAATGGAACCGCAGGACGTCAGCATGGTCAATTCATAGGCGGGATTCTGAATGCCGCCCGAACGTGAATCTATAGCTCCAATGTCTCGAACGCTGTCTTTGCCCAACCTCATGGTTACAAACTTTGGCTTACTCATTTACATGCGCCCCCTCTTTCTGAGCGGCAAGCTTCTCAAGCCCATCTCGAAGAGGCTTAAAGAGTCGTCGATTGTTATTGTCTACTCGCCTTAAAATGCCCTCGGCAGCATTTGGGGTTAGGTAGTAGCGATCTTTAACGCGGGACTTCTCAACTATTTCATAAAGGTTCGTATCGACAGGTCCGCTGCTGCACTCGCGATGCTCTGCCAGAATGAACTTGCCATCCCACATTAAGCCAGACTTACCCCAAATCAACTTTTCGTGAGTTTGGTTCATATCGGGAAGTTTTTTCCACTCATTTTTACTAAAGGGCTCGTATTCGCAGATAACCCGTTCAATATCACTCATCGTTTCATCGGATAGGGCATCAGAAATTCGACCCGCTATCCATTCGATGACAGGAACAGAAACTGCGTTCCCAATTGCGGCATAGCGATGCGAATCTGCATCCTCGCTATCTCCGTCAACGTGAGTCCAATTGTCCGGAAACCCCTGAAGCCGCTCGCATTCAATTGGGGTGAGCCGACGAACGCCATTTTCGCACGTGACGTAAGTTCGACTCCAATCGGTACCGGTGTGCCTACCCGAGGTAGCCGCAAGGCAGTAGCCCGTTTTTGCCACCCGAGGATACTTTCCGTTTGGCGTTGATTCGGTAATAAAAGCTGTTCTTGCGGCGCCGGGCTTTTCCGGATTCCTTTGCTCAAACATCACGCGAAGGGCATCAACTGGGTTATTCCTCCAGCAGCATAGATATACCCTGGGGCGTGATTGGGGCACTCCAAAATACCTGCTATTTAGAAGTCTCCAGGCAACGCCATACCCTAAATCGTTAAGCGTGGAAAGAACGCAACCAAAGTCATTGCCCATATTCGAATTGAAGAGGCCAGCTACGTTTTCGATAAGTACAACTTTAGGTTTGTGATCACGAATCAGCTCTGCAAAGCGAAAGAACAAACCAGAGCGACTGCCCTTGAGCCCAAGTCTTGACATAGAGCCTCGGGCCACAGAGATGTCCTGGCAAGGAAACCCGCCACACCAAACAGGAGCCTCTGGAATGCTGTCGGAGGGAAGTTCATTAATGTCGCCAAACTTCGGAACATCGGGCCAATGAAAGCTAAGGACTTCATTGCAGAAATCGTTGTTCTCGCAAATGAAGCTATTGGTAAAACCCTGACGTTCAAAGCCAAGATCAAACCCACCGATACCAGCAAAGAACGAGTTAACGTTGATGGGGTTATCAGACACGCTGGGCTACCTCTCTAGTATGAAACGAAAGCAAGTAAACTACTTGGACTCAATGAGACTGTTCATAAGGCAAGTCCGCATGTAAGCGCTAAAGCTGAGCACCTTTGGAGAAGCTGCGTCGGCAATCGAATCTTTTAGATTCTTGGGAATCCGAATCGTAATCGCGGTAGTAGCAACGTCGACAAGAAATGCGCGTTTTTCGCTATCTGACGCGTATTTGTCATCGAGGTCAAAGTGGTTCATCGCATTCTCCGAATCGTTTTGCAATACAAACGGTTCAATTCGTTAGATAGTAACAGAGACAACGGACGGGAGTGTCTGGAGCAGCCAGAGTCTATATTTATACTATCTGCCACCTACGCGCGCCGCCAGCCGCGGAAGATGCTCGCTATTCGAGGGCTGTGTCGCGCGAGACCCGCTTGCACGCGTCTCGTCCAGGGTTCTGGCGCCATGTCGAGCGTCTGCGCGTGCGAGGCCATAGGGTCATCGATGATGTCCTCTCGCCCGAGCCTCCCGCTCTCAAAATCGACGTCTATGCCTCTACCCCCGAGCGTGTCGGCGTATTCGGTCAGCCCTCGTGCATATGTGCCTCCTGGACAATTTCGGTTGTCAATCTCGTTTGGCGGGGCGGAGCCTTGCGTACGATATGCCTTTTCGGCGGCGCCTTATCTCTTAATCGTGCACGCCCTTGCGTTTGCGGTGCTTGACGTGCTCAAACCTCTTCGGGCCCGTCGCCATCCTGTGCGTCGCGATGATATGCGGCGTTTCGTTGTGATGTCGCGCGACTGTTTGACGCAATGCCCCATGTGCGTGCATGGGGCCAAGTCCGCTTGCTAAAAGCAGAAATCATTACGCCTTGAAACCATATCGCCGAATCTGCCTTTTGCCATGTCGTCTAGGGTAGGCCAGTAGTCGGGGCACTCCGTTTTCGCCTCAAAGTCATCGCAAACTCTGAGCGAATTGCAATGATCTTCATTGCCGTAATAGCGACATTGGCTGCATTTTCGCGCACTACTGCTTGGAGTTCCCTCTGGAATGATTGACTCTGGGCTCTCCACGAAATCGCGTAACGGTTCCGCGCCGGCTTTGGCATCGGCCTGCTTCTGCTCGTTCGCGTTTTTCTCGGTCTCTCGCTCGATGGCGGTTTGTATTTTTGCTTTGCTGTCGCGCTGTTGGGGCGTATCGGCAATATGCTTTCTTTGCTTGTGTTGGGCGGTAACGCTGCGACGTTTGGGAGCTGCATAGGTATAGCCTTTTTTACAGGTTGTGCATATGCCACACGGCTCCATGTCGTTCGATTGGGCTGTTCCAAAATAATCCATCAAATAGCACTGTAGGCAACGCATCGTGCTGCAGTAGCTCCTTAGCTCCTTTAGGAGTTTGCTCTTTTGCAGCCTGGTTTTGTTGTCGATTTTGTTGTCGCTTTCTATCATGCCCTGGTATTCATCGAGCATGTAATGGCTCCAGATGAGAATCGATGTCGCGGGAAGCCCGTCGGCTCCCAAAAAGGAGATTTGGCTTCGATATTCCTCAAGGCTTTTAGGCGGTTCGTGGTGAATTGCGAAACGGATATCGTCTCTGTGAATCATGTTCGTGGGGAGGGTCAAGTTCGTCACAAGAACGCATTGCTCCGTATCGTCATTGAACAATTCCAAAGCTTCGTTCTTTTCGTCCCAGGATGAATCTTTCCCGCCGTATCGCACCGCATTAATATTCGCTCTTTGGAGCAACGAGTACACTTTATCGACCGATTTATTGCTTAGGCAGTATATAATTCCCGTTTCATGTCCGTGGTTGCCAATGACGAAGCCCTTGATAATTTCAATTGCGTTTTTGCCGTAATCTAATTCACGAGAGCGCAGTTCTATATTCGGGTTTGGAAAAGCGTTGCTTGCGAATACGGTGGTTCTGGGAGACGTGCTAAGGCGTTCGAGGAGTTTTAGGATCGATGTCGGAAAAGCCGAATCGTATGTTGCGATAAGCGTAATGTTCAGCTTTTCAACGGCGTCTATAAAAAGCGGGTTGTCTATCTCTTCCCGGGCAACGTAAACAATCCCGAATTCGTGGCTTTTTATTCGCTCTAGCACCTTTGCTTGCGCGGTGGGCGTTTTGAGGGAGGAATTGAAGTACGCGGGATGAAGCTTTCGGGGCTCAAAGGGCTTAAGTTTTTCAATCTGCCTGCGGTCCGAATCGACCGAATGGGAAACAACGAGCACCGTTCCCTCCAGCAAAACCGCAGCAACCTGGAAGACCTTGTCTTTGTCTACATTTTGGATGGGTTTGATGGATGCTCTCTGCTTTGCCAAGATGGTTCTGACGCATTCGATTTCGTTCGTCGTGAGGGGCTCGTTGCCGAAAATGGAGCGCGCCGCCGTCAAAATCTGCTGGTATTCAGTCATGATTGCCCTTTCGCAGAAGGTATTCAGGCTCAGTATAGCCACCTTTATCCATCGAAAATGCCGGGTCGCATCCCAAAGCTGCCTGAGGGCAGCTTTGGGATGCCAATGGGTTTGAAAAAAGATCAAAGCCTCCTACGGCGTAGACCGCTTCGAGTCCTTTACGAGGAGCCCTTCGCACTCTGGAGTTTCTTGAGAAAAGAATCGCTCGCTTCTATTCGGGGGAACATTTCGAATCTCCTTCTGCAATGTTTTCCTGTAGCGATAATGGTAGGCGAAATCGAATTGCTTTGGACGAAACTCTACCGCTATATGGCGTCACAATCAATATTGTATGCGCGATGTGCGCCTCTACGATTCTGTCGGCCTATTTCGACTGCGATATGTGCAGTGGAGCGCATTCTTTGGCACTTACGCGCGTGTCGTTGCCGATGCGATGCGGCTTAATTGTTCGAGAACGCTATCATGTGACTATTGGGCTCTATCGTTGGCGGAAGGGATGCTTCGCATGATCGGTGATGAAAAGCAGCAGTTGAAGAAAATACTGCATTACTGGTATTTGCAAGACATGGTCGAGCAATCGAAGTGCCCCGACGCGAGAGGCCGCTATGATATATTTCCACGAGACTCGAAAACAATACAATCCATAAGCCAGCGATTCACGGTCGACTGCCCTCAGGGCAACGTTTCTTTCTTGGAAGATATCAAGGAGAAGATCAATGCTTCCGACAAGAGCACCTACGGAATAAAAAAAGCCGTGAAATGCGACGAAGGCACGCCGCTATTTGACTGCCTTTGCGATACCTTCTTTATGCCTGCCATGTATATTCATGTGGGCGTGATTCCTCGCGACCTTGTCGTGAAATGCCTTGCGGGCAAGCGCGACAAGCGGCAAGAGAGCGATGTCGATAAGATAAGCATCGCGCTCATCAAGCTAGATGGGGGAGGCTGCTATCGCAGCATCGAGCTTTCGCCTGCAATATGGGCGCTCGCGAACAGCAATAGCGATGTCCCGGATATCGACGTGTTCAATGATGCGTCAAAGCGTATGAATGAACAATTGGAAGCGCGTTTTGGTGCAAACGCGCTTACCTACGAAGATGTTCTCGGCATCATTAATCCCGACGCCGATACCGCGCTCGCGGCTTCGCTTAAGCGTCTAAGCGGCACATACGACAAAGAGGGCAATGCCCATTTCAAAAAAGATTGCTCCACCCTTATCGTGGATTATCGCTTTGTCAAAAAAGGGGATTCCAATAGGGAGTATGCTGACTACGAAGTCAAGCTTGCCAACTCCTTTTTTGCTAAAGATATTCTCGCCCTTAGCGAAGAAATCGATAAAGGTGCTTCGATTGCCGAATTGAAGGAAGGGCCGCTTCGTTTGGTGTTCGACTATCTTGAAGGTGGTTTCGAGAAGAACCTTACTCGTGACGCAAAACGCATTGACATCATGTCGAAAAAGACAAACGACCAGTATCTTCTTCACTTTTATCGTGAAAAGCTCAGCTTGAATACGTTACCCCTCGGGCGATGGCCATCCAAGTACCACCTGTCCCTTATGCAGCAGGTTGCCGTCAATGTGGCTGTGGGAAGAAAACACATAGGTGATCAGTTTCCCGCGAACGACATCGTGTCAGTCAACGGCCCTCCGGGTACCGGCAAAACCACATTGCTTAAAGACGCGGTCGCAGCCAATATCGTGGAAAAGGCGCGGCTCCTTGCGGAGTATGGCAACCCCGACGATGCCTTCGAGGAAAGTGTCGACTTGAGGGGCTATCTGAAATTCGCCAGCAAAGTTTACCGATTTAAGAAAAAGGACATAAGCGATCTTGGGATACTCGTGTGCTCGACCAACAACGCCGCGGTTGAGAATATCGCGAAAGAGCTGCCCTCGGGACGCGCCCTTTTTGACGGCCTTGACGAACGTCTAGGCGAACCCGATATTTTTAAGGGGAATGGCGAAACATCGGCAAGAGATCTGTTTGTTTGCGAGCCATTCGAATACAAGAAAAAAGAGGATAGAAAAAACGAAAAAGTACCTGACACGTACTTCTCGTTTGCCGCCGATATACAGTTCGACGAGGGTACTGATTCCTGTGACGTGGATTCGCTCGTCAATCCTGGCATGCTTCTTACGGCACGTTTAGGAAAAAGAAAAAATATAGCAGCTTTCAGGCGCGCTTTGGATATGATTCCCCTCAGTAATAGGCATCGCGCCGAGCATAAGAAAAAATATGCTGAAGCCAGAGACCGATTCAGCAAGCAATATGAACGCGTTGCGCGGGAGCAAATGGCGCATGCTTGCGAGGAGGAAAAAGCATGTGTCGCCGAGGCGAACTTCCAATCGGCATGCGCAGAGCGCGCCAGAATAGCCGATAAAGCCCTGAAAAAGCAGGGCGAGCTTGACGCGTGCCGCGATGCGTGCGAAGCCTTTCTCCTTCATGAAGTCGCATCGATTCAGGAAAGCTCACGAGAAATGGGGTGTTTTGAAAACGTATCTTCGCGGGACGACCTCCTTCGGTTGGGAGATGAGCTGTCTGCGCAGACAATCGAATACGAACTTGAGCTGAAGCATAAGGAAGACGATTTCGCCGCGGCCCAAAAGCGCGAAGATGAAACCCATGGCTTGCTTTCCTTTTTCGTAGAGAAAAAGAGGGCGGAACAAACGCGAGCGGCGAAGGATGCTCTCGAGATTTTCAAAAAAAGAAATCTTCGGAATGGTCGGCTCGTTGCGCTCAGGCTTAAATTGGAAGATGCTCTTGGGAAGATTGATGAGCAACGAGCCCACGTTGCTCGCTTGAACCAGGAGCTTGAAGCGTTAAGGGAAGAGGAAAGAAAGCGTCGCGATGAAATTGCTCGTATGAAGGCGAAATCGAGGACGCGAATAGCCATCGCCCCAATCGCGTTACAGCAGAGACGATTGAGGGGATACTCGGAACAGACGATGACATGGCAAGAAAGGTCCATCTTACTAATCCCGCGATAGATTTCGACACGCCTGACGGAGGACTTAGAATTGAGCGCGACAAGCTGTTTCTTTACGCATTGCAGCTTACGCGTGAATTCATTTTGTCCTCGAAATGCATGGCCGATAACTTCATATTCTTGAGGGCTCTATGGGGCAAACCGGAAGCGAGCGCCGAATCTGAGGGAGACGCGGGCAGGAGCGTCATTCGCTTCAGCGAGGCAGATCGACGCAAAATGGCGCCAGCTCTTTTCGAATCGCTCAATGTGCTCACTCCCGTTATTTCGTCGACCTTTGCTTCGGTTGCGCGGTTGTTCGGCGATATTCCCATTGGCTCGGAGGCTCCTTTTGGCCTGCTGGTTATCGATGAAGCCGGCCAGGCGGTTCCATATGCGGCTTTGGGCGCCTTGTCGCGCTCTCGTCGGACGCTGGTCGTTGGCGACCCTCGCCAGATTGAGCCCGTTGTTACTTCCGAAACGAAATTGTTGCGCGATGCGCTTCTCGACCGTGCGTCGAATACCGAGCTTGAGCCATTCGTGAGAGGGTCGGCGTCGGTTCAGGGGTTTGCCGATAGGGCGAACCCCTATGGCCATTATCACGGCTTGGACTGCATGACGGATGACGGAAATTGGATAGGGTGCCCGCTTATCGTTCATAGGCGATGCATATCGCCCATGTTCGATATTTCCAACGAGATTTCCTATGAGGGCGGCATGCTCAATCAGACGAAAGCGCTTGAGGAGTCTAGCTCGAAAGATAAATCGAAGCTGAACGCGTTCTCGTATCCGTCTTCACAATGGTTCAACGTTATTGGACCCGAAAAGGGCAAGAAAGACCATTACGTCGACGAACAGGGGAGATTCGTTTATGAAATAGTTAGCGAAGCATTTGCGAGGCGGCAATGCGGAATCGGTTTGCCAAGTCTGTATGTTATCGCGCCGTTTAAAACGATCGTTGCCGGCGTTCGTCGCATTTTGTGCAAGATGCGAGAAGAAGACAAAGCGAATTATCGTGTGCCCGATGAAGATTGGAATGAATTCGTAGCAGAGCATATCGGCACGGTTCATGCGTTTCAGGGCAAAGAAGCCGATGAGGTTATTTTCGTGCTTGGTTGCGACCGTAAAACTGGCGATGGCGCAATTCAATTTGTCGGTCCCAATATCGTAAACGTGGCGGCGAGTCGCGCCAAATATCGCCTTTATGTGATTGGCGATTATTTTGCATGGGACTCAAACGAGAATATTCGAACCATGAAACGCATTCTTGATACAGCCTGGGTTCCGCATTGGGAGGCGTATCAGCAAAGCGTTGAGCGAGGCGAGCCGGATATTGCCGAATTAAGGGCGGCAAAAGCCATGCTGCCTTTGGGCTCGTCGCTTCCTCAGGTTGACGACGTTGGTGACAAGGCAGGAGAGGAGGAGACTAGCCTAAGTGCCGAGTCGTATTTGGACAATATACATTCCAGCTTTTCGGGCGCTTTGCAAATCAGCGACGAAGACTGCGTGCCTTTTGGGTTTGACTCGAAAAAGACACTCGAGGAATCGTATCGAGATTGCATTGGCGACAATGGTGAAAATCGAGTTGTTCAATGTATTGAGCAGGGCATTTTGCTCTATAAAATGGCTTTAGCCATGGAACGTTATGAGCACAACGTCGGCGATTGCTCATATGGCGACTATTCGTTTTGCGAGATTATGTTTTGCCGTGCTGTCGATTTGTATTTGCAGAAAAAGCTCTTGCCGTTGTTAAAGAAGCTTGTGCCTGATGCGAAAATCCGTCAAAAGCCATTGTCTTCGATGGACAGTCTTACTTTGGGAATGTACCCGCGCCTCTTCGATGAAAAGGTGGGCCACTCGGGCAAGAAATTCACCGAAGCTTTCGCGTGTTGTTGCGCGGGAGATGAAAGCAAAGTGCTGCAAGGCGATGCTCCTTTGAGTGAGCTTTGGTGGAGACGGCTTGGAACAACGATAGAAAACTACTCGAGCAGTCGAAACAGTGCGGCCCATGCGGGACGCGGCGAGATAAATGACTTCGAACATCTCGCCCGCTCGCTGGTGTACCTTTTTGAGGGTTACGTGTGGGAAGCCGAGAAAGATGACAAGCGTGTTCCGATTCTATCTCAGGGGAATGCGTTTAAAATGGCTGAAAGCGGGTTGAAAAACGCGTCCGACAACGGCGTTGGCACGCATCACGTTCGCGAAAAATGTGAGCCCCGCAAGTGTTGTGATGAGTACGTCGCCGCGCCGCGCCCATCGCTCGATGGGCCTGGGGCCTCCCTCGAGCAGGCTTCTTTGCCGACCGTTGCGCCAATTTGGGTCGAAAAAGAGGAGTCTAAGGTTCTTTCCAAATGGATTTCTGAGTGGAAGGAAAGCGGTAGGAAGCTCGGAAGGTTTACGAGTGCTCGAGCTGTCAACCGTTTGTTAGAGAGCGAGGGTTTGCTGGAAAAGAAAGAGGAAAAGGGTTTTTCTTTCTCAACGACTCTTAAAGAAATGGGCTGTTTTGAGGAAGAGAGAGATACGTACCGGGTAATGAAGTATTCGTCAGTTGCCGCAGAATTCGTGTATGAAGTAATAGGGAGGCACCTCGAATAGGGAGCCTAAAACTAGTGGGAAATGCGCGACGGGACCTTCGAGGGAAAAGGCCCCATCGCGCTTGTCAATCGGTTACTCTTCGCTCTCCTTTCGTTTGCGCGAGGCGCCAAGGAAAACGCCTGCGGCAACGAAGGTGATTCCGCCCACGACGAAGATTTCTCCAAGCAGGGGGTCTGCTGTTCTCGGATAGCCCGATGAAGCCGCTTCGACGGTTATGGACTTGCTAACGAGATGAGCCGAGGAAACGCCAACAGCTGAAAACCCGCCTCCTGCCGATTCCTTTTGTGCTGTTGAACGTTCGATTGCTTCGCGCGCTTGTACGGCTTTGTCGTAATCAAGTTTGGCTTTTTGATAGGCGGCGTTTTTCTCCTCGAGGTTTGCTTGGGCTTGCTTGAGTTTGGCGTTCAAGGAGTCGTACTCAACGATTGCGTTGCCGTATGCGGCTCGTTTTGACTCAATGGTCGCTACGAGTTTTTGCTCGTTTTCGATAATCCAGGCATCTGTTACGCCCTCGCTGAAAGCGCGTTCGCGCTGAAGCTGATCGGCGAATAGGGCAAGATGATTGGCGCGAAGCGCGGCGTTTCGATACTCCGATTGCGCGGCATTTGCCTTTTCGCATGCCTCATTGAGCGCTTGCTCAGCATTTCGAACAGCTCGAGCGGCACTTTCGAGGCGGCTTTGGGCGTCGTATTTCGCTGATTGGGCCGCTTGGAGTGAAGCGTGCGCGGCTACGAGGGGCGAGAGCTTGGTATTGAGCTCTGTGCAATTCGCTTTTGCAACTCCGACTTTGTCAATCGCGTCGTTAAGCTGCGCTTGCGAGGTTTGTTCATTTTGCTCGCACTTCTGCACGGCGGCTCGATTGGAGTCAAACGTTGCGGCGAAGCCGCTGTACGAGGCGTCGGCTTTCGCAGCGCCCTCGATTGTGTTGTCCAGATTGGTGCGGGCGTCCGAGACGCGCTTTTGCGCTGCTTTCATGGCATCCGACGAAACGGAATCTGCGTATTCCTTTGCGTTTGCGAGGTCGCGTGCGGCCGCCTCGGCATTCCTGTTTGCCTCGCTGGAGGTATTTCGAGCAGCTGCGAGTTGGTTGTCAGCGGTGTTCATTTTGCTTTTGGCGCTTGCAAGCTCGTTTTGGGCATTCAATTTTGTCGCATTTGCCTTTTGAAGCTCGAGCGTTGCGTCACGCAGTTTTTCTGTGCTGAGTTGGTATCGCTCATTGGCTTGAGCTTCATTTAGACGGCTTTCTTCGGCTGCCTTTTCAGCATCCAGCTTTGCGGAGTTTGCCGAGCGCGCGGCGTTTTGGACGCTTGCAAGGCGAGAAGCGGCTTCGGCCCATGCCGAGTTTGCGGCGTTGTGGTTTTCCTGCGCTTGGTCGAGATTTGCTTTTGCCTCACTCGCAGTGTCGGTGCCAAGGAACGCGTTATAGCGCGTCAAGAGGTTCGCAAATTCGTCGACAGAATAAGCTGCAGTGCTCTTCCGGAACGGCGTTTTCGTAGCGTTGTAGCATGACGTTGAACGATAATTCGTCCAGCCGACGCCCATTATTTGGTCCTGCGCCCAGAACAGATTTGTGTAATGCCCAATCGTGATGCCTCGCGTGTTGGCTTCGTCGTTAATTTGCTTGAGCGTGCTATCGTTGACCTCGGTTATGCCGAGGTCGCTTTTGATGAGGTCGAAGCTCTTGCGCTCGTCAAGCCAGGCATAGCTTCCGTCTTTGTAGCCGAATGCGAGGTTTTCGCACGACACTTGCAATAATGAGTGGCGATTGAGGCCGGCTCCGCGATCGGCCCCCGTTTGCGCAACGGCCATGAAATAGAAGTTTGTTTTGCCCTCGCTATGGTATTCGCCCGTGAAGTTGTAGTCTTGGGCGCGCATTCCATTGATGCTCTTCATGATCTCAATGCTGTGCTGTAGGTTGCTGAGCGAGACAGCGTCTTTGGGGTCGGTGGCAACGGTGACTTTATTTCCGCGATTATCGAAGTTGACGTTTTCGCCGCCAATCCACTTCGAGAAATCCTCGCTGCACGCATCTTCGATAACGGTTTTCGCGCGGTTCAAGTCGTTGATTTGGTCGGTTGTAAGGTCGCTTTGCCCAAGCATCCACTCGATGAATCCAAGTGTGCCCATGCGTGCCATTTCTTGTTTGCTTTGCGCATTTGCAATGGCGAGGTTGTAGGCCGCCCAGGCGGCATTGAGCCGCATTTCTGCATCTTCCATCGTTTTGTCTGCCGCTTCTTTTGCCAATTGCGCCTGGACGAGCTCCGCGTTCGCCCTCTCAAGCGTGGCGCTTGCGTCGCTGAGCGCCTTTTCTTTCTCGGCGGCGTCATTCAGTGCCCTTTCGGCAGATTCCTTTTGGCTTTTTGCCAAAGCTACGGCATCTGCGGCCTTCTGGTCGACGACGTTTGCCTGCTCGAGTTTTTCTTGTGCCAAAGCGAGCTCGTTAGCGCTTCTATTTGCGTTGGCTTGCGCCGTTTCTACAGCAGTCGCTGCTTCGGCGGCGTTGTTGTTGGCCTTATCGAGTGCCATTTGACATGTCTCGACGTTGGCGCGCGCTTGCTTTTCCGCTTCGGTTTGCTTTCCGCTTTCGGCGAGCTTGAGATCGGTTTCTGCTTGCTTGAGCTCGTCTTGTGCGCACTCAAGTTCCTCGTCGGCCTTGTCTTTTGCTGCTTCGCGGCGCCAAGGTTTTTTTCGCTGTCGGCAAGGGCGGTGTTGGCCTTGTCAAGTTCGCTTTTGGCGGCGTCGTGCGCAGCGCTCGCTTGCGTGTGCGCCTGCAGAGCCTGTTCGAGGTTGTCGCTCGCTGCTTTGTATTCGCTTTCGAGAGCATCAAGCTCGCTGCTCCCGCCCGATGCATCAAAAGCCTTTTGGGCATCAGCGTGCGTTTGGAGGGCCGCATCGAACGTGGTTTGTGCTGACGCCTGCCCCAATCGTGCATTTTCAAGTTCTGCCTGCGCATTTTCGACTTCCGAATTCGCTAGTTTGGCTTTAGAAGCGGCCTCTTCGGCGGCGCTCGTCGACTGGAAAGCGGCGCTGGCGAGTGCGTCTAGGGCAGATTGCTTTTTCGCCGTCGCAAAATCAAGGGTTTTCTCGGATTGTGCTTGGAGCGCGTTAACTTCGTTTTTGGCGGTTTCGTTCTCGCTTGCGCTTGATGAGAGCGCTGCCTTTGCTGCGGCTTCTGCCGCTTTCGCTTCATCGAGAGTCAGTTTCGGCGCATTTGTCGATGGCGTGTTCTCTTCAATCGCGGGCGCAGCGTTTATTGGCATGCTTTCGTTTTGCGGTTCGGCATATGCCGGGTTTGGCGAAATGCACGGCAATGCCGTTCCGGCTGTCATAAGGGCCGCTAAACCAATTTGGGCTGTTTTGGCAAATTGGCTCAATTTTGCAGCGCTGTTATCCATGATTGCTTCCTCCTGCATATAACGTGTTGTGGCTTGCATGGCTTCAGTATCGCGATACGAGTTTTTAAATACTTGCCAATGTGGCGTTAAATGGCTGAACTATGGCTTTATATTGTGTCGTGTGGGTATCGTTGGCAGTTGCGGGGGTTTGGATACGAGCTGTAACCTTGTTTTGCAAAATGGAGCCAAATGGCGGCATTAAAGGAGTTGTTCGTTCTAACGTGGTGGTAATGTGTAGCCAGTAAGACCGGTTGCAATGGGCGTTGATTTCTTCACGGAGCAGCGTCATAATTGCGCCTAGAGCGGTCCTATGCGTGGACTGCTCTTTTTTTGTTCCGGTCTTATTGCTGCGAAAATGCGACATAAGGAGACCGGAATGATGACCGAGAAAAAAGGCAATCACGTCTCGTACAGAAAAGATCTGCCCCTGTATGTAGAACGGGTCCTTCTTGAGTTCAGCGACGAAAATCATTCTTTAAGCGTGACTGACATCGTGCGTTACTTGCACGAATGCTATAGCATCGATTATTCAAACGACACCGTTCTCAAGACGCTCAAAGCCATGATGGATGGCTATGAGATGCCGAACGCGTCACGCGTGCAATCGAACGATGGGGATGGGCGAGTGGGAGATGGCCTCTCTGATTCATGTTGCCTCAAGCCTCGGTATCGTATTCTTCTTGATCCGGAAATGAGCAAATCGTCGGGTGTGAACAAAAAGGGGCTTTACTACGCGAAGCGCCTTCTCATCGATTCGGATCAAATCGAACATTTGGCCAATATGCTCTCCCTGACGTCAAACGAGGGATCGGCGAGGGCAACTCTCGATGGCATTCTTGGAGAAATGAGCCGCTACGAAAGGCAGAGGATTATCGAAAACACTCGCCCCTTGAATCGGAGTTCAATCATCGATTTGGAGGCGACGCTTTTCAATATTGAATCGTGATTGGTTTTTGTCTCGCCGACAGTGTACTCACCCTTCCGCTGGCTGTGG
>OLSN01002193.1_pt1 | contig 14791 bp, 9 predicted proteins | sample 1672411 | NCBI WGS metagenome assembly OLSN01 (sample SAMEA3136683, study PRJEB25190) | human gut metagenome | biome: human gut; feature: human-associated habitat; material: faeces | place: Austria | collected 2013 | reverse complement strand
GCACTCCTTCAAAATTTCGTAAATCTCGTCATGGCTCAGCTTCTTGCAGCAGCCGCCGGTCAGCACGGTGGAATCGGCCACAGCCTTGAGGTCGGTGTCGGCAGAGATGCCCAGTTCTGCAAAGGTGGTGGGCATCCCGATCTCCTTGATGAAGGCCGCCAGAGCCTCCACGCCAGCCTGTGCCAATTTCAGCTCGGATTTGCCCGCCGGATCGATGCCCCAGACGTTCTGTGCAAAGCGGGCGAACCGTGCGGTGTTGGCCGGGAGCAGGTGACGGTACAGCACCGGGTGAATGACCGCCAGACCAGCACCGTGGTTGCAGTTGGTGTAGGCACCCAGCTGATGCTCGATCATGTGACACTGGAAGTCGGTGACCTTGCCGATTTTCAGGATGCCGTTTTCGGCCATAGCCGAAGCCCATGCCAGTTCGCTGCGGGCCTCGTAGTTGTCCTTGTCGGTCAACAGGACGCGGATGTTGCGGATGACGCTGCGCATGACGGCTTCGTTGATGTCATCGGAGAGGTTGTTCTCGTCCGGCTTGCCGAAGTAAGTTTCCATCGCGTGGCTCAGGGTGTCGAACGCACCGGAAATGACCTGCTTCATGGGAACGGACAACGTGTAGGTGGGGTCGAGGAAAGCAAAGTCGGCCTGTGCACCCCACAGGGCCCCCTTAATCTTCTTTTCCTCATGGGTGATGACCGCGCCGTTGTTCATCTCGGAGCCGGTACCGAACACCGTGACGATGGTGCCCAGCGGGATGAACTCAGTGGGACGAGTATGCTTGGTGTTTTCCAGCTCCCACAAATCTTCGTCCACCTTGGCCTGTGCGGACACCACCTTGCAGCAGTCGGACACGGAACCGCCGCCCACGGCAAGGATCAAATCCACATGGTTCTCACGGGCCAGCTTTGCACCCACCTGCACCTTGGCGTAGGTGGGATTGGGCATGATGCCGGGAAACTCCACGATGCGCTTACCCTCGGCGTTCAGAATACCGACGATTTCATCATAGACACCATTGTGCTTGATAGAACCGCCGCCGTAGGCCAGCATCACGGTATCGCCGTAGTGCTCCAGCAGACAGCCCAGATATTCCTTCACGCCACCCTTGCCGAAATAAACCTTGGTCTTGTTTTCAAACAGAAAATTGTTCATAGCCGTTACACTCCTTTATATAAAACTGGGAAATCAGACGTTTTTGCCCATCTCGTAGGCTTCCTTCATGGCCGGGGAGGACATCACCTCGCCGGGCTGATATACGCCGGTGCCGTAGATGACCCCCTTTTCCTTGGCACCATTCAGGCAGGCGGTAAAGCCCCGGAAACACTCCAAGGTGCAGGCCATGGCAGCACGGTTATCGTCCGCGCAGGTCATGATGAAATAGAACTCCTTGTTCGGAATGTTCGTCCACCGGGCAAGGCTGCGGTCGATGATGATCTTCATCTGTGCATCAATGGAGTAGAAGTACACTGGGCTTGCCATCACGATAACATCTGCCGCCTGCATTGCGTCCAGAATTTCGCTCATGTCATCGTTCAGGGCACACTTGCCGCCGTGGTCACGGCAGTAATAGCAGGCATTGCAGGGCACAATCTTCTTGCTGCGCACGAAGATCTTTTGCACTTCGTTGCCGCTCTCCTGCGCACCACGCATAAACTCACTGCACAGCAGGTCGGAGTTGCCGTCCTTGCGGGGGCTGCCGGACAAAATCAAGACTTTCTTCATCGGTTGTTCCTCCTTTGAGGTACTCTCTTTTTCTGGTTCCAGTATAGCGCAAGTCTGCATTTCCCGGAATCTCCACTTTGTTCACTTGTTTGAACTCAAAGGTTCAAACAACCCGCTTGACCCCCTGATTGTAACACTTAGAATCAGCTTTAGGTCAAGTGCATCTTTTGTAAAAATTAGAGGGAGTAAATTCCATAAACTGTTCTCCTTATTTTACCTGTTCATAATCTTCATTGCTGACAGCCTCGCACCATTCGGTATGGGTATTTTCTCCTGGCACTTCCACCGCAAGATGAGAGAACCAACTATCCGGGGCTGCTCCGTGCCAATGCTTCACGTCTGCCGGGATATTGACGACATCACCCACCGTCATCTTCTAAGATGACAATTTCTTTGTCATCTCGCTTCGCTCGAATCTTATAGCTAAAGCATTTCTACTCCACCAGCGGAGCTGGTGGTTGTCGCTCGCTCAAGCTACCCAAAGCAAAAAAGTGCTGTCCGGAAACCGGACAGCACTCCTTATCAGATAGACAGATTCAATTCAAGGTTACAGGCCCAGCTCGGCAACAGCAGTTTCCGCTGCAATGTGGCCTGCTGCGGTGTAGAAGCCCAGCGAGAAGCCGCCAAAGTAGTAATCACCAAACAGGCGGGCCGTAGACATTTCACCCACTGCAAACAGGTTGTCGATCACATCGCCGTTCTCGTTCAGTACCTGGAAGTTATCATTGGTGACACAGCCGCCAATGGTGCCCCAGGAAGCAGGGTAGACACGCACCGCATACAGCGGGCCGTCCTCATACGCGATCAGATGGCTTGCATCCTTGCCGAACGCATCATCCACACCATTCTTGCACATTTCCTGATAATGGTCGAAGGTCGCGCGGAGGGTATCTGCATCCACATCCATCTTCTTGGCCAGTTCCTCCAGCGTATCGGCCTTGACAACGATGGTATTGTCGTCACGTTCCACCAGCTTCTGAACATCCGACAGGAAATAGTCTGCCATCTTGCTTTCGTCAAAGATCGCATAGTAGGCGGAACTTGCCTGACGCAGCATCTGCTTGTTGAAGTACATCTGATTGTAGGGGGATTCGTTGGCCACGCGCTCGCCATCGGCGTTCACCACCAGCTCATTCTGCTGGGTGGGACTGTTGGCATAAGTGTAGGCAAACACAGGGGAAACATCCGGGTAAGCAGACTTGATATAAGGGCCTACATCCATCTGCGCGCCAATTTCCTCCATCATGTTGAAGCCGTCACCGGTAGAAGAAACCGCAGCTTCGTCATAGAAGTCAATGGTCTCCAGTTCAGGGTTGGCTTCCACCATGCGATCCCAATCATGGGATGCGCCGCCGGTAGCAACGATCACCTTGTCGGCGTAAATTTTGTAGCTGCCGCTGCGGTTGGAAACTTCCATACCAGCGGCCTTGCCATCCTCCATGAGAATATGCTCCCCCTTGGTATTCAGGAGAACAGTGACACCCTCTTTTTCCAGCAGCTTGGTCAGAGAATCGGTGAACACTGCACCATTGCCGCCAAAGTTAGTGCGGACGTAATCGCCGCGGTCAGTGGAGGTATGTTCCAGACCGAAATCATTGGTCAACCAGTCAATGGCACGGCCAGTTTCCGGCAGCATCTTTTCGATAAAATCATAATCCGGCTGACGCTCGCTGGTCTCGTTCACTTCCTTGAAGTAGTCCAGTGTACGCTGCAGGTCATCGTTTTCATCCACGGTTTCTGCACCTACTGTGCCCAGACCGCCGCCTGCCAGCAGCAGGTTGCCGCCCAGAAAACTCATCTTGTCGATCAGGATAACATCCGCACCCTTTTCGGCAGCGGCAAGGGCTGAGATCATACCGGCCATACCGCCGCCCACGACCACAACATTGGTAGTCAGATCATCCGTAGCCATCGGCTCATAGTTCACAGGAACCGCACGCAGTGCATCCAGATCAACACCGGATTTACCCAGTGCATCGGCCACAGCATTGATGATGCCGCGGCTGGTCATGGTAGCACCGGCAACGGCATCCACGCCCAGCGATTGGCTCTGGATGATGCTGTCAGGAATCTGCTCAACTGCACGATCCGAGATACCGGCGGTGTCCGGGTTCTCGGTCACATCAATGGACAAGATCTCCTTGTCGCTGACGGTAACATTGACCGTGACGACACCGGCGCGGCCATTGGCTTCGCCGGTATAGGTGCCAGCGGTGTAAGAAATTTCGCCACTGGAAGCGTCCAGAACACCGGCCTGCGTCAGAGCATCCTTGACAGCATTCAGGATAGCAGTGCTGGTAATCGTGGCACCAGTCACGCCATCCACGCCATCAATGCCGCCTGCATCCAGAATGGCCTTTGTCATAGGCTCCACAGCCTGACCGCCAACGGTGGGGGTCTCGTCCTCGGCCGACACTTCCAGACCAACGACCTTGCCACTCTCGTCCACGGTGACGTTGGTAGTCACTTCGCCGCCGAATCCCTGACTATGGCCAACATACACGTTAGTTGCAGAGGACGTTGAAGCCGACTGCGTGGAAGAACAGCCAGCAGCGACCGACAACATCAGTGCCGCAGCAAGAACACCTGCAACGGCTCTTTTCATCTTTCTCATGCTTTCACTCCTTCATCATTGTTATCTATCCGACAAAGTTAGTATACTTGTATAAAGCAGGCATGAGAAGACACTTTTAACTTGTAATGTAATAAGCTTAAGGTTTAAACCACTTAATCTTCCCTGATTTCAAATACTGAAATTTTGTGGCATCCCTCAAAAGCAAAACGCCATGCAGTTCTCAGCGACCGCACGGCGTTTTACAAGGAGAAAAAACTTACAGACTGTTTTTCCGATACCGCATAAACGCGGTTGTTGCAAGGAACAACGATGTAACTGTAATTGCTGTCACAATCCAATAGGCCGGAACATAACTGCCTACAGCGTCTGCAATGATACCCGGAATCGTATTAAATGCGATTGAGCCAATCATTGTAAAGCTTTGTAAATTCTTGGTTGTGCGTCCAAATCTTTTTTCGGACGAAACGCTCTTTGCAATAGCAGACAGGCCTACGGTAGAAAGTGCCATACCGAGATTGATGAACACGACCGACAAAACGGCCAGAACCATACTTTTGCGGCCTGCCATGCAACACAGTAGCCAGCCTGCAATCAGGAAGCAGTAGAACAACTTGGTCGTACTGCTTGTGCCAGCCTTGTCCGCAATTGCTCCGAACAGGCATTTTCCGGCAATCATCAACGCACCGCCCAGAGATAGGATGCTGGAAACCTGAAATTCCGAGAATCCGGCGTTGATATACAGAACCGAAATGTGCTGATATCCGCCGCCGGTTACTGCGCCCAACATCAAAATACCGACCAGCATACACCACATTGTTTTGGAGTCGGCATCTTTCTGATTATTCAGAATGCCAGCTTTTTTGCTGGAGTTCTGCCGACCGAAAGCCGTCATGCCGAGCTGCTGCGGACGATCACGCAGCAGAAGATAGACAAGCACGGCAATAACAGCCATCAGAATCGCCATTATGCGGAATACGCCTGGCAAGGAATATTTTCCAAGCAGAATTGCCAAAATCATGGGAATCGTAATGGATGCAACGCCCGTTCCAGCTGCACATAGTCCCAGTGCAAGGGCTGTATGTTCCGCAAACCAAGAATTGATGACAATGGAGATTGGCACCATACCGGCCAGTGCATAAACAACACCTCCCAGCAGTGCACCACATACAAATCCTGCATATCCTGTAGAAAAGCTGTAGATCAGATAATCCACAGCCGCTCCTGCTAATGCCAGTGCAAGGCCGACACGGTAGGAGAAGTGCTTGTAATATGGTTCCAGCAAAACGGATGTAACAATCAGTGACACCAGACAGATGATCGTAAAAATACTCGAACCCTGTGTTTGCGTCAGCCCACCATAATCAATGATATACGGTAAGTATGCAGTGATCGACCCAGCTACTGCACCCACACAGAACATGGAAAGCACACCGCACAGGCAGATTACAAAGGCGTAGGGAAACCGTTCCTTTTTTGTTTCACTCAAAGTACTTCACCGTTGCTTTCAATTACCTTCTTATACCAATAGAACGATTTCTTCCGACTGCGTTTCAATGTGCCGGTATCATTATCCAGCTTATCAACATAGATGAAACCGTAACGCTTGCGCATCTCTCCCGTGGATGCAGAAATCAGGTCGATTGGTCCCCACATGGTAAAGCCCATCAGGTCAACGCCGTCATGCACTACGGCATCCTTCATAGCTTCGATGTGCTTTTTGAGATAGTCAATACGATAATCATCGTTTACACTTCCGTCTGGCTGACGAGTATCAATGGCTCCAAGGCCATTTTCTGCAATTAGGATCGGTTTTTGATACCGGTCATAGACCTGATCTAACGCAATACGAAGCCCCATCGGATCGATTGCCCAGCCCCAATCGGTCGCTTTCAGATACGGATTTTTAACGCCAAGGGTTTCTTTCAGCGGAGAATCCGGTGCTACCCACGGTGCATTTGGGTCGATGCTGACCGTGGTGCTGCGGTAGTAGCTAAAACTGATGAAATCAACTGTTCCCCGGGACAAATCAGCTTTGTCCTGCTCTGTAAGATCGATTTTGATTCCCTCTCGTTCATACCGGCAAAGCTGGTAGCTTGGGTAATAGCCGCGTGCCTGAACGTCTGTGAAGAAGTAACATTTCTGTGCCCGTTCCCATGCCTTATGTACATTGGCCGGGTTGCAGTCCGCAGGATAAACCACGGCCTGACTGATTGCTACCATGCAGCCAAGTTTGTTTTCAGGGTCAATCTCGTGAGCCAGCTTTACAGCTTTTGCCGAAGCCACCAGTTGATAGTGTGCTGCCGGAAGCATCACAGTTGGATCACAGGAGGTCACACCTGCCCCAAGCCAGCCGGTCACATTCATGCTGTTAATTTCATTAAAAGTAATCCAGTACTTCACCTTGCCCTTATAGCGGCGGAACAGAACTTCAGCGTAGCGTAGGTAACAGTCAATGGTGCGGCGATCCCGCCATGCACCCCATTTATTCACCAGTCCGAGGGGCATTTCATAATGGCTGATGGTTACAATCGGCTCAATGCCCTGTTTTCTGCACTCGTCAAAAACGGCATCATAGAAAGCAAGACCTTTTTCGTTGGGAGTCAGCTCATCTCCATTAGGGAAAATGCGGCTCCATGCAACGGACATCCGGTAAGCCTTGAATCCCATTTCTGCAAAGAGTGCAATGTCCTCTTTGTAATGGTGATAAAAGTCGATACCCTCATGGTTCGGATACCACACATCCGGCAGTACAGCAAAAGAAGCTCCATCGGGCAGATCGTGCAGGTCGGTCATCGAAATCTTACCGGTCACGCCATTACTTCCGCAGTATGTCAGGTAGCGCGGTTCGGTAGCAGTGCCGCCCGTCAGAACATCGTCCGTTGACGGACCACGTCCATCCTGATTCCATGCACCTTCCAGCTGATTCGCTGCGGTGGCTCCGCCCCACAGGAAGTCCTCTCTGAAACCATGTCTGATCTGCTTCATATTGTTCTCCTTTTATTCTTCCACAGCGGCCTTTTCCGCAACGGGTTCGTCCTTGTAGGTGATGAAGGTAATTGCAAACGAGACCACCATGCCAACGAGGATTGCCACAATAGACCAGCCCACGTCGTAGAAACTCTGGGTTTCCGGGTTCAGGTAGGTTGCCAGAGCAAAAATGCCCAGACCTCCCATAGAATAACGCTTCACGCCCAGTGCACCCATTATGGCCCCGCTGACGGCAGAAGCCAAACAGGAAATTACAAAGGGTTTTTTCTTAGGAAGGGTAACGCCGTAGATCGCAGTCTCCGTAATACCGAATAGACCGGAAATAACTGCAGGCAGTGCGACTTTCTTCAGCTTCTCATCTTTGGACTTCAGATACACAGCCAGAACAGTCGCAGTCTGAACAAAAGCAGCAGGCATTGCAGTCGGGATGATATTATCATAGCCAACAGCTGCCATACTGGTCAGTGCCAGCGGAGTCAGGCCCCAGTGCAGACCGAAGATAACAAAGACCTGGAACATGCCGCCGAGGATCGCACCTGCAAGCAGGCCGCTCACGCCGAAGACCGTGTTGAAGAGCTGAGTGATGAGGGCGCAGAGGATGCCGGTGATGGGTCCGATCACAAGGAAGGTGACCGGAACAATGATGATCAGAGTGAACAGCGGAACGAAGAACATCTTCACAACGTCCGGAATGATCTTCTGAAGGAGCTTTTCCATTTTAACAGCAAAGAACACTGCCACAATGATGGGAACGACCGTAGAGGTGTAGCCGCCGGAAGGCAGCAGGACAGGGATCTTGAGGAAGGTGGTGTAATACGGCGTTGCAAAGATCGTACCCTCAAATGCGGTACCCAGTGCTTCCATACCGCTCAGATCGACGATAGCCGGATAGCACATCGAGCAGCCGATGGAAATGCCGATGAACTTGTTGCCGCCCATCTTTTCGGCTGCCGTCATACCAAGGATGATGGGCAGGAAGTAGAAAAAGCTTGTGCCGACTGCGTTCAGAATGACATAAGTTCCGTCCGTCGCGCTCAGCAATCCGAAGAAGCTTGCAACTGCCAGCAGGCCTCGGATGATGCCAACACCGGACAAAACACCCAACACCGGAAGGAATGTACCGGAAATCAAGTCAATCAGTGCGGCACCCGGAGAAAGCTTTTTGTCCGCAGGCTGCTCTGCCAAAGCTTTTTCGCCGCTGAAATGACCGACCTGACACACTGCGTCATAAACAGCGGCCACCTGATTGCCAATGACGATCTGGTACTGACCACCGGACTGTATTACTGCTGCAACGCCATCTGTTGCTTTCAGGATATCTGTATTCGCTTTACTCTCATCCTGAAGCTTGAAGCGCAGACGGGTAACGCAGTGGGTGACAGAGATAACGTTTGATTTGCCGCCAATATTCTGGATAATGATGCGGGCCAGACCATCATACTTACTTGCCATGATTGCTCTCCTTTTAATTTGAATTTCGTTTTTCACATTCCAGCAGCTGCTTTTTGTGACTTTATTATAATATTTTTTTTCAAATTGCAGAATATCTGTTTTGTTCATCAGTCAAAACCTTTGGGTTTTGACTGATGAACAAAACTAAAAGGACGGACACAGTTTGCGTCCGTCCTTTTAACCGATTAGCATTATTGCGTTGCATTCAATGCCGTTTTCATGGCTTTTACAAACTGCATAACAGCCGGAGCCGGTTTTTCTGCATGAAGTAAGCCATATGGCACCTTATAGTCCCAGTTGACATCCAGCATCTTCATCATGGGGTGAACATTTTTCCATGCACGGATTCCGATTAGAACTGATTTATCACTTTCACAGCGGTTGAACACTTCCATATCATAAAAATCGAAGTCTACAATATGAACCTGTGGATGTTCCAGGGTTAGATAATCTCTCAGGCCATCCATGTCGGTATTCCATCCGCGTTGCATCATTAGAAGATCTCGTCCATAAATATCTTCAATTTCCAAAATTTTCTTTGATGCCAACGGATGATACAGAGAAACCGCACAGCATAGTGGCTCCATGCTCAGCCGTGTCCCCGCACACTGTCGCTGCTTCAGAAAAGTATCATCGAAGATACCACCGAGCACATCAATGTTTTGACCTAGATTTTTAAGGATGTTTTTGGCATTTGCTGGTGTGTTGGAAAACGGGATCATCTGAAATCGGATATCCGGGCACCTTCTCTGTATTTCCGGCCAGACATCGACAAGCGGCTGAGGTGTCATAGGCGATACTCCAATGCGAACGGTCTTCTCGGCAGGAGAGGTTGCGTTTCGGGCACGTTCCAGAGATGCAGCGCAGTAGGTTATTAGATAAGAGGTATCTTTGTACAGTGACTGCCCAGCTGGGGTCAGTTTCAGTCCCCGGTGTGTGCGCACAAATAAAGTAAGTCCAAGATCTTCTTCCAGAAGGTTGATTTGCTTGGTAACCGCCGGAGGTGTGATATAGAGCAGTTCTGCCGTTTTGCTGAAACTTCCCGATTCCGCCACCTTCAAAAACGTTTCCAGTTGTGTGTTATACATCATAATAGCAACTTACTCCAGTTTCTGCTCAATCTGCATTATTAGGGATTCTCCGGCTGAATTATCCATATAATTCTTTGCTGGCAATTTTAGCCGCATCCAGAAAACGCTGAACGGCAGGCGTTGGATTCGGGGAGTGCAGGATACCATAGGGGATGCCGTAATCCCAATCTACTGGAATCACTTTCAGCAATGGGTGGACATTGGCCCAGCCCGGAATTGCCAGCAGCACATCGTTGGTGTTTTCGCAGCGGTTGAAGATGTCCATGCTGTAAAATTCAAAATCCACGATATTTACTTGTGGATGGTGCTGCCATAAATCATCCCGCAGTTCATCTACATAGTGGCTCCATCCACGGTGCATCAGCAGTAGATTTTCGCCGTACAGGTCTGTGATCTGCAAGCGGTCTTTTGCCGCAAGTTTATGATGGATGGAAACCGCGCAGTAAAACGGCCCGCGAACCAGTTCCAGACCGGCACATTTGCGCAGATGCAGCATCGTATCATCAAAGATGCCGCCTACTACATCAATGTTCGTGCCGAGGTTCGCCAGAATTTCCCGTGCATTTTCCGGGGTGTTTTCAAAAGGCACAATCTGGAATTTGATGTCCGGGCAGATGGTCTGCACTTTCGACCACAGTTCCATGAGCAGCTGGGCAGGTGTCATGGGAGAGGAACCAATGCGGATGACGTTGGAATCCTCCTGCATTGCGTTCCGGGCACGAATGACAGAATCATGGCAGTATTGAATGATGTACTTGGCATCCTGATACATGGAACGGCCTGCTTTGGTCAGTGTTAGTCCCCGGCGAGTACGCTCGAACAGCTTGACACCAAGGGAATCTTCCAATAGGTTGATCTGCTTGATGATGGCCGTTGGCGTGATGTAGCTTTCCTCTGCCGCCTTGTTGAAGCTGCCTGCATCCGCCACACAGATGAAGGTTTCCAGCTGATGATTGTACATGAAAACACCTGCCCTTCGGAGATTTCTATAAGAATAGGATAACATCCGATTGTGTTAAAATCAAGAAGTGTTCCAGCGAGATAAGCGGTATGCGATTGTAGCAAGCAGGGCAAGTTGGTACCAACTTGCAATTTTTGAATCGGATTTTTCAAATCCAAATTCAAAATGCTTGTTGGGCTGTGCCCAAACCCCGTTTGATCTGCATCGTGCCGATGCAGGCTGCGCGTTTGTTCCAAACACTTCTATAACAAAAAAACAGCCTAGGACTCTCCCACAATGGAAGAATCCTAGGTTGTCATCGTCTATCGGGACTGCGTTTTTTCGGTGGTGTTCTTTTCTTCTGCGAAGAACAGTTCTACATTGCGCTGCGCACGAAGAAGCTCCTGCATCTCGTCTTTTGCTTTGCGGTAGTCCGGGTAGGCGGCTTTCTTTTCCGTCAGCAGCTTGGAATATTCTGCATCCAGTTCCTTGACCTTGGGAAGCTTTTTCAGTTTAGCTTCATCGAAAGCCGTTTTTGCTGCCTTGTGCAGTGTGATCTCTGCGCGATGGTTTTCCAGAAATCGCTTGCTGTATCCGGCCTTGCGGTAGGCATCGTACACCGGGCGTGTTTTTGCGTAGTTGACGATGTGTGTCCGCAGCACGGCAATCTCGGTCATGCGCGTTTCTGCTGCCTTGATGGAATCGCCCAGTTCGTGATAGCGGGCAGTGGCAGCGTCCACACGCTCCTGCATTTCCTCGATGCTGCCGATTTTCTTCTCCTGCAAGAAAATCAGTGTCTTGGACATTTCTTTCAGATTGTACTTTTTTGCCCACCGTGCATAGCCGATGTTCTTGCCCTCGGCCAGCTTTGCCTGCACATCCACCAGAAGATTGAACGGTTTCTCTTTTGGCGGCTGCTTCTGATGTGGGCGATGCTCGGCTTCTCCGGCAATCACCGCTTTCAGTTCTTCTTCGCTGTATCCTGTGCCGAGCGTCCTAAAACGAATGAATCGTTTTTGTCGCTTTCCCTTGACAGAGGTGTATTTTCCGCGCTTGACCTCATAGCCCTGTTGCTCCAGCTTTTGCAGAAAATCTTCGTAGCCTTTGGGCTTTTCCGCCAGAATGTTGTCGAGCACACTGCATAGATGGTCACGATTGCTTTCCTTGGGTGGGTAAAGTGTGCGCTTTTGCCGCTCCCGGTAGGGCTTTTTCTCAATGACGGAGAGCTGATGCTCTAAGCAAATCAGGTCGCTCAGCCGCTGCACGGCCAGCCCGGACAATAAAAAATCCCGGAATTTCTGGGTGCTGTCCAGTGCGGTAGAGTTGTAAATAATGTGATTGTGAATATGCTCCCGGTCTGTGTGAGTGGCAACAATAAAAGCGTACTTGCCTTTGGTAAAACGCATCGCCAGTTCATAGCCTACCTTGTTGGCTTCCTCGGCGGTGATTTCACCGGGTTTGAATGACTGCCGAATCTGATAGGCGATTACATCACTTCTCTGCCTGCGCCCAGTGGCAAGTTCATACTGCCGCTTGGACAGCATAAATTCTTCGTCCACCGTCAGAGGACTGCACTCGTAGCTGCTGACCAGTTCGCCCTGTTCGGTCTTCTCCGGGTTTTGTGCATAGTCTGTGCGGCTTTTCAAGCAGGCCACAACCGATTTTCCTTTGTTTTTGTGCAGCGCAATCAAGCGTGTTGCGGCTATGTCCACCACCTCCTACGGCTTTATCCTTATATAATATGTATCCCCACAGCCGAAGCCGTGGGGCAAAAATCAGAAACCAGCCAGCCAGGAGAGAATCTGTTTGCTAATGGCAATCAGTTCATCCAACCGAATGCGCAAATCTTCCAAATCGGCAGCATAGACCTGACCGCTTTCATTGGCAGCTTTGGCATACTGGTTCAGGTTATTACTGCACATTTGCAGAAGATGGGCCATGCGGCGCAGCTCTGGCAAATCGAGATGCAGACAGTAGCCATCCAGTGCCATCTTGCGCAGATAGGAGCCGATGCTCAAAATACCGCTGGATTCCATCTTGCTCCAGATGCGTTCCAGTTCCTGCTTACTGACGCGGAAATGAAGCTGCTGGTCACGGCGGTCATTCATCGGGCATCACCATCCTTATCCAGATAACTTTTGAACAGTTTGACAGGTTCGGCCTTATCTGACTTTTCTTCCAGAGCCGCCAGCACTGAGGGACGGCGAGGTTCATCCGCCTTTTCTTCCTCGCCCTGTTCCGGCTCGTGCTTTTCGTCTGCATCCAACTGGGCGTTCAGTTCCGCAAGGCGCGCCGACTTTTCGGCCAGTTCTTCCTCCTGCGGGAACGGCTTCTCCACTTCGATCTGCGCTGCGGCCTGCTGCTGTTTGAGGGTGGCCAGTTCGTTTTCGGCAGAAGTGATGCGCTCCGGGAAATTATTCAGAGAGTTGTCCAGACGGATGATGCAGCCGAGTGGGTCTTTGCCCAGTGCTACCGAGTATTTTCGCTGGCCTTTCAAAAGAGCCTGATACTCGCTGTGGTAGGTGTCGAACCGCAGGGACAGTTCAAAGCCGCGATAGCTGCCGATCACTTTTTCTTCACTGTTGGGCAGTTCGGAGCAAGCGAGGAGAAGCCGCTCACCAGCAGTCTTTTTCTCATCGTAGGCCATGCCTTTGATGGTAATGCCGCAGAAGCCCTCTTTCTCCTGCGGATGCACGGCGGCAAGTTCCGCATCCGATTTCAACCCAGTAATATAGGCAGTCGTTTCCTGAATGTCAGCCGGGAATTTTGTGAGCAGCTTATCTTCCAGACGGAACTTCTGGCTTTGGTGGTCGGCTTTCAGAACTTTGAGCTTTGCGACCTGCACATCCAAATCCATCTTCTCTTTGATGAGCGGATTTCCAGCACACAATGCCTTGATCTCCGCATAGGACAATGCCTGTTCGTCCACATCATCACAGGAGCGCACCGGAGATTTGGAAGTCATAATCTGCGAGATAAACCGCTGTTTATTCTCAAGGGTCTGAAAGAGGTACGAATCGAACGTACCTTCTGTGACATAGTTATAAATCTGGACTTGCTTATTTTGGTTGCCCTGCCGGATAATTCTACCGTTGCGCTGGGTCATGTCGCTGGGCTTCCATCCAACGTCCAAGTGATGCACCGCCGCAAGCCGCTGTTGGACGTTCGTTCCGGCTCCCATTTTTGCGGTGCTGCCCAGCAGAATCCGCACATCGCCAGAGCGTACTTTGGAGAACAATGCGGCCTTTTTTGCTTCGGTGTCGGCGTTGTGGATGAACTCAACTTCGTTTTCCGGCACCCCGGCGGCGACCAATTTTTTGCGAATATCATCGTAGACGTTGAAGTTGCCATCGTTCTTTGGTGTCGAGAGGTCGCAGAACAGAAGTTGTGTCAGCTTCTGCTCCTTGCCATCTTCCCAGATTTGCAGCACGTTCCGAACGCAGGTGTTCAGCTTGCTGTTGGGGTCGTCCGGCAGCATGGGATTCATCAGGCGAACATCCAGACCAATCTTCCGGCCATCGTTGGTGACGCAGAGCATATTGTCCTCGGAAGCATCCACTGCGCCAGAATGGATTTTTGCGGCGCGCTTGCTCAGTTCCTGCACCATTTCTTTCTGCATCTCGGACGGTTTGGCCACCACGGTTTCAAACTTTGCATCCGGCACAGGCAGATGAAGCTGGTCGCTGGTTTTAATGTCAGCCACCTCTTTGAACATCGACATCAACTCCGGGAGGTTGAAAAACTTTGCAAATCTCGTCCTTGCCCGGTAGCCCGTACCCTCCGGGGCAAGTTCGATGGCGGTAGTAGTCTCGCCAAAGGTGGATGCCCAGCAGTCGAAGTGGGTCAGCTTTTTCTGCTGCAAGGTGCTGTACTGCAAATACCGCATGACCGTGTACAGTTCGGTCATGGAATTGCTCACGGGCGTGCCCGTGGCGAACACCACGCCCCGCCCGCCGGTGATCTCATCCAGATAGCGGCACTTGCCGAACATATCGCTGGATTTCTGGGCTTCGCTGGTGG
>OLSN01002189.1_pt1 | contig 14819 bp, 21 predicted proteins | sample 1672411 | NCBI WGS metagenome assembly OLSN01 (sample SAMEA3136683, study PRJEB25190) | human gut metagenome | biome: human gut; feature: human-associated habitat; material: faeces | place: Austria | collected 2013 | reverse complement strand
GCCGTGCCGCAGCTGCCGGAGCGGTGCTTAAGCCGCAAGGCGGGAATTGTGCGGTATTGCCCTATCCTCACTCCCCTTTTGGTGAGCGGCTAGCCTGCAATTCGACGTATTATTGAGGTTACCATTTCTATCCACACTCTCCTTGCAGAGAGCGATACGTTGGGGGCAACCAAGGCCGATGCGGCATTTCTATCCACACCCTCTCACAGGGAATGACTGGCATTTATTCATGGCTCTGGTAATGTTACACAAACTTTTACCGATGTTTGTGAACAGAAAAACAATCGTACTGGGCACTGGCATGGCATTTTTGCTGGCTCAAACACTCGTGCATTTATTTCATGTTCTGCTTCTGCTATTTTGTGCAGGCAATGCTTATTTCATCAGTTTCTGCAGCGTTTTCAGCAGCTCATCCACAACTTCGTCATTCCCGGCACGGATACCATCCGCCACACAGGTGCGGATATGGTTTGCCAGCAGCTCACGGTTGAACGCGTTCATCGCCGCCGTTACCGCCGCCGACTGCACCAGAATATCCGGACAATACACTTCGTTTTCCACCATCCCACGGATGCCCCGAATCTGCCCTTCGATCCGGTTCAGTCTGTGGACCAGGCTTTTATACTCTTCTTCACTGCGATGCTTTGTTTTGTGTACACAGCAGCAACACGGTTCCTTCTTTTCGTTTTCCTGCATTATGTTACCCTCCCATCACATGCAAGGTACCCCGGCGGGGTATATTCACTATATACCCCGCCGGGGTACCTTGTCAAGTAGATAATATAATATTTTTATATTATTTTATGCGAGAGTTTTTTATAGCAATTTTTAAAATTAAAGCGGATATCCGCATGAACAAAACCACCCTGAACAGTCAGAAAGAGAAACATTCCATGCTCTCCTTGCGGAGAGCGACCCTGGAAGCATTATGCTTTGCCATAATCACCCCAGGCAAAGTTACTTTTCCCTGCAAGATGTTGCAGTCTTTTTAAAAAACGATTTCATCGGCACAATGTCAATCGTTACAAATCAAGGTAAAGTCTGAACGATTTCCAAAACATCCCGCTTTGATTACGATGCAGCTTTTGCAGAACTGCGCAAATATCGCGGTGCAGCGGAAAAGGAATGGGATGATGTTATTGACAACTTCTTGAAAAACGGCTATACTTACGGTATAGGAAGGAGTTGATGCCATATGTTGGATGGAGATAAGCTCTCTTGGGAAGAAGGCTGGGCTTATATTGAGAAAGCATATGAGGAAGGCAAGAAACTCCGCGAAGAACGACAAAAACAAACCGAAACAACACAAAAATAATGCAACTTGAACCACGATGCACGCGCACCGTGGTTTTTGTTTACCCATTTTTAGCACGATGCAGACCGCACCGTGCTTTTATTATGCCCATTTTGCCCGCATGAGGACGGAACGGGCACCATCACAGCGGGCAGTGCGTACCCTGTCCACAACCGGACGCAGACGGAGAACTGCGTCACCAAACCGAGGTTTTACCCACAGAAAGGAGTTTCCACCATGAAACGCGAAGACGTAAAGAACAAGATCACCGGCATTACCGAGGAGCAGCCGAACTGGCTCATGCAGGAGAACGGCAGCGATATCACCCGGGAGAAATTTCTATCCACGCTCTCCTTGCGGAGAGCGACCACTTGTTACTGTTCCGGCAGTCTGATTTGCAATTTCTATCCACGCTCTCCTTGCGGAGAGCGACGGGCGGCAAGCAGAGCTTCATCCGCATGGACCGCATATTTCTATCCACGCTCTCCTTGCGGAGAGCGACCGGTTTGGCCGGCAAGGTGGAGGATGCCATAAGTATTTCTATCCACGCTCTCCTTGCGGAGAGCGACCGAGGGGCTGGGGCTGATCGCGGCGGGCCTGTACCGCATTTCTATCCACGCTCTCCTTGCGGAGAGCGACACCTGTGTCCCGGCGCAGCCTGCTCCAATAAGCTGATTTCTATCCACGCTCTCCTTGCGGAGAGCGACGCGCCCGTGGGCATCGCGGATGGCACCATCCAAAGCGATTTCTATCCACGCTCTCCTTGCGGAGAGCGACTGCCATAATTGCTCCTTTACTTCATGACTTCGTTATTTCTATCCACGCTCTCCTTGCGGAGAGCGACTCATGGGCACTGCGCCTTCCGCCACGCTGTTGATATTTCTATCCACGCTCTCCTTGCGGAGAGCGACGTCGTAACGCGCTCCGGCTCGATGCGGTATCTTGATTTCTATCCACGCTCTCCTTGCGGAGAGCGACTCCGGGATCAGTTTGACGTGGCAATGTCTGGCGCATTTCTATCCACGCTCTCCTTGCGGAGAGCGACTGCAAGGTACGAGATCTTTTTGCGGACGACTTGCAATTTCTATCCACGCTCTCCTTGCGGAGAGCGACGCTGCCCGACCATTGACCTGAAAGCTATGTTGGAAATTTCTATCCACGCTCTCCTTGCGGAGAGCGACTTGTTGATGGCTGTGTAACGGGAAATACGGTAAATTTCTATCCACGCTCTCCTTGCGGAGAGCGACGTGTTGTTGGTTCTATGATGTATTCTATATCCAAATTTCTATCCACGCTCTCCTTGCGGAGAGCGACGAAACCGCAGACATTCTATTGGAGGGATGGACATATTTCTATCCACGCTCTCCTTGCGGAGAGCGACTTTGCTTCTCCGTTTTCGATTTTTTGAATTTGTCATTTCTATCCACGCTCTCCTTGCGGAGAGCGACACGATGTACTCGGCCTATGTGAAGCCTTAACCATTATTTCTATCCACGCTCTCCTTGCGGAGAGCGACGCGACAACGGGCGAATATTAAGTGCAAAATATCTTATTTCTATCCACGCTCTCCTTGCGGAGAGCGACAGCGCAGAGGATTGCAAAATCTGCATCTACGATATTTCTATCCACGCTCTCCTTGCGGAGAGCGACACATATTGCCGATAACCTCAAACGTTGTTATCCGCATTTCTATCCACGCTCTCCTTGCGGAGAGCGACGACACCAGCAAGGATACTATCAAGACTGTCGTTAATTTCTATCCACGCTCTCCTTGCGGAGAGCGACATACTAATACATATTATGCAATACTCAGTGTGCAATTTCTATCCACGCTCTCCTTGCGGAGAGCGACAACGGACATGAGACAACGCTTGATAGAGTTTCGATTTCTATCCACGCTCTCCTTGCGGAGAGCGACTTCGTAAGGTGCCGATTCTGGGTATTAAGTAATATTTCTATCCACGCTCTCCTTGCGGAGAGCGACCAAGTTAAGAAGTATTCTGGTCTTAATTTTGCTAGAATTTCTATCCACGCTCTCCTTGCGGAGAGCGACCGATTGTGTACGATATTGTATTCGTGCCCCGGAAATTTCTATCCACGCTCTCCTTGCGGAGAGCGACATACATCATAGGACACGCCGTTAACCTCCATCCCATTTCTATCCACGCTCTCCTTGCGGAGAGCGACCCGGGGCCGAAATCCAGGACCCCGGAAAGATACTGATTTCTATCCACGCTCTCCTTGCGGAGAGCGACGACAGTTACATGGGATGTTGTCAGCGACACGGACATTTCTATCCACGCTCTCCTTGCGGAGAGCGACTAGACGTTGGCGCTAAATTTTGGATACTCGATCAATTTCTATCCACGCTCTCCTTGCGGAGAGCGACCTGCGATTGATGTCTTTCTGGCTGTGTGGGCGGTTATTTCTATCCACGCTCTCCTTGCGGAGAGCGACGCAGGTGTTCCAACGTATTGCAAAACCATTTCGCATTTCTATCCACGCTCTCCTTGCGGAGAGCGACCCAAGTAGCGGAACTTTACGCAACACCCACAAAAATTTCTATCCACGCTCTCCTTGCGGAGAGCGACGGATCTGCACCGCAACGTTACCGGTTAAAGTCTGATTTCTATCCACGCTCTCCTTGCGGAGAGCGACCCAGCCCGATGCGGAATTATATACAATGCTGCGTATTTCTATCCACGCTCTCCTTGCGGAGAGCGACAGCAAGCAGGGCCGCCACTATATCGGGTGCAAGATATTTCTATCCACGCTCTCCTTGCGGAGAGCGACGCAATCGTGTTGATCCGTGCGGCAACCCAACGCATATTTCTATCCACGCTCTCCTTGCGGAGAGCGACCGCATCGAATTTGTCAAGCGGAAAGTCAATCACCATTTCTATCCACGCTCTCCTTGCGGAGAGCGACAGATTATGAAAATCGCTGTACGGCCATTTTTCAGTATTTCTATCCACGCTCTCCTTGCGGAGAGCGACTAAAGTAACGGAGCTGGAAAAACTGTCGCGTGTAATTTCTATCCACGCTCTCCTTGCGGAGAGCGACTATCCGTGGCAGATGTAGCATCGTAATTGGCGGATTTCTATCCACGCTCTCCTTGCGGAGAGCGACAGCATCAGACATATCAACAAGACGCGAAGCAAGCATTTCTATCCACGCTCTCCTTGCGGAGAGCGACGGCTTCCTGATCATGCTTGGTGGCTTCGCTGTTGATTTCTATCCACGCTCTCCTTGCGGAGAGCGACTTTTTGAGTACATTCAGGCAGGCACCGGCATCTTATTTCTATCCACGCTCTCCTTGCGGAGAGCGACCGTCAATGAGGATAGATACGGCCAACAGTATTGGAATTTCTATCCACGCTCTCCTTGCGGAGAGCGACTCTCTTTTGTGTTATATGATACTACGTCATTGATATTTCTATCCACGCTCTCCTTGCGGAGAGCGACATATTGGGTGTTACAGTCTTAGGCATTCAGCACAATTTCTATCCACGCTCTCCTTGCGGAGAGCGACGACGTAAATAACCCAGTAGCGGCCTTGACGTCCATTTCTATCCACGCTCTCCTTGCGGAGAGCGACTGATCGCTAATTTTACGCTCGCCCAAAGTTCGGAATTTCTATCCACGCTCTCCTTGCGGAGAGCGACGCATAGTTCCACGCGTGGGGGCTCTCCGACTGCCCATTTCTATCCACGCTCTCCTTGCGGAGAGCGACATGCTTTTCGACTTGAGATTTTTGCACCCTCACGGATTTCTATCCACGCTCTCCTTGCGGAGAGCGACTAGAGGAAGTATCCGGTGATACTTGGCAACGTGATTTCTATCCACGCTCTCCTTGCGGAGAGCGACGACATATCATAGATGCGAGAGCCAAGAGAGTTAATAATTTCTATCCACGCTCTCCTTGCGGAGAGCGACAGCCATCCACAACGCGGAGATTAACAAACTTAATGATTTCTATCCACGCTCTCCTTGCGGAGAGCGACAGTGTAGATTGTAATTATCGTAATGCACGCCCTATTTCTATCCACGCTCTCCTTGCGGAGAGCGACGGCATTTTGGTCTTTTGCGGCCCGCAGGGCTCCGATTTCTATCCACGCTCTCCTTGCGGAGAGCGACCCCAAAAATCCGATGATACGTGTTGATTAGGTACCATTTCTATCCACGCTCTCCTTGCGGAGAGCGACGCTGTTTGAATATATTCAAGCTGGCACCGGCATTTTATTTCTATCCACGCTCTCCTTGCGGAGAGCGACCTTATCCCTCTGACTGATCCGGCCCCTAAAGTCGTATTTCTATCCACGCTCTCCTTGCGGAGAGCGACTGCTTCGCAAGGTGCCGATACTGGGCATTAAGTAATATTTCTATCCACGCTCTCCTTGCGGAGAGCGACAGGATACCCGGCTGACGGTGGCCGATGTTTACAAAATTTCTATCCACGCTCTCCTTGCGGAGAGCGACAATCTTCGCGTTGTTGACGGTTCACAATCTTCTATCATTTCTATCCACGCTCTCCTTGCGGAGAGCGACACTATCGCCTTCTACCCACCAATAAAACCCATTATTTCTATCCACGCTCTCCTTGCGGAGAGCGACCGTTATCACCGCGATGACGTCCCAGATTTCCGTTGTCATTTCTATCCACGCTCTCCTTGCGGAGAGCGACTGTCCCTCGTGTAAAAGGTGGTGAGCGATATATATATTTCTATCCACGCTCTCCTTGCGGAGAGCGACTGTCGGCGTATGTAAGAGTAACCCAGCGACAGCGGATTTCTATCCACGCTCTCCTTGCGGAGAGCGACTCGTAATGTCCGAAAATCTCACGACACCGAGTATTATTTCTATCCACGCTCTCCTTGCGGAGAGCGACCTGTTATATCATTTTTGCCCAGTCGATCACCAACATTTCTATCCACGCTCTCCTTGCGGAGAGCGACCACCCAGATGCAGGCAGCATTTAAGGGGCCGGAGATTTCTATCCACGCTCTCCTTGCGGAGAGCGACGGCCCACGATGCAAAGGGCCCTGGGCGTGTTTTCCATTTCTATCCACGCTCTCCTTGCGGAGAGCGACCATACGGCCGCATCAACGACATTTCGCGGCTGATATTTCTATCCACGCTCTCCTTGCGGAGAGCGACCACGATTGGCCACCCGTTCGCGACATTATCCAATGGATTTCTATCCACGCTCTCCTTGCGGAGAGCGACATGATACATCCTCGCTTATGCAATGCCAAGCTAAATTTCTATCCACGCTCTCCTTGCGGAGAGCGACTGTAATTTTTCGCAAAAGAGACACCCCCTCACAATTTCTATCCACGCTCTCCTTGCGGAGAGCGACTCGTTTCGGTCGGGTTATTGATGTGCAATTTGTATTTCTATCCACGCTCTCCTTGCGGAGAGCGACGTCAATGGAGACGTTCTGTCAAGTTGTTTCGGCAATTTCTATCCACGCTCTCCTTGCGGAGAGCGACTGTTACAGTCTTAGGCATTCAGCATCGTGTCGGTATTTCTATCCACGCTCTCCTTGCGGAGAGCGACGGGCAGTACTGCGAGAGCACGGAAAGAGCCTTTATTTCTATCCACGCTCTCCTTGCGGAGAGCGACACCCGTCACGGATCAGGACGGCCAGACCGTGACATTTCTATCCACGCTCTCCTTGCGGAGAGCGACTTGTGACACGCTATCAGCTTTAGCGCCTAAACAATTTCTATCCACGCTCTCCTTGCGGAGAGCGACTGCGCACCCGCCTTGCACTTACCTAACAGTTACCGATTTCTATCCACGCTCTCCTTGCGGAGAGCGACTGCTTTTTGCAGCAGATAGCGGGCAAAAAAGCGTTATTTCTATCCACGCTCTCCTTGCGGAGAGCGACGCGACTACACCCGGAAAGGTATTGGCAGGCTGGACATTTCTATCCACGCTCTCCTTGCGGAGAGCGACATCATGTACATGTATATATGGGCATTAGCATGCAGATTTCTATCCACGCTCTCCTTGCGGAGAGCGACTTAGTGCGGAAGATTGCAAGATCTGCATTTATGATATTTCTATCCACGCTCTCCTTGCGGAGAGCGACCATCGTGCATTTTAGCACTTTCCGGCAGTCAACAGCATTTCTATCCACGCTCTCCTTGCGGAGAGCGACGGGCTGCTCTTGCGCAGTGCGTTGCCGTATCGGGATTTCTATCCACGCTCTCCTTGCGGAGAGCGACACGCCCCGTATGTTTTGCCGGTGCCGCGTCCGCCATTTCTATCCACGCTCTCCTTGCGGAGAGCGACCATGGCACATGGAAACTATAAAATTGCCAGCAAAGATTTCTATCCACGCTCTCCTTGCGGAGAGCGACAAAATGGACGGCACAGATGATATTACCGACACCCTATTTCTATCCACGCTCTCCTTGCGGAGAGCGACCTGTAGCGGCTTCAACTTCTGATGTGTCAGAGAGCATTTCTATCCACGCTCTCCTTGCGGAGAGCGACACGAGGAAATCAAAGGTGAATCCGACCAGAACGATTTCTATCCACGCTCTCCTTGCGGAGAGCGACGCAACCCAGCAAAACACACAAACTTGACAAGCCATTTCTATCCACGCTCTCCTTGCGGAGAGCGACGCACCCAATCGGCATCCTTGTCACTGTAATAGAAATTTCTATCCACGCTCTCCTTGCGGAGAGCGACCAGACCAAGGCGTTTAAAGTCGCGGCGTTGCGTATTTCTATCCACGCTCTCCTTGCGGAGAGCGACCAATTTAAGTATGTTGTACAATGCCGTAAAGTCATATTTCTATCCACGCTCTCCTTGCGGAGAGCGACCATTGACACCAGCAAGGATGTCATCAAGACTACCAATTTCTATCCACGCTCTCCTTGCGGAGAGCGACAATTCAAGTTATGGCGCGCTTGATGGAGCATCTATTTCTATCCACGCTCTCCTTGCGGAGAGCGACTGGCAAGCTGGCGCGATGCAATTGCCAACAGCACCATTTCTATCCACGCTCTCCTTGCGGAGAGCGACAGCCGCCGCCCTTTTGTTGGGGAAGAATTATGTCAAATTTCTATCCACGCTCTCCTTGCGGAGAGCGACATATAGCGTGATATTCAAAATCTCACCTCTTTCAAATTTCTATCCACGCTCTCCTTGCGGAGAGCGACAATTGACGCTGGTACAGGGTTTTTTGTGTTGGACATTTCTATCCACGCTCTCCTTGCGGAGAGCGACCTGCCACCACATCAACAAAAACGCAGCAATCGGATTTCTATCCACGCTCTCCTTGCGGAGAGCGACTTAAGCAATACGGTGTTATTTGAGTCTCCTATCTGTATTTCTATCCACGCTCTCCTTGCGGAGAGCGACGGTATTGGTCTGGTGTTCCTTTGGTGGGGCGTGCGATTTCTATCCACGCTCTCCTTGCGGAGAGCGACGTTGATTCGCTGACCGATGACGTATCAACGGGTGGATTTCTATCCACGCTCTCCTTGCGGAGAGCGACACTTGGCAGCGTGGCAGTCGGATTACTTATGTCATTTCTATCCACGCTCTCCTTGCGGAGAGCGACCATCCGAAAACGTCAAATCATCTCCATAATACAATTTCTATCCACGCTCTCCTTGCGGAGAGCGACAATTCCTTTTATTCGCTCAAGCGCCGTCTGCATATTTCTATCCACGCTCTCCTTGCGGAGAGCGACACATCGTAAAAAGCGCTGCTGCCCTTGGAGATCGGATTTCTATCCACGCTCTCCTTGCGGAGAGCGACTTACAATGCTGCTTTTTATCATTGCCGCTACTTTATTTCTATCCACGCTCTCCTTGCGGAGAGCGACGGTGATGAAATGGAAAGTAGAGCTGATTTCAGAATTTCTATCCACGCTCTCCTTGCGGAGAGCGACCCCCGATGGGTGAGCGCATCAGCATTGCCAAAAGCATTTCTATCCACGCTCTCCTTGCGGAGAGCGACGATGCTTCGTCTTAAAAGCAAGCCAGACATTGAGATTTCTATCCACGCTCTCCTTGCGGAGAGCGACATATAAAGAAAAAAATATTCAAAAAATGCCATGATTTCTATCCACGCTCTCCTTGCGGAGAGCGACGCTGCAAGACCGAGCACGGAGGGAAAACAGCCATATTTCTATCCACGCTCTCCTTGCGGAGAGCGACGTCAACGACCGCGACAACGTGCGTTGCCATAGCCAATTTCTATCCACGCTCTCCTTGCGGAGAGCGACATCCGGCAAGTGCCGCTGCTTTCCATGCTAAAAATTTCTATCCACGCTCTCCTTGCGGAGAGCGACGCACCATGAATAATATACATTTTTGAACGTTTTTATTTCTATCCACGCTCTCCTTGCGGAGAGCGACAACACACTCGTAATATTTTTCCACTTTGTTTTTGATTTCTATCCACGCTCTCCTTGCGGAGAGCGACGTGGCTCCGGTGTTGGCAGTTGGCCGCGCGGGATATTTCTATCCACGCTCTCCTTGCGGAGAGCGACTGCATAACATGGAAAACGCTGATGGCTCCACTGGCATTTCTATCCACGCTCTCCTTGCGGAGAGCGACGATACGGACAACAATTCTGGAAGAGGTAATACTATATTTCTATCCACGCTCTCCTTGCGGAGAGCGACATTACATTGCAATACGCCAAGCGTTTTCCTACACTATTTCTATCCACGCTCTCCTTGCGGAGAGCGACCTTTAGCGCCGGAACAAAATACGACACAGCAAAGAATTTCTATCCACGCTCTCCTTGCGGAGAGCGACTCGGGTGCTGGATGGCTCTAAATCGTCTATTGAGATTTCTATCCACGCTCTCCTTGCGGAGAGCGACGCCGCCTGCTATATATCCTGTGTGGGGCACATGATTTCTATCCACGCTCTCCTTGCGGAGAGCGACCGAGGGACATCGATAAATGCAGCAATGTAAATATTATTTCTATCCACGCTCTCCTTGCGGAGAGCGACTTTAGCCCTTCTTTAATTTGAACAGAATCTTCGTATTTCTATCCACGCTCTCCTTGCGGAGAGCGACTGCATAACATGGAAAACGCTGATGGCTCCACTGGCATTTCTATCCACGCTCTCCTTGCGGAGAGCGACGATACGGACAACAATTCTGGAAGAGGTAATACTATATTTCTATCCACGCTCTCCTTGCGGAGAGCGACATGACACATACGCAAAAGTTTTGCGTGTCAATATTTCTATCCACGCTCTCCTTGCGGAGAGCGACTTAATTCTAGCTATGGCGCGCTTGATGGAGCTTCTATTTCTATCCACGCTCTCCTTGCGGAGAGCGACGGCCCTGGGCCTGCTCGGTTGGCTTCGCGTTTTAATTTCTATCCACGCTCTCCTTGCGGAGAGCGACGCCCCCCAGCCCCCCCAAGGCAAAAGTTCTATAAAATTTCTATCCACGCTCTCCTTGCGGAGAGCGACGCGTGGTCAGCGTCTAAATTGGCGGGGATGTCTATTTCTATCCACGCTCTCCTTGCGGAGAGCGACATCAACTGTACATCAATAGGACGGCCGAAACGATTATATTTCTATCCACGCTCTCCTTGCGGAGAGCGACCAGGCCTGCGTAGCAAGGTTGTAATTTACTCCCTATTTCTATCCACGCTCTCCTTGCGGAGAGCGACTTCTGCACACCGTTTACAAGCTGCGCCTGTGCATAATTTCTATCCACGCTCTCCTTGCGGAGAGCGACACGCAAGGCGTTTTCAATCTTTTTGCCGATCCGGATTTCTATCCACGCTCTCCTTGCGGAGAGCGACCATGACGGACGGGTCAATTTGTTTCGATTCGAGCATTTCTATCCACGCTCTCCTTGCGGAGAGCGACTCGTTTTCCGTCCATGAGGTTTTCGCCAATTTTATTTCTATCCACGCTCTCCTTGCGGAGAGCGACGTTGTAGTTGTACTGCACATAGTCGGCGGAGCCAATTTCTATCCACGCTCTCCTTGCGGAGAGCGACACCAACAGACGGCCTATTTTTTTTTGTCAGGCAATTTCTATCCACGCTCTCCTTGCGGAGAGCGACTCGAAGAGGTATCTGGCGATACTTGGGCGCGGGATTTCTATCCACGCTCTCCTTGCGGAGAGCGACTATTATTGCGATCATGATACAGACTGGATTAGGGATTTCTATCCACGCTCTCCTTGCGGAGAGCGACCGTAATGCACGCCTTGAAACTCGCCGACGCGATGCTATTTCTATCCACGCTCTCCTTGCGGAGAGCGACAAACGACAGCCGGGGTACTTATTCTTTATCCACTTATTTCTATCCACGCTCTCCTTGCGGAGAGCGACGCCGATTTGCTGACCGATGATGTGTCAACGGGTGGATTTCTATCCACGCTCTCCTTGCGGAGAGCGACTGTTCGGTGTCAAGGTTGCCCCGTAGGGGTCGAATTTCTATCCACGCTCTCCTTGCGGAGAGCGACTACCCTGCATCTTGTCGTATTCGGAAGTAATTGCAATTTCTATCCACGCTCTCCTTGCGGAGAGCGACTTCAACTCTTTCAGTCTTAACATTAACGGCCCGCATTTCTATCCACGCTCTCCTTGCGGAGAGCGACATAGAAACGTTGCGAACAGTCAAAGTCAAAAACACATTTCTATCCACGCTCTCCTTGCGGAGAGCGACTGGTCTTTGTCAATCTTGGTAATATAGCCACCACGAATTTCTATCCACGCTCTCCTTGCGGAGAGCGACCATCAATAGCCGGACGAATCACATCAAACGGAACATTTCTATCCACGCTCTCCTTGCGGAGAGCGACCGGAAAACTTATCTTGATAATAAGCCCACACAGCATTTCTATCCACGCTCTCCTTGCGGAGAGCGACATACTTGGGCGCGGGGAAGTCGTGCAACGTATGTCATTTCTATCCACGCTCTCCTTGCGGAGAGCGACCGGTATTGGTCTGGTGTTCCTGTGGTGGGGCGTTCGATTTCTATCCACGCTCTCCTTGCGGAGAGCGACAATTGTCGATTTCACGCCCGTACTGGCCGTGCTATTTCTATCCACGCTCTCCTTGCGGAGAGCGACCCACCAGCAATAAGCCCTTTGGCCGCAGCCGCCTATTTCTATCCACGCTCTCCTTGCGGAGAGCGACGCGGTCACGGCTACACTGGGCATCGCCGGGTTCTTATTTCTATCCACGCTCTCCTTGCGGAGAGCGACCAACACCGGCGGCGGTGAAGGCGGCCATCGCGATTTCTATCCACGCTCTCCTTGCGGAGAGCGACCGGCACTCTACAAAGCCTTGTTAGCCCTGGCGAATATTTCTATCCACGCTCTCCTTGCGGAGAGCGACTTCGCGGGTCAGTACGATCAGGGCGGTGTCGGTATAATTTCTATCCACGCTCTCCTTGCGGAGAGCGACTACGGCACCCGCGATAGTCCTGCCAGCCAGGGGCATTTCTATCCACGCTCTCCTTGCGGAGAGCGACATTAGTCGCTTTGCGGTGGGCAAAACCTGCGCCGAATTTCTATCCACGCTCTCCTTGCGGAGAGCGACATTGAGTGGGCAGGAGCAGCAGCAGATTACAGCGATTTCTATCCACGCTCTCCTTGCGGAGAGCGACGGTGCTGGCCCCGCAGGGCAAGGCCATCCTGCTATTTCTATCCACGCTCTCCTTGCGGAGAGCGACTCGTAACGCGCTCCGGCTCGATGCGGTATCTTGATTTCTATCCACGCTCTCCTTGCGGAGAGCGACTTGCAAGGTTGCCGGTAATGCCTTCGGCAGAGGATTTCTATCCACGCTCTCCTTGCGGAGAGCGACCACTTCATTTTCCGGCGGATTCCCTCAAATCATTATTTCTATCCACGCTCTCCTTGCGGAGAGCGACAAAAGACCAAAGCCACCAACCTGCAGATCCAGGTATTTCTATCCACGCTCTCCTTGCGGAGAGCGACGGTAGCAATTACGGTGGCCGCACTGCGGATGATGATTTCTATCCACGCTCTCCTTGCGGAGAGCGACCCAATGGTGGTATTGCGGCAACACCGGCGGCGGTATTTCTATCCACGCTCTCCTTGCGGAGAGCGACGCTACCAGCCCGGCGAATTTCCACAATGTCATCGGATTTCTATCCACGCTCTCCTTGCGGAGAGCGACAAAATAAGGAGGATAAAAATGCGGCTGAAGAATATTTCTATCCACGCTCTCCTTGCGGAGAGCGACCCCAGGCCGCCGTTCAGCTCATCCACACCTCCCTATTTCTATCCACGCTCTCCTTGCGGAGAGCGACAACAGCTTGGTTCCCCCGCCGGCGGTGTGATTTTATTTCTATCCACGCTCTCCTTGCGGAGAGCGACCTTTCGGGATCACCGCGCCGCACAGGCAGACAGCGATTTCTATCCACGCTCTCCTTGCGGAGAGCGACGTATTGATGAGATACCGTATCAACGCCAAATATACCAATTTCTATCCACGCTCTCCTTGCGGAGAGCGACGAGACGTCATCGCAGAGATGACGGAAGACCAGTCTAATTTCTATCCACGCTCTCCTTGCGGAGAGCGACAATATCAATAGCTCTGTTAATACTGCCGATCAGATTTCTATCCACGCTCTCCTTGCGGAGAGCGACAGGCGAGGAGCGAGCGAATCAATCGGGACATTGCATTTCTATCCACGCTCTCCTTGCGGAGAGCGACAAGCCAACAACCACGCGGAACAACAATCACAACATGATTTCTATCCACGCTCTCCTTGCGGAGAGCGACTTAAAAACTCCTTGCGTCAGGTTGTCAATAGAGGTATTTCTATCCACGCTCTCCTTGCGGAGAGCGACCGGGCGGATTACCGAAAACGGAACGAAAAAGTTAAATTTCTATCCACGCTCTCCTTGCGGAGAGCGACAAGGCCGATAGCGCGACACAGTGGACCGCTACATGATTTCTATCCACGCTCTCCTTGCGGAGAGCGACGCGGACAGGGATGCTGACTGGGTGCGTGTATACGTATTTCTATCCACGCTCTCCTTGCGGAGAGCGACGGAAACACTCGTAATTCTGACGAAACAACTTGACAATTTCTATCCACGCTCTCCTTGCGGAGAGCGACAGTTGTACATCGATAGGACGGCCGAAACGATTGTATTTCTATCCACGCTCTCCTTGCGGAGAGCGACCTTCGGGTGTTGGATGGCTCTAAATCATCTATTCAGATTTCTATCCACGCTCTCCTTGCGGAGAGCGACATACTTGGGCGCGTGGAAGTCGTGCAACGTACGTTATTTCTATCCACGCTCTCCTTGCGGAGAGCGACACAAACCAAACAAACAATAGAAACCTAAAAAGGAATTTCTATCCACGCTCTCCTTGCGGAGAGCGACTCCGGTCATACTTTTTAGGGTCAAGAGTACCAGTATTTCTATCCACGCTCTCCTTGCGGAGAGCGACACAAATGTTTTATGAAACATACAAATGTTTTATATTTCTATCCACGCTCTCCTTGCGGAGAGCGACAGCAAAAGTGCACAAAACAGTG
>OLSN01002187.1_pt1 | contig 14829 bp, 10 predicted proteins | sample 1672411 | NCBI WGS metagenome assembly OLSN01 (sample SAMEA3136683, study PRJEB25190) | human gut metagenome | biome: human gut; feature: human-associated habitat; material: faeces | place: Austria | collected 2013 | reverse complement strand
ACAGTTGTCAGACAAGGTTGGTAAGGACGAAGCTGAAGTTATCCTCCACACTTCAAAGGGTGATATCACAGTCAAGCTCTTCCCTACACTTGCTCCTAAGGCTTCTGAAAACTTCTTGAAGCATGCCAAGGACAAATACTATGATGGGCTTACCTTCCACCGTGTGATCAAGGATTTCATGGTTCAAAGTGGTGACCCTAAGGGTGACGGTACTGGCGGAGAATCTATCTGGAAGAAAGGTTTCGCTGTTGAGCCTACACCATTCCTCTACAACATCCGTGGCGCACTTGCTATGGCTAATACTGGTGCTAAAGAGTCAAACGGCAGCCAATTCTACATTGTTCAAAACAAGGATGATCAAAGCAAACAGCTAGGAAATGCTGGCTATCCAAAACCTATCATTGACGCCTACAAAAAAGGTGGTTACCCAGCTGGTGATACCAAATATACCGTCTTTGGTCAAGTCATCAAAGGCATGGATGTCGTTGATACTATTGCTAACCTTGAAGTTGATGACAATAGCAAACCAAAAGAAAATGTAACGGTCAATTCCGTTGAAGTCGTTAAAGACTACAAATTCAAATAAGCAAAAATCCGAGAAGCTGATTCTCGGATTTCTTTTTTATTTAACAGCAGTGAGGAGATAGTCACCGGTGTTAACACGAGCTTCTTTAGTCGTTAAGACATCATCAAAGTCAGGTGTATTGGTCACAATGACTGGCGTGATGACTGGTAATTTAGCCTCTCGGATAGTTGCTAGGTCAAATTCGATAAGTTTTTGTCCTGCTTCTACAACTTCACCTGCTTCCACATAGGTCTTGAAGCCTTTACCAGCAAGAGAAACAGTGTCCATGCCAATATGAATGAGAAGCTCTGCACCATTTTCAGTTGTCAAACCAATCGCATGACCAGTAGGGAAGACTAAATTAACAGTTGCCTTAGCTGGTGCGACAACTACCCCATCAGTAGGGTCAATAGCGATACCTTTACCCATAGCCCCTGAGGCAAAGACTTGGTCAGGAACTTGGTCAAGTGGGACAATATTCCCGATAAGTGGGCTCGCAATAATTTCTTGTTGAATTTCCTTAGGAGCAGGTGCAGCTTCTTCAACTTTTTCCTCAACCTTAGCTGCTCCACCACCGTAAAGAGTTGGTACTGGTGCAAAGAGTTGGATAAGGAAGGATACAAGAGCACCCACAATGGCAATAATAATTGCAAGAGTGACTTTGCTAAGACTACCATCAGGACCAATCAGAGTTGGGAAGACGAAGATACCCATAGCACCTGCTGAATACATTGGAATATTGAATCCCATCATCGCAGCTCCAAGGAACCCTGAAACTACACATGAGATATAGAATGGTACTTTCATTGGAAGGGTCACCCCATAGATAGCAGGTTCTGTAACCCCAAAGATTGATGAAATGAAGGCCGGCATAGAGATGGTACGCACTTTGTCTTCTTTTGTCTTAAGCATGATAGCTCCTAGAACCCCTGTTTGAGTGAAACATGGAAGAAGAGCGGCAAGCAAAATCGTAGAATGACCTTTAGTCGTAACTTCAAGGATACCAAGTGGAACAAGTGCCCAGTGCATACCAAACATAACAAGAATTTGCCAGAGAACACCAAGGACAAAACCGTAAACGACTGGACTGAATCCCATAATTGCTTGGAACACATTAGTCAATAGGTCTGAGAAGCTATTAGCAAGCGGACCTACAACCAAGAAAGTCAATGGCACTGTAATCAGTAATGTAAAGAAAGGTACTACGAAGACTTTAATGACATCTGGAGTAATCTTAGTAAAGAATTTTTGAATGTAAGAAGCCACCCAGATTGCTAAGATAGAAGGCATTACTGTTGAGAGGTAACCCCCTGCAGGAAGCGCAAATGGAATAACTCCTAGAACATGACCTTGACCAGCTTTCTGAAGAGCAGTCACCATCGTAGCAATATCAGGATAAACAAGTGCCGCTGCAATCGCAATAGCTGTAAACTCATTAACCTTGAAACGACGAGCAGATGTCAAGGCAATCAAGATTGGCAAGAACTGGAAGAAACCATCTCCTGCTGCATTCAAGATGACATACATAGGGCTTGTTGCAGCTGACAAGCCACATGCTGCCATGACAGCGACTATTCCTTTGATAATCCCGGCTGCAGCCAATGGACCAAGGAAAGGTTGGAAAATACTTGAGACTAGGGATACAAAGCGGTCAAAAAGATTACCTTTAGGCGCATCCCCTTCATCAATATCAAGACTACCACCTGCTGGAAGACCGCCAACTTGGAGAACCTCCGCATAAACATCAGGGACATGGTTACCGATAACCACCTGATATTGACCACCTGCCTTAACAACAGTAACAACACCGTCACGGTTCTTAAGGTAGTCATCATCTGCTTTAGACTCATCTTTCAAATCAAAACGCAAACGTGTCACACAGTGTTTTAAGCTATTGACATTTTCCTTACCACCAACGTGTTTGAGAATGTCTTCAGCTAATTCAGTATATTTAGCCATAAGGGCTCCTTTATATTTCTAGGATTCTAGTCTTTTTGAGGCTATTTCAACGAAAAAAACCTAAATAAATACCAAGAACCAATTGGGATGAGCATACACTACTCCCATTAGTTTTTCGTATTTATTTAGGTTTTGCCTGCTGACCAGTAACAATCCTTTTTCTATGGTTCTATCTTATCAGAGTTCAAATATTTTTGTAAGCCCTTACAAAAATATTTTTTTGTTTTTGAAGGTAAAATCTTGACCAAGATTATTAGTCATGATAAACTATTGTTAGTTTATAAACTAACAGAAAAGAGAGTTACACGATGAAAACAAGAGCAATTATTGAATTTAAAGATACATACGCTAGCATGGAATGCCACAAGCTTGGTTACCAAACCAAGGAAACTGCCTTGGCTATTATTTCCCCTACTGGACATATTCTATCAAGTACACCGCTTTTCAGAAAGGCATATGGTTCAAACACTGCTCACATCGACCAGCTTCCTTTCAATATAAATGATCTCAGTATCACAGTAAGGGGTCTCAGTAAAAAAGCCAAAGCCAACTTGGAAGATTGGATTGCCCATACTATCATTCTTCCAATGGACTATGATAAGTCCTTTACTAAGCATCAAGAACTTTTGCATCTCTTAGCAGAGTCACCTATCGTTGAGTCTGTCCAAGCCTTGACTTATAAGACAGTTAAAATCCATTTTTCTGAAGCACTCAATGATGAGCATATTCGTCAACTACAAGGTTTTATTCTTGCTCAGGCAGGTATCTATAGCTATATTGGGACATCTACAGTGTCAGACCGAAATGCCTACCAGGCTCTTGAATGGGCTAAACTTGATGTTAATGGTCGTTCACATAACGATCATAAGCCTGCTATTTTCCATCGTAGCAAAGGCCTCTTAGGTGGCTTCTTTCACCACGGAAATCAAGAAAGGATTGCATAACTAATAACTGGGACACCTTGTGTCCTTTTTTGCAACAAAAAACTCACCATAAAGGTGAGCTAGATTGATTTATTTACTGTGTTTCCAGTTACTATAGATACTAAATACGACAATCCAGATGGCTGCTCCAATAGCTCCGACAACTGTTGACTTTTGCAAGAAGAGACAAACAAAGACGAAGATAAAGAAAAGGATAGTCAATGGATTAAGAATCTTGTAGGCTGGCATAAGGAAACCATCAGCCATAAACTCTTGAGATTTACGGTACTTGAGATGAGCAAGCATGGTCAAGATATAGATAGCGATGTAGACCCCTGATGACGATGCGGTAATCAAAGCAAAGGCATCAGATACACCAGGCAAGACATTGATGAAGGCTGAAACACATACCACAATGGCTGAAACAATGATGGCACGTGAAGGAATACCATTACGTGACAAAGTATCTAGCTTCAAAGCTTTCATGACTTTACTATTTGGTGTTTCCTTAGCAATTTGGAAGAGGTGACGACCTGTAGAGTAAAGTGTTGAGTTCAATGATGAAGCCGCTGCTGTCAAGACAACAAAGTTAATGAAGGCTGCTGCCCACTTGATACCAGCCATTTGGAAGACCGTTACGAACGGTGATTCATTAACTGGAAGTTTTTGCCATGGGAAGATAGCCATGAGGGCAATGAGGGCACCCACATAGAAGATGACAATACGAATCGGAATCTCCTTGATGGCCTTTGGTAAGACCTTACGTGGATTTGCTGTCTCGGAAGTTGTAATCCCTACAAATTCGATGGCTTGGTAAGCAAAGAAGACCATTTGGAAGGTCATGACAAAGCTTACCCAACCTTTAGGGAACATCTGGAAGCCTTGTGTAATATTGGAAAGACTAGCATGTCCAGCAGGCGTTTCAAAGTTGGTCGCTACCATGAAGATACCTGTTGCGATAAGAGCAAGAATGGTGATAATCTTGATCATCCCAAACCAAAACTCAACTTCCCCGAAAATCTTAACTGCAATCAGATTAACCGAACTCAAGATAATCAGGAAGATGATCTGTATCTGCCAGGCAGGCCAACTTGGGAACCAATATTGCACATAAGTTGATACGGCCGTAATTTCTGCCATCCCGAGGAATATCAGTGATACCCAGTAAGACCAACCCGAGAAGAATCCCCAGCCCTTACCAAGGTATTTGGTAATAAAGTTGATAAAGGTGTGCTGGTCAGGATCCATATAGAGCATCTCACCGATCGCTCGCATCATAAGATACATGAAGATACCAGTTAGTATATATACTAAGATGATTGAAGGTCCTGTTAGGGAAAGGGAACGCCCCGCCCCGAGGAAGAGACCTGTACCGATTGTACCAGCGATGGCAATCAGCTGGACGTGACGGTTTTGAAGACCACGTACCATCCCATTTTCAGTCTGGTTGTCGTCGTCTTTATGATGTTGCTTTTGCGACATTTTTTTCACTCCAATTCTATTGAGCACGACTCATTGAATCATGCCATTTTTTAACATAACTTATATTTTACCATTTTTGAAATAATTGGTCAATTTTTATACAGAATATTCAGAATTTTATACTTCAAAACAAGGGCTTGGAAAAATTCCAAACCCTTGTACATCGTTATTATGATTCAGGATCATCAAGGCTACGACCATGCAAGCCTTTTTCACGTTGCACTTGGCGTAGTTTTTCAGGTGTCACATCGTTACCTTCTTCGTCAACCACTTTAATTCCTTCGATATGGTGACGAACTGAGCGACGATAGCCCTCAATGTATTCTTCACGAAGTTTTGCTTGCTCCACTTCTTCTTCTGGAGTCAAACCTTCTGTTTTTTTCTTTTTAGCAAGCTCATTGATACGAGCGATTTTTTCAGGTGTCATAATAAAACCTACTTTCTACCTGTTACAAGGTCATTATTTTGTGTTCAATTGGTTGAAAGCTGCAACAGCGTTGGCTTTAGCTACAAGACCTGCAAGAAGGGCCAAACGGTTGTTTTTAACAGCCTCATCTTCTGCCATTACCATAGTATTGTCAAAGAAAGCATCGATGACTGGGCTAAGAGCAAAGAGTTGAGCCAATTTATCACTAGCTGAACCAGTCAATTCAAGCTCTTCAATCGCTTTAGAAAGGGCTTTTTCTTGATCATTTTCAAAGAGACTGGCATCGACTGCTACTGAAGCATCTGCTTTTTCTGCCAAGTTGAAGGCACGAGAAAGTGATTCAACAGCTGCCTTGTAACCATCAGCCTTAGCAGCTTCTGAGAGGGCGTCAGCCGCTTCCAACATATCTGCCACGACAAAGTTTGAACCAGCAAGAACAGCTTCTTTGATATCTTTTGATGTGCGTCCCATCATCTTGTCCACACGTGCTTTGATGAAGTTGATGACTTCTGCTTGATTGTCATATGAAAGACTATCAAACGAAAGAGCGTAAAGGCTATCAATCAACTCATCCATAGGGATGTGCCAACCAAAAGCATCCAAGATACGAACAATCCCTTGTGTTGCACGACGAAGCGCATAAGGGTCATTGGAACCTGATGGAATCAAGCCAACTGAGAAGAATGAAAGGAGGGTATCCAATTTATCTGCAAGCGCAAGGATAGCACCAACCTTAGTTTCTGGAAGGGCTCCGTCTGCTGAATCAGGAAGGTAGTGCTCACGGATAGCTGTCGCAACCGCAGCATCTTCACCAGCGAGAAGAGCATATTTTTCACCCATGATTCCTTGCAATTCATCGAACTCTCCGACCATACCAGTCAAGAGGTCAAATTTGTAGATTTCAGCTGCACGAGCTACAGCCGCCGTTTCTTCTGCAGTCAAACCAGCTTGCTCAGCTAATGACGCTGCAATGACACCAGCGCGCGTCATGTGTTCTGAAAGAGAACCAATTTTTTCATGGAAGGTCACGTTCGCCAATTTAGCAACGAGGTCTTCAATCTTAAGTTTTTGGTCTTCACGCCAGAAGAATTCACCGTCTTCAAGACGTGCCACCAATACTTTTTCATTTCCTCGGATAACATTTTCCAAGTGCTCAGCGTTACCATTACGTACTGAGATGAAGTTTGGTTTAAGCTTACCATCAAGGTCACGTACAACAAAGTAACGTTGGTGCGTTTCCATTGAGGTCACCAAAACTTCTTCTGGAACATCCAAATACTTAGTATCAAAACTTCCCATGAAGGCAGTTGGGTATTCGACCAAGTTCAAGACTTCATTCAAAAGTCCTTCTTCGATTTGAACTTGAACACCTTGTTCTGTTTCGATAGCTTTGATTTGCTCACGAATCATGTTTTCACGTTCTTTGCTATCCGCAATCACGTAAACGGTACGAAGGTCTTCTTCATAAGAATCCGCATTAGTAATTTCCACTTCATGTCCAAGGAAACGGTGTCCACGACTCACACGACCTGACTGGATATCCAAGAAATCAAGGTCAAGCGCTTCATCACCCAAAAGAACGATCAATGTGTGAACTGGGCGAATGTATTCAAAGGTATTGTTAGCCCAGTGCATGCTAACAGGGAAGGTCATTGAAGCAAGCACTTCTGGAATGCCATCCAAGACTTCTTTGGCAGGTTTTCCAGCTTCGTGCTTCGTAACATAAACGTACTCTTCACCTTTGACTTCACGGAATTCGATATCATCAACCGTCAAACCTTTTCCACGGACGAATCCTTGCGCTGCTTTTGAGAAGTTTCCATCTGCATCCAAGGCAATTTTCTTAGAAGGTCCTTTAAAATCTTCGGTCAAATCAGATTGTTGATCCGCCAAACCAATCACACGGACGGCCAAACGACGTGGTGTTGAGAAGGTTTGAATGCTTTCGTATGAAAGACGGTTGTTATCCAAGAAGGCTGCCATTTTCTCACCCAGTTGTTTTTCACTTGGTGTGACAACGTAGGCTGGCAACTCTTCAAGTCCAAGTTCTACTAATAAGTTTTTTGTCATGTTTTTTCTCCGAAAAATATCTTTTTTCCAGTTTGCCTTATGTGATTGGCACGCAAGCAACCGACTTCGTCGTTTCATTGCTAAAATTGGAGCCTAAGGTCTCCAATTTTGCCTGGTATCGTTAGTTTCTCTAACGATACCTAAATCACTGTGGCAACTGTTTTTGTAGGATTACTCTATTAGCCAATCCTGTCTAATACTCTTTTTATTCTTCCTCTTCTGCTAGGAGTTTGGCGCGTGTGGCTTCGTCGAGAAGTGGGTAACCAAGTTTTTTACGTTCTGCGACGAAGGTTTTGGCTACGACACGGGCCAAGTTACGGATACGGGCAATGTAGCCAGCACGTTCTGTAACAGAAACAGCACCACGAGCGTCAAGCAAGTTGAAGGTGTGTGAACATTTCAAAACGTAGTCATAAGCTGGGTGAACAAGGCCCAATTCCAAAGCACGTCCTGCTTCTTTTTCAAATTTTTCGAAGTTTTCAAGAAGCATATCTTGATCAGAAACTTCAAAACTGTATTTTGAGTGTTCATATTCTGGTTGAAGGAAGATTTCTCCGTATTTAACGCCTGGAGCCCACTCAATATCGTAAACAGAATCTACTTCTTGGATATAAGAAGCTAAACGCTCCAAGCCGTAAGTGACCTCAGAAGTTACCGGACCAGTTGCCAATCCACCAACTTGTTGGAAGTAGGTGAACTGAGTGATTTCCATACCGTCAAGCCAAACTTCCCAACCAAGACCAGCTGAACCAGTTGATGGGTTTTCCCAGTTGTCTTCAACGAAGCGGATATCGTGCTCCAAAGGATTGATACCCAATTTTTCCAATGACTCAAGGTAGAGTTCTTGGATGTTTGATGGTGATGGTTTCATAACCACTTGGAATTGGTGGTGTTGGTAAAGGCGGTTTGGGTTTTCCCCGTAACGACCATCTGCTGGACGACGAGATGGCTCTACATAAGCCGCATTCCATGGCTCAGGACCAATGGCACGAAGGAAGGTGTAAGGACTCATGGTTCCCGCACCCTTTTCATTATCATAAGCCTGCATAAGCATACAACCCTGGTCATTCCAGTATTGTTGCAAAGTCAAAATAATTTCTTGAAATGTTAATTTCTTAGACATTGAATACTCCTTGATTAAAAATGATTTCTTGCGACACGAGTCTGCCTCGTCGATTATACGAGGCAAGACGAGTTAGTACTGCGTCTAGCTCAGGCACCCTAGTGCTGAGCGTGAGGCAGTCCGACTGTAAGGAGGTCTCTGCCACTGACGCAGTGGAAAGTCAATTTTTTAGACATTATTTACTCCTTTTCCTATAATTTCTTGCGACATAAGTCTGCCTCGTCGATCGTACAAGGCAAGACGAGTTAGTACTGCGTTTAGCTCAGGCACCCTAGTGCTGAGCGTGGGGCAGTCCGACTGTAAGGAGGTCTCTACCACTGACGCAGTGGAAAGTCAATTTTTTAGACATGTTTTACTCCTTATTCATAAAGTTTCTTGTGACTCAGGATACAAAAAGAACCGCGTCTCTGCTCCTAAGTCGTTTGACCTAGGGGCGTCAGAAACGCGGTTCCACCCTAATTTATTACTTCATTTTATCTGTTTGTCTTCAGCCATTTGCTGAGAGAAAGCGCCACTTGCCTACTTTGCTCTACTTGGCTTCCACTGTCCCAAGCTCGCTAGAAAAACGCCATAAGCCCTTCTTTCTTGTCAGTATTATAGCAGAAATAGAGAAACTTGTAAAATAAAATTCTAATCCTTCTTACTAATCCCCATTTCCTGACGAACATGTGCATGGGAGTCTTCATGGAGAATATCATTATCAAGAATTGAGGCTTCTCGAAGTTGTTCGGCCTTTTTCTTGTCCCGATGGGTCAAGTCTTGATTGGGATCATAAGCTTTCTCAACGATAGACAAGAGATGATTTCGAATTTCCTTTTCCTTACGAATCTTAGCTTTTTTGCGGTAGCTAGCAACAACTAGCACTACCAACATCAGCATTCCCAAATAACCGATAATAGGATACATAACCGCTACCAGTTGACGGAAGCCCATAAAGGAAATAACAAAACCAGCAAGGGCAAATGCAGCCACAAAGAACTTGAAGCGTTTCTCACTACCTGCTGAGAAGCGTTTTCCAAGAGCATAGTAGAGACTAAAGACGGTATTAAAAATCAAACCAAAGATCACCAAGTCGTAAAGTGTCGCAAAGATAGGATTCACTTCCTTAGCAATAGCCAACATAGGAACATCCGAGCTAGCAATTTTATCACTGTTAGCAAAGAGAATCAAGGTTGTGACGAAGAAAATCACACCAACCATAAATCCTCCCCAGGCTCCACTCTTTTCGGCTTCATTGATTTTGAGAATAGAGCCACCCATGACAAAGGCCATGGCTATGGCTGACATGACACAAACGGCAAAATAATTAACCACAGACAGCCAAATACTTGGGAAGGGAGATTGAATGGTTTGCGACACCTTATCCATCTCAGCAAAATCCCAGTGACGCCCTAAAACATTGGTCACGAATATCATGGCAATCATAACCAAAATCATAGGGGTAAAAACTCCAATAACACCAATGATTTTTTTGAAATCTAGGAAACTCACAAAGATAGTCAGAACTGTACACAGGAAGGCACCTACCCAAATCGGAAAGCCGAACTGTTGGTTTAAGTTAGCCCCTGCCCCCGCTGTCATCACAAAGCCAAACAGGAAACAAGTGATAATCAAAGCGATATCCAAAATACGGTAGATAACAGGATGACTGATTTCTGCCAGGACTACTGAGTGATCATCTGAGCGGTAATAACTTCCCAGAGCAATCATGAGTCGCCCAAAGCCAACATGCAAGATTCCTAGAACTATGACACCTATCAGTCCCCAGGCTCCAAAACTAACAAAATACTGTAAGAGGTCCTGTCCTGAAGATACCCCTGCACCAATCATTACACCGACATAGGCCAGGGCAATGCTCCAAATACGTTTTGACATATTACCTCCTGTAAAATACAAAGTATTTTTATTTTACACTACTCTAACACCTTTGTAAAAATCAATTAAAAACAGCACCTTCATAAGAAAGTGCTACTCATACTCTTATTTTTCCCAACCTTTTCGTCCATCAACAAAGGTTGCTTGTAATTCCAAGGAGTCATCTATTACAATAAAATCAGCTGGTAAACCTGCTTTTAGGCTTCCGCAAGTATTTTTAAGCCCAACCGATTTAGCTGGAACACTAGTGGCCATTTGTAAGGCTTGAGCAACTGTCACAAGTCCCCAATCAACCACATGTTTGACACCGTCTTTAAGTTGTAAGATAGATCCAGCTAAATTACCACCTTCTTTGAGGCGGGCGGTACCATTTTCAACAATAACAGGAAGTTCGCCTAACATATAGTCGCCGTCCGGACAGCCTCCCGCTGACATACAGTCTGTAATTAGGGCAACTCCTTGAGGTGTCTTTTGCTTGATAAGAACCTTACAAGCTGCAGGGACCACGTGATGACCATCTGCAATCAGTTCACCAATAGTTTCAGGACTATCGAAGGCTGCCCCAACCATACCTGGCTCACGGTGGGTAAAACCACGCATCCCGTTGTAGACGTGAACCCAAACGGACGCCCCAGCTTCCACTGCCGCCATGGCTTCTTCATATGTGGCATTGGAATGACCTAGAGCAATAGTCACGCCTTGCTTGGTCGCCTCTTGGATAAATTCAGCCACTCCCTCACGTTCAGGAGCAAGAGCCAATTTAATCAGTTTTCCTTGAGCCGCCTCCTGCCATTCCTTCAATTGTTCCACACTTGGATTGCCCATATACTTAGGATTTTGAGCCCCCTTGTAGGTTTCAGTGAAATAAGGTCCTTCAAAGAAGAGCCCTTGAATTTTGGCACCAGTCTCCTTACCAACCGTATTAGCTGTTGTTTGGCAAATAGCCTTCAACTCTTCAAATGGCGCTGTTAAAGCTGTCGGTAAGAAGGAGGTCACACCTGCTGAAAGCAAGGCTTGACTCATGCCTAGAAGACTTCCCTCAGAACTATCCATGACATCATAACCCGCAAATCCATGAATGTGAGTATCTACAAGACCCGGAGAAATCTGATAATCACTGTAATCTAGCACCTCTGCACCTTCTGGTACATTTTCCATCCAGTCACCAAAACGGCTATCCTCAACCGCTAGGTAGCCACCTTCCTTGATTTTATGTTCAAAATAAAAACGTTTGGCTGAAATATAATAGGTCATAGGACCACCTCTCATCATTTTTCTATGTTTTTAATACGCTTTCATTATAACAAAAAAGCCGAGAAATTTTCTCGACTTTCTCTATTAAATCACACCTTCTGTAACCTTTTCAACAAGGTTAATCGCATGGTCTGCGATACGTGTGTAATGTGAGAGGTAATCAACATAGTTGATACCTGCTTGCGCAGTACACTCACCATTGTTAAGACGTTTGGTATGTATTTTACGCAATTGTTTTTCAAGTTTTTCCAACTCTTCATGGCGAAGGATGACTTGACCTGCAAGTACCTTATCGTCATCTACAACAACACGAATACTATCAAGAGCAATACGGTGAGTACGGTTGTAAACATCCGCAAGCTCAGCCTTGGCAGTATCAGAAAATTCAATTCCCTTATTATGAATGTGTTGTGAAAGGTTTGCACTTGCAACTGCAAGGTCACCAATACGCTCCAAGTCACGAACAGAGTCAAGCACACTTGCCAACACTTCATTTTCAGAAACGCTTAGAGATTCGTTAGAGATGTCAATCAAATAAGTTGTCAACTCTTCGTCAATACTATTAACTGCTGTTTCATACTTCTCAACCTTATCGAAGTATTTTTCATCTCCCTTAGCAAAGAAAGCATAGGAAGCTTCCAAAGACTGGATGGCGTACGATGCCAAGTGCACCAATTCTTTCTTAGCATTACCAAGGGCGATAGCTGGTGCTTGTGTGATAAGCAAACGGTCCAAGTAAAGTGCTTCGTACTTGTTAATCTCATCTTCACCAGGAATAATCTTAGTCACAAGGTAAGCCAAGAGTCCGATGAATGGGAATTGAACAATAGTATTTGCGATGTTAAAAGTACCGTGAGCAAAGGCTATAGTCATCTCAGGTGTCAAACCAAGCACAGACTTAAACCATTGAATCAAGGCTGTGAATGGTACCAAGAGAATCAAACACAAGACCGTCCCAATGACGTTGAACAGGACGTGAGCCCCTGCCACACGTTTAGCTGCAATGTTTGAACCAAGAGCAGCTAGAACCGCTGTGATAGTCGTCCCGATATTATCCCCAAAGAGGATTGGAAGGGCACCTTGCAGGTCAAGCAAACCACCTGAATAGAGACTCTGAAGAATACCGATGGTCGCTGCTGACGACTGAATCAACATGGTCAAGCCAGCACCGATGATAACCCCCATGACTGGGCGATCACCCAAGGTTGCCAGGTAATCTTTAAAGGCTGTAACTGACTTCAAAGGCTCAACCGCATCTCCCATAAGGTTAAGGGCAAAGAAAATCCCCCCTACACCAAACAAGATACGTCCTAGGTTATTAAGCTTCTTATTGCTTGTAAAGAAGAGAAACGCAGCCCCCAGGAAAAGCACTGGAAGGGCATAATCACCTAGCTTGAAACCAATCATGAAGGAGGTTACGGTTGTCCCGATGTTTGCCCCCATGACAATACCAATAGCCTGACGAAGACTTAAAAGCCCTGCCGAAACCAGACCGACGACAATAACGGTAACCCCTGAACTCGACTGAATCAAGGCCGTCATGACAATACCAATCAAAACCCCTAAAAACGGGTTGCTGGTATACTTATCGATGTAAAAACGCAACTTATCTCCGGCTGCTTGTTGAAGACCATCTCCCATGTACTTGATACTAAAGAGGAAAAGCCCCAAACCACCGAGGAAAGAAAACGCAATATCTTGCCAATTTACTGACACATTTTTGTCCTCATTATTTAAAATTTTTCGGTAAAACCGACCTTTCTATTGTATCTATTTATTAGGGAATAAACAAGGCTTTTCCTCAAAATAATAGAAAGATCAGAAGAAAATCTGACCTTTCTAGATATCTCAATTAATCCACTTGAACATAACGGCGAACACCACTATAGCTGATGTAAGAAATCCAACTATGACCATCTTGATTAACCTTCATATCAAAGTTAATCTGATCGCCTGCTTCTAAGTAAAATTCAACTGGAGCCGTATCACTAGGAGTATTTTTGACAGCCGTACGTTTGGTAAGCTTGTAGCTGCCAGATTCTGCTATGCCACCATCAATTGGAAGTTGATTGTCAGTAACTGTCACGTCTTTAGGTAGCGTCATATTATCTGATTCTTTTAAGTAGACCTTTGTTCCTCCAGTACTGGTTACTTGAATGGTATCTTGTTCGTAGCTTGGACCAGAAATAGCTGCTTTTTTGGAAACAAAGCTAATATCTCCAACGATACCAGAGGTGTCCCCCCTATCTCTTGAGAGGGTAGCATCATACTTACCTGAGCCCTCTTGATAATTATCTTTTGGGTGCACATAATTGTGAACTGTCGCTTGACCTTGGGCAGTGATATCTCCTACTAGACTAGTATTGTTAAAGACTAGACGACTGCCATCACTGGACTTCCAAGTTCCAGCAATACTCTCAAACTGGCCACGCGCTACCGCACTCACATCCATATCTACAGTGGTCACTTGCGTATCCGTTTTAGCTTGAGCTTGACTGCTTGAGGGAACTGATGAACTATTTGAAGATGATGACTGAGTCTGACTACTGCTTGAACTTGGTGCAGAAGACTTTTTACTACTTGGTGCACTTGAAGATTCAGTATTTGAACCAGAAGACTCCTTGACTTTAGCACTAGGCTTGCTGGTCTTACCACTATCTTTATTGGATGATTTAACTCTACTTGATGAGGTCACCTGGCTGCTCTTAGGCGTCTTATCTGCTGAACTCGATTCCTTATGGCTGGAACAGGCCGTCAGCAAAGCCACTGAGGAAAGGGTAACCATTGAAAGCACGATTGCTTGGGAAAATTTGTTTTTCATAATCATTTCCTCATTTCTAGTCTTTCATAAAAAGTAAAGATAGGGCCTATGTTATAAGGAAACATCAGGTTCTCTCTACTTTTAAGGGAAAAATATCTTCTACACTTTCATTATATCATTTTCTAATGTAAACGCTAACATATTAGACTTGTAAATTCTAAAATAGAGATGAAAATATCTTGAATCCTTGTGATACAATAGAGACAAAAAATTGAAAGTTATACCATGACATTCTATCTTCTAGCACAAGTATTCTCAGCCATAGGTGCCCTATGTGTCGCTATATCCTCTTTTGCAAAATCAAAAAATAACATGCTCGTCTGGCAAATT
>OLSN01002184.1_pt1 | contig 14837 bp, 15 predicted proteins | sample 1672411 | NCBI WGS metagenome assembly OLSN01 (sample SAMEA3136683, study PRJEB25190) | human gut metagenome | biome: human gut; feature: human-associated habitat; material: faeces | place: Austria | collected 2013 | reverse complement strand
CATTGCCGCAGGCAATCTGGAATGAATTTTGGCTACGTTACTGTGAACAGTAACGAAAAGATAAAGCAAAATCAGTTGTTGATTACAACACCTTTCTGAAGCATTATATTTGCATACAGAGCTTTTTCGCTTGTGGAAATAATGCAATATGCAGTTTTGGCTTCTTCATAGAAAGCGAAACGTTCAATATTTCCAACCGCTTTATCGCCGCGCTCGTCATATTTGGCAACGATTTCTTTATATGTATCCCAGATTGGTGTTTCTACATTATCGCCAGGCATAACTTCCATGAGATTTACAGGATGCTCTACATAAGTATCCAGTGGAAACAGTTTGAGGATCGCATCCAGGATTTCCGGTACACCATGTCCGTCACAGCGGATAGTGATGGCATTCTTTCCCATAGATTCAACAGGGAAGTTACCGTCTGCGATAACAAGACGATCGCTGTGTCCCATTTCACATAAAACTTTTAATAATTCCGGTGATAAAATTTCAGGAATTCCCTTTAACATAATTTGTATTCTCCTTTCAAAATTCTGAAAATCATTGTAAACAGTTTAATGAAAAAAATCAGATTATTCAAGGCAATATTTTACGCAAAAAGAGTAAAATTTTATAGTTTACAGCGGAGGAAACAGTAACACACGGAGTTGTATGAAATGCACAAAAAATATATTGAAAAATTGAAAAAATAGTATAAATATGCTATTATCATTATAGCGAATCAAGCGGATATTTGAAATTTACTTTGCTGTTTGCTCATAACCGAATAGCTGACTGGCAGAGGACTTATCTGATTCGGTAAAATAAGTAAAAGGATGTAGTAGTTTTAAGCCAAAATTCCATTGCCGCAGGCAATCTGGAATGAATTTTGGCTAAGTTACTGTGAACGGAGTGAACAGTAACAAATTTACTTGACAATCTCGGGCCTATCCTTTAATATAACTTTTGGATTATACCAAATAAATAATGACCGGGAATCTATCAAGAAGAATGGTTGATTTCCGGTTTTCTTATGTGGACATCATGGTCAGGAGTGCACGCAGACTGGATGGAACAGGACGGACCGGATATATCTATAATTGGAAAAATGGACATATACAGATGCGAAACCATGCAGAGACTGGCACTGTAACAGGCGTCAGCATTGGCATAAACCGATGTAGGGGCGAGAGCTTTTACGCGTGGTTTCGTATCTTTTTTAGTATAAAGAGGTATCTTTTTTACATGAAAGGAGCTGAATATAGTTGGCAGAGGTTTCACTTGAACTGAAGGAGATAAAGAAAAGTTTTACAGAAGGCGAAGCAGTTCTGGATAATATCAGTCTTGAGATCAGTAAAGGGGAGTTTATTACTTTGCTGGGATCTTCGGGATGCGGCAAGACGACAACATTGCGAATCATTGCCGGTCTGGAACAGCCCGATGCAGGAAGTGTCTGGCTGGATGGCAGGGAAGTGACAGGTCTGGAGCCGAACCAGAGGGATGTGAATACGGTATTTCAGAATTATGCGCTCTTTCCGCATATGAATGTTGCGGAGAATATTGGCTATGGCCTGAAACTGAAAAAAGTTCCTAAGAGTGAGATCAGGAAAAAAGTTTCTCAGATGCTGGAACTGGTGCAACTTGAAGGATATGAAAAAAGAAAGCCTTCCGAACTCTCGGGCGGTCAGAAACAGAGAGTTGCCATTGCGAGAGCACTGGTGAATAATCCCAAGGTACTGCTTCTGGATGAGCCGCTGGGAGCACTGGATCTGCAGCTTCGCCGTGCGATGCAGATAGAACTGAAGCATCTGCAGAAGAAACTGGGAATTACATTTATCTATATCACTCATGATCAGGAAGAAGCTATCAACATGTCTGACAGGATCGCGGTGATGAAGGACGGACGTATAGAGCAGATCGGAACACCGGATGAGATCTATAATCATCCAAAGACCAGTTATGTGGCAACATTTGTAGGAAATGCCAATATCCTGCATGGGGTTGCAGAGAGTATTCAGGGAGAGAATGCAATCGTAAAGATTGGAAATGACAGGGTAATTGTAAAGCTTGAAACAAGTCAGCAGAATACAGGGGCAAAACAGCACCTTACAGCAGGAGAGAACGTAACTCTGGCTGTGAGAAGTGAAAATATATTGTTGCAGGAAGCTGCCACAATCGGTGATACCGGTACAGATAACGGCGACACTGTTGATATAAGTGTGGCAGGCAGGATTTCGGATATGCATGATACAAATAGTATATCGGGTTTACAGGCAACTGTTACAGAGAAGAACTTCGCAGGAGGTCAGCTTCGTGTAACTCTGAAGCTGAGCGATGGTACACAATTGATCGCCAGCAGATACGGAATCGACGCATCTGTAGCAGAAGGCCAGACAGTTAGATGCAGTTTTCTGCCGGCAGATGCAGTACTGGTAGACAGGGAGGACATTCATGAAGAAGCGTAGAAACCGTTCTGACAGTTCTGCATGGATGGCACTTCCACTGTACATTTTTACTATTGTGTTTGTAGTATGCCCCCTTATCTATATGGTGGCGCTGAGTTTTGCTACGCCGTCCAGAGGATTTGGGGTGACCTGGAAATTTACGCTGGACAATTACAGAAATATTCTGGAACCTGTATACCTGAATACATTTGTGGAATCACTGAAACTGGCATTTACCAGTACGATAGTGATCGCTTTGATCGGCTATCCGTTCGGGTATTTCATGGCGAGGCTGCCGGAGCACAGAAAGAAAAAGGCACAGCTTCTGTTGTCTACGCCGTTCTGGGTAAATTCCCTGATCCGTCTGTATGGCTGGATTATTATTCTGCAGAAAAAAGGACTTTTGAACTTTGTATTGATGAAACTCGGGATCATTGAGAAACCGTTGTCCATCCTGTATAGCTATCCGGCAATTGTGATCGGTATGATTTATGTGCTTCTCCCGTTTATGATCATGTCTGTATACTCCAGCGCAGAGAAGCTGGACTGGTCTTATGTGGAGGCTGCCAGAGACCTTGGGGCATCCAGAATACAGGCATTTTTTACCATAACACTGAAGCTTACACTGCCCGGACTGCTTTCGGGTGTGATCCTGACTTTCGTGCCATCCATGGGACTGTTCTTTATTGCAGATATCCTGGGTGGAAATAAAGTGGTACTTGTCGGAAGTCTGATACAGGATCAGATGACAAGAGGAAGTAACTGGCCATTTGCAGCAGCACTTGCTGTGGTGATGATGGTACTTACAACTGTACTGATCATGATTTACAGGAAAGTGACAAATGCCAGAGAACTGGAGGGAATCGGATGAAAAAGAATTCAAGATTTGCCGGATTTTATATGGGGCTGATTTTCTTCCTGATGTATCTCCCTATTGCAGTAGTGATCGTTTTCTCATTTAATGAATCCAAACTGCCAGTGAAATTTACAGGCTTTTCCCTGAAATGGTATCAGGAACTTTTCCATGACAGAGCAATGCTGGAAGCACTGGTGAACAGTCTGATCCTTGGTGTATTAAGCTGTCTGGTAAGCGCAGTGATCGGTACTCTGGGCGCTGTTGGGTTATCAAGGATTCACTGGAAGTCAAAAGGGGCGCTGGAATACATTTCCATATTGCCGTTAATGATACCGGAGATTATCCTTGGTATGGTGCTGATGGCATTCTTTTATATGCTGAACCTGCCCTTTGGCATGCTGACACTGTTAATAGGCCATACGGTATTCTGTGTGCCTTATATTCTGATGGAAGTGAAGGCAAGACTGGCAGGCATGGATCCGGCACTGGAAGAGGCAGCAAGGGATCTGGGTGCGGGACCGTTCAGGGCTTTCCGGGATATTACGCTGCCCTTAATTATGCCGGCGGTAATTTCAGGTTCGCTGCTTGCGTTTGCCATGTCTATGGATGATGTGGTAATAAGTATTTTTGTAAACGGACCGCGTTTGTCTACGCTGCCGATCAAGGTGTACACACAGCTGAAAACAGGGGTGACGCCGGAGATCAATGCGTTATGTACCATATTGCTGGCAGCTACACTGGTTATTTTTATTGTTTATTCACTGATAACAAAGAAGAAAAAGTAAATGTTATAGTTTTTAGGAACGTTCTGAACAGCCGGTCAATGCTTTTGGAACAGCCGGATTATAAAAAACAGAGAAAAATACATTCAGAGGAAGGAAAAGATGATGAACAAACTGATTGAGTTAAAAAATCTGACCAAGAATTTTGATGATCAGCAGGTTTTGCGCGGCATCAATCTGGATATTTACGAAAAGGAATTCCTGACACTTTTGGGACCCAGCGGATGTGGAAAGACAACCACCCTTCGAATCATTGCAGGCTTTGAAGAACCAAGTGACGGAGAAGTACTGTTTAACGGGATTGAGATTTCCAAGCTTCCCCCGTACAAGAGAGAGGTTAACACTGTGTTTCAGAAGTATGCTCTTTTTCCTCATTTAAATGTGGCGGAGAACATCGGTTTCGGGCTGAATCTGAAGAAGGTCGATAAAACTGTCATCGCCCAGAAGGTGGAGCGTATGCTGAAGATGGTTGGTCTGGAAGGCTTTGGGAAAAGAGATGTAACTCTGCTCTCCGGTGGACAGCAGCAGCGAGTGGCCATTGCCAGAGCTCTGGTAAATGAGCCGAAGGTTCTGCTTTTAGATGAGCCCCTGGGTGCACTGGATGCAAAGATCCGTAAACAGATGCAGGTAGAATTAAAGAAGATCCAGCAGGAAGTTGGCATCACTTTCATTTATGTTACCCATGACCAGGAAGAAGCCCTGTCCATGTCAGATACGGTTGTTGTTATGAATAACGGTGAGATTCAGCAGATTGGCTCTCCTACAGATATCTACAATGAGCCGGAAAACCGTTTTGTTGCAGGCTTTATCGGTGAATCTAATATTATCGAGGGAATCATGATCCGTGATTATCTGGTTGCTTTTGACGGATTTGAGTTTGAATGTGTGGATAAGGGATTTGAAGATAATGAAGAGATTGAAGTTGTATTAAGACCTGAGGATCTGGATATCGTAGATCCCGGTCAGGCAAAGATCAGGGGAATCGTGCGCAATATTACCTTCAAGGGTGTGCATTATGAAATCCTGATCGAGACAGAACTTCGTACTTATATGGTTCATACCACAGATTATGCGGAAGTCGGAAGGGAAGTGGGACTGAAATTCGGGCCTGAAGACATCCATGTTATGTGTAAGATGGGAAGCTACTGATGAAACAGTACAGAAATCTTATCAAACCATATCTTGTGTGGGCATTTGTGGTCATTGTCATCCCGCTGATTTTGATCGCATTATATGCATTTACAGAAGATGGAAACGAAGTGCTGACGTTCTCCTTCACCCTGGAGAATTTCCGCAAATTCCTGGAAGCTACGTATATGAGCGTTATTTTCAAGTCCTTTAAGCTTGGAATCCTGACGACGGTCATCTGTCTGGGACTTGGCTATCCGCTGGCATATATTATTTCCAAATGTCCGGAGAAATCCCAGAGTCTTCTGATCCTGTTGGTAACTATTCCGGAATGGATCAATATGCTTCTGCGTACCTATGCATGGATGAACCTGCTGTCAGACAATGGTATTATCAACCATTTGCTTGGATTACTGGGGATTTCCCCGGTGACAATGATGTATACGGACTTTTCTGTAGTGGTTGGTCTGGTCTGTAACTTTATGCCATTTATGATCATCCCGATCCACACATCCCTGAGCAAGATGGATAAATCCTTTATCGAGGCTGCCTATGACCTGGGTGCAAATAAATTCCAGACCTTCACAAAGGTTATCTGGAAATTGTCCATCCCCGGCGTGCTCAATGGAATCATGATGGTATTCCTGCTGTCTATTTCCACATTCGTTATTCCGAAACTTCTCGGAGGCGGACAGTACATGCTGATCGGTAACCTGATCGAGTCTCAGTTTATCTCAGTTGGTGACTGGAACTTCGGAAGTGCGATTTCTCTGATTCTGGCTGTGCTCATTCTGATCTTTATGAGCCTGATGAAGAAGATGGATAAAGATGAATAAGGGAGGACGGCATGAAACGTAATAATAAATTTTTCTCAATGTTATATGTAGTACTCTGCCTTGTTTTCTTTTACCTGCCGATCCTGGTGACGATGATCTTTTCCTTTAACTCATCCAAGTCACTGACCAGATTTACAGGCTTTTCTCTGCGCTGGTATCAGGAACTTCTCGGTAACGGGGAAGTAATTAAGGCAGTTTATGTATCTGTTACCATTGCGATCATTGCGACCATTGTTTCTACAATACTTGGAACCATTACAGCGATCGGTTTATCCAAATCAAAGAAGGTAATCAAGGAACTGCTTTTGAATATTAATAATATCCCGATCCTGAATCCTGAGATCGTAACTGCCATCAGCCTGATGCTGTTGTTCTCTTCTCTGGGATTTCGAAAAGGGTATCTGACTATGCTGCTGGCACATATTGCGTTCTGTACCCCGTATGTAATTACTAGCGTTTATCCGAAGGTAAGGGCTCTGGATCCGAATATGGCAAATGCTGCCATGGACCTTGGGGCAACACCTTTTCAGGCTCTGACAAAGGTTATCGTGCCGATGATCAAAGAGGGTATTTTCGCAGGCGCGCTGCTTGCATTTACCATGTCATTTGATGATTTCGTTATTTCCTATTTCGTATCAGGAAATGGTGTAAAGAATATCTCTATTGTTGTATATAATATGACAAAGCGTATCAATCCGACGATCAATGCTTTGTCAACCATCGTGATCGTAGTCATCATCGTGGTACTGCTTTTGTCCAATCTGCTTCCGAAGTTTAAGAATAAAGCCAGAAAGCTGAACAGGAAAGCAGTAAAAATTGTCTCTGTAGTTCTGGTTGTTGCCGTTACGGCAGGGCTGATCAAATGGGGATTCGTGGCACAGTCCACTCATGTGCTGAAAGTTTACAATGCAGGAGAGTACATGGATCTTTCCCTGCTGGAGGATTTTGAAAAAGAATATGATTGTACCATCGTATACGAGACTTTTGAGTCAAATGAGATGATGTACACCAAGCTTTCAAGCGGTGAGACTTATGATGTGCTGATCCCGTCTGATTACATGATTGAGAGACTGATCAAAGAAGAATATCTGCAGGCACTTGACTGGAAAGAAATTCCGAATAAGAAAAATCTGCTGAATGATGTCATGAACCAGAGCTATGATCCGGGCAACCGTTATTCCTGTCCGTATTTCTGGGGAACAGTAGGAATCCTTTATGATAAGACAGTAGTAGATGAGGCTGATCTGAAAGATGGCTGGAATCTTCTGTGTAATCCGAAATATAAAGGAAATATTTACATGTATGATTCTGAGAGAGATTCCTTTATGATAGCATTAAAGGCACTTGGGTATTCCATGAATACTACAAATGAGTCTGAAATCGAGGAGGCTTATCAGTGGCTGATCGATCAGCGTGACACTATGGATCCGATCTATGCAGGCGATGATGTGATCGACAACATGATTTCAGGAAACAAAGCGCTGGCAGTTGTGTACTCCGGAGATGCATCTTACATTATCAGTGAAAATCCGAATCTGGATTACTTTACACCGGAACAGGGAACCAACAGATGGTATGATGCAATGGTTATCACAAAAGACTGCAGCGAAGTACAGCTTGCCCATGAATTTATTGATTTTATGATCAGTGATAAATCTGCTCTTTCCAATACGGAAGAAGTAGGGTATACTTCTACAGTGAAGAGTGCTTTTGAAACCATGAAGGAGGGGGACTATGCCGGGATCAGTTCTTATATTCCGGATACAACCAACCCGAATAACGAAATCTTTGCTTATCAGCAGCCAAAGATCAAGCAGAAATTTGCGGAACTCTGGACAAAAGTAAAAGCAAAGTAAAAAAGGATAGCCGCTGTCTGCCGATACAGTGGAAGGCGGACAGTGACTGATATAGACAACAATGCAGAGCATAAGAAGGGAGATCATTTATGAAAAAAAGAGTACTTGCAGTAGTGATGTGTGCATTAATGGCCGGATCTGTATTTACCGGATTTAAGGATGCAGGAGATGATAAAGAACTTGTACTTTTTACATGGGAGGGAATGTTCCCGCAGGAAGTTCTGGATGATTTTGAAAAAGAGACAGGAGTTAAGGTTGTTTATTCAAACTTCGATACAGATGAAACCATGCTTGAGAAGCTTTCCATGGCAAAGGGCGGCGACTATGATATCGTGATCGCAGATGACTATATTCTGGAAACTGCGATCCAGGAAGGACTTGCAGAGAAGCTTGACAAGGATTCTCTGGAGAATATCGGGAATATCAACCCATTATATCAGGGACAGTTCTATGATCCGGATGACGAATACACAGTTCCTTACGGAGCAGGTATTCCGCTGATCGTTTACGATCCGGAGCAGGTGGATATTGATATCAAAGGATATAAAGACCTCTGGGATCCGTCTCTTGAGGACAGCATTGCACTGACTGCAAACTATCGTGTGATCAATGGTATCACCCAGCTTTCCATGGGCGAGAGCATGAATGAAGAGGACGTTGACGTGATCAAGAAGACAGGAGAGAAGCTTCTGGAACTTGCTCCGAATGTACGTCTGATCCAGGATGACAATACACAGAATGCACTTCTCAACGGAGAAGCAAGTGTTGCATTTCTTTATACCTCTCAGGTAACAGCTGCTCTGGCTGAGAATCCTGATCTGAAGGTGGTATATCCGGAAGAAGGACTTGGATTTGGTATTATGGGTATGTTTATTCCAAGTGAAGCGCCGGATAAAGATGCGGCATATTCTTTCATGGATTACATCATGCAGCCGGAGGTTGCAGCGAAATGTACAGACTATATCGGCTATTACAGCACAAATAAAGCAGCAGATGAGCTGGTAAATCCGGATCTGGTAGTTCCGGATGACGTTACAAAGGGCGAGATCGTCCAGAATGTAAGCCAGGACGCAGACGCACAGTATCAGAAGAACTGGACTGAATTTAAGGCTGCCTGCGACTAAGGGGTTAATCAACTAAGGAGTTAATATGGATGTTTACAAGGGAACCGGTGCCTTTTCCGGAATTGCCATCGGTAAGATACTGTATTATCATAAAAGCGAATATCAGATGCGCCAGTACGAAATCACAGATGTGAAAACAGAGCTGAATATTTTCCGGCAGGCGCGCACCAGAGTCATGGAACAGCTGGAGGATTTATATGAAAAAAACTGCATAATTCAGGGAACCCAGGCAGAGATTTTTCTCAGACAGAAGAATCTGCTGGAGGGAAAAAGCTTTCAACGTGCCATTGAGAGTGTCATACAGAGTGAAAAAGTAAATTCTGCCTATGCGGTAATGACTACAAGGGATGAGATGCTTAAGACTTTCAGAACTTTGGAAGAGCCTGCGATTAAAGAACGGCTGGATAATATGCGGGAGATTTCCGACCGCCTGATCGGTGAACTGGGAGGTATCTCTCCCAGGATAGATCTTGGGGATGAGCCTGTGATCGTTGTGACGGAGAGTATCACGCCAACAGAACTGATGGAGATGGATAAGGATAAACTGATGGCTATTGTTACCCATCATGGTTCCGACATGTCTCATGCTGCCATTATGGCAAAAACAATGAATATACCGGCTCTGCTGGAAATTGACACAGATTCGGAGTGGGACGGACGGCAGGCTATTGTGGATGGATATACCGGAACTTTGTATATTGATCCGGATGAAGAGGTAAAAAAAGAATATGAGATCCGCAGGCAGGCTGATAAAGAAGAAAGAGAAGAGCTCCTGAAATTAAGGAGAGAACCGGATATCACAAAAGATGGCAGAAAAATTGAAATCTATGCCAATATCGGAAATATGGACGACCTGAACAGTGTGCTGTATTACGGAGCTGCCGGGATTGGTCTTCTGCGCAGTGAATTCCAGTATCTTGGAAGAGAAAATTATCCTCGTGAAAATGAGCTGTTTCTTGCATACAAAAAGATTGCGGAGACCATGGGAGAAAAGCTCACTGTGATCCGTACGGCAGATCTTGGAGCAGACAAGCAGGCAGAATATCTGAATATCCCGGACGAGACAAATCCGATCATGGGGAACAGAGGAATCCGTCTCTGCCTTGACAGAAAAAGAATGTTCAAGGCACAGCTTCGGGCAATTTTCAGGGCGAGTGCATATGGAAACCTGGCGCTGATGTATCCGATGATCAGCTCAGAAGAGGAAATGGATGAGATCGAAGAAATTATCCGGGAAGTAAAGAGCGGGCTGGATGAAAAAGGAATTCCGTATAAACATATTAAGACAGGAATCATGATCGAGACTCCGGCAGCAGTCATGATCAGCCGGGAGCTTGCCAGAAGAGTGGATTTCCTGAGTCTTGGAACCAATGACCTGAGTCAGTATACACTGGCGATGGACAGACAGAATCCGCTTCTGCGCAAGAAATATAATGACCATCACCCGGCAGTGCTGCGTATGATTCAAATGGTGATCGAAGCGGGACATGCAGAAAACAGACGTGTCTGTATCTGCGGGGAACTTGCAGCAGACACGGCCCTGACAGAAGAATTTCTGAGGATGGGTGTGGACTGTCTCTCTGTAGTGCCGGCATGTATTTTGCCGGTAAGAAAAGCACTGAGACAGGTGGATCTGTCCGGAGATGATAAAGGTGCGTGAATTTGGTGAAAAGTAAAGTGGTATTACTTCCCTGCCGGGAATATGATGAAGAAAAAATCTATATGCTGCTGAAACAGGGACTGGATTTTCTGGGTGGAGTGGAGACTCTGATTCCAAAGGATGCGAAGATCCTGCTGAAGCCGAATCTGCTGAAAAAAGCAGAGGTAGAGAAAGCAGTGATCACACATCCGGTTGTAGTAGGAGTTTTTGCGGGAATCCTGCGTGAAAGTGGGTATGAGAATATTGTGCTTGCAGATTCCTGCGGTCATGGAACCACTCAGGCAGTGATCCGCGGAACAGGAATGGATACTTATCTGGAGAAATATCATATTCCGGCTGTTGATTATTCTGAGGGCGTGAAAACTGCTTATCCGCAGGGAGTCCAGGCAAAGGAATTTATCCTGCCAAAAGAACTGTTGGAGCAGGACTGTGTGATTTCCTTGAGCAAGATGAAAACACATGCATTAGAACGTATCACCGGTGCGGTTAAGAACAGCTATGGGTTTGTATATGGATTTCATAAAGCGAAGGGGCACACGCAGTACCCGAGTGCAGACAGCTTTGCCAGAATGCTTATTGATCTGAATAAATGTGTGGCACCGAAGCTGTATGTGATGGATGGGATTGTGGCCATGGAGGGCAACGGACCGGGTTCGGGAGATCCGGTTCCTATGAATGTACTGCTGATGTCCACAGATCCGGTTGCACTGGACAGTGTATTCAGCCGTCTGGTTTATCTGAAACCGGAGATGGTTCCGACGAACTATCATGGCGAGAAAATGGGACTTGGTACATGGAAAGAAGAGGAGATTACCCTTCTGACACCAGACGGGGAGATTTCCATGGCAGAGGCAGTGAAAAAATACGGAAATCCGGCTTTTAATGTAGACCGTACAGAAGTGCGAAAGAATATCTGGACAAGAATGGCGGGAGCGTTAAACATTTTTCAGAAAAAACCATATATAGAAGCTGATAAATGTGTCCGCTGCGGGATCTGTGTGCAGAGCTGTCCGGTTCCGGGGAAAGCTGTGGATTTCAGAAAAGGCAAAGGAAAGCCGCCGGTATATGATTACAGAAAGTGTATCCGCTGTTTCTGCTGCCAGGAGATGTGCCCGAAGAAGGCAATCAAAGTGAAGTAGATGAAAAGCAGATAATAAAAAGCGCAACTGTTTATAGAATTGCCATGGTATTTTCGCAGAATCAGGACAGAGGAAAGCCGGACAATTACCAAAAAGCACATAACAGAGGATGAGAATATCTCGGATTGAGACAGATTCTATCCTAAGTTATGTGCTTTTTTGAGTCATATCCCTCTTTAACCGAATCAGGAAAGTTCCCTGCTTTGGCTGCGAATATTCGTTATTCGTCTGACTATGGCTGTCGAAGATACAAAATCTATCTTCCGAGGCTTCTGCTTATCTCGCGGATGAATTCCGGAGTAGTACCACAGCATCCTCCAACAACAGACGCACCATTTTCGATCAGAACCTTCATATGTTCAGCAAAGCTTTTGGCGTCCATACTGTAAATGGCATTTCCCTGATCATCAATCGTCGGCATACCGGCATTAGGTTTGGCAATGACAGGAATGGATACGTTCTCTTTGATATTGCGGACAACGGATACCAGCTGGTCAGGTCCTACAGAACAGTTGATCCCAACTGCCACAGCACCTGCACCCTCAAGGGCAATCGCAGCCTCCACAGCATTTCCTCCGCTGAAAATGCTTCCGTCAGCTTCTACGGTCATTGTACACATTACAGGAAGAGAACTTACGGATGCAGCAGCATCCAGTGCAGCAAGTGTTTCCTCGATATTGATCATGGTCTCCGCAGCGATCAGATCAACACCTGCATCCTCAAGAACCTTAATCTGTTCACAGTATGTTTCATATGCCATCTCATAGGTGAGATCACCGGCAGGCTCCATCATCTTGCCTGTTGTGGTAATATCACCTGCAACATAAACCTTATGTCCCACTGCCTCTCTGGAAATATTTACAAGTGCATGGTTCATTTCCGCAAGCTTATCCTGCAGTCCGTGAAGCCCCAGACTGTAACGGTTTCCGCCGAAAGTAGGTGCGTATACGATCTGGCTTCCTGCTTCAACATAAGCCTTCTGCAGATTCTGCAGAACTTCTTTGTGCTCCATGATCCATGCTTCTGTACAGATTCCTCTTGGCATTCCGGCGGCCATAAGATTGGAACCGGTAGCACCGTCGAGCAGTACAACATCCTGTGTCAGCTTCTGAAATTCTTCTCTAGTCATGGAAATTTCCTCCTGTGTTTTTCTATGAAAGTCCTGAGTGGCTGCCATGAATCAGTCATGTCTGCATGGGTAAATTCGTGGATACCGGACAGGATGACTTTCATATACTGTGACATTATAGCACAGCTTTCAGGATAAATGGAGAAAATTAATAAATTTTTATTTCATATGATGCAGTAAAAATTTCATCCTTGTCCAGAGTGTTGATATATTTCTTTTCCGGAAGCTCGCCCTTAAATCCAAAATTATCACAGCGTCCCATCCATGGTTCAAGACATACAAAAGGAGAACCCGGGACGGACCAGATGCCAAAGCTTGGAAATCCATGACAGATCAGTTCCACATAAGGAGTTCCGTCAGGGAAAGCGATGCCGGCCTTTTCAATCTGGTCATCAAAAATAAGGGCATCTTTGTCAAACATGTGAGCATCGATAAGGCAGGAACCATTCTCAAGCTCCAGTGTATAAGCTTTATCTGCGACCGCGGTGCCTGATGACATGTCGATCAGCAGATAGGAGAGAGAATCCTGGCCGTCGAAAGTAAGATGATATTGCTCCTGGGAGTCAATTCCTCCGGCAGGTACATTGAATGCAGGATGGCCGCCAATTGTAAAATACATGGTTTCATCATTAAGGCTGATCACTTCCCAGCATACACTGACCTGGTTCTTCTCCAGAACATGCTTGATCTTCAGCTCAAAATCATATGGATAATTTTCTCTTGTGGCATCAGAAGATTTCAGCCTATGGGTGATGGAATCAGCAGTTAGCGAAGAGTATGCTGCAAGATATGAAAAATATGGAGTATGTTCTGAAGTTACACCAGAGAAAGGCGTTATAGAAGATGTTATTGAAAACAGTAAAATTCTCGAAAGAGTAAAACTTCTCGAAGCAATAAAGAAATTCTGGGATGAACATAAGAAAGACTATAAAACAGTTTTTGTTTTGGTTGGTGTGGGATATGCTAAAGAAGATTGTGAAACTATAGAAGAACGTGCTCCTGGAATATTCACGCATTCGTTGACCAGTATGTATTTCGAAGATATGGATGCTTGTATAGATGACTTTGTGAAATGTGTAGATCCGGAAGATATTGGAGCGTTTGATTACGGTACAAGGAGGGAGGTAAAGGATTGAAGGTGAAATTTTTGCTTTGGAAAATTCAATTGGATGAGTGCAGATATGCAAAATTCCAATGGTTATTATTCAAGCTGTTTGGGAAAAGACCTAAAGCCCCTTGTGGTCACACTAAGAATGCAGTTGGGTATTATTGCCACTTACCATTAAAAGTGAAATATTGTGATGTAATTAATAATGGCGACGAACATGAAGCAGTGTGTAAGTGTTGTGGAAGCAAGCGTATGATTTCAAATGAATATATAAATCCATATGATGAACTTTGGGGTATATTTTAGAGAAAACTATGAGAGAGCCAAAAATAAAGAATAAATATCATTTGAAACCGACAGACATTAACAAATTGGTTGTGAATGATCGCTCCAAAATCAAAGAGCCGTTGTTCTGGCGAAACGATGTAATAAATGCCTGGTGTATTTCAAAAAGCATTGGAACAGATGCAGATAGAAAGTATTGTACTGACAATTCTGTATGGATTGGAATTTATGATAAGCCGTATTATTGCCATGAAGTACATTATTATTGTACTTGTTGGGGCGGTATGGGTAAATACAATTTTAAAAAGTTTTTCGATTATCAAGAAATTGAAACAGAAAAAGACTTGGAAACCCAGGAAATACTTTTGCAATATATAAATCAGTTGTTAGACGAAGAAATTTTAACTATAGGGAAAATATAAAATATAATAGAAAGGAAATTGATGAATACAACATACGATATTTTAGAAAGTAAATGTATCAGAGTTAAAGATAAGAGTGGAAA